>Ga0209317_1002007_pt1 | contig 15729 bp, 28 predicted proteins | sample RifGroB2_FD_183994 | JGI IMG/M metagenome (GOLD analysis project Ga0209317, IMG submission 183994) | Soil microbial communities from Rifle, Colorado, USA - Groundwater B2 (SPAdes) (version 2) | ecosystem: Environmental > Terrestrial > Soil > Unclassified | place: Rifle, Colorado | collected... | reverse complement strand
ATTTAAGTAGCGACGTATATTTCTGAAGTTGCTGTGTATTTTAAAAATTGAAAGCATCCGAGTCTCGAAAATAGCGCTGAAATTCTTCAACTTGATTTTCTTCAATGCAACTGTTACATCAATAAACATCTTATTTTTTTGTTTTGAGCATATCACATACAGTTATTGATGCAATTGCATTGTTGCGTTTTTGCATCACTAGTGAGTAAACCGAAAATAAACACTATTGATGCTGTACAGTGTGGGTGTTATACATGATCATCAATTATCTAGGCCACTGAAGGCAAACCAAACCGGATATAAAGGTAACAGCAATGCTGATTAAAGATACATCTTCAATTAAAGAGCTTGATAGAAATAGTAAAACCAAGTCGCCTTTGACTAAAGTCTCTGGCTCACTTTTCTCTGATGCACTGAATAGTAAACAGCATGAATGCTCTACGTACGAAGAAGAAATTGATCAACTGAAGAAAGAGATTGACCTGGTGGGGGAAAAGCTGGAAAAGGAGCCTGTTCTTGATAATTTCAAGCGTTTTAGGGATCTTCTGGGAAGGCTTGCCAAACGCATTAGTGCTGAAGCATACCAGTTGGAGAAGGTTGGAGGAACTCCACATAATCCACGGTATTTTGAAATTATTACAATTATTAATGCCGAGGCAGATCGATTATATAATTTAATTGTCATGGAGCAGCGGGATCGTATGGCCATTACTGCAAAAGTAATCGGTATAAAAGGACTCGTGGTTGATTTGATTACATAATAAAAAAAGGCAAGGGGATAAACCCTTGCCTTTTTTATTCATTTAATGAAAGAGACTAATCAGCGCTGGCTTCGCAATCCTCGCTGGTTTCCTTTGGAGCAGTTTTAACATCAGATTCTTCTTCGACATCTACGGCAGATGCTACGATTGGTGCAGCAGCAACAGCAGCTACCGAAACAGAAGGTGCAGGCTTGGAGACACGCTGCTTGATTGTCAACTCTTCTTCAACCAACTCGATCAATGAGAGTGAGGCTGCATCTCCCTGCCTAATACCAAGTTTAATAATTCTGGTATAGCCACCATGTCGATCTGTATAACGAGGTGCAATTGTTGAGAACAGTTTGGTTACAACAGATTTCTCCCTGATAAAGGAAGCAGCCAGACGCATGGAATGTAAATCACCACGTTTACCGAGAGTAATCATCTTCTCAGCAACTGAGCGAATTTCTTTAGCCTTGGCATCAGTAGTAGTAATTTTCTCGTGGATCAACAAAGAGGTAACCATATTTCTGAACATGGCTTCCCGATGACTGGTTTTCCTGCCAAGGCGTCTGCCTGTATTATTGTGACGCATAATAAGTCCTTTCTGGAACAGATAACGAAAACGTTACTACTCTTCTTCTTTAAGATCTCCACGCAAACGGCGAACCATTTCAGGGTCCGGGAAGCCGTCGAGCTTCATACCAAAGGTAAGTCCCATATCAGAGAGGATATCCTTGATCTCATTTAGAGATTTTCTACCGAAATTTTGTGTTTTAAGCATCTCTATTTCGGTTTTGGAAACAAGCTCACCAATAAGTTTTATACCCGCATTTTTAAGACAGTTGGCAGAGCGGACTGACAGCTCCAGTTCGTCAACAGTCCTGTAAAGATTTTCGTTGATTTTGTCGGCTTCTACAACCGTTTCTTCCATCTGCTGAGGCTCTTTATCTTCGTCAAAATTAATGAAAATTGTAAGTTGTTCTTTCATTATCTTAGCGGCATAAGCAAGAGCGTCGTCCGGGATAACACTCCCATCCGTCCAAATTTCGAGCGTAAGTTTATCATAATCCGTCATCTGCCCTACACGTGCATTTGACACTATGAAATTTACTTTTTTGATGGGCGAATAAATTGCATCTATTGGTATTGTACCGACAGGAGCTTTGTCATCACGATTCTTGTCAGCTGAGACGTAACCCTTGCCCATCTTGACAGTCATATCCATTTCAAAGTGAGCATCTTTACCGCATGTAGCGATAAGGTGATCTGGATTCATTACTTCGATATTATGGCCCAGAACGAAGTCACCGGCGCGTACAATACCCTCACCTTTATGCACAACACGAATGGTTGTTGAATCAGTTGAATGAAGCTTGAAACGTACACCCTTGAGATTAAGAATAATGTCAGTAACGTCTTCGGTTACTCCTTGAATAGCTGAGAACTCATGAAGTACACCCTTGATACGAACTGAAGTAATAGCTGCACCCTGCAATGAAGAAATCAGGATTCTACGGATTGAATTTCCGAGAGTGGTACCAAAACCTCTTTCAAAAGGTTCAGCAAAAAATTTACCATATGTATCTGTAAGCGACTCTTTCTCAACCTGTAGTTGTTTAGGCCTGATAAGATCGCGCCAGTTGTTGTACATTAAAACCTCCTCCAGAGAAAATTTTTCTACTCTGGTAACACGAGCTATAAAAGTTATTTCGAGTAAAGCTCGACTACCAACTGCTCCTGGATCGGAGTAACTATGTCTTCACGAGTAGGAAGACCTTTGATTATTCCTTTGAATGCATCCCTATCAAGCTCAAGCCATTGAGGAACACCGCGACGAACTACAGACTCGAGTGAATCTGTAATAGAAGCAATTTTTCTGCTTTTTTCACGCAAATCGATAATATCTCCAAGTTTGATCTGAATGGAGGGTATGTTAACTTTTCTTCCGTTCAACGTAAAGTGACCATGTCTGATGAGCTGACGAGATTCACTTCTGGATGAAGCGAAGCCTAAACGATACACGACATTATCAAGGCGTTTTTCTAGAAGAAAAAGAAGATTCTCACCTGTTACACCTTTAAGACGATCAGCTTCAGCAAAATAACTGCGAAATTGCTTCTCAAGAAGACCGTAAATACGTCTTACTTTTTGCTTTTCTCTAAGTTGTACACCATAAGCAGATACCTTGGAACGACCCTGTCCATGTTGACCGGGAGGATAATTACGGCGCTTGATAGCACACTTGTCAGTGTAGCACCGATCGCCTTTAAGAAATAACTCCATGTTTTCTCTTCTGCACAAACGGCACGAAGGTCCTGTATAACGAGCCAATGAAAACCTCCTTGAAATGGTTGTTAATAATTATACTCTTCTTCTCTTTGGAGGACGGCAACCATTATGCGGAATCGGAGTGACGTCCTTGATGAAGCTGACATTAAAGCCAGTGGCCTGAAGAGCTCTAAGTGCAGATTCTCTTCCGGAACCGGGTCCCTTGACGTAAACTTCAACATTTCGCATGCCATGTTCCTGAGCTTTTTTCGCGCAATCTTCAGCAGCAATCTGAGCTGCAAAAGGAGTACTCTTACGAGAGCCTTTGAATCCTTTGCATCCGGCTGTTGACCAGGAAATAACATTACCTGCCATATCTGTAATGGTTATCATGGTATTATTGAAGGTTGCCTGAATATGGGCAACGCCGTTAGTTACGTTTTTACGCTCTTTTTTCTTTCGAACTACTTTTTTGGCTGGACTTGCCATCGCTACTCTCCATGGCTATGTAGATTATTTTTTCTTTCCTGCGACAGTACGTGCTGGCCCTTTACGTGTTCGGGCGTTAGTCTTCGTTCGTTGACCTCTTACAGGAAGGCCTTTTCTGTGACGTAAGCCCCTGTAGCAACCAAGATCCATCAAACGTTTTATATTCATGGATATTTCACGCCGCAGGTCACCTTCAACCTTAGCATTTTTATCTATCTCATCACGAAGCTTGGACACTTCTAATTCAGTAAGTTTATCGGTCCGTGTATCAGGATCAATTTTTGTTACTGAAAGAATGGTTTCAGCAGTGGAGCGTCCGATACCGTAAATATAGGTCAGAGCAACTACAATCCTTTTGGATTTGGGTAAATCAATACCAGCAATTCGAGCCAATTTAACGTCCTCCTTTAGTTACTCATCCCTGACGCTGAGAATGCTTTGGAATATCACAAATTACGCGAACAACACCCTTGCGCTTGATTATCTTGCATTTAACGCATATCTTTTTAACTGATGCACGTACTTTCATCCTGTTCTCCTTCAGACTTTCATAAACGTGTTAATATATCAGGTCCGCTATCAGTTATGGCTACCGTATGCTCAAAATGGGCTGACAAACTGCCATCCGCTGTAACTACGGTCCAACCGTCACTCATAAGTTTTACTTCATAAGATTTTTCATTAACCATGGGTTCAATAGCAAACACCATTCCGGCTTTAAGCTTAACACCTTTGCCTTTAATTCCATAATTGGGTATCTGTGGATCTTCGTGTAGATTCCTACCGATTCCATGCCCAACAAAATCTCTTACAACAGAAAAACCGTGATCCTCTACGTAACTTTGAACGGCGCTTGAAACATCAGACAATCTACCATCTGGAACAGCTTTCTCTATACCTTGGTAAAGGGAGTTTTCTGTTATCGAGACAAGTGCTGACGCTTTTTGACTTATTTCGCCAACCGGGAGCGTAACAGCCGCATCACCATAAAAGTCATCATAAAGAATTCCAAAATCCAGGCTTAAAATATCACCTTTTTTTAAAGGCAATGTGTTTGGCATACCATGAACAACTTGATTATTGGGTGAGCAGCAAAGTGCAAAAGGAAACTTATTATAACCTTTAAAAGCAGCTTTTGCTTTTCTCTTAGCTACTTCGGCATTTGCAACGTCTTCCAATTCTGCTGTAGTTATTCCCGGCTTAACTAATTCAGAGACAAGGGTCAGGATCTCAAAAGCCATCCTGCAAGACGTTCGCATCCTTTCAATCTCACGCAGAGACTTAAGGATGATCATCTAATGCCCCTTATAACCAAAGAAATTTTATCAGTAATTTCCTTGACAGAACCCGAAGCCGGCACAGATGAAAGCAGACCCAATCTAGAATAATATTCTTTAACCGGAGCAGTTTGCTGTTCGTAAATAACTATTCTATTTCTAACAGTATCTTCACGGTCGTCATCACGCTGTAAAAGTGTACCTCCACAGATATCACAAAATCCGTCAATACGTGGTGGAGCAGATACAAGATGAAAACCTTTTCCACATGAGGAGCAAGTGCGGCGCCCTGATAAACGCAGGAGAACTTCGCTCTGCTCAACTTCAAGTGAAATTACGCGATCAATTTTCTTATCAAGTGTTGCCAGTATCGAATCAAGCGCATCAGCCTGAGGCAAAGTTCTTGGAAAGCCGTCAAGAATGAAACCTTTGATGCAATCGTCCTGAACAAGACGCTCTTTCACAATACCGAGTACTACGTCGTCTGAAACCAGCTCACCGGCGTCCATTATAGATTTAGCTTTAATTCCTAAAGGTGTCTGCGCTTTTACTGCTGAACGCAATATATCTCCGGTGGAAATCTGGGGGATACCAAACTGCTCCACAATAAACTGAGCCTGAGTTCCCTTGCCTGCACCTGGAGGTCCAAAGAGAATAAGGTTCACAATTTACTTCCTTCCCCTGATACGGACACCCTTCAGGAATCCTTCATAATTTCTGGTAATCAGATGTGATTCAATCTGAGCAACGGTGTCCATGCCAACGCCAACAGCGATTAAAAGAGCTGTTCCCCCAAAATAGAAAGGTAGATTAAACTTACCAATTAATATAGAAGGCAGAACGCAGACGGCAGAAATATAAATCGCACCGGCGAATGTAAGCCGTGTCAATACACTGTCCATAAAATCTGATGTTTCTTTACCAGGTCTTATTCCTGGTATATACCCACCATGCTTCTTTATGTTCTCGGCTACATCGGCAGGATTAAAAGTTACAGCCGTGTAGAAGTAGCAGAAAAAAACTATAAAAGCAACATAAAAAACGTTATAAGCCCAGTTCCCTGGGGTGAGACTCTTGGCAGCGTTCTGTACCCAAGGGACATTTATAAAGTTCGCAATAGTTGCAGGAAACATAATTATTGAAGATGCAAATATCGGAGGTATTACACCGGCCATGTTTACCTTGAGAGGCAGATGGGAAGATTGAGCGCTGAATGTCTTTAAACCAACTACTCTTTTAGCGTAATGAATTGGTAGTCGTCGCTGGCCACGTTCGACAAAGACAATTGCGGCAATAACCAAAAACATCAAGGAGAGCACAAAGATTATAACGAAAAGAGATATTTGTCCGGTGTTAAATAATTTAACGGTATTGCCTAATGCAGTTGGTATCCGAACAACGATGCCTGCGAAAATAATGAGCGAGATGCCATTACCGATGCCCTTTTCGGACATTTGTTCACCAAGCCACATTATAAAGGCGGTACCGGCAGTTAGAGTAAGTACAGTCATCAACCTGAATGACCAACCCGCGTGTGGTACGACGAGTTCCCCGGCAGGACCGCGCATTGTTTCAAGGCCAATTGCAATTCCAAGACCCTGTACAACACTGAGCACAACAGTGCCGTAACGTGTATATTGAATGATTTTTTTACGGCCGGATTCCCCTTCTTTTGATAACTTCTCAATAGCTGGAACTACAACCGTTAAAAGCTGAAAAATGATGGAAGACGATATATAAGGCATAATGCCAAGAGCAAAAACAGTAAGCCTTTCGAGTGCGCCACCTGAAAACATATCAAATAAGCCTAGAAGAGTTCCCTGGGCCTGTTTGAAAAAATGAGCTAATGCTAGACGGTCAATACCAGGAGTCGGGATATGACAACCAATGCGATATACTGCAAGCATTGATAAAGAGAAAATAACCCGGTTCTTTAACTCTGGGATTTTAAATATGTTTTTAAGTGCTTCAAGCACTATAGCATCTCCTCAATAGAACCGCCGGCTGCAATTATTTTGTCTTTGGCAGATTGACTAACCTTATTAACAGAGATATTAAATGATTTTGAAACAGTACCATTACCTAAAAGCTTTACATTGTCCGATGCGGATTTTATAAGCCCTTTTGCTGCAAGCGTTTCAGAAGTAATTTTTGTACCTGCTTCAAAAAGATCAAGTTGCTTCAAGTTTACTATCGAATATTCAACTCTTGAAAATGGTGTGAATCCACGTTTCGGAAGACGTCTCTGTAAAGGCATTTGTCCGCCCTCAAAGCCAGCCTTGATGCTGCCCCCTGAACGCGCCTTTTGACCCTTATGACCTTTGGTCGCAGTTTTACCGTGACCGGATCCGGCACCTCGCCCAATGCGTTTTGACTGTTTTATAGACCCGAGTGCAGGTTTAATTGTATTCAAATTCATATCTAACACCTTTTTGTCTATGCAACTTTGAGCATATGACTAATTTTAGCGATCATTCCACGTATTTCAGGAGTATCAGGGAGTTCCACAACTTTATTCAATTTGTTGAGGCCAAGACCTGCAACAATTTTCTTTTGGTTGGCTTTTTTCCCGATAGGACTTTTAACCAGAGCAACACTCAATTTTTCAGACATAAGAACCTCTTAAAATTATTCCGTCAATCCTCTCTGAGCAAAAATTTCCTCAGGAGTCTTGAGTCGTTTAAGTCCGGCAAAAGCTGCCTTGACAACATTGTGGGGATTATTTGATCCAAGGCACTTGGATAGAATATTGTTGATTCCTGCTGCTTCAAAAATTGCCCTTGCAGCTCCGCCAGCTATTACACCAGTACCGGCAGATGCAGGTTTCATAAGTAATTTTCCTGCGCCGAAATTACCTTCTATTTCAAATGGTATAGACTGGTTTTTGTTTACAGGAACTTTGATCAGGCTTTTCTTTGCCTGCTCAACTCCTTTGCGAATAGCCTCAGGTACTTCATTTGCCTTACCAAGACCATAACCTACATATCCGTTCCCATCACCTACAACAATTAAGGCGGAAAAGCTGAAACGTCGACCGCCTTTAACAACTTTGGCAACTCGGCTGATATGTACTACACGATCGGTGAGATTAAGGTCAGCTGGATTTATCTTACTCAATGAAAACCTCCTCTAATCCTTTTAGAAAACGAGCCCGGCTTCGCGAGCTGAATCTGCTAATTGTTTAATTCTACCATGATACAAAAAACCATTTCGATCGAAAACAATAGAAGTAATGCCTTTTTCGATGGATAATTTAGCAATTTCCTTTCCTACAAGAGCAGCTGCAGCGCTATTGCCCGTATATGATACTGGCTCTGCTGACACTGATAATGTTGAACAGGCTGCAAGTGTTACCCCGTTAGTGTCATCAATTAATTGTGCATAAATATGCCTGGCGCTTTTAAATACAGAAAGGCGCGGTTTTATAGCAGTACCCCTGACTTTTTTACGAACACGAACCTGGCGTTTAAGCCTGGTCAAAGTTTTAATAGCGGTTTTAGCCACGAACGTTCTCCCTTATAAAGACTACTTCTTACCGGTTTTTCCGGCTTTCCTGATGATAGTCTCGTCAGCGTATTTTACGCCTTTGCCCTTGTAAGGTTCCGGCTTTCTGAAAGATCTGATTTTTGCAGCAGTCTGACCAACTAGTTCCTTGTCAAAACCCTTAACTGATAATTTCGTCATCTTTTCTACTTCGATACTAATTCCATCAGGAATTATGAAATTAACAGGGTGGGAATAACCAAGGCTTAGGACAAGTTCCTTGCCTTTTACTTCCGCACGGTATCCTACTCCGTTTATTTCAAGGTCCTTTTTAAACCCCTGTGTAACTCCAACGATCATATTGCTAATCAAGGTGCGTGAGAGACCATGAGCAGAGCGTGCTGCAAGACTGTCATCATTACGCGTAACCAAAATAGTTGTTTCGGTAATATCCAGTGAAATACAGCCCATGATCTGTCGGCTCAATGAGCCATTAGGTCCTTGCACTGAAAGCACTGAATCCTTAAGATTAACTTTAACACTAGGAGAAAATTGTATGGGAAGCTTCCCTATTCTTGACATGCTTTCATACTCCTTTAATTGATTACCAGACAGTACAGATAATCTCTCCGCCAACTCCGGCTTTACGAGCAACACTGTCGGTAATGATACCTTTTGATGTTGAAAGTATTGCTACGCCGAGGCCGCTTTTAACAACTGGAATATCGCTTGATTTTTTATAGACGCGACCCCCAGGCTTGCTTATGCGTTTTATCTCGCTGATAACGCAATCTTTTTCATCAATATATTTAAGATAAATCCTCAGAACACCCTGCAAGTCATCGGAAATAACCTTGTAATTCTTAATATAACCTTCCTGCTTAAGAACAGAGGCAATATTAACTTTCAAAGTGGAAGATGGCATATCAACTTTTTGATGTTTAACCATATTCGCATTTCTGATTCTTGTAAGCATGTCTGCAATGGGGTCTGTCATGGACATCGTAGGCGTACTCCTGTCATTGGTTCTTTCGTTATTGTTACCAGCTTGATTTAATAACTCCAGGAATCTGTCCGAGCGAAGCATACTTGCGTAGGCAAATCCTGCACATTTTAAACTTGCGGTAAAAGGCTTTAGGTCGGCCGCAGACTAAGCAACGGTTATGTTGCTGAACCTGAAATTTCGGCTTACGCTGGGATTTGATAATCATTGAAACTTTTGCCACGGAATCCTCCAGAGTTCTTAGTTCCTGAACGGCATACCCAGATGCTTAAGAAGTGCTCTACCCTCTTCATCTGTCTTTGCACTTGTTACTATAGTTATATTCAAACCCTTAATTTTATCGACAGTATCGTAATTAATTTCAGGGAAGATTAATTGCTCTTTTATACCAAGTGTGTAATTGCCTTTGCCATCGAAGGCTTTGGGAGATACACCTTTGAAGTCACGTACTCTGGCAAGTGAGACATTGAGTAAACGATCCAGAAACTCATACATTCTGTCACGTCTCAAAGTGACCATGCATCCGATAGGCATGCCTTGACGTAGTTTAAATGTAGCAATTGATTTTTTAGCTTTAGTTATAACTGACTTCTGTCCCGTGATAGCGTTTAATTCGGCCGTAGCACTATCAAGTATTTTGACATTCTGTATAGCTTCGCCCAGACCCATGTTAATAACAACTTTTACAACCTTGGGTACTTCCATAACATTGGCGTAATTATACTCATTGCGAAGTTTACCAATTATTTCAGTATTATAAAGTTCTTGCAAACGAGCCATTGCTCACTTCCTCCTGTTTATTTCTCAAGAGAGTTTCCGCATTTAACGCAGATTCTCTGTTTATCGCCGTTTTCAAGAAGAAGCTTCCTGGTCCTTACTCCTGTAGAGCATTTAGAACAATAAGGCAAAACATTAGAGATATGAATTCCAGCTTCTTTTTCCTTGATTCCGCCTGGTTCATTGCCACGAGCTTTCATATGGCGCTTGACCATATTAAGTCCCTCAACAATCACAGAATCCTTTTTAGGTAAAAATTGCAGGACTTTACCAGTTTTGGTTTTTTCTTTGCCGGCAATGACCATTACAGTCTCACCTTTACGTACATGTGCCTTTATTGCTTGCATCTGCGTATCTCCGATTAGGATTAAAGTACTTCCGGTGCGAGGGAAATGATCTTCATAAATTTCTTGGCTCGGAGTTCACGTGCAACCGGACCAAATATGCGCGTACCGACTGGTTCCTTCTGGTTGTTGATAACAACACCTGAATTATCATCGAAACGGATATACGAACCATCAGGACGTCCAAGCTCCTTAGCTGTTCTGACAATAACAGCTTTGACGACATCTCCCTTTTTAACTTTAGAGTTAGGGAGAGCTTCGCGAACAGAGGCGACAACAATATCACCTATCCCGGCATATTTACGTTTGGAACCACCCAGAACCTTAATACAAAAAAGCTTCTTGGCCCCAGAATTATCGGCTACATCCAGTATTGACTGCATCTGTATCATTACTCAGTTCCCCTGTCTTAAGAGATGCATTCGTTGATCTGCTTCAAACTCCAGCGCTTATCCTTGCTTAAAGGACGGCACTCGATAATTTGAACCTTATCACCAATCTTGCAGCTGTTTTTTTCATCATGTACTTTATACTTGACGCTACGCTTGATAAATTTGTTATAGACAGCATGTTTAACAAGACGATCAACCTTTACTACGACAGTCTTATCCATTTTATCACTAACAACAACGCCAACCTGAACTTTTCTGTGACCACGCTCACTCATCGGTTAGTACTCCCTATGCCTTGCTTTCGGTGAGGATAGTATTAATTCTGGCTATATCCTTACGAATTATTTTTAGCTTCGAAGTATTCTCAAGTCTGCCAGTATGCAGCTGAAATTGAAGGTTGAAAAGTTCCTTCGCAAGTTCGGCCTGCTTCAAAAGCAGATCTTCAGTAGTCATTTTACGAAAATCATTTGGCTTCATCAACATCACCCCGCATAATAAACTTGGTTGAAACAGGTAACTTGTGCGCAGCAAGCCTTAAGGCTTCACGTGCAATCTCTTCAGTTACACCTTCCATCTCATAAAGAATTGTGCCGGGTTTGATAACTGATACCCAAGAATCAGGTGAGCCTTTGCCTTTACCCATACGTGTCTCAGCAGGTTTGGCAGTAAGAGGTTTGTCAGGGAAAATTCTGATCCAGATTTTTCCACCACGTTTAACGTAGCGAGTCATGGCAATACGTGCCGCTTCAATCTGACGGGAATCAAGCCAGCCGCACTCAGTAGCCTGGAGGCCAAATTCACCAAAAGAGAGCGAAATGCCACGGCAGGGCTTACCACTCATACGACCCTTCATCTGTTTTCTATGTTTAACCCGTTTCGGCATTAACATCGAAGCTTACTCCTGTTCTGCAAAAAAATATATTAGTGCCCTGGTAGAACTTCACCTTTAAAAATAAGAACCTTTATGCCGATCAAACCATATGTCGTTTTAGCTTCGGCAAAACCATAATCAATATCTGCGCGAAGTGTGTGGAGCGGAACACGACCCTCACGATACCATTCTGTACGAGACATTTCAGCACCACCAAGCCGGCCTGAGCATGTGATACGAATGCCTTTCGCACCAAATTTGAGTGCGGAAGTAACGCTTTTTTTCATGGCCCGCCTGAAAGCGATACGGCGCTCAAGCTGCAGGGCAACGTTCTCCGCAACGAGCTGTGCATCCAACTCAGGCTTTCGAACCTCATTTATATTTATGAATATTTCTTTTGAAGTCAGATTCGCAAGATCTTTTTTAATAGTCTCAACTTCTGACCCTTTTTTACCGATAATCAGACCGGGACGTGCCGTAAAGATGTTAATTTTGGTCTTATTGGCAGCACGCTCTATTTCGATTTTTGATACGCCTGAGCTGTAAAGACGCTTTTTCAAAAAAGCTCGGATTTTGAGGTCTTCATGAAGCAACTTTGCATAGTCAGCTTCTGCATACCATTTAGAATCCCAAGTCTTTATAACTCCAAGTCTGAAGCATATCGGATTAATTTTTTGTCCCAAACTGCACCTCCACGGAATAAAACTATTTTAAATCTGAAAGTGTTACACAGACATGACTTGTCGGCTTGCGAATTTTACTTGCCCGGCCCATGGCTCTGGGAAGAAAACGCTTAAGTACAGGTCCACCATCTACGTAAATCGAACTGACAAACAAGCGGTCAACATCTGCAACACCCTTTTGTTCTGCATTTGAAACAGCAGAGTTAAGGAGCTTTATGATTAGCTTGGCTGATGGCTGTGCAAGAAACTTTAATGTATTAAGTGCATCCTGAATGCCTTTACCCCTTACAAGATCTACAAGAAGCCTAGTCTTGCGAGGTGAAAGGCGGATTGACATTAATTTAGCGCTGGATTCCATTAGTCTGACTCCCCTGTACTACTTCTTAACTTTACTTTTCTTGTCTGCTGCATGTCCATGAAAGGTGCGAGTTGGAGAAAACTCACCCATCTTATGACCAACCATGTTTTCAGTTACATAAACGGGTATGAATTTACGTCCATTATGTACCGCGAAACTGACACCAATAAAATCCGGAGTTATCGTAGATCTACGCGACCAGGTTTTAATGATTTTTTTAGAGTTTTGACCTTCAGCCTGGACTTTTTGAAAAAGATGATCATCTACAAAAGGCCCTTTTTTAATTGATCGTGCCATATTGTTCAGTCCCTCTTGATTTATTTGGTACGTTTTTTGACTATAAAGCGATCTGAAGTTTTATTGGTTCTTGTTTTATATCCCTTGGTAGGAATACCCCATGGTGTTACAGGGTGACGACCACCTGATGTACGACCCTCACCACCACCATGTGGGTGGTCAACGGGGTTCATTGCTACACCCCTCACCTTGGGGCGCTTGCCAAGCCAGCGAGAACGGCCGGCCTTACCGATATTTACCTTCTCGTGGTCGAGATTACCAACCTGCCCTATTGTTGCATAACAATCTTGAAGAACCATCCGTACTTCACCAGAAGGAAGTTTAACTTGTGAATATCTACCTTCTTTAGCCATAAGCTGGGCAAAAGTTCCGGCACTTCTTGCCAATTGGGCACCCTTACCAATCTTAAGTTCAACATTATGAATAATGGTACCAAGAGGTATGGCTTTCAATGGCAACGAGTTGCCTGGCTTAATATCTGCTTCGGGGCCACTAATAATTGTATCTCCTACCCGAAGATCCAGTGGTGCAAGGATATAGCGCTTTTCACCATCTACATAGTGCAGTAGAGCAATCCTTGCACTTCTGCATGGATCGTATTCAATACTTGCAACTTTAGCTGGAATACTGATCTTGTCACGGCGGAAATCTATAATGCGATATTTCTGCTTGTGACCACCACCTTTATGACGTGAAGTAACACGTCCTACGGCGTTTCTCCCGCCGCTCTTCTTAAGAGTAAGCAGAAGAGATTTTTCAGGCGTTGTTTTTGTTATTTCATCGAACGTCGAGCAAGTCTGGTGTCTACGGCCTGCTGATGTTGGTTTGTAAGTCTTGATTCCCATTGTGAACCCCAAAAAAAAAGTTATTAAACCTCAAAGAAATCTAAAGACTGACCCTGTTGCAGGGTAACATAGGCTTTTTTCCAGTTGGACTGTTTAGTGTTATTTCGCCCAACTCTTTTAACCTTGCCAGCAACGTTAACAGTTCTTACAGTATCGACCTTAACCTTAAAGAGGTTCTCAACTGCCTGTTTGATTTCAATCTTGTTGGAATCCCGGTCTACTACTATGGCAATAGTATTGGTACTGTCGCCAAGGGATGTTTTCTCAGTAACGTGCGGCTTCTTGATTACAGAGTAAATATTCATTTTTGCAGGGCTCCTTCAACGGATTGCACTGCACCCTGTGTAAAAATGATATTCTTATACTTCAACATATCATGAATATTCAGGGCATCATGCTTAAGCATTTTTACATGAGGCACATTACGTGATGATAATACGAGATTGTTTGCGTAATCATCAGTCACTATCAAAGTACGATCTAATTCAAAAAGGTTCATAAAACCAACGAAAGCCTTTGTTGATACAGTATCAAAACAAAGTTTATCCATTACTGTTATACGGTTATTCTTAAGCTGAAATGAAAGGGCTGATCTAATTGCTGCATTACGCGCCTTTTTATTCATACTCAAATCATAGGTTTTAGGACGAGGTCCAAAAGCTACACCGCCACCAGGATATTGAGGTGCACGGACGTTTCCTTGTCGTGCATTACCGGTTCCTTTTTGTTTAAAAGGTTTTTTATTGCTGCCGGCAACTTCAGAACGTGTTTTGGTCTTTACAGTACCGGCACGGCGATTGGCAAGCTGTATGCGCAGAGCCAAGTGAATCAAATGCTCTTTAACTTCAGCGTTGAAAATCTCGTCGGACAATTGGACTTCGCCAACTTGCTGTTTGTTCATGTTATAAACTGCTATCGAAGGCATACGAAACTCCCGCTGGTTGCTTACGCTTTTACACTATTTTTAATTAGCACTATATTATTACGATGGCCGGGCACCGCGCCCTTGATCATCAATAAGTTGTCCGTAGCATCTATACGGATTACCTGTAGTCTCTGTACCGTTACTCGGGCATTCCCCATCTGACCAGGCATTTTTTTATTCTTGAAAACACGTGATGGCGTTGCTGAAGCACCAATGGAGCCTGGAGCACGATGAAAACGTGAACCATGCGATGCGCGTCCACCTCTGAAATTGTAGCGTTTGATTACACCTTGGAAACCTTTGCCGATGCTTGTACCTGTAACATCAATGTAATCACCAGGTAAAAACTGTGTTACCGACAATGTATCGCCGATATTCATTCCATCACTCTCGCTGAATCTGAATTCGCGGAGATGCTGAAAAACACCCTTACCGGTTTTTGTACAGTGACCAAGCTTTGGCTTGTTTGTTTTCAGTGCGTCCATTTCACCAAAACCAAGTTGGATTGAGGAATATCCATCCACCTTAGCGGTCTTTTTTTGAACAACAACACAAGGTCCTGCCTGAACAATTGTTACAGGAATACAAGTCCCATCTTCCATAAAAATCTGAGTCATACCCAGTTTTTTACCAATTATACCTTTTTTCATATCAGGTTCCTGTTCGGAAAAATCTCTATAATTTTATTTCAACATCAACACCGGCTGACAAATCAAGCTTCATCAATGCATCAACCGTTTGCTGCGTAGGGTCAAGTATGTCAATAAGTCTTTTGTGAGTTCTAATTTCGAACTGGTCACGAGATTTTTTATCTACATGAGGACCCCGGAGAACACAGTATTTATTGATTGAAGTTGGCAATGGAATCGGACCAGCTACTCTAGCACCGGTTCTTTTTGCAGTGTCAACAATCTCGCCTACTGATACATCCAGTAATTTATGGTCATATGCTTTCAGACGTATTCTTATCTTCT
>Ga0209317_1002006_pt1 | contig 15741 bp, 11 predicted proteins | sample RifGroB2_FD_183994 | JGI IMG/M metagenome (GOLD analysis project Ga0209317, IMG submission 183994) | Soil microbial communities from Rifle, Colorado, USA - Groundwater B2 (SPAdes) (version 2) | ecosystem: Environmental > Terrestrial > Soil > Unclassified | place: Rifle, Colorado | collected... | reverse complement strand
GTAGGAGTGCATCTTCCTGCAATAAGGGCAGTCAGGGTCTGTTATCTCGATTACCTCGTTGGGGCCAGTGCCGATTTTCACGGCATCGGAGAGGTTGGTCCTGAACTTCTCATATTTTGCCGCGGAAATTTTCGCCCTGGCCTCGGCGGTGACACTGATCCCTTTGGGTGACCACATTTCGCCAAAGATGACGTGACCACTTACTGGATCAAAATAGAAGACGTTGGATCCGGACACGACCTCATAGATGCCTTTTACCGGCGACTCCTGGACCGTATCGAAGGTCAACTTAGGGAAACGCTGCCTGAGTGCGCCATCCAGCTTAGGCTCTGCTGCACATGCTGCAGAAGCGACGAGGATCGATGCGAGGATGACATGATGTACAACTGCCTTAATCTTCATTTTTAGTCTCTCTCCCTCACAATAATTTCTGCTTTTCTATCCTTCGGCACGACCGCGCCGGTGTGATGTTTTTTCCCTAGACCTTCAACGCTAGCGACCTTAACTCCAAGTGTTTTGAGATATGCGGCAACTGCCTTTGCTCTGCGAGCAGACAAATTCCGGTTATATGCCTCACTGCCCACCCGGCAGGTGTAACCGTCGACCCTCACAATCACCGAAGGGTCGAGGCCTGCTGCAAGGGCTTCCTTTATCCTCTTCTTCTCCCCTGCACCGAGACGTGCTTTGTCGAATGGGAAGTAGATGGTAATTCTTGCAGGTACAGCCGCTAGAGGTCTAACCTCTATCCGAGTAGCTGCCTCATCCACCTCCTGAACATCAGCAGGAATCCACGGCCGGTGCTCTATTGGTGGCTCAAACCTGATAGCGGGGCGTGGAGGAGCTAGCACAAGGTCCGGTATTTCCGGGCAACGGTTGTCGCAAATAAGCTGCTGGTTGTCAGCGAGGCCATAAATGGCGGCGCCACCTTCATACCTTGTCAATCCAACCCGGAGATCCGCCGCCACTGACACCAACGGCGCGAACACGGCCAAAAAAGTAACTATCGAAACATAGCTTGTTGCCATTAAGAAGCTCCCGGGCCTATGAAACCAAGTTGTCGAGGTTGATACCGCTCTTGCCATGAGGCCGCCCCTGCTCGATCTCCCCACCCTTCAGCGAAATCGTGTGCGGAGCCGCAACCCTCGAAGTGCTGGCAGATTCTAAAGGATGATTAGGCAAGTCCGACAGCGGCACCCGTAGTTGCTGAGCTGCCATCACCTGACCTTCGGGAGTAGCTAAATAGGCCTCGAGCATCATCCCCAGCACTGCATTCAAGCGCTTTACAGCTCTCGCCGATTTTAGAACCTGGGCCGTGAGTGGATCGTTGGTTGTGATCGTTACGTTGAGAATCTTATAGGGGATCTGCAGGTAACCTCCAGCCATTGCGGTTACACCTCCTCTGATTGATTTTGTGCAAGCTGCTCAAAACCCCTGGCGTTTGCAAATTCGGGGTCTACGAGCTTGGTGATCTTGACGTTTTTAGAATTGATCTCAGGGAGGTAATGAGTGCCACCGCCGAACAAGAGCACCTCATCAAAAGTCGCCGCCACACCGACATGAGCCTGCAGATCAGCAACAATATCGCCAAGGGTATCCGTTGCATAACGTTCGGCAGAAGCATCGATTTCGGGGCCGATGTCATGGCGGTCGAAGCCAAACTGAATAAAGCGCGATTCGAGAAAGTGGGAGAGCTCGACAGGAGTGACGCTTCGGCCGGGCATAAGGTGCTTTAATTTGGGGTGAAGGTACTCAGTTACCATGCGGTGAATACCTTTTTTGTAGTACGTGGCATCCCAGATTGTCTTTTGCTCGGTGACTGAGTAAAGCGTGGCGATGATGGTGTTGAAACCGATGTCAATAGCGAGGAGATTCCCTGTTACAGAAATCTTAGGTGCAGTGAGATAGGCGACTATCCCGCCGCGCCCTTGAGGGAAAACGTGCACCTTGCTGATATTGCCGCCGGTCAGGTTTTTTTGTAGGGTAACGATTGCAGAAGACTCGTTAGGCCCTTTCTCGTGCTCGAACTTCCAGAACTCGTAAGGCAAACCTATCGACAGCACTGCCTTCTCCGCGAGTCCGACCACGCCGGCAATATGGCCAACAAAATTCGGGTAGAATTTCACCAGCTCCTCCGGCGTCTTCAGATAATTGGACCCCGTCCCGCGCAAGGCTTCATCACCGACAACTATGGTATCGTCGTGGCGCCTGAAAGCTGATGCAACGCGGCCTTCAAGACCGTTAAATCGATACTTCCCGGCCGAAAAACCGAGGTCAACGACCAAAACAGGGACAGCTGATTTTCCTTTCATAAGCGCTCCATATTTGTGCATAATATTATCATCCAGCGATATTTTTATCTTTATATAAAACGTCGGTGATGTCAATGATATAAATATTGATTTAGGATAATAATTACTAAAAAAGCGCAAAGAATGGTGGGGGTTTAAGAGCAAATAAGGGTGAACAGCCCCGCATTTGACGGAGCAGCTCACCCTTATTCGAGTGCGGCAGATAAATTAGAATGGAACTCTTTAAAGCTCTCTATCTTGTAGCGGGAGTCACTTGTGTAGATTGAAACCAGCCTGAAACAAACTTTTCCAGCGCAGACACCTTAGCCTTCAAGGCACTATTCTCTTGATTCAGATTTGCTATTTCCTTATCCCTGATGGCTACTATATCTTCCTTGTTCTTCTTGATTTGCATGTCATGTTCGTCCAGTTGATTCTGTTGTGCCTTAACACCTTCAATGAGCACTGCGGATAACTTATCGTAAGCAACCGATTTAAAACCATCAGGGCCGGTTGTCACTAGTTCCGGGAAAATGCCTTCAACGTCTTGTGCTATGACCCCGACCTGGCGCCTGCCACCAAAATTACGTTCAGGGAATTGAGCTTGTCGCCAGTGGTAATAGACCCCATTCAATTGCCTTATCTTATCCATGATGTTGCCAGTTGAGGCCACATTGACAATGTCCTTCTTAAATCGTCTATCAGAAGAACTCCACGCTCCACCACTAGCGGCCAATGCCCCATCAAAGTAACCCGTTCCGTTAACCCGGAGTTTGTAACCAGCGTCGGTAGCAGTGCCGATCAAGACGTTTCCGCTTATTAGCAACCCGTTTGCAGGGGCCGCGGTCGTGCCGGCGTATGTCCCGATGGCAACACCGCCGCCTACGGCGAATTTCGAGGCCGGTGTTAGTGTGTTAATACCAACATTCCCGCTTCGCTTAAATGTGACCTCGAAGCCTGGGCTTGTTACGGAATCTCCGAGTGCTGGCATAGTAGAAATCCGGATATCACCGCCATAGTTGTAGATGGCCCACGGGTTGGCCCTTGTATTGTCGAAAAGGCTTAGGCCGTTGTTCCCGTTACCCTGGATAATAAGGTTTTTCCCGATCGCGAAAGGAGTCCATTGTGTCCCGCCGTATTCGCTGTTGATGTGCAAGGTTCCCTGTGGGGTGTCAGTCCACAAGCCAAGCCCTCCACTCATAATGAGGCTACCATTACCTGCAGTAGCCGTGGTGGCATACGATCCTATCGCTACGCCGCCGGTAATTGAGAGTGCCGAGGCTGGGGATCCTGTGCCAACCCCTATTTTCCCGGCAGTTGTGAGAGAAAGCTTCGGATTTCCTACGGCAGTTGTTGTGTCTCCGAGGGCTGGCATGGGATAAAAGTTGAGATTCCCACCGTAGTTAACCATTGCCCATGGGTTTGACCCCGTAGAGTCGAAAATACTTAACGCGTTATTCCGGTTTCCTTGAATTATCAGGTTGGTACCGATGTTCGAACCGGACCACCAATTTCCTGAGTTTGTTATGTGCAAGCCACCTTGCGGGCTTGCGGTGCCAATCCCAACAAAACCGCCACCATTGAAGGTTACGCCTACCGTGCGCGCCCCATTCAAGTCGTATGTAGCAAAGCTGATGGAGTTATCTAAAAGTCGCATGTAGGATCCGCCGCGTGTTGCATTTTCACGGACCATTGCATTAACACCGTCGTTATTTCTAATATTGTTTGAAATTCCTACCCCTGTATAGGTCGTCCCAGGTTCGCTTGCCCAAAGGTTCAGGATCCCAGTATTAGAGGCGCCGTCTCCGCTAGAAAATATCTGCATCTCGCTCCCAGAATGTGCACCATAAATCTGTAATTTCCGGGTAGCGCTCGCTGACCCGATTGCCACGTTACCGGTTTGACCTATAGAAAAAAGTTCTTGCCGCGCTGTTAAGTCATCATTCAACCCGCGAAACAAGAAACCGTTGTCATAAAAGTACAGTCGCCCGGATGACTGGTTTACCACGCTAGGAGTCGTGTCCACGAACGTCAAGCATGAATTGGAATTGACAATAGTGGATAATCCGTTGACTATCATTCCGCCAAAGGTAGGGGTTGATGTTGTCGCGATACTCTGTGGCAGACTGAGTGTTACCCCTCCGGCAGAGTTTGTTACTACCACCTGATTTGCGGTCCCTGTGAGATTCGATAGTGAGAATCCGGTGCCATTACCGATCAGAAGTTGGCCGTTAGCTGCTGTAGAGCCATTAACACCCGTACCTCCATTGGCAACGGGGAGAATTCCCGAAACATGTGTCGTCAATCCCACTTTTCCCCACGATGGAGCGACGCCGAGCCCGCCGGAAATGAGGACATTGCCGGTCGCGACGCCAGCCAGCCTTGAGAGGGTGGCGGCTCCAGAGGCATAGAGGATATCTCCCACTGCATAGCTGATTAATCCGGTACCACCTTTGGATGCGGCGATAGTCGTGGCATTCCATATACCTGTGCTGATAGTTCCAAGGGTGGTGAGATTGGAAGTTCCTGCCCAAGTTGACAGAGCCGTGTTCTCAACGTTACCGAGGCCGACTTTTGACTTTGCCAAAGAGGTGATCCATGCCGGGTCTGCATACGATCCGGTCGTGTAGACACCGTTAGCCACCGTTCCAGCATTACCCGTGACACTGATACCCCAGGTCCCGGAAGCACCTGTCCCTGTCAAGGTAGGTGTGTAGGTGTTGAAATTGTCGCTCGCCAATATCGTTTTCCATGCAGTCCATACATCTGCTGCATCATGGTTACCAAACCTCACTTGCAAAGCATTCCCCCCATATGTAGGGCTATATGGGGTATAGAGTTGAAGAGCTGCCCCGCCATTGGCAATCGTATTCATGGTCATCACAGACCCATAATCTGGAAACCCATCACTTGCACGAACAAATGATGATTGGATGCCCAGATTATAGGCAACCGGCAATGTGGCTCCCAACCAATTGTAATATGGCACAGCACTGAGAAGAGGAGCAGAACCCGCATTGCCCGTCACGTTAATATTATATGTGCCGGATGTAATCTTCGAAGAATAATCTCCGGCCGCATGATTCGTGATCGGGAGGCTCCCGCTCACGTTCGAAAGATCACTATAGAGAATGTTTTTCCATCCAGTCCAACTACCGTTGTACCGCCCGCGAAGCCATAGGCCGGAGTTGATAGCACTAGAGGTCGTATAAGGAATAGCGAGCTGCGTTACGTTGGCTGTCCCATCTTTTGCTACAGAATATTCGAAGTTCAAGGGGTTAAAATACGCACCCACACCGGAGCCATTGGCTGCATTCCCCATCAGAAGGGTAGGTGTTGATCCAGGTTTGGTATTAGAAACATCATTCCAATCCTGCGTACCGCTGGTAGATGTTGCACCCAGTCCAAGACCGACGTTTATCACACCTGAGCTGTTGGTAACAAAGAGGCCATTGCTGGCAGTTATGTTCCCCAGCGAATAACCCGCGCCGTTTCCGATCAGGAGCTGGCCATTGGCAGCCGTAGAACCATTTATGCCAGTACCTCCATTGGCGACCGGAAGGACCCCCGAAACATGCGTAGTGAGGCCGACCTTTCCCCAAGACGGAGCTGCGCCGACTCCTCCCGACATAAGAACGTTGCCGGTTGCTACGCCGGCCAACTTACTCAAGGTTGCAGCCCCACTGGCGTACAGCATGTCGCCGATTGTGTAGTTGGATATGCCAGTCCCGCCATACCCTGCGGCGATCGTCGAACCATTCCATGTTCCGGAAGTGATGGCATTTGCCCCCAATGCGAGGTTCCCAGTGAGAGACAATCCTGCAAAGCTCGGAATACTGGTGGTCGCAATACCCTGTGGCAAGCTAAGAGTAATTCCTCCCGCGGAGTTCGTTACCACAACCTGGTTGGCTGTCCCGGCAAGTGTCGCCAGCGAGTACCCGGTGCCATTACCGATTAGGAGTTGGCCGTTAGTCGGTGTCGTTTGAACACCTGTCCCCCCATTGGCTACGCCGAGAGCAAGTGCGGTGTTGGAAAAATCATTATAAAGCACCGTCTTGGGCACACCATTAGGATAAGCGGTGATCTGACCCGCCTGAGTGATCAACACAAGGTCTTGGCGTGCAGTTCCATCATCGTTTAGCCCGCGGAACAAAAACCCATCTTCGTGGTAGATAATTTCACCTTTCGAGTTGTTGGTCACAGATGAATCGGTGTCTGTAAAGCCGATTCGTGGGTTCACCCTTGCGAGATCGAGGCGCCCTTCAATGGTCGTGTCCCTTCCGATCGTTCCCCCGAAATTAGTGAAGTCTGTGTATAATAAGCCCTTCGCGGTCCCATTGGGGTACACCGTGATATGCCCAGTTTGATCTATGGACATCAACTCTTGCCTAATAGTTAGGTCATCATTCAGAGCACGAAACAAGAACCCGTTGTCATAAAAAAACAACCGTGCTTTAGACTGGTTCACTGCTCCTGGAGTAGTATCTGCAAACATCAAGTGTGGGTTAGACGCGGATACGGCCGCTAAACCATTTATCGTAACAGTCATTCCATTGTCAGAAATCAAGGAATTGCCTAAAGTGTTTGTGTCAGAAAACTTAGGCACGTAGCCTATCGTAGATCCGAAAACGTCTGCAACCTTGTTGCCGTTCTGATATAGACCGGTTCCAAATATGTTCGCCCACTGCGACGCGATAGCCCCCAGGCTGTAGAGGTTATTAGCTGAAGGAAGAAGATTTTGGCCTACAGTATTGATACCAACAACATCTCTGGTTTGGTTAAGCACCGTTACCCCGCCCATCTGAAGCGCGCCGGCAGCTACGTTCACCGCCCCCGTTCCAGAGGCATAACTGAGCCCCCCTGTGGGAGTCCACTGTGTCCCATCCCAAAATAACGTTTGTCCTGCTGCCGTCCCAGCAACCGTCCTCGGCATGAGAACACCACCAACGTAAAGAGCCGACGCGTTGATAGGCATTGCAGCGTTGATTGAATACAAGGCATTGGGGGCCGCACCTACCCCCAGGTGTCCAGAACCGTCGAGAGTCATAAGGCTCGTGGCCCCACCGTACCACCTAAAGGCATAGGAAGAGCTAAAAGCGGGAACAGAGCTCCACATTGCATTAGCATCGACTCCATGAGCATAATCTGCACTCCCTGCCCCAACCTGTGGATAAAGAACCAATTTAGTCCCAGCACTTCTGGTCACCGTAGTCGGCGCTCCGACACCAGCGGCCCCCATAATCACCATATTAGAGGTCGCATTTGCCATTGACACAAAGCCGCCGTTAAGCGTCAGGTTGTTGCCATCGATGTTTTGGGCCGTTATGTTCCGTGTCGAGTCAATGACAGTAGAGCCACCCATCTGAATGGAGCCAGAAACAAGATTAAATGACTCCCCATTGGCTAGAGCCAAAGTATTTGCTGCACTTCTATAAATTTCAACATCACCAAGGGCAATTCCCTCAGCAGCCGTGAGCCCCGCAGCAAGCTCAAGCTTATGTGTCGGTGCCGCCACCCCCAGCCCCAGGTTATCGGATGGGTTCAGCAAGGTGACATTGGATCCACTATCGGTCCAGCCCCCTATATTCCCGTTCGACGACAAGACGTCGCTATTATAAATATTGACCTGGATATCGTCGCCTAAAGCAGCGCCCCCCCCGCAAGATGTTTGAAAGACTTTGTCCTTTCCTGCACTTATTACTTGTCCGATGATGCCACCGCCAGGGGCCCCGGTGATGTTCTGTGAGAATGACGGGTTCATCGTATTTGCAACACCTGTGTCCCAGTTGCAGTAGCGATAAGAGGCCCCCCACTCGTCGGATGAATTTAGGGGTAATGACCCGGGCAAGGCACCACCTGATCCACCTGAAGCATCCTTCAACAATCCGAACACGCCATCTGCTTCGGGGTTGGAGGCCCGTGTTACCAAATAGGCTTTGATGACGTTGAGGCTGCTTTTGGTGTTGTTGGACTTGAAAAATTGGGAGGTTTTTGCAACCACGTCGGACGCCCGAGAGGCCACCAACAGAGCAGGAGGCAGTATGGCCGCAAAAATAAGGAGTTCCAAGAGTGCAAATCCTGCTTGCTTTCTGATTGTAAACTTCAAGATCCCTCCAGTTGCCATTATGACCAGGCAGAACCAGTTCGCGCCTTCGTCTCTCTTCTTAACGCGACAACCTACCTCTAAAAATAGAATAAATATTGTTTGGCGATATTTATATCGCACAAGGAGGGGATAAACAATAAAAAAGGGCTTCACTGCCACCATCTATCAACAGCAGAAAGCCCTCTGATATGCCGTATCAGTCCTTCGGATCAGGTTGAAGGTGCGCCCTGGACCGGTGCACCACCGGCCGACTTGCCTGAAGACTTACCGTTCGCCGCAGGCTGGGACTCCTCAACTTGATGGTTCTTCGCCGCAATGGTCACGTCGAAGACGTTAGGACAATCTATCCCCACGCAGAACTCCTTATAGTCCAATGAGTATGGCATGTTGCTCAGCGAGGTGAAAAACCCCATCACATTGTTGAAGTTTTGAAGTACAGCTAATTTTTCCCTTTCACTCACTGTTGCGACTATCTCGCCCTCCTCCTGCTTTGGCGCCAGGACAGTGACGCGTATATCCCGTTTTACCAGTTTCACCTCGACAGGGAGCGAGTAGAGGGCAGCATATCCTTCTATCATCTGACGCGCAGTAATCAGGTCGGTATCAGTCATTTCCTTCCCGACGTTGCCGTCCACCGAATCCTTAACCTGGATCTGGCTCAAAATGATCTGTTTATCCTTGTAGATTTGAACTGTCTTGATTGCCAGAACTAGGCTACCTAGCACCAGTAAGGTCAAAGGCAAATACAACTTTACCGTCCTCATATCTTCCTCCTTTGCGGGATATAAACTCCCGGGTATCATTTTCGGTCTGAAACTCGACGGCAAAGGCGAGGTTAGTCTTATCGATCTTTTTTATCTGCTTGATCACGGCACCGAGAGAACTCGTAGAATCCGCCACCGTCTTGATATAAGCCCCTACAGGGGGCAGTCCAGTTATTTTGGAGGTCGATGCAGGCGCCGCTTCGCTCAGTTGGGCAGTCCTGGCCGATACCTCCCTATATCCCCGCATCGTAGCGCCGTACCCAGCAAGTAGCGCAACGAAGACAATGAGCATGATCATCGTGACTGGCTTGTAATTGTGACTTAATGACCATTGCAGATAGAGACTCTGCTCGACTTTCCCGGTGTCAGATGCCTTCGCAGACTCCTCAAGATCGATGCAATCGTGCTGAGCCTCCTGGTGCACTTTAGTGGTGACGGTACCGTCATCCTCATGCTCCAACACGTAATACTGACTACCCTGCCGATAAACGTACTTCCCAGGGGAAAGCATCGCGGGAAGGAAGCCAGGCAATTTGCCTGCCAGATACGACTTACTCTTAACAATGGCAAAAACCAGCCTGGTGCCAGAATATGTGTATGCATAGTAAAAATCATTACTCCTAGACTTTTCAGTGTTCGGGAATAAATCAAGGGCAACTCCCCTAATTACCTGAGGAATGATCTTTCCGTTCGGCACTTCCATTGTGTCGACCACAAAGTTTTCGCCAAAAGCAAGCTCAACGGGCAAACCGGTTTTCTTCTTTTCCCCCACCAAACAGGTTTCAGGGGTAGCATCCAAAGCCTCAGCCACCTCAGTCGCCAGGATCTTCTCTGAGGGAACTTCTGCCGTTACCTCTAATGCCTCAAGGGATTTCAGCCAAATCCTTGCCTCTTGGTCCGTACTTCCAACGCTTTCCTGCACGTAAACCTCCTCTCACTTCTAAGGTTAAGGATTGACTCCTGCACCTGACATCTTCATATACGGAAGGACAACGCCCATGAACATAAGGACAATGATGCCTACGACCATGGTGCTCACAGCTAAATAGACCTTGGGTCCCAATGATTGCATCCGCTCCATGTAAAGCCCGTAATAGCGCCTAGAAATTCTTTTGCAAATGAACTCGATCCGATCCACAGAAACCGCAGCCTGGAGCATGCCTCTCTCGACACTACTTAGCGAAGTCAACGCCTCTGCCACCCCCGTATAACCGGCGCCAGCCTTTAGCCGCCGGATTGCCTCCTCAAATTGCTTCCTGATGGTATGAAAGTTCGCAGATTGGCCAACTATGCCAAAGGCCGCGACAGGGGAAACGTTGACGCTCAACAGGTTTGCGAGAGAAGAAAAGGCCACGAAATACGACCTGTAAAAAATAAAATCACGAAGCACTGGAATCCTAATCAGATACTTCTCCAACGCTTCTTGGTGTAGCTTGAAAAGAACAAAACCGCCGACCGAGAGCAGAACCGCACAAACGATTGCGCTTGGGATTACCATTGCAAGGGTTTTCATCAAGGAGAGGTAAATGCCGGTATGGTTTTGGGACTGACCGGCAAGAAGACGTGGCATTACAAACTTTGCGTTGACGAATAAAGCCATGATGCCAAAAAGGAACATGACCGCCGGCATGGTCATCTTTTTGATCATCTCCTTCTTCATGTCGGACATCTGCAACACATGCTCTGCCATTGTAACAAGCGTTTCGGGCAACTTGCCGGCGTTCTCTCCAGCGATCACCATCCCGATGACTGTGGGGCCAAAAACTGCTTTAAACTCCGTCAAACCATGAGACAGCGGCCTCCCTTGACCAACCAACTCCTGAATCCTCCGGAGCATGGGCACCATCGAGGAGTTCCTGTTTAGTGAAGGAATAATGTCGCTGAAAGCATGGGTCAGGTTTTTGCCAGAAGCAAGCAAGTCCCCTAGGGCAGTAAACACAGCAACCACTTCATCCTGATTTACAGATCTTCTAAAGCAAAGGGGAAAAGGCTTCTTAACCGCAAGGACAACCTTTCCTTCCTTAGCAAACAGCGATCGGGCCTCCGACTCTGTTCCCAAAAACTCAGACTCGAGTTCTTTGCCACTTTGCAGATAACGAACGATGACCAAGATTCCTCCCTAGACGGTGTGGGCCGCAACATCAGCCTGGTCGCGCTCCGATACACGCTCAATTTCTTTCCAGTCAGTTATCCCTTGGGCCACTTTAAGCCGGGCATCATCAGCAAATGTGTGATACCGCTTGGAGCCATCAAGGATTCCTACCACGTCGCTAGGAGCAGATATGCTGGCAAATTCCGCTAGCAACGTCCGGCCGTAATAACCTGTACCACGACAAGCGTCACACCCCGGCCCTTTGCAGTTCTGGCAAATTTTCCTAACCAATCGCAGAACAAGAACCCCTTTGAGAATGTCTGCCAGGGCCGATCTCGGTACACCTAGCGCTTCCATTCTCGCTACCGTCTGCCGGACATCCCTTGTATGCAGGGTCGAAAAGACAAGGTGGCCGGTGTCGGCAAGGTGCACCGTCGCGTTCGCCGTCATTTTGTCACGAATTTCGCCAATAAGAATGACATCAGGGTCTTGCCTGAGAGCTGTCCTAGGGAACTGATCAAAGCCGAAGTTCACGAAGTCATTTGCTTCACACTGGGTAATAAATTCCAGCTTGTACTCGACAGGATCCTCCATCGTAATGATTGACCGCTCGTGCTTGTTGAGGTTCGCCATAGTGGAATATAGCATGGTGGTCTTGCCAGAACCGGTCGCCCCAGCCACTATGATAAGTCCGTTGGCCATCATCGTCAGCCGCTTGTATTCCTCTATAAAGTCCAAACCCAACGAGTCCATTCGCAGCGTGAGCTGGTCCCTATCCAGAACTCGGATAGCTATCTTCTCCCCGTACACGGTAGGCAAGGTTGAGACACGGTAGTCGATGGATTTCCCGCCGACCTTCACGGAAAAGTCCCCATCTTGGGGCTTTCTTTTTTCACTTTCATCGAGCCCAGCCATGCCTTTAAGCCTTGAGAACAACTTATCCCCCGATGATTTTGCCAAAGTCTGAGCGTAGACAAGAATGCCGTCGATCCGCAACCGTACACGTATGACCTCAGCGCAGCTTTCGATATGAATGTCAGAGGCGCGAAGGTTGTAACCTTCAAGCAGAATGGCATCAATTACCTTATTAACATCCTGCTCAAAGGACAAATGCTGCTTGTATGTTTCCTCACCTCTGCCAAGATTGGCAAGGTAGGACAGAATTTCCCTATGCGACACTGGCCCGAACTCCACCCGCTTACCGCAAAGAGCGTGAGCTTGGTGCCTTACTTCCTCGGGGTTTTTACTCAGCGTGGCAATCCTTACCATGTCCTCTGTATCTACGAGGATCATGGTCTCGTTCTTGATCAGGAAATCCATGGACAGCTTTGAATTCCGCTTATCTCCGCCTGTCACTTTGTCCGGTGCTATCGCCATCAGTGCATGGTCCATTTCAGCTTGGCTCACAACACCAAACCGTACTAGAATTTGGCCCAATGGCTCGCCAGTGACGATTTGTTCCTGAAGGGAAACGTCAAGGGCAATTCTGTCCATTTTCCCCTGTTTGATCAGATGTTCTCCCAACAGTATTTTCTCAGCCAAAACAGCTCCTCCTTTACTCACTGGTGATCCAATTCGTGACGTAAACCGTAGTTGATGAAGCGGGATTAGCCATATTGGTACGGGTCGGACAAGACGTATTATAGAAGAACCTCTGTGGTGAGAGGTTCGTTGCTGTCTGTTTTATGGCCAGCCATTTGACATCATTTGCGCCACTTACCGTGGTTTTAGCACAAACATACCACCCGTTATTGGGCGATACTTGCCCCGTCTGGAGGGCGAGATTATAACCATAAACCCCATAGGTCTTGTCGAAGCCGTCTGGAGCTGTAGGTGGAAAAATATAATAGGATACAAAGGTTGAGTCGCTTAAACCGTTAGGCATGCTGTTTTTTTCATTCTGATAGTTGGTCATACTTAGCGATATATCTGAAAAAGCAGCCATCAAGCCACCAGATATAGTTTCGACGGCATATTTGCTACTGTTGATATTCGTTGTTGAAAGGGCTACGAGCGCAGATAGCACGGTCATGGCGACCAATACCTCGGTAATTGTGAATCCCTTGGAATTGTGCGGCAGCATCTTGCTCTGATTCATAGCAGTAACCTCTGTTGCGCGGGGCCGGAAGGCCCCGCGGCTTGACAGCTAGTGAACGAAAACTGGGGTAAGCGCCGTGTAGGTGGGGCCAGCGCCAAAACACTGCAGCTTCTTCGCAGTATCAACAGCCACAGGCGGGGTTGCACCGGATGCCGCACCGGCAAACAACTCGTTGATCTTTTGGCAGGCGCCCAGGGAGACGCTCGGCAGCTTGATGACGGTATCGGCAGATACGGTTGCCCAGCCGGTGTAAGTAGTGGTGTCCCAGGTGTAGGCACCCGTAGATGCCTGGCTCGGAGGGGTCGGGATCGCCGTAAGGTACCCGGCTGAGGTCAAGGTGGCCAGAGTCGCCGGTTCAGTTGTGGTGTCAGCCAAGGATTTCTGAGCCATCTTAAAAATTTCCTGCATGTCCTTTGAGACACCCAGAGCGGCAGCCCTCGGGGACGAATCGCCTATGATGTTATTGTAGGCGGTCGCAGAAATCGCAATGAGCAGGCCGGCAATGATCATGCAGACCAGCAACTCCATGAGGGTAAACCCTTTGTTGCTCTTCATCGGTGAAAACACTTTTCTCATTCCTCTCTCCTTTTGTGGTTAATATCGACATGATCTTGATCGCCCCTACCGTTATCCTTTCCCGCTCGGGCTTAGCGAAAGTTATCTTTACTCAAACTCGAAGATTGTCGGCTTCACTACGAGAACCAACTCCGTTTTCTGCATGGACCCTGCATAGTTCTTACTCAGGTAATTCTCACCGGGTAGGCCTACTTTGGTATTGTTCAGCTTCTCGTATGTCAACCCGCCAATGACTGCAATATGGGAGGGTGAAAACCGAAGGAAATTCTCCAGACTCTTCACCGTTTCCTCAGGCTGATTCACTGTCCCAAGTTGCTGCCCAGCCTGCAGGGTAACCATCTGAGTGACACCGGTGACGTCGACCTTCAGCGACATTGACAGACTTCCTTCGGCTTTGTTGTAGTAAGGGACGATTTCTATCTCTACACCGCTCTTGGCTGTTGCAGAAGTGAACCCGGCTGTTGCCGTAGAGGATTGCTGGGTCAGGGCAGTAAACTGAACGGCACTGACATAAGGCGTCTTGGTAAGGACCGCGAACTTGCCACGTGTACCGCTCATTGACTCGATGCGAATGTTCTGCGAGATACTGTAATGACCGTAGCTCTCGAGAAAATTCAATAGCATGGCCAGAGAGAAATTTTTGGCCTCAACAAAGAGTTCTGCGCCAGTTCCATTAAAGACTGCAGCCGCGCCGGCGGATAGTGCCTTGGCCGTGTCCGTGGAGGTTGAAGTCGTCCCAGAGGTTGTGCTACTGGAATTGTTCAAGTTGGTAGCAGCCACACCAAACGGGTTTTGCGCCTGTGATTTGTACCCAAGAACGAGCTTGGTCCAGTCAATGCCTGTGTTCTGTGTGTTGTTAAGCGAAACCTCCAGCAACATGACGCGCATGGTCACGAGTGCAGCATTATCCCGGAGGGACTTAACATAGCCCTTAATCCGCCTGAATCCATTGGCATCGGCTGAAAAACTCAACGTAGAAGTGAACGTGTCGTAGGAAATATCCCTTGCTCCGAGGTTTTTCAAACTCGATTCAATTTCTTCCTGAATCAGGAAGTTCTTACCATCGGCCCTCTTCTCCTTCTGCATCGCCGTATAATTTGGGATAACCAAGTTGAAAATCTCTCTTTCTTTCACGACGACGGCTCCTGCGTCGGTATCATAGTGAAAGAAGTACCCCGAGGACGCCGACAGGATTTTCAGGAAACCGGACAATCTGCCGGAGTATGAAATACTGATCTGCCTCTGCCGGTCCTGCCGATCTGTGATCTGGTCGGTCACGGAACTGTTGGATGAAGACATTCCGGGCGCCGCAGCTCTTTCCGTAGATAGCGTTGTCGTCGCCGATACAGAGGGGTAGCTGGGAGCCTCGTAGACAAAGTTCAGCCTGTTCTTTTGCTGTGAAAGCGAATAGAGAATCGACTGGATATCCGAATTAAAGAATTCGACAGTATTTAACCTGACGTCAAGGTGCTCAGGGATACCAGGATCCGGCTCGGTGAGAGTGAACGACTTCCCCATGGGCATCTTCACGATCGCCGGGCTATCCGCAAGCAGCATATTCTCAGCCTGCTTAGCCAGTTCCTCATGCCCAGGAATCTTGGCCGGCCCCATCATTTTTGGGGACGCACAGCCGAAAAGACCGACCGCAGACAGGAAACTGCAAACGACAAGGCATACCTTCTTCATTGCTGCTCCTTTATCCGTACATTGTGAGAGTTCAGGGCGTAATAGGTGAAATCACCCTTGCGCTCCTTACGGACAACACTCCTACCAAACAGGTTGTCGGCCGAGCTCTCCCCCTTGTGCGTTACACAGAA
>Ga0209317_1002005_pt1 | contig 15750 bp, 10 predicted proteins | sample RifGroB2_FD_183994 | JGI IMG/M metagenome (GOLD analysis project Ga0209317, IMG submission 183994) | Soil microbial communities from Rifle, Colorado, USA - Groundwater B2 (SPAdes) (version 2) | ecosystem: Environmental > Terrestrial > Soil > Unclassified | place: Rifle, Colorado | collected... | reverse complement strand
TCGACAAGCCTCGAATACAGGTTTTTTTGCCGCAACCTATCGCATCGCAAGGTATTGAATGGAACACCCAAAGAACATGGAACTCGCCAAAAGTTTTGACCCAAAAGACATCGAAGCACGCTGGTATCCCCAGTGGGAACAATCCGGCTATTTCAAGGCCGGGCTGGATCCGAACAAGACCGAATCTTTCTGCATCCAGCTGCCGCCGCCCAATGTCACCGGCACGCTGCATATGGGGCACGGCTTCAACCAGACATTGATGGACGCGCTGACGCGCTATCACCGGATGCGCGGCGACAACACGCTGTGGCAACCGGGCACCGACCATGCGGGCATCGCCACGCAGATCGTCGTCGAACGTCAATTGGATGCACAGGGCATCTCGCGCCACGACCTTGGCCGCGAAAAATTCATCGAAAAAGTCTGGGAGTGGAAGGAATATTCAGGCAACACCATCACCAAACAGATGCGCCGCCTCGGCACCTCGCCGGATTGGTCGCGCGAGCGCTTCACGATGGATCCCAGTTTGAACAAGACCGTCACCGAGACCTTCGTGCGCCTGTTCAACGAAGGCCTGATCTATCGCGGCAAGCGTCTGGTGAACTGGGATCCGAAACTGCACACCGCCGTGTCCGACCTCGAAGTGGTGCAGGAAGAAGAAGACGGCTTCATGTGGCATATCCGCTACCCGCTGGCCGAGCCGGATGCTATGCATGGCCTGACCCATCTGACCGTCGCGACCACCCGCCCCGAGACCATGCTCGGCGACGTCGCGGTGATGGTGCATCCCGAAGACGAACGCTATAAACACCTGATCGGCAAGCAGGTGAAACTGCCACTATGCGAGCGCAACATCCCGATCATCGCCGACGACTATGTGGACAAGGAATTCGGCACCGGCTGCGTGAAGGTCACACCCGCGCATGACTTCAACGACTATGCGGTGGGCCAACGTCACAATTTGGAGATCATCTCCATCCTCACACTGGATGCAAAGATCAACGAACATGCGCCCGCAAAATATCGCGGCCTCGACCGCTTTGACGCGCGCAAGCAAATCGTTACATATCTCGAAGCTGCCGGATTGCTGGAAAAAATTGACAAGCATAAGCTCAAGGTGCCGCGCGGCGACCGCACCGGCGTAATCATCGAGCCGATGCTCACCGACCAGTGGTTCGTCGCGATGAGCAAGCCCGGCCCGGATAAAGATGGCAAGCAAGGCAAGAGCATCACCGAGCAGGCGCTGGAATGCGTAGCAAGCGGCGAGATCAAGTTCCACCCGGATAATTGGGTCAACACCTACAACCAGTGGCTGAACAACATCCAGGACTGGTGCATCTCGCGCCAACTGTGGTGGGGGCATCAGATTCCGGCATGGTATGGCGTGAACGGCGAAGTGTTCGTCGCACATGACGAGGCCGAGGCGCGCCGCCTGGCGGACAACGCGGGCTACGCCGGGCAGCTCGACCGCGACAACGACGTGCTCGACACCTGGTTCTCGTCCGCATTGTGGCCGTTCTCCACGCTGGACTGGGAAGAAGGAAAACCCTTTCAGGCACAGAATGACTTCGTGCAGAAATATCTGCCGTCCTCGGTGCTGGTCACCGGTTTCGACATCATCTTCTTCTGGGTCGCGCGCATGGTGATGATGACCAGACACATCACCGGCAGGATTCCGTTCAGGGATGTCTATGTGCACGGCCTGATCCGCGATGCGGAAGGGCAGAAGATGTCCAAGTCCAAGGGCAATGTGCTCGATCCGATCGATCTCATAGACGGCATCGGCATCGACGAGCTGGTGAAGAAGCGCACCGGCGGACTGATGAACCCGAAGCAGGCGGAACAGATCGAGAAGCGCACGCGCAAGGAGTTTCCCCAGGGCATCCCCGGCTTCGGCACCGACGCGTTGCGTTTCACCTTCGCCTCGCTCGCCTCGCCGGGGCGCGACATCAAGTTCGACATGCAGCGCTGCGAGGGCTATCGCAATTTCTGCAACAAGCTGTGGAACGCCACGCGCTTCGTGCTGATGAATTGCGACGGCAAGGACTGCGGCCTGGCAGAGCATGGCAAGGAATCCTGCCACAGCGGCTATCTCGATTTCTCGCCGGCCGACCGCTGGATCGTCAGCCGGTTGCAGCGCGTCGAGGACGAAGTGGCGAAGCATTACGCCGACTACCGCTTCGACCTGCTGGCCAAGGCGATCTACGAATTCGTCTGGGACGAATACTGCGACTGGTATTTGGAACTCGCGAAGGTGCAATTGCAGGATTCAGGATTCGGGATTCGGGATTCAGCGGCGCGGCAGCGCGCCACGCGGCGCACGCTGGTGCGCGTGCTGGAAACCGTGCTGCGCCTCGCCCACCCGCTGATCCCGTTCATCACCGAAGAACTCTGGCAAAAGGTCGCGCCGGTCGCCGGTCGCAGCGGCGAGAGCATCATGCTGCAAGCCTATCCGCGCGCCGACCTGACGCGCTGCGACGAGAAATCCGAAGCATGGGTGGCAACGCTGAAATCGATGGTCAATGCCTGCCGCAGCCTGCGCGGCGAAATGAACCTCTCACCGGCGCAGAAAGTACCGCTGGCCGCCGCCGGCGACAAGGCTGTGATTGAAGCCTACGCGCCCTATCTCGCTGCGCTGGCAAGGCTTTCCGAGATATCCGCCACGGAAGACGCCTTGCCCGACTCCGATGCTCCGGTGCAAATCGTCGGCAACTTCCGCCTGATGCTCAAGATCGAGATCGACGTCGCCGCCGAGCGCGAACGGCTGGACAAGGAAATCGCGCGCCTGCAAGGCGAAATCGCCAAGGCGCAAGGCAAGCTGTCAAACGCCAGCTTCGTAGACCGCGCCCCGGCGGCGGTAGTGGAGCAGGAACGCAAGCGCATGGAAGAGTTCAGCGCTACGCTGGGGCAGCTGCAAGTTCAACGCGGCAGTAGGGGCAATTCATGAATTGCCCCTACTAGTGATGCAAATCATAAATTATGAAACATAGTTTGGAACCTGCCCGCATCCTCGTAGGGCGGATGAGCCGCAGGCGTTATCCGCCGAATGAAAATCATACGGCGGAAGGCGCTGCGCTTTTCCGCCCTACAGGTTTTGAACATGTTCCGTTAATTCCGTGGCGCATCACTAACGGCGGCGGATCAGGAACACAAATTCGCCGTCCTGCTCAACCGACGACAACAACTCGTTGCCGGTCTGGCGGCAAAACACCACAAAATCCTTGGGCGACTCCGGATCGGTTGCCAATACCTTGAGCACCTGCCCGCTGCTCATCTGCGACAGGGATTTTTTGGTGCGCAAAATGGGCAGCGGGCAGCTCAATTTGCGCGCATCCAGTTCCATATCGAATTCCATCACGCGCTCACCGGCAAACCGTCCTGCGGAATTCTGCCGGCGGTAATATTCCTGAAAACTGACATTGCCTATTCCTTTCCTGATTGTTCCTGATCCGCCAGCAAATGCGAGAGCCGCTTGTTCGCCACCGCCAACCGCCTCACCAGCATGCGCAGGAACGCATCGCCGAACTGGAAACGGCATCCGGTAGTGGCGCGCACCAGCTTATCCGGGTTGATTTCGATCAGCACCGTATCGCTCTTGGCGATCACATCGGTATTGCGCACAAACTCATGCTCGGAAAGGTGCGCCATTTCGCCGAAACAGTCGCCGCGATGCAACTGGCTCAACAGCCTGCCCTGCTTGGCCACATGCACCGTACCCTGCGCCAGGATATAAAAAGTGCGCCCGCTTTCGCCATCGCGCAGAATAACTTCCGCTTCCGGAACCTTGCGCCACTCAGTGATGCGCAACACCTCCCAAAGCTCCACATCGCTGAAATTCTTGAAGAACGCCAGGCTGCGCAGCATGGCGAATTTTTCGGTATCAAAAATTTCTTCCCGCGCCGCCGTAACGTGACTGAAAAACCCGACCAGGTCGCGCGCAAATTCATCCCAGGCCTGATAGCGTTTTGCCGTGTCTTTCTCCATCGCACGCCGCACGATCGCATCCAGTTCCTGCGGTATTTCAGGGCGAAACACGCTGGGCGGCGGCGGCTCGACATTGAGAATCTGATAAATCATGCTGAAGTTGTTGCTCGCATCGAACGGCAGTTTGCCGGTAAGCAACTGGTACATCACCACGCCCAGCGAATAAATATCGGTCTGGTGTGTCAGCGACAACTCCTGGACCTGCTCGGGCGACATGTAAGCCGGCGAGCCCACTCCACTGACGAGAGTGGTTTGCTGGTTCTGGATTATCGCCGAACCGAAATCCGAAATCTTGATATTGGTTTCGCCCTGCAAAAGGATATTGGCCGGTTTGATATCGCGATGGATCACGCCCTGATACTGCGCGTATTCGAGAGCCTTGCAACACTTGTAGGTGATTTCCGCAATCGTGCTGATCGGCAACAGGTTGCCCACCTTGGCGTACTGCTCGAGCGTGCTGCCCTCGACATATTCCATCACCATGTAATTGACATCGCCCTCCATCACCGCATCGAGAATTTTCGCAATATGCGGATGGGATAATTTGCCCGCCAGCGAAGCTTCCGTCATCAGCAGCTTGCGGTAAATCCTGGCGCTGTTGGAGTCGCGCAGGTTTTTCAGGTCGAACAGTTTGATGGCAACCTGCTGCCTGCCGAACGTATCGGTGGCCAGATACACGGTGCTGGTCGCCCCGGCGCCGAGTTCGCGCACGATTTCATATTTGCCGATTTTGTCCATTTGGATCGTCTTGTCAGAAACGGTGCAATTTTGCGCACTTTGCGCCGCACTGTCCACCTTAACCCCCCTCAGTCCCCCCTTGTCAGGGGGGAAGCGAAGGCTCCTCCCATGACAAGGGGAGGCCGGGAGGGGTTAAAGCCGGGAGGGGTTAAAGCCGGGTATGCTGAAAAGTGTGAACCAGAAGCAAAAACGATTATCATACCCATCATGAAAAAACTGGCTCTAACGATCATGGCGGGTGTACCACCCCTGATTATGAAACTTGCCATGACCGTTTCCCCCTATCCAACTTTCCCCCGCATGCGGGAGAAAGAGCAAACGAATCGCTGCGCGAGTTTCACGTTAATGCTGTTGCTGTGCTTCTCGCCCTGCGCCGTGAGCGATGGCCTGCCCGATCTGGGCGATATCTCGCAAACCGTGCTCACCCCGCTGCAAGAGCGCCAGATCGGCCAGCAAAGCGTGATGCAGATTCGCGCCAGCAAACAATACTTCGACGATGCCGAAATCAACGATTATCTCAATCAACTCGGCTACCGGCTGGTCGAAAACAGCGCCGAACCCAGCCTGGGCTTCGAGTTTTTCGTGCTGGACGATTACAACATCAACGCCTTTGCGCTGCCGGGCGGCTTTATCGGCGTAAACAGCGGACTGCTGCTGACCGCCCAAAGCGAATCGGAACTGGCTGCCGTGCTCAGCCACGAAATCGCCCATGTCACGCAACACCATCTGGCGCGCATGGTGGCCGGGCAGCAAGGCGACGGCCTAGCCTCAATGGCCGCGGTCGCGATCGCGATACTCGCCGCGCGCAACAACTCGCAGGCTTCTCAGGCGGTACTGGTCGGCATGCAGGCGCGCGCCATGCAGAAGCAGCTTGATTTTACCCGCACCCACGAACAGGAAGCGGATCGCATCGGCCTGGAAATTTTGCAGAAAGCGAATTTCAATATCCACGCGATGCCGGAATTTCTGGACCGTTTGCAAAGGGCCACCCGTCTGCTGGAGGGCAACGCCCCGAGCTATCTGCGCACCCACCCGATCACCAGCGAACGCATCGCCGATATCGAAAACCGCGTAAACAAACAACCCTACCGCCTGATCCCCGACAGCCTGGACTTCCAGCTGGTACGCGCCAAACTCATCACGATGCAAAAGACTGCGCCGGATGCCGTTGCGTATTTCGGCGATGCGCTGGGCGCGCAAAAACACGGCAACCCGATTGCGCAGCGCTATGGCCTGGTGAGCGCACTGCTGCGCCACAACGAAATCGGCCGCGCCACGGAAGAGCTGGCGACCTTGCGCCAGCAAACCCGGAGCGTCCCGGCGGCCAGGCGCAATCCGATGATCGAAACCCTCGCCGGACAGGTCAAACGCGCCGCAAAAAATGATGCCGACACCTTGGCGTTTTATCGCGCCGCCGTGCAGACTTTCCCGCAGCACCGCGCGCTGATCTACGATTACGCCGACCTGCTGCTGAACAGCAACCAGGCGGAAACCGCCGTCAAACTGCTCACCGAACAACTCATCCGCCACCCCAGCGACACCACGCTATACAACCTGCAGGCGCGCAGCTACGCGATGCTCGGCAAACGCTTCGAACAGCACCAGGCGCAGGCTTACAGTTATGCCTGGCAGGGCAACCTGCACGCCGCGATCGAACAACTCGAACTGGCGAAACAGGCGGGCGGAAGCTTCTACCAGCTTTCCATGATTGAAAGCGATTTGCGCGAATTGCGCGAAATACTCGGCGCACCCGGCAAAAAGTAACCGTTTGGCTGAACATGCTGAATTTTTAGCATTCTTAAAAAAACCCTTGCCGTTCGTGCCTCCGCATATTTGAATCAACAGCTTTATGCACACAAACTGTGGACAGAAAAAAGCCGCCCAAGGGCGGCTTTGTTTTCTCTGGCCGGAGGCGCGGATGGAATCGCTATTTGTTGCGCTGGGCTGTGTCGTGATTGAACCTACAAACCCACCAACTGCGGTTTTCGGGTTGAAAGAGTATGCGCGCCTGATAGTGGAAAAACCGTGGTCTGTCCCCTGTTATTTATTATTTGTCCCTCATGGCACTCGGTTAAGTAATCGTTGATCGTAAATGGGTCGTAGGGCGGATGAGGCCGCAGGCCGTTATCCGCCGGATGGAAGTTGCGCGAAAGGCCAACATACGGCGGATAACGCTGCGCTCATCCGCCCTACATGTATCGTGTCACGGGGGGTAAGCACTTCCATTATTACCGGGCTGTAATCGCTTAACCGAGTGCCATGATGGTCTGTCCCCTGTTATTAGGAAACCGAGGTCTCCCCTGTTATTACCTCTTCTGCTGCTGCGACCAGGCCGTCATCATGCAAGCCGTCTCGCTTCCCAGCTCACAACCGCGCCGCATCTGCTGCAACGCCTGCTCCCTTTCATGCAAACCCATCAGCGCCAGCCCCTTGCCGAAATAGGCCTGCGCATCATCCGGCTTGATGGCAAGCCCGGCATCGAATTGCGCGATCGCCTCGCGATACTGCCGCGCACTAACATGGGCCATGCCCAGCGCGCGGCGCACCGGGGCGAGTTGCGGGCTCAGTGCGGCCGTCCGCTTGTAATCCGCAATTGCCTCCTCCCATTTATGCTCTGCGGCCAGCGCCTGCCCGCGGTTATAGAAAATCCGGTCCGCACCGGAGGCGCTATCGCTGCGCAACAACAATGCGGCGTCGTTCCACAGCCGGTAATTGTCGGAAAATGTCCCTAGGCGATTCCACGCCAGCGGCGCCAGCAGCAGGGCTGCCAAACCCATCGCAAGCAACGCTTTGTTACCCTGACACTTGGCCAGCAACAGCGGAATTAACAGCATCATGCCCGGCAGCCACAGATAACTGCGGTACAGCACGAACGGCTCCTGCACGCGGATGCTGGAGAATTCCAGCCAGAATTGCAGCCACGGGTAGAGCAGCGCGAAACCGACCAGGCCTGTTATGCCGCCGCGCAACAACCAGCGCACAGCCACCAGGCCATAGGCCAGGAAAGCAGCGGCACCCAGCCAGCCGCGCCATTCCCCGACGGATGACACGAAGGGCTCGCGCATGTCCACCGCCATCCACGCCGGGTTGGGCAGCCACCACAGCAGCAGATATTTGAAGAACAGCCCGGCCTGCGTCAGCACGCTCAGCAGATGCAGCACCGGCGTGCTCTCGACGATCCCCTGCTGCTCGAACAGCGCGGCCGCCATCGCCTCATAGGGCGTGCCGAACACCCCCTTGGCGCGCAGTATCACCAGCAGAGCGACCGCTATGAACGCCCCCCAGGTCAGCCACAGCATGCGCGCGCCAACAAGAATTCGGGGGCGCAATAACATGGTCATCGCCGCCAGCACGGCCAGCGACATGACGCTGTGCTCCTTGGAGAAACCGGCCAGGAAATATGCGCCCACCGCCAGCGCCAGCCAGCGCTTCCGCCCGGTCAGCAGGCCGCGACAATAGGCCAGTTGCATCAGCAACGCGAACAGCGTCGCCATCAGGATGCTGCGCTGGATCACATAGCCGACGGCATACACCGCCACCGGATGAAGCGCGAACACCAGCGCGCCCAGCCAAGCGCCCCAGACCAGCACCTTGGGATTATCATGGCCGGCCAGCACCGCGCCGAGCAACAGGCGCAGCAGATAAAACAGCAGGATGACATTGGCAACATGCAGCAGCATGTTGCCCAGATGGAAGAAATGCGGCACCGCGTCGCTGAAGACGGCTGCGGTCCAGCCCAGGCTGGCATAAGGCAGCCAGCGCAGGTTGAATTGAAACGGCGCGTGCGCGTAAATCTCGGGCACATTGCCGGAGAAGAAATTCAGGTCATCGAACACGAACGGGTTGCCGAGAAACGGCAGATAAACCAGACCCACCGCCGCGAACAGCGACAGCATCCAGCCGCGGTCGCGCCGGGCAAAGTAGTTCAGCAAGCTGCTACGAAAGGACATAGTCACTCCTGAAAAAACAAACCCCTCCGAAGAGGGGTTTTCTTGAAACAAAACAAATTATGCACAGGTTGCAGTATTGGCTTGTCCCGTTGAGAAATACTTAAGCGCAAGCGCCTCTGTAACTGTGGTGCCTGCAGTACATGTCCAAGTCACTGCCGTTCCGGAAGCAGTGCCTGTCAGCTCAACGACCAAGCCGTTAATGGTAGTAGCCTTGACGTTTTGCAAGGTCAATTGCAATGTTGCAGTTGTCGCAGCACCAGTAACAGACAAAGAAAGAACCTCATTAGGCAAGGTAGGCAACGCTGTCAGCCCGATGCTATCCCAAAGACTGTTAGCCGCCCAAGCGGTAGTCGTAACTGCTGTGCCGACCGGGAAAGTGCCATTTTCCTGATAGTACATCGCCAGCGCCAGCTTGACCGGATCCATAGTGGACTGCACCTTGGACAGCTTGGCCTTGATCACGTAGTCCTGGTAAGCAGGAATCGCTACCGCAGCCAGAATGCCGATAATCGCGACCACAATCATCAGCTCGATCAGCGTAAAGCCCTTTTGAATTTTTTTCATGTCAAATCTCCTTTATCAAACGTTGTATAGCCATTCGACTGATGAAACATCTAACCATTCCACTAGGTTGTCAAAGAACAACAACCAAGTGGCTGGTTATAAGTCACCAAAAGACGGTGGCCTAAGTCGCTGGTTAACACACCAAAGCGTGTGTTGCCATGAATAACGCAATGACCGTGCCATGTTTCAGAAGACAGAGGACAGAAAACCGAGGACAGACGGGTTGGCGCGGCTTTGCCGCGTGTTTTTTTATTGTTTCGTCGTTTCCGGGCGATGCCTGAGAACGATGTAATCAACCGGCTTGCATTCAAAATTCGTCAGCGGAGTGACAATTTTCGGCAGTTGCTTGCGTATTCATCAGCAGCGTCAAACCGGCTTTGTACTTTGCTTGACTAGCTTACAAATTGCACCTACAATTTGCGCATAATGAGTTACGACGAAACCAAACGCCAAACCAACCTTCGATAAGCATGGCATTGATTTGGCGTTGTGTGAGCCGATATTCGATGCGCCGATGCTGACCCGTGAAGATGGGCGCATGGCTTATGGCGAGCAACGCTTGCAAAGTCTGGGCTGGCTAAATGGTCGCGTGGTCGTCATGGTGTGGGTGGATCGTGCCACGGGTGTGCATTTTATTTCTTGCAGAGAAGGTGAAAAACATGAAACGCAACGCTACTTCCAAGCCTTTTTTTAGCGCTGAACAAATGGCGGCAGCCTTGGCTTCCGCACCCGACACGACGGTACAGGATGCCAGCAATCCCGGCACCCGTGCAGCAGATTGGGATAACGCGATTGTCAGCCACAGTCTGGGTGAGCTGCGCGACACACTCGCGCAACGCCGCGCCCGTGGCAAAAATAAACGTCCCACCAAAGAACAGGTGGCGGTGCGTTATAGCCCCGAGGTATTGGCGGCTTTCAAAGCAACCGGACGCGGCTGGCAAACGCGTATGAATGCGGCGCTGGCGGACTGGCTCAAGGCGCATTCGCCGGATGAATTGAAGGCTTAACAAAAGCCTTATTTGACCCTAAGCCCAATGCTGTTCACTTAAGAAAAATTCCGTTCGCCCTGAGCTTGTCGAAGCAACCGTGTTACAAGTCAAGTGGTTTTGGGGTTCCACGGGGTATTATTTTTCAACATTGAATTCATAATGGTCAGCAACTTTCTCATGCACGCAACCCGCGTAAGGCGCAATAACCAACGGGCATTGCGCCGTATGTGCTTTCATCCGGTGCAATGCGCTACGCTTATTGCACCCTACAAAACGAACGTCATGGCTCCTGGCTTACACCCGGGATCCTGCTCAAATCCACCTCGTCGATCTGCTCGGGCGCGAGAAATTGCCTGGCGTAATCCAGATAGACTTTTTCGCGGATGAACACATCGAACAGGTCGGGATCGATATGCCCGTCCAGTTTGAGCTTGCCGAGTATGGTCAGCGATTCGGTCAGGGTTTTGCCCGGTTTGTAGGGGCGGTCTTTGGCGGTGAGCGCCTCGAAAATATCGGCGATGCCCATCATCCGCGCCTGCACCGACATCTGTTCGCGCGTCAGTCCGCGCGGGTAGCCCTTGCCGTTCATGCATTCGTGGTGCCCGCCGGCATATTCGGCGACGTTCCTGAGGTATCTCGGCCACGGCAGCGATTCCAGCATCTTGATCGTGACGACGATGTGGTGATTGATGATTTCGCGCTCCGCCGCCGTCAAGGTGCCGGCGCGGATGCTGAGGTTCTCGACTTCATCGTCGCTGATGAAGTTGCCCGTTTTTCCGTCGGCATCGCGCCATTGATAGGCGGCGATCTGGCGCACGCGCTGCTGCGCTTCGTCCGACATGGCCTCGCCGCCGATATTGCAGTGGCGCAGGAACTCGCGGTCGTCGTCGAGTTGCCGGATGCGCGCTGCGTATTCGGCGCGGATCGTAGCTTCCCCCTCTCCCCCGCTATCGCGCTCCCCTCTCCCGCTTGCGGGAGAGGGGCTGGGGGAGAGGGCGCGCAGCATGGCGATTTCCGCGTCGCGCTTGAGCACCTCGAAGCGCGTGTCGATCAGATGGATGCGGTCAAACAGGGTCTGCAGCTTGGTTGACTTGTCCACCACATGCACCGGCGTGGTGATTTTGCCGCAATCGTGCAGCAGGCCGGCAATCTTCAATTCGCGCCGGTCTTTCTCGCTCATCACAAAATCCTTGAGCGGGCCGCTGGCGGTGCGGTTGACCGCCTCGGCCAGCATCATGGTCAGCACCGGCACGCGCGCGCAGTGCCCGCCGGTATAGGGGGATTTGTCGTCGATCGCGGTGTTGATGAGCTGGATGAAAGATTCGAACAGTTCCTCCAATTGCGCGATCAGGCGGCGATTGGTCAGCGCGATGGCGGCCTGCGAGGCGAGCGACTCCAGCAACTGCTGATCGTCGCCGGAGAACGGGACGACCGCGCCGCTGTCGCGGTCCTGCGCATTGATCAGCTGCAGCACCCCGATGATCTCGTTTTCATGGTTGCGCATCGGCACGGCAAGGAAGGACTGCGAGCGGTAGCCGGTCTTGGCGTCGAATCTCTTGGTGCCGGAAAAATCGTAGCCTTCCGCGGTATAGGCGTCGGGGATATTGACGGTCTCGCCGCTCAGCGCCGAATGGCTCACCACCATCGAGTGGATGGGCTTGCCCTCCTTGTCGTAAAGCTGGATCGGGTAGAAGGTGATTGGCACGCCGCTGGTGCCGCCCATCGCGATGTTCAGCGAATCGGTGCGCATGATCTCGAAACGCAGCACCCGCCGCTCCGGCTCATGCAGATAGAGCGTGCCGGCATCGGCGTTGGTGATGCGCTTGGCCGCCACCAGGATGGTTTCCAGCAGGCTGTTGATGTCGCGCTGCTGCGACAGCGCGATGCCGATCTCGTTGAGTTCCTTGAGGCGGTGCAGCAGATTGTCCGTGGAATGCATAGGTAAGTGGTAAGTGGTAAGTGGTAAGTGGTTAGTGGTTAGTGGTTAGTGGTTAGTGGTAAGTGGTTAGTGGGGAGTGGGGAGTGGGGAGTGGGGAGTAACGGCAAGGGCGGCAGGTTTTTCCACTCCCAACTTACCACTTCCCACTGCCCACAATTACTTGATACAGACTGCGCGTATCTGGTGCATGTCGGTAATGCCTTGCAACACCTTTTCCATGCCGTCCTGCTTCAGGGTGTGCATGCCTTCATCGAGGGCGATGGCCAGCAGCTCGGCGACGCGCGCATGTTCCTGGATGGCCTGCTTGATCGGGTCGGTGCCGATCAGCAGTTCATGCAGGCCGATGCGCCCGCGATAGCCGATGCCGTTGCATTTGTCGCAGCCAGCCGGGTCGTACAGCGTGAACTGCCCCTTGTCATCGGCAAACAGCCTGACCCATTCTTCATACAGCTTCTTGGTCTCGGCAACCGGGTCTTTCTTCCAGGCTGCGGTATTGAGCAGCTCGGTGCTGTATTCGGTGAGCATCAGCTTGATTTCATCGGCGGTGGCGATATGCGGTTTCTTGCAGTCGCCGCACAGGCGCTTCACCAAACGCTGCGCCAAAATTCCCAGCAGCGCATCGGAAAAGTTGAACGGGTCCATGCCCATGTCCAGCAGGCGGTTGATGGATTCCGGCGCGCTGTTGGTGTGCAGCGTCGCGAACACCAGGTGGCCGGTGAGCGAGGCTTCGATGCCGATGGACACCGTCTCCTTGTCGCGCATTTCGCCGACCATGATCACGTCCGGATCGGCGCGCAGGAAGGCGCGCATGATGGTCGCAAAGTCCAGCCCGGCCTTCTTGTTGATCTGCACCTGGCGCAGTCCCTTCTGGGTGATTTCCACCGGGTCTTCCGCCGTCCAGATCTTGGTGTCCGGCTTGTTGATGAATCTGAGGATGGAATGCAGCGTGGTGGTTTTGCCGGAACCCGTCGGGCCGCAGACGAAGAACAGCCCATAAGGCTTGCTGACGGTTGCCCGGATCAGTTCGTTGTTGCGTGCCGAGAAACCCATTTTCTCCAGCGGCAACGGTTCTCCGGAAGCGAGAATCCGCATCACCACATCTTCGACCCCGCCCTGTGACGGGATGGTCGCGACGCGCAGCTCGATGTCCAGCGGCCCGTATTTCTTGAACTTGATCTTGCCGTCCTGCGGCTTGCGCTTTTCAGAGATATCCAGGTCGCACATGATCTTGAGGCGCGTCACCAGCGCGTTGCGGTAGGTGGACGGCACTTCGATGTAGTTCTGCAGGGAGCCGTCCTTGCGCACGCGGATCTGCGTCTTGGCCTTGCCCGGCCCCGGCTCGACATGAATGTCCGATGCCCCCATCCGGTACGCATCGACGATGATCTTGTTGACCAGTTTGACCAGCTCGTTGTCGGAGGCGGCACTGACATCTTCCGGGCTGACGCTTTCTTCTTCGCCTCCACCGAGGCTGGTCAGCAAATCATCCATCGAGGATTCGTCCGCAGCGAAGCCGCTGATTGCGCCGGAGCTCCCGCCATAGAACAAATCCAGGGTCTGCTTGAATTCGCGCTGCGAGCAAACCTTATAGACCAGCCGGCTCTTGGGGAAAATGTTGTTGACCACCCGCGAGGTCTGAATCCGCTCGGGATCGGTAGTCAGAATGACCAGCCCCTCCTGGGTCTCCTCGATCGGAATCCAGCGGCTGCTTTCCACATATTCCCGCTTCAGGTTTTTCAGCAATTCGGGCGACTTGATGCGATCCGCCCTGTATGGTTCGTAAGGAACCCCGAAGAAGCCGGACAAGGCATTGCCCAACGCGGCGGCGCTGACCTGGAATTCATCGATCAGCACCTCCTCGACGTCAATGCCTTTGCGGCGCGCGGTGCGGGTTGCCAATTCGAATTCCGCCATGGAGAGCACCGCATCGGCCACCAGATGGTCATATTTGGTTTTGACCGACGTGCTCTGCTGGCGCTGGCGCAATGCCACGGCCATGGTCTGCGCCAGTTCCTGCACGCCTTCCTCGACCATCGCCGCAAAAGGGGCGCCGGCCTTGTTATTGATGACCTGGATGACACCGACCAGATCGCCGCTGGCATCCAGGATCGGCGCGACCAGCATCTGCTTGGTGCGGTAACCGGTGCGCTTGTCCACCTCCTGCAGGAAACGCAGGTGCGGGCTGTAGGCGGCCAGTTCCTGCGCGTCGTAGACATCCTTGATGTTGAGCAGCTTCTTGTGCATCGCCGCATAACCGGCGACGCTCTGTTCGGCGATCGGCAGCTTGAGATCCTTGAAGGAATTCAGGCCGGTCTTGACCTTGGAAATCAGCGACGCATTGTCTTCGCCCACCACATAGATGGTCAGCCGGTCGGCATTGAACAGCGTGCAGATGTCCTTGCTGACATCCAGCATGATTTCGTCGATATTGCTGGTGGCGTGTATCTTGTTGATGACGTGATTGAGGTTCTTGGTAAACTCGAGCTTGAGGCTGATTTCACCAACATTGCCTGCCGCGAAATTATCCGCCATGACTGTACTCATTCCTGCTCCTGTCTCACTATTTTAATTCGCGCTACAAAAATAATTTCGCAGGGTGCGTTCCACGCACCCATTGCGTTGCGTATTTCATTCGACGGCATGTCCATCAGAATTCGAATACCTGATTGTTCAACAACATCCTGGGATGCCGGTCATGAATGGCGCTTTCAATCTGCCGCATGGTCAGCTCCACCTCGCCTGGTTTCAAATGTGTGACGAATATTTCCGCCTCGCGCCGGAATTTTTTCAATTCCTCGGCCAACAGGCTGGGGCAAAGATGCCTGGAAAGAATCGCCAATTCTATTTCGTTATCCGAAAACGCGGTTTCAATGATGAGATAGCGCAAATTTTCAATTTTGTTGACCACCTCCCATAGCGCATCGTTGCTGATGGTATCCCCGCTATATACCAGGCTCGCCTTGCCGCTATCGAGGTGAAAACCGACCGCAGGCACGGCATGATTGGCCGGAATGGCGGTTATCCTGCGCCCCTCCAATATGACAGTCTCGCCCAGCTCTATCGTCTGGTAACGCAGGGCGGGTTGCCGGGCATTGGGGATTTTGCTGAAATCCGGCCATATTTCCCAGTTGAAAACATGTTGTCTTAGAGCATCCAGCGTCTCCTCAATGGCGTAAATGGTCAATGGCCGGTCGCGCATGGCCCACGCGCTATCCACCATGAACGGGATGCAGGCGACATGGTCGAGATGCGAATGGGTGACAAACACATGATCGATCATGCTGACCTCGGTGAGGCTGAGCTCATTGACGCCCGTTCCCGCATCGATCAGCACGTCATGATCGAGCAGGAACGCAGTGGTGCGCAGATTGCCACCGATCCCACCGCTGCACCCCAGAGTCCTGAGCTTCATTGTCTTATCACCTTTAAAATCTTGGTGAGTGGGGAGTGGAGCGGCGCTTCGCGCCTCAGTAGGAAGTGGAGCGGCACTGCGTGCCTCAGTGGTAAGTGGGAAACCCACTCCCCACTCCCCACTCCCCACTCCCCACTCCCCACTCCCCACTCCCCACTCCCCACTCCCCACTTA
>Ga0209317_1002004_pt1 | contig 15752 bp, 15 predicted proteins | sample RifGroB2_FD_183994 | JGI IMG/M metagenome (GOLD analysis project Ga0209317, IMG submission 183994) | Soil microbial communities from Rifle, Colorado, USA - Groundwater B2 (SPAdes) (version 2) | ecosystem: Environmental > Terrestrial > Soil > Unclassified | place: Rifle, Colorado | collected... | reverse complement strand
CGCATCGATGGAAATCTGCTCGTCGGCGAGGATGCGCGTGATGTCGGCCAGCACGCCCGGCTTGTCCTGCACGCGCAGGCGCAGGTAGTAGCTGGTGGTGACTTCGTCCATCGACAGGATCGGCAAGTCGGAAAGCTGGTCCGGCTGGAATGCCAGATGCGGCACGCGGTGTTCCGGGTCGGCGGTATGCATGCGCGTCACGTCGACCAGATCGGCGATCACCGCGCTGGCGGTCGGTTCCGCGCCCGCGCCCTTGCCGTAATACAGCGTCGAGCCGACCGCGTCGCCCTGCACCAGCACCGCGTTCATCGCGCCTTCGACATTGGCGATCAGGCGCTTGCTCGGGATCAGCGTCGGATGCACGCGCAGCTCCACGCCTTCAGGCGTGCGCCTGGCGATGCCGAGCAGCTTGATGCGATAGCCGAGCTGTTCGGCATAGCGGATGTCGGTGGCATCCAGCTTGCTGATGCCTTCGATGTACGCCTTGTCGAACTGCATCGGGATGCCGAATGCCAAGGCAGAAAGAATGGTGATCTTGTGCGCCACGTCCACGCCTTCGATGTCGAACGTCGGATCGGCCTCGGCGTAGCCCAGACGCTGCGCCTCTTTCAGCACGGTGTCGAAGCTCAAGCCCTTGTCGCGCATCTCGGACAGGATGAAGTTGGTCGTGCCGTTGATGATCCCGGCGATCCATTCGATGCGGTTCGCGGTCAGGCCTTCGCGCAGCGCCTTGATGATCGGGATACCGCCGGCCACCGCCGCCTCGAACGCGACCATCACACCCTTATCCTGTGCCGCCTTGAATATCTCGTTGCCGTGCAGCGCCAGCAAAGCCTTGTTCGCGGTGACCACATGCTTGCCGTTCGCAATCGCCTTCAGCACCAGCTCTTTTGCCACGCCGTAGCCGCCGATCAGCTCGACGACGATGTCCACTTCGGGGTCGGACACTACCGAGAACGCATCGTCGGTAATGCGGCATGCGCCGCCGGTAACCCGCTTCGCCAAGGCCAGATCGCGGTCGGCGACCACGATGATGCGTATCGGCCGCCCGGCGCGGCGCGCGATCTCTTCCGCGTTGCGTTGCAGCACGGTGAAGGTGCCGCCGCCTACCGTGCCGATGCCCAGCAGCCCTACGTTGATTGGTTTCATAAAGTCAGTTGTTAGTCGTAAGTTGTTAGTCGCAAGTTAGCAGTGTAGGGTGCATTTTATGCACCATGGTGCGCAAAGCGCACCCTACGTTTTCCTATAGCCATTTAATTCGTGCCGCATTTTTTACGGTAGCTTTCCAGAAAACGCGCAATGCGCCCGATCGCTTCGACCAGGTCATCCACATTCGGCAGGAACACCACGCGGATATGGTCGGGGTGTATCCAGTTGAAGCCGCTGCCCTGTACCACCAAGACCTTCTCCGCTTCGAGCAATTCCAGAATGAACTGCTGGTCGTCCTCGATCGGGTAAATTTTGGGGTCGAGGCGCGGAAACAGATACAGCGCGGCTTTCGGCTTGACGCAGGTCACGCCGGGAATCGCGGTAAGCAGCTGGTAAGCCAGATCGCGCTGTTTGCACAGCCGCCCGCCGGGGGCGACCAGGTCGTTGATGCTCTGATAGCCGCCCAGCGCGGTCTGAATCGCGAACTGTCCGGGCACGTTGGAACACAGGCGCATCGAAGCCAGAATGGTCAGGCCGTTGATGTAATCCTGCGCATGCTTTTTCTCGCCGGACACGACCATCCAGCCGGCGCGATAACCGCAGGCGCGATAGTTCTTCGACAGTCCGTTCATCGTGATGAACAGGATATCGTCGGCCAGCGAGGCGATCGAGGTGTGCGTCGCGCCGTCGTACAGCATCTTGTCGTAAATCTCGTCGGCGAAAATAATCAGCTCGTGTTCGCGCGCGATCTGCACTACTTCACGCAGTAACTCATCGGAATACAGCGCGCCGGTCGGATTGTTCGGATTGATGATGACGATCGCGCGCGTGTTCGGCGTGATCTTGCTGCGCATGTCGGCCAGGTCCGGCATCCAGTCGTTCTGCTCATCGCAGATGTAATGGCGCGGCGTGCCGCCGGCCAGCGTGACCGCCGCCGTCCACAGCGGATAATCCGGCGCGGGCACCAGCACCTCGTCGCCGGTGTTGAGCAACCCCTGCATCGCCATCACGATCAGTTCCGACGCGCCGTTGCCGATATAGATGTCCTCCAGCCCGACGCCCCTGATGTTCTTCGACTGGCAGTAATGCATGATCGCCTTGCGCGCCGCGAACATGCCCTTGGAATCGGAATAGCCGGACGAATTCGGCATATTCAGGATCACGTCGCGCTGGATCTCCTCAGGCGCCTCGAAGCCGAACGGCGCGAGATTACCGATGTTCAGCTTGATGATGCGCTGTCCCTCCTCCTCCATCTGCTTGGCGCGCTCCATCACCGGGCCGCGGATGTCGTAGCAGACGTTGGAGAGCTTGGTCGATTTCAATATTGGTTTCACGGTTCACCTATGCGGGCGCGATAATACCCCATCCCCCTCCCAACCTCCCCCTTGAAAGGGGAGGAGCAATCGTCCCTCCGGTGCCGGGACAAAAGTTTTTCGTATCCCCTTCAGGGGGAAGGTTAGGATGGGGGTGGGTTTACGCCCCCTACATGATAAAATTCTGCATGAAGCAGCAAGGGGCGCGATTTTACCCGCGCCGCCCCTGCACAGCAAATGCCATACAACAAAACCATACAACATAAGAAGGACTCGTCTTTGAAACTGCGTCAGGCCAATCTCGGCGACACCAAACTGTTCACCGCACATGGTGCGGATCATGTCATGGTCTGCGGCGAGCGCCATGACCGCAGCATCGTGGTGCTGGCGGAAGAGGTGCGCAGCGATTGGGCTGCCGCCGGTTTCGACGCGCTCGACGAAACCCATTTCGCCTATTTTCTCGCATTCAAGCCGGACGTGTTGCTGCTCGGCACCGGCGCGCTGCAACGCTTCCCGCACCCGCGCCTGTACCGCGCGCTGACCGATGCGGGCATCGGCGTGGAAAGCATGACCACCCCGGCGGCGTGTCGCACCTACAACATTCTGGCAGCGGAAGGCCGCAAAGTGGTCGCGGCGATTATGTTTTGAATGGTAAGTGGTAAGTAGGGAGTAGTAAGTGGGAAGATGTTTTCCCAACTCTCTATTCACCACTGGCTACTTACTACTCACCACTTACTAAAATCACATGAGCCAATCCCTGAAAAACGTCATCCGCCAGGCCGAGCAGATCATCCTCGGCAAGCCGCAGCAGATCCGCCTCGCGCTCGCCTGCCTGCTGGCGCGCGGCCATCTGCTCATCGAGGACATGCCGGGCGTGGGCAAGACCACGCTGGCGCAGGTACTGGCACGCACGCTGGACTTGCAGTTCCGGCGCATCCAGTTCACCAGCGACCTGCTGCCCGCCGACATCCTCGGCGTGTCGGTATACCAGCGCGACAGCGAGAAATTCGAGTTCCACGCCGGCCCGATTTTCGCGCAAATGATCCTCGCGGACGAAGTGAACCGCGCCACACCAAAGGCGCAGAGCGCGTTGCTGGAGGCGATGGAAGAGCAGCAGGTGACCATCGAAGGCACGACGCGCGCGCTGCCCGCGCCGTTCTTCGTCATCGCCACACAAAACCCGCTGCATCAGATCGGCACCTTCCCGCTGCCGGAATCGCAGCTGGATCGCTTCCTGATGCGCATCCAGATGGGCTACCCCGATGCGCAGGCGGAGCGCGGCCTGCTGTCCGGCGTGGATCGGCGCGAGATCATCGCCGGACTCAAGCCGCAGATGGAAAGCGCGGAACTGCTGGAGCTGCAACAGCGCGTCAGGCAGGTATTCGTCTCCCCCGCGCTGCTCGACTACCTTCAGGCCATTCTGCGCCATACGCGCGAAGCGGCGCGCTACACGCACGGCCTCAGCCCGCGCGCCGGACTTGCGCTGCTCTCCGCCGCACGCGCCTGGGCATTGCTCGACGAGCGCGACGCGGTCATCCCGGAAGACGTGCAGGCAGTTTTGTCCGGCGTGGTCAGCCACCGCCTGCAGGCGGTCGGCGAATACCAGAAGCAAAATAGCGATATTCTGGCGCGCGAGTTGATCGAGGCGGTAGCGATTCCGTAGCACTGTGCTGACCGCACTCAAAACCCGTTTTTTCACCTGGCTGTTCCGCCCGAAGATAGAGAGCGGAACCGTCACCCTCACGCAACGCCGCATCTTCATTTTGCCCACCCGGCGAGGCTTGGCGCTCGCCTTCGTGCTGGTGCTGATGCTGCTCGGCGACATCAACTACAACCTCAGCCTCGGTTACGTGCTGACTTTTTTGCTGGCGATGATGGCGGTGATGTCCATGCTGCACACCTTTCGCAATCTCGCGCATATGGAGATCCGCGCCGGCCATGCCGACGCCGTGTTCAGCGGCGGGACTGCGCAATTTGCGCTGCACTTTCACAATCACGGCAAGTTGCCGCGCTACCAATTGTGCCTGCGCGACGACAATGGCAACACGGCCAGCTTCAACGTGCCCGCCCGGCAAGGCAGCGAAGTTGCATTCCCTGTGCCCGCCACGCAGCGCGGCTGGCTGGCCTTGGGCAAATTAACGCTGCATACCGAATTCCCGCTCGGCCTGTTCCATGCCTGGTCGTACCTGCATTTCGACACGCGCTGCCTGGTTTACCCCAAGCCCATGGTCGGCGTGCCACTGCCCTCCGGCACTGCACCAGACGGCGCGGGCAAGCGCAGCATCACCGGCGACGACGACTTCAGCGGATTGCGCAACTATGTGGCGGGCGACGCGCTGCCGCGCATCGTCTGGAAAGCGTTTGCGCGCGGCCAGGGCTTGCAGGTCAAGCAGTTTTCCACGCCGGCCGGCGAAGAATTGTGGCTGGATATAGCCGCCGCACCCGACCGCAACGACGAAGACAAACTGGCACGCATGACGCGCTGGGTGCTGGATGCCGAGGCGCTAGGGTTGCGTTACGGGCTGCGCCTGCCGGATGGCGAATTGCCCGCCAGCAACGGCGCGGCACAGCGCGACGAATGCCTGCGCCGGATTGCGCTGTTTGGAGTGATTGAAACAAAATGACCTGCTTAATTTCCGTCATTCCCGCGCAGGCGGGAATCCAGCAGAAACAAACATCCTGCGAAGCAGACAAAACGGCAAGGTCGTCCCGCTTCGCGGGGGATTTTTCAATCATCTGGATTCCCGCCTGCGCGGGAATGACGAAGTAATGAGCAAACAACTCATCTACGGCCTGCTGCTGTCCGTCCTGATGGTCACCGCGCCGCATGCCGACCACCTGCCGTTATGGGTCAGCGCGTTGTGCGCCACGTTGCTGGCGTGGCGCGCCTACCTCACCTACAGCGGCAATCCGCTGCCGAAACACTGGCTGCTGCTGGCGATCACCTTCGCCTGCATGGGCGGCATCCTGGTCGGCTTCCACACGCTGTTCGGGCGCGAGGTCGGCGTCACGCTGCTGATCCTGCTCACCACGCTGAAATTCATGGAGCTGCGCAGCCCGCGCGATGCGACGGTGCTGATCTACCTCGCCTGCTTCATCATCATCACCAACTTCTTCTACTCGCAGAGCATTCCCACCGCACTGTATATGCTCGCCACGCTGCTGGTCATCGTCACCACCTGGATACATCTGCATGCACAAAGCATCACGCTCAAACCGCGTCTGCGCATCGCCGCAACCCTGCTGCTGCAAGCCATTCCGCTGACGCTGTTGCTGTTCATCCTGTTCCCGCGCGTGCAGGGTCCGCTGTGGGGGCTGCCGCAGGATGCCTTCGCCAGCAGCGGGCTGGACGACAAGATGGCGCCGGGCAGTTTGAGCCGCCTGACCCTGTCGGAGGAAGTCGCGTTCCGCGTCAGCTACGCAGACAAGCCGCCGCGCCGCGAGCAAATGTACTGGCGCGGGCCGGTGTTGTGGAATTTTGACGGGCGCACCTGGACACAAGGCGGAACCGTTGCCGGCGTCGCACCGCAATTCACCGAAACCGAACAGGCGATCGATTACAGCGTCACGCTGGAGCCGCACAACAAGACCTGGCTGTTTGCGCTCGACATGCCCGAACGGATCTCCGTACCTGCCAACCTCACCTACGATTTCCGGGTGGTGCGCAAGGAGCCGGTGAAGGCGCGGCTGCGCTACGAGGCGCGCTCCCATCTCGGCTATCACGCCAACCTGCACGAAGACGAACGGCAAATCCAGCGCGCCCTGCAACTGCCGCCCTCGCTCAATCCGCGCGCGCTGCAGCTTGCCGCAACATGGCGCGCCCAGGCCGTTGCCCAAACCGGGGGCGCAAACGATGCCGCCGTGACGCGCGCCGCCCTCGCCTATTTCAACCAGCAGAATTTCCGATACACGCTGGAGCCGCCGCCGCTCGGCGTTCATGGCGTGGACGATTTCCTGTTTGAAACCCGGCTGGGATTCTGCGAGCACTACGCGTCGGCTTTCGTATTCCTGATGCGCGCCGCACATATTCCGGCGCGCGTTGTGACCGGCTATCAGGGCGGCGAATATAACGAGCTGGGTAACTACTACATTGTGCGCCAGTCCGATGCGCATGCCTGGGCGGAAATATGGCTCGCCGGCCAGGGCTGGAAGCGCATCGATCCGACTGCGGCGATCGCCCCGGCGCGCGTCGAACGCGGCCTGTCCGCCGCCGTGATGAACAACGCCGCCCTGCCGTTCATGGCGCGCAACCCGCCGCAGTGGCTGCGCGAGTTGCGCATGAACTGGGACGCGCTATCCAACCAGTGGAACCAGTGGGTGCTGGGCTATGACACGGAACGCCAGTTCGCCTTCCTGACCCGCCTCGGCATGAAATCCATCACCTGGCAGAAAATGGCGCTGAACATGATGGCCGGCATCGGCCTGCTGGTCGCGCTGTTCGCGCTGTTCATGCTGCGCCACCTCATCAAACGCCAGCCGGACAAGGTGCAGGCGGCGTGGCTCAAACTGTGCCGCAAACTGGCAAAAGCCGGACTGCCGCGCGCCGCGCACGAAGGCGCGCAGGACTACGCCACACGCATCGCCGCCGCGCGCCCGGAGCTTGCCGATGCCATCCGCGACCTTGCATCGCGCTACGGCGCACTACGCTACGGTGCGGTTCAAGACGAGCAAGCGCAACGGGAATTTCTGCGACGCGCCACTGCTTTGAAAACCTGACAGGGTATAATCCGCACTACTTCAACCGACCTACACACCATGCTCATTACCCGCCGCCTGGAATTCGATGCCGGACATCGCATCCCCAACCACACCAGCCAGTGCAGGCACCTGCACGGGCACCGTTACGCCATCGAAATCACCCTGTCCGGCGACATCATCACCGCGGAAGGCCAGTCCGAACAAGGCATGGTGATGGACTTCTCCGATGTGAAGCGCATCGCCAATGAAAAGCTGGTCGACGCATGGGATCATGCCTTCCTGGTGTATCACGGCGACCGCGTGGTAAGCGATTTCCTCGCCAGCCTGCCGGAACACAAGACGGTCATCCTCGACGCCGTCCCGACGGCCGAAAATCTCGCGCAAATCGCGTTCAACATCCTCGATCCCGCTTACCGGGACACTTACGGCAACCGCCTGCGCCTGGAGAGAGTCCGCCTCTACGAAACTCCCAACAACTGGGCGGACTGCGTGCGCGCCGCGAATCCCTAACCTGTAGGAGCGGGCCATGCCCGCGAGCCGCTTGATCGCGGACATGGCCCGCTCCTACGAATTTCAACTGTTTTTTTCAGGGTCAAGCCGCTGTTGTTCTTCGGCGCTGCTATCCAGGCAGACTTTGTTGCGGCCGGATTTCTTGGCTGCATAAAGAGCCTTGTCGGCTGCGAAAATCAATTTCTCGACACTATCGTTGCCGGAAGCAGAGTAGCTGGCAACCCCGAGAGAAATGGTGAATTTAACCATCTCCCCCTGTTGCAGCGGAACCTGGATGTCATTAACCGATGCCCGCAACCGCTCGGCTGTTTTCAACGCGTTTTCAGCATTGGTTTCCGGCAGAAGGACGACAAATTCTTCGCCGCCGAAACGCGCGGCGAAATCAATATCGCGCAACACCAGCAAAAAAACACCGGCCAACTTCTTGAGGACAATATCTCCCGCCTGGTGCCCGTAGGTGTCGTTCACCTTCTTGAAGAAATCAATGTCCACCATCAGCAGCGAGAGTTCGCTCCCATAGCGTTTCGCGCGCGCCAGCTCTTGTTCCGCCCGGAGCATGAAGGTGCGCCGGTTGGCCAGCCCGGTGAGGGCATCCGTGCTGGCCAGATGCTCAAGCTCCTGTTGCCGGGAAATGCGTTCGATTTCGCGCCTGCGGACAAGATTGTAGGCACCGATCCCGGTCAGGCCCAGCAGCCAGATGATCCCATGGCTGATCGAGAGATTGCGGATGTCCTGCGCTTCGGCATCAAATAACAATTTAAGCGGAATGGTTGCGGAAATGCCCCCGCGTATGTCGCCTATCTTGTAGCCCTGGTGGGCGTGGCATTTCAGGCAAACCTCATCCACCATAAAGGCGCGCATCACACGCATTTTCTGAATCCCATCGGTTTGCGTCACCTCCTTGACTTCCCTTTCACCGCGCTCAAAGCGAACGAGCGCCATCGTCTCCCACTCATCCGGCGCATTGTTCGGGTTTATGGGTTTCAGGCTGGTGATATGCGCCGATTCTCCATACTCGCCTTTATAGAGAGACTGGGCTTCCCGCAGCACATAGGCGGGATTCATCAACGTGAGTTTCTTGCCCGTCGTGGTCGCCACGTCACGCTCCGGCATGAAGTGAAGATAAGGGTTGGGAGGGGTTTGTTCAGTCGGGGCAACATAGACGCCGCCATGCGAAGCGGCCCAATTACGGAAAGCGATGTCCTTGGTTATGATGGTGATTGCGTTCTGGTAGGCAATATTCAGCGCCTCGCGGTGGTGGCCATAGGCACCCCACGCAAGTGATGTGATTACCACCATCGTCCACACAAGCATGACGAAAGCCGCCTGGCGGTAAGTGGCTTTTAAGATATTGTTTTGCATCAGGCGAGGCTACTGATATCCGCGCCGGGATGCAAGAGCTTGTTGCGTTAAGTACAGGCTTCTTCTGGACACACCGCGCGCCATGCTTCAAAATGCATAGCCTCGGAGGGCTGGCAGAGCGGTTGAATGCACCAGTCTTGAAAACTGGCAAGGGTTTGCGCCCTTCGTGAGTTCGAATCTCACGCCCTCCGCCAAGACCAAGTTTTAACCAGTCTCAAGAAATCTCACAAACCCGCACTGCGTATAGCTTTAGCGGGTTTTTTAATGCTCAAGCTGTATCAACCGCGCTCAACCAATCTCACTTTTGTGTTGTCACATTTGTTGCTACAAGGTAACCTATTCTCAAAATGTAACAACACAAGGGGCGCGGACGTGGAAAAAATACGAACGGCACTGACAGACCAGATGGCGACGCAAGCAAAACCAACGGACAAGCATAAAAAGTTATCCGACGGTGGCGGCTTGCATCTGCTGATACACCCGAGTGGTGCTAAGTATTGGCATATATCCTACCGTTTTGCTGGCAAGCAAAATACACTGTCATTAGGCATATACCCAGACGTGAGCCTAGCCGATGCACGGGAACGGCGCGATGAAGTACGCAAGCTATTGGCTGACGGCATAAACCCAAGCGATGTTCAAAGAATTAGAAAAGCGGCGCAACGAGCGGAACTGCAGGCACAAAAAGAAGCGCAGATTGCTGACGAAGGCCGACTGATTGCCGCAACACGTTTCATGCTCGACAATGAAGGCGCGCTATCTTTTCGCTTTGGCAATCGCTACATCGCATTAACCAGTGCCGAAACAATCGAACTTCGCGCATTCCTTGACGCAACACGTACTGTTACTGCAAAGGTGACATCATGCCCTTAACTGATATCGAGATTAAAAAAGCAAAGGCAAAAGATAAGCCATACAGGATGACGGACGGCGGAGGGATGTGCTTATTGGTACACCCGAACGGCGGTAAGTATTGGCGGCTGGCTTATCGCTTCGGCGGCAAACAAAAAACCTTGGCACTGGGTGTATATCCTGACATTAGCCTAGCCGATGCACGAGACCGGCGCGAACAGGCGCGCAAGCTGCTGACAAACGATGCAGACCCCGGCGCGGTGAAGCAAGCACAAAAGGCCGCGAAGGTTGAAGCAACCTCTATCCGGTTACGGGACAGGGTGAATATGTATTCCCCAACCGCAACAGTGCCGGACGGGTTATCAGCGAAAACACCGTATTGAAGATCATCGAAACCATCGGCTACAAAGGCAGGATGACAGGCCACGGCTTTAGAAGCCTAGCCCGTTCGATACTAGGAGAAATGGGGCATCGCTGGGAAGTGCTAGAGGCGATGCTCTCTCACGCGCTGGTAAACCAGACGGCGGCTGCCTATGTGCGCACCACCTACTTTGAAGAGCGGCGCGGTATCATGCAACAGTGGGCGGATTATCTCGACAAGGTAGAAGCAGGTGCAGAAGTAATACCACTGCGCGCATAAACCGGCATCCAGGACAGCAAAAAAACCGCACAGTCTTGCATCGCAAGTCTGTGACAACGCCTTGTACAATAGCAACGCTGTTGTGCCTATTAAATTCCCACAGTCTGGCCGTGCCAGTCTGTGACAACATCATCACAAGAGCAAAGCTGTTGTGGCTGTGTTAATCATTCAAAATTTCTTTACCCAAAAACGGCTTCTCGGTTTGTACGAATCTGTAAACTGGGTTTTCACGGTTCGAATTTGATATTGGCACGCCCGGAGCGATTCGAACGCCCGACCCCTTGGTTCGTAGGATCAAAAACTAATGTATACGCCTTTATTTATCAATACCTTACCAGTGTTCGCCACACTCAAAAACAGTCCAAAACAGCTACAGGAACACCCTCAAAGCGTGAAAATGGTACGGTTTCGACTACAGCCCCACAGTCTTGCATCGCAAGTCTGTGACAATGCATTCACAAGTGCGCTAACACGTGTGGAAACCATGTCGCTACATTACAGCCACGGCCAGTTTTCCGGGTGGAGCTTTGGATCGGGCGGCGATATTGTCGCGCGCCTCTATGACAAAACGCTTGAAGTCGAAAAGAAATCGCATAAGTTCTATTTGCACGAGCTGTGGAAGGCTGCCGGCTGGGATGGTGAGCGTCAGATATGGCGCATGGAGTTCGAGGCCAAGCGCAACGTCTTGGTGAGCCTGCAACTGCCCAAGCTCTCGCACCTGCTGCCGAATCAGGCCGCGCTCTGGCGTTATCTCACCGAGAACTGGCTGCGCCTGACTGTACCAACAGAATCGGACAGCAACCGCGCACGCTGGAACAATCACCCGTTGTGGGATTTCATCGCCTCGGCATTCAACAGCGAAGATGAACAAACTAAGCTGCAACGTTTCAATCCTGCGCGCCTGCCAGAAGATGAGCGGCTGTTCGTGCATGGCTTGGGTGGTATCACCTCGTTCATGGCCAGCCGTGGCATTGAGGACATCGGCGAAGGGATCGGTGAGTATTTGCACCAAGCCAAGGCATATCACGTCACCCGCTCCGGCTTTAAGCATGATGGAATGGAACGGTATGTCGGGCGCAAGGTAAAGGCCAAGAATCGACGTTACAACACGGTAAACAACGTACAGCCGCTTCCTTCCGATCTAACAAAAACAGAATCTGCTGCCGTTGCATATCAGCAATCCAAGGATGGCGAAAATGAAGACGCTTGATCTTGAACAAGCCACGCCAGGCCAACAACACCAAGCTGTTGACTTCCTCCTACCGCGCAAGACCGTTGAAAAATTGTCCGGCTTGAGCAGGGCAACAATCTACCGCTTGATAAAATCAGGCAAGTTCCCGCGTCCGTTATCTATCGGTACGGGGTCAGTGCGCTGGCGGCAATCCGATGTGATTGCTTGGCAACATTCCCTTAGGCCAAGCGCCTAGCGGCCGAAAAACAGAAGTAAGTAAAAATATTTGTTGGTATATTCGTTGGTATAATATGAAAACAAAAAACCGCAATCAAACAACGGCGCGGCTTGCCAGTAACTTTTCGACTGACACGCCCCCGCCAAACAAAAAAACCTTCAGGCGATTTTCTGCCGGGATAATCCGGCAACCATCCAGATGATGAAGTTTATATAAGCGAATGACACAACCATCCCGCAGGAAAATCATTTCCCCGCTGCAACGCGGATGGATCAAAGTGCGTTTGATGCAGGAAACCCAGCGCCTATATATCTATAACGAGCTTTCCCAAGTGCGCGGCTTGATCCAGATTCTGATGAAGCACCGCAACGGCGAGCAATGGAGCAAGGAGGAGCGTGAGCTATTGCTGCGCGACTTGCGCGCCCTGTCCCACCTGAGCCCTTACCTGATCCTAATCCTCATGCCCGGCGGTATTTTGGTGCTGCCGCTGCTTGCGTGGTGGATAGATCGCCGCAGCAAGGGACGGAAAAACAAGGATCGATAGCGCAATCCGTCATTTGCGATTGAAACTTTTCCGGTATTTCTATAGTCTTATGCTCGCTGCTGTTTAATGATCAACCTTAGGAGGCCATACATGCAATACCAAACCGCAACGCCAATCGGCACCATCGCGACCGAACAAAACAAGGTACTGCGCAACACCTACATGATGCTGTCGCTGACCATGATTCCGACGGTGATCGGCGCGTTCATTGGCATGTCGATGAATTTCTCGTTCATGGCGGCAAGCCCGATCATGTCGTCGCTGCTGATGTTCGGCGCAATGATGGGCATGATGTTCGCCGTCAGCGCGCTGCGCAACAGTATATGGGGCATCGCCGCCCTGTTCGGCTTCACCCTCCTGGCCGGCGTGCTCCTCGGCCCGATCCTGCAAGTGGCATTGCACCTGAAGAACGGCGCGCAACTGATCGGCATGGCCGCAGGCGGCACCGGCATCATCTTCTTCTCGCTGGCGACCATCGCCACCGTCACCAAGAAGGATTTCAGCTTCATGGGCAAGTTCCTGTTCATCGGGCTGATCCTGCTGATCGTCGCGTCGCTGGCGAATCTGTTTTTCCAGATCCCCGCGCTGTCGCTGACCATTTCCGCGATTGGCGTGCTGATTTTCTCCGCCTATATCCTGTATGACGTCAGCCGCATCGTGAACGGAGGCGAAACCAACTACGTGATGGCGACGCTGGGGCTGTTCCTGAGCATCTACAACCTGTTCATCAGCTTGCTGCAACTGCTGATGGCGTTCAGCGGCGAGCGGGATTAACCGTTTCGCGACAACGAAAAAGGCGACCGATTGGTCGCCTTTTTTTACGCTCGCATTTTTGTAGCCCTACCAAGCTTCCGCCTTACGCGGGTTACATCTTCTCGAACACCGCGATCGACTCGACATGCGAAGTCTGCGGGAACATGTTCATCACGCCCGCCGCCTTGAGCGCGTAGCCATGCCCCTGCACCAGTTCCGCCGCATCGCGCGCCAGCGTGGCGGGGCTGCAACTCACATAGACAATGCGGCGCGGCGCGGTCTCCGGGGTGATGGCTTTCACCAGTTCCGCCGCACCGTCGCGCGGCGGGTCGATCAGCCATTTATCGAAATGGCGACCATGACACGTTACTTGCGAAGCAAGCCGATTGCGGGAATGGTCGCCCGGCAGCGAATCTTCAAGCGCCGAACTCTCGCTCCCCAAAAATGAGCTGCCCAGCTTTACCAACGCCGCCTCGTCCATCTCGAACAAGTTCATCGCGCGGAATTCGGTGTTGCCCGATAGCCCGTTGTGCGCGGCGTTGTGCGCGGCGCGTTTTACCAGCGCGGCGCTGCCTTCGATGCCCAGCACTTGCGCGCCGCTGCGCGCGATGGGCAGCGTGAAGTTGCCCAGCCCGCAGAAGAAATCGGCGATGCGCTCGCCCGGTTGCGGGTCGAGCAGGCGGATCGCACGATGCACCATCACGCGGTTGAGCGCGCTGTTCACCTGGGTAAATTCGGTCGGCGCGAACGGCATCTCGACAGCGAATTCCGGCAGCGTGTAGGTCAACGCCGGTGCGTCGAGAGGATGGAAAGGATAGATGCTGTCCAGCCCTTTCGGCTGCAGCCAGAACTGGATGCCGTGCGCGTCGGCGAAGGCGCGCAACGCGGCCTCATCGCCGGCGGTGGGCGGCGCCATCACGCGCAACACCAGCACGTCCACGTTATCGCCGCATGCCACCTCGATCTGCGGCAGGTGCTCGCGGATCGAGAGGCCGTCGATCATTTGCGCCAGCAAGGGAATCAATCCGGAAATCTTCGGCGGCAGGATTTCGCAGCGCGACATGTCCGCCACGTAGCTGCCGCGCTTTTCGCGGAAGCCGACCAACGTCTTGCCCTTCTTCAGCACATGACGCACCGACAACCGCGCGCGCTGGCGGTAGCCCCACGGCAATCCATAGATCGGCGACAGGATGGTCTCGGGTTTGACCTTGCCGATGCGTTCGAGGTTGTCTTCCAGCACGCGCTGCTTGGCGGCGACCTGCGCGCGCGGCTCGAGATGCTGCATCGAACAGCCGCCGCACACGCCGAAGTGGATGCATTTCGGCTCGACGCGCATGAATGACGGCTTGAGAATGGCGGTTACCTGCGCATTCTCGAAGCTGGGCTTCTTGCGGAAGGAGGAGTAAGTGACGCTTTCGCCGGTCAGCGCGCCCTCGATGAAAATCACCTTGCCGTCGGCATGCGCGATGCCGCGACCTTCCTGGTCGAGCGATTCAATGATGACTGGATTCATGCGGTTTTCTTGTCAGGCCAGGCAGCCAGAAACTCTTTCCAGTGAGGTTCATCGGATTTGGCGAGCGTGCTGCGGATCAATGCGCATTCCTGCACGTAGCGCGCCTTGGTGAACTGGCCGCGCATCAACTGAAAGCGCGCAAACACCAAATAAGTATTCACCACGTCGGTCTCGCAGTAGTTGCGGATCTCGGCGAGCTGGCCTTGCTGATAGGCGTCCCACACCTTGCTGCCGTCCATGCCCAGCTTGCCGGGGAAGCCGATCAGCTTGGCCAGCTCGTCCAGCGGCGCGTTGGCGCGCCCGGTGTACAGCGCGAGCAAGTCCATCAGGTCGAGGTGGCGCGAGTGGTAACGGCTGATGTAGTTGTTCCACTTGAAGTCCTTGTCATCCTCGCCCATATCCCAGTAGCGCGGGCACTGCACGCCGTGGATCAAGCCGCGGTAATGCAGCACCGGCAGGTCGAAGCCGCCGCCGTTCCAGCTCACCAGTTGCGGGGTGTATTTGTCGATGCCGTCGAAGAAACGTTTGATGATGCTGGCTTCGTCCTCGTCCGGTTCACCCAGTGACCACACCTTGAAGCTATCGCCCTCGCGCAGCACGCAGGAAATCGCCGCGACGCGTTGCAGATGATGCGGCAGGAAGTCGCTGCCGGTCTTCTGGCGGCGCAACTGAAAGGCCATCTCCGCCACTGCCGCATCGCCGACCGCGCTGTCCAGTTCATGCAGCGCACGCAGCCCGGCAATGTCGGGGATGGTTTCAATATCAAAAACTAGGGTTGGATTCATTTCACATCACAGATTGGATTGAGAAGGTCGTAGGGCGGATGAGCCGCAGGCGTTATCCGCCGAATGGGTTCTCATACGGCGGGAGTACGGGCGATTCATGAATCGCCCCTACACTCCCCTTGGCTCTACTTCTGCCTCCACGCTCCGCCGCTCTGCACCCACCAGCCCGGCTGGGCGCGCTGTATCCAGCGTTGCGCGAAGGTGCTGCGGATTTCCGCCTGCCA
>Ga0209317_1002003_pt1 | contig 15764 bp, 14 predicted proteins | sample RifGroB2_FD_183994 | JGI IMG/M metagenome (GOLD analysis project Ga0209317, IMG submission 183994) | Soil microbial communities from Rifle, Colorado, USA - Groundwater B2 (SPAdes) (version 2) | ecosystem: Environmental > Terrestrial > Soil > Unclassified | place: Rifle, Colorado | collected... | reverse complement strand
GACCGCGCCCATACCATACTCACAGCGGTAGCCCCCAACGCCGTCGCCGCCGACCTGGCGCGACCCGGCCACATCTTCCCGCTGCGCGCCAGAAACGGCGGCGTGCTGGCGCGCACCGGCCAGACCGAGGGATCGGTCGACCTGGCGCGCCTTGCAGGCCTCGAACCCGCAGGGGTCATCTGCGAGATCATGAACGACGATGGCACCATGTCCCGCATGCCGGAACTCAAGAAATTCGCCAAGGAGCACGGCATAAAGGTATGCACCGTAGCCGACCTGGTCGCCTATCGCCTGAAGCACGAGTCGCTGGTGCGCCGGTCCGTCGAGGTCGCTCTCCCGAGCCAGTTCGGCGAATTCCGCGCCGTCGCCTTCGAGAACGACATCGACAAGCTCGAGCACCTGGCACTGGTCAAGGGTGACATCAAGGGTGACCAGCCGGTCCTGGTGCGGGTGCACTCCGAGTGCCTCACCGGGGACGTCTTTGGCAGCGTCAGGTGCGACTGCGCCGACCAGCTGCACAGCGCCATGGAGCGGATCGAGGCCGAAGGGTGCGGCGTCATACTGTACATGCGCCAGGAAGGTCGCGGCATCGGCCTCACCAACAAGCTGAAGGCCTACGCGCTGCAGGACCAGGGGCACGACACCGTAGAGGCGAACCTCGCCCTGGGGTTCAAGGCCGATCTCAGGGATTACGGCATCGGCGCGCAGATCCTGGTGAATCTCGGTGTGAAGAAGATCCGCCTCATGACCAACAACCCGAAGAAACTCGTCGGCCTGCAGGGGTACGGCATAGACATCGTTGAGCGGGTCGCCATCGAGATGGCCGCCTCAAAGAGCAACGTGAAGTACCTGAAGACCAAGCGCGACAAGATGGGACATTTGCTGGAAAACATTTAAATACAGGTTGAGGCTAAGGTTGAGGTTGAGCAGAAGTCCTTAACCTCAACCTTGACCTTAACCTGATTTCGAGGGAGTTCACTATGCCTAAATACGTAGAGGGAAAGCTTAACGCGGAAGGGCTCAGGTTCGGTATCGTCGTCGGCCGCTTCAACAGCTTCATCGGGGAGCGTCTCCTAGAGGGAGCCCTGGACGCCCTGGTGCGTCACGGTGCTGATGACGCGCAGATCACCGTGGTCAGGGTGCCGGGCGCTTTCGAGATCCCGCTCGCCGCACAGAAGATGGCAAAGAGCGGCAACTACGACGCCCTGATCTGCCTGGGTGCCGTCATCCGCGGTTCGACCCCCCACTTCGACTACGTTTCCTCCGAGGTTTCCAAGGGTATCGCGCACGTCTCCTTCGAGACCGGCGTGCCGGTGGCCTTTGGCGTACTGACAACCGATACCATAGAGCAGGCGATAGAGCGCGCAGGGACCAAGGCCGGCAACAAGGGATTCGATGCCGCCATGTCCATGATCGAGACCGCCAACCTGTTCAAGGAGATGAATTAATTGACGACACGCAGAGACGGCAGAGAATTGGCGCTGCAGGCGCTTTACTCCAAGGACCTGGTGCTGCAGGATGCCAACACGACGCTGAAGCGGATCATCGAGAGCTTCGGTGAAGGGGACGAGCCTACACTGGCGGTGAACTCCAAGGCGTACGCCTTCGCCTCGGAGCTTGTGAGCGGCGTGATCAGCAACCTTCAGGAGATAGACCGTCGCATCGCCGAGAAGTCGAAGCACTGGAGCATGGCGCGCATGGCGAGGGTGGACCTGAACATCCTGCGTCTTGCCGTATTCGAGCTTTTGTACCGCCCGGACATACCGAAGAACGTCACCATGAACGAGGCCATCGAGGTGGCCAAGAAGTTCGGTGCCGACGATTCCGCCTCCTTTGTCAACGGGATCCTGGACGAGATCGCCTCCAGCGTCACCGACAAGGAATAGACCTGTATCAGGGATGAAGGGATTCATCCCTGTTGAATTGCCTTTTGCTTTTTATTACCTGAATTGATCATGAGGGATTAATGGAAGAGATAAAGATAGGCCTTCTCGGTTTCGGCACCATCGGTGCCGGCGTTGTCAAGCTTCTCAGCGAAAACTCCACCCTCCTCCAGGAGAAGACCGGTTTACGGATCTCTCTCAAGAGCATCGCCGACCTGGACATCACCACCGACCGCGGGGTGAGCACCGAAGGGATCACGCTGACCCGCAACGCCGACGAGGTGCTGACCGATCCGGAGATCTCCGTGATTATCGAGCTGATCGGGGGGTACGAGCCTGCCCGCAGCTTCGCACTGAAGGCCATCTCGCACGGCAAGCACCTGATCACGGCCAACAAGGCGCTCTTGGCGGTTCACGGCGAGGAGATCTACGCCGCGGCCAAGGCGCATGGCGTCGAGGTCCTTTTCGAGGCTGCGGTCGGCGGCGGCATCCCGGTGCTGTCGGCAATCAAGGGGAACATGGCGGGCAACCGCTTCTCCACCGTGCTCGGCATCGTGAACGGCACCTGCAACTACATCCTGACCCGCATGACCCAGGAGGGTGCCGACTTCTCCGACGTGCTGAAGAGCGCCCAGGAACTGGGGTACGCCGAGGCTGATCCCACCTTCGACATCGAGGGGGTCGACACCGCGCACAAGCTCTGCCTGCTCCTGTCGCTTTGCTTCGGGACCAAGATCGACCTGAAGGACATCTATTCCGAGGGGATCACCTCCATCTCCTCCGAAGACGTCGACTTCGCCAAGTCCTTCGGCTATCGCATCAAGCTTTTGGCGATCGGCAAGATGGACGGCGGCCAGATCGAGGCGCGCGTGCATCCCACCATGATCCCGATCGACTACCCGCTTGCCGACGTGCACGGGGTATTCAACGCCATCAGGTTGACCGGCGACTTCATCGGCCCCGTCATGTTCTACGGCAGGGGAGCCGGTATGGACGCCACAGCCAGCGCCGTTGTCGGCGACGTCATCGATCTCTCCCGCAACATGGGAGCGGGCATTTCCCGTCGCTGCGCCCCCTTGGGATACCTTGACGAGAAGGTAGCCAACCTGCCGATCAAGCCAATAGGGGAGATCGTCAGCAAGTACTACATCCGTTTCCAGGCCATGGACCGTCCCGGCGTTCTGGCCCGCATCGCGGGGGCGCTGGGAGCCCGCGGCATCAGCATCGCCTCCATGCTGCAAAGCGCGAGGAGCGCGGAGATCGTGCCGATCGTCATCATGACCCACGAGGCGCGCGAAGAGGATGTGCGCAAGGCGCTGGCCGAGATCGACACCTTCGAGGTGATCCGCGCCAAGAGCACCTTCATCAGGATCGAGGACAACCTGGAGTAAACACCGGAAGCCGTTCAAGGTTCAACGTTCAAGGTTCAACGTTCAAGGTTCAACGGTCTATGTTAAAGGCTAAAGGTCACCATCTGCCCGACGGCGAAGTGACCAAATAGTGCAAAAGCAGAAAGGGCTGGGATTTCTCCCCGCCCTTTCTCTATTTCTTCCCACCGAGCCCCTATCTTCTACTCTTTTATATTTCCCTCTCCTTCAAGCGGAGAGTCAGGGTAATGGGGTTGGGTTATAACGTTGAACGTTGAACGTTGAACGGCTTCTAGCCTTCAGCCTCGTACCCTTCCACCACTCTCAGGTACCGCGCCTCGAACCCTTCGGCGGATTTCTCCTCTGCCTTCAGGTACCCGGCCACGATGCCGTCGCGCATCCCTTCCGGAATCACCCGCTCCGCCAGCGGGTAGAGGATCTCGTCCTCCTTGGAGATGTGCTCGCGCAAAAGCTCCAGGTAACCCCTGGCATTCTCTACGATGGCCTCGTTCTGCCCCGCCTCGCCGTTCAAGGCACGCCGTGCCGCCTCCTCCATCCCCCGCACGAAGGCGCGCCCCTGGTCGTGCTCCATCAGCATGGCCGCTATCGGGCTGTTGGCCCGCGGCATCCCGTTCTCGATCATCGCTTCGAACAGGACATCCTCCTCCTTGGCGTGGTGGAAACGGTCGGCGTAATTCCTGATGAAGTCGACCCCGTCCAGGTAGAACTGGTAATCGGTAAAGGAACCCTCTTCAGTGCGCTTGGCGTTTTTCTCCAGCAGGGCGAGCATCCTGAGTATAAGCTGGTGCTCGTCCTTCAGCCTCTGCGTGATGTCCTGTTTCATCTGCTAGTTCCTCCTCTCGCCGTTGATGCCGATTATCGCGGTCTCCAGCGGGATATCCTTCCCCGAAAGCGCGAGCGCCTGCCGTACCATCACGTCGAGGCCGCGGCAGCATGGAACCTCCATGATCGCCACGGTGATGCTCTTCACGTCGTTCTGCCTGAAGATCGCCGCCATCTTCTCCACGTACGGGGAGCTGTCGTCGAGCTTGGGGCAGGCTATCGCCACTGCCTTCCCTTTCAAGAGGTCGCTGTGGAAGCTCCCGAGCGCAAAGGCGACGCAGTCAGCCGCGATCAGGATGTCGCTGTCCTGGAACCAGGGAGCGGTGGGCGGCACCAGGTGCAGTTGCACCGGCCACTGCCTGAGCTCCGAACCCGCCTTCACCGTCGTTTCCTGATCGGTCGTCTCATTTCTTTCGATTACCCTTGCCATGCTGCCCTGGCAGCCGCATCCTGCATGTCCCATTTTGATTCTCCTGTTTTTATATGGTAGTTGTGGTTTTATGGTAGTGGAGCGACCCCGTCTCCCGCTTCATGCGGGAGCGGTGCGCCCCTTAATTCTCTGCTTTCCGGTCCAGGTAGTCATTTATTTCTTTTTCGATCGCGGCTTCCTGATCCTTGGACAGCCCGTGGATCGAAACCACGTCCTTCAGGAGGCAGATGCCGACTTTGCAGGTAACGCAGCCGATCTCGTACCGGTTCAGGATCTCTCCTATCTCCGGGTAGCTTGCCATCACGTTCTGAATTGCCGCATCGCCTAAGCCGTTTTTGAATTCCATATCTTCCTCCTGTGCGCTTCGTTGAACTGAAGATAGCCGGTTCAAGGAAAATTGTTTATGACATGCGTCAAATTTATGCGATTGTTCGCATACGGCTAAAAATGCCGCTACCAGCAGGGAATCATTGACCTCTTCATGAATCTGCGTAGAATTGGTCCCTACATGTGCCCCTGCGGAGGTGACGGATGGAACAGGATCTCAGGTCGCAGATAAAGGAAATGTCGCGAGCCCTGCCGCTGCCGGCGGAAAAGGCTGAGCTTCTGGAGAAGGCGTATCTCGAGGTCGCGCAAACCGGCATCACCGAAAGGGTTCCCAAGGCGGGCGAGGCGGCCCCCGACTTCAGATTGCCCAACGCCGTCGGCATACCGGTCTCGCTCTTAGATGCGCGCGCGCACGGCCCGGTGGTGGTCACCTTCTATCGGGGTATCTGGTGACCGTACTGCAGCCTTCAGTTGAAGGCGTACCAGAAGATCCTTCCCGAAGTGCTGAGTCTCGGGGCTTCCCTCATCGCCATCTCGCCGCAAAGTCCTGACAAGTCGCAGGCGACGCTCCTCAAGAACTTCCTGCAGTACGAGGTCCTGAGCGATATGGGGAACGTGGTGGCCAGGCGGTACGGGCTGGTGTACCAGGTCCCCGAGTGGGTGCGCGATCTCTACATCTCGCTTGGCGTCGACCTTCCGTCCTACAACGCGGATCAATCGTGGGAGCTGCCGCTTGCCGGCACCTTTGTCGTGGGGCAGGACGGGGTGATAGTGACCAGCTATGCGGACAGCGACCCGAGAAACCGCCTTGAGCCGCAGGCGATACTCGACGCCCTCAAAGGCGCGAAAAAAGCGTGAGCGTATTTGCGTGAGCATTAAGCAGTTTAGGAGGTGTTTCATGACCAGGAGGATCGGGATACTGACCGGAGGGGGCGACTGCCCAGGGCTGAACGCGGTCATAAGGGGTGTGGTGAAGGCTGCGGTTGGGCGCGGCTGGGAGGTGATCGGCATAGAGGACGGCTTCGACGGCTTCCTGCACCCGGAGAAATGCCGCCCCTTGGGACTGGAAGAGGTGCGCGGCATCCTCCCGCGGGGAGGGACCATCCTCGGCACCTCGAACAGGGGAAACCCCTTCTCCTTCCCCATCATACGCGAGGGGAAGCTGGAACTCGTTGACGTTTCCGACGAGGTGCTCTCAAGGATAGAGCATCTTGGGATCGACGGCCTGGTCGTGGTAGGCGGGGACGGCTCTTTGAAGATCGCCCAGGAGCTGATGCGACGCGGGATACCCATCGTAGGGGTACCCAAAACCATCGACAACGACCTTCTGGAGACCGATGTCACCTTCGGCTACAACACGGCCCTGGAGACCGCCACCGATGCGCTCGACAAGCTGCATTCCACAGCCGAGAGCCACCACAGGGTCATGGTCCTGGAGGTGATGGGGCGCTATGCCGGCTGGATCGCCCTGGAATCGGGCATAGCCGGGGGGGCGGACGTGATCCTCATCCCGGAGATTCCCTACGATATCGAGAAGGTTTGCGAAGCCATCGTCGAGCGCGGGCGGCGCGGGCGGCGCTTCAGCGTGGTGGTGGTTGCCGAAGGGGCCTCCCCCAAGGGAGGGAGCCGGGTGGTGAAGGAGGCCGCAGGCGGCAAATCGGTTGTGGAGCGGCTGGGCGGGGTGGGAGAAGCCTTCTCTCACGAGCTTGGGGGCTTCCTGGAGATGGATATACGGGTCACCGTGCTGGGGCACCTGCAACGGGGAGGATCGCCATCGACTTTCGACCGCTGCATAGGGAGCAGGTTCGGCGTGAAGGCGGTGGAACTGATAGAGATCGGTGCCTTCGGCCAGATGGTCTGCCTCAAGGGGAGGCATATCACCTCGGTCCCGATCGAGGACGCGGTGCGCAGCCTCAACCTCATAGACCCGGCGGGGGAGATGGTAAGGCATGCCGAGGCGCTCGGCATCATGCTCGGCAGATAAAGGATACTGTTGACTTTGATTAATCTCTGCACTAGACTGCCGAAATCCGAAGTAAACTGCCAGATTCCCGTACCGCCGCCGTAGCGGCCAGAGGGAGCAAAAGAGGTGGCTTGAAAATGAAGAACCCTATTGCCGGTGCCAACAGAAGCGTCCTGTACGGGCTCATCGGCTTTTTTCTCGGGATATCGGCGCCCCTAGGCTGGATCGCGCTCCGCCTGGTGCTTTTCGCCGATCCTTCCCTGCCGCTTAGCTCCCAGATTTTCACAGAGATGACCCAAAGTGCCCAGGGGATGGCTCTTTACATCTACATGGGGGGAGGGACCGCCTGCGTTCTCGCCGTTTTCGGCTTCTTCATCGGGCGTGCCATCGACGAACTGCACCAAAAGGGGGAGAAGCTCGACCTCCTGGTGCAAGAGGTCGACTCCCAGAAGAAGCTGTTCGAGAACCGCTACAAGGTGCTGGACAACAACATCAAGAACTTCCACAAGATCGGCAGCAGGATCCAGAAGGCCGTGCGCAAGGACGATGTACTTGCGCTCTGCGTAGAGGGGCTGCACGAGGTCCTGGGGTATGAGCGGGTCAACGTCCTGATGGCCGACCCTGAGAGGAAGCATCTGTACTTCGCTGTGACCGCCGGGAACGAGGCCCCCGTGGGGCCCGAAGTCACCATCCCCCTCGATGGCCGCTCGGGCGTCATCTACAAGTCCTTCCAGGACAAGCAGGTCTATTTCGTAGAGAACATCACCAAGTATCCGGCGGATTTCCTGCTGCAGCCCCCTTACAATTCGATCGAGCCGCTGCGCTCCAACACCTTCATCCTCTGCCCCATCGTGCTCAAGGGTGAGACCATAGGGGTCTTCGGCCTGGACAACAAGAAAAGCCACCGGGCGCTGAACGACACGGACGTCGACACCATCCGCCTCTTCGCGGACCAGGCGGCTGCCGCGATGATGCGCATCAGCCTGCTCCAGTCCATAGACCGGCTCACCCTGGAACTTGGAAAGACCTTCTCCGAGATGCTGAAAAACCGCGACAACTACTCGGCGAACCTCTACCGCCTGAAGAGCGCCGCCGAGTCCCTTGCCAGCGGTGCTCTTAAGATCGACGGCTCAGCGCACGGCGTTATGGAATCGGTGGATGGCGCGAGCGTCTCCGCGGCCGAGATCTCCGTTGCCACAGACCAGATCACCCAGAACATGGACGCGCTCTCCGACTCGGTCTACAAGGCCGTGTCCGCCATGGAGGAGATCACCTCGACCCTGCGGCAGGTAGAGAAGAATACCGGGCACTCGCACAGCCTCTCGAACAGGGTCACGGAGCACGCAGAGCAGGGGAGCCGCATCGTGCGCGAGACGGTCGACGCGCTGGCCGAGATCCAGCGCTCGGTCGATCTCTCCTACGAGGGGATCAAGCGGCTAAGCGCCAACAGCGGCAGGATCGAGGGGTTTGTCAGCGTGATCAACGACATCACCAAGAGGACCAACCTCCTCGCGCTGAACGCCTCGATCATCGCGGCGCAGGCCGGCGAGTACGGCAAGAGCTTCGGCGTCGTGGCGGACGAGATCAGGAACCTGTCCCTGCAGACCGGGCTCTCCACCGGCGAGATCACCGGCATCATCGAGGAGATCATGACCGAGTCGCGCATCGCCGCCGACAACGTCACCGTCACCAAGGATCTCGTCAAGAAAGGGGTGAAACTCGGTCAGCAGACCGGCGCCTCCCTGGCAAGCATCCTGGAGAGCTCCCAGAACGCCCTGGGCATGACGCAGCAGATAAAGCACGCCACCGAGGAGCAGGCCAGCTCCGTGCAGCTGGTGACCCGTACCATCGAGGACGTCAGCTCCATGACCATGCAGATATTCAAGGCGTCCAAGGAGCAGGCGCAGGCGACCAAGAGCGTTGCGCGTGCACTGGAGGATGTGAAGGATCTGAGCCACGACATGGCCGCCGCCGCCGGGAGGCAGACGCTCGACAGCAACGAGATCAAGGGAGCGGTCGATTCCGTCACGAGGATGGCCGACGCCATCTTCGACGGGATGGAGCAGCGCCAGGAGGAAAGCGGCGCGGTTGTGAAGGAGCTCGAGCAGATGAGGGCGAGCGCAGAGTAGAAAAAGCTGGACTTTCATATGACGATATGTTAGTTCACTAACGGTGTTTGGCCCGCTATATCTAAGTGGAGCCGCCAAGAACACCACACGACGAGACATACCGCCTGGATTTCGCAAGGAACCGGTACGGGAAGCGATAGCTTGCAAAACGCTTGCGCCTGAATTCTGCGCATCGCGTCTATTTGACAGCGTCTTCCTTCCCGGAGACGTTTTTTTTTGCCCAAAATGCCAGGATGCAGGTGAGGCGAAGGGGAGCGGTTCGGGCAATCCGCCGTTTTGTCAACCTGTATACCGAGTGGTCCACCCTTCGCGAAAGCCCTCCCCGGGAGCTGCTTCCCAAGGGGGGGCTTAAAACAGGAGCCGTACCGACATGCAAAAGAAGAAAACCATCCTCGACTTCCAGAGGATGAAGGCTGAAGGGGAAAAGATAGCGGTGCTCACCTGCTACGACTTCCCCATGACCGGGATCATGGACAGTGCCGGCATCGACATGATCCTGGTCGGCGACTCTGTCGGCGTCGTCGTCGCGGGTCACGACAACACCCTCCCCGTGACCATGGAGGACATGATCTACCACACGAGGGCGGTGATGCGGGCGCGTCCCAAGGCGTTCGTGGTGACCGACCTCCCGTTTCTTTCCTACCAGACCGACCTGAAGAGCGCCAGGATGAACGCGGGCCTTCTGATCAAGGAGGGAGGCGCCGCCGCGGTGAAGCTGGAAGGGGGCGCGCAGGTGGCCGATACCATTGCCGCCATCACCGACATGGACATACCGGTTGTCGGGCACATCGGCCTCACCCCGCAGTCGCTGCACAGGATGGGCGGCTTCAAGGTGCAGGGGAAGGGCGAGGAACAGGCGGACAAGCTCTTTGCCGATGCGGTCGCCGTCGAGCGCGCGGGTGCATTCGCCGTGGTGCTGGAAGGTATCCCCATGACCCTCGCCAAGAGGATCACGGCAGAGCTCTCCATACCGACCATCGGCATCGGAGCCGGCCCGCACTGCGACGGGCAGGTGCTGGTGATACACGACATCCTCGGTCTTTGCAGCAAGTACTCGCCGAAGTTCGTCAAGCGCTACGCAGAGCTGGCACCGCTGATCGGCGAGGCGTGCGCGAACTACATAGCCGACGTCAAGGGCGGCACATTCCCGGAAGAGAGGCATTGTTTCAAATGATAGTGATTGATTCGGTGGCGCAGATGCAGCAATTCGCGCGCGAAAGGCGGGGCGAGATCGCCCTGGTCCCCACCATGGGGTACCTGCACGAGGGGCACGCCTCCCTCATGGTGGAGGCGCGCAAGCGCGCGAAGAGCGTGGTGGCGAGCATTTTCGTCAACCCGACCCAGTTCGGCGTGAACGAGGACCTGGACAGTTACCCGCGCGACCTGGAGCGCGACAAGGAGATAGCCGCCGAGGCGGGCGTCGACGTCATTTTCGCCCCGACCGCGGCCGAGATGTACCCTGCGGGATACCAGAGCTACTTGAACGTGGAAGAGATCACCGCCCACCTTTGCGGAGCCAGCAGGCCCGGCCATTTCCGCGGCGTGACCACCGTGGTCGCCAAGCTGTTCAACATCGTCGCCCCGAAGGTAGCCCTGTTCGGGAAGAAGGATTTTCAGCAGCTGGCGGTGATCAGGCGCATGGTGCGCGACTTCAACTTCGACGTCGAGATAGTCGGGATGCCGATCGTTCGCGAGGCCGACGGGCTCGCCATGAGCTCAAGAAACGCCAAGCTGAACCCGGAGCAGCGCCGGCAGGCGCTCTGCCTCTCCCGTTCCATAGCCGCAGCCAAGGAAGCCTTTCGAGGCGGAGAGCGGAGCGTGGCCCCCCTCAGGGAGGCGGCCCTTGCCGTGATAAGCGCCGAGAGTGCGGCTGGGCTCGATTACCTCGAATTCCGGGATCAGGACACCCTGCTACCGCTGGAAAATGCGGATGAGAGAACGCTCCTCGCACTGGCCGTGCGGGTCGGCCCGGTAAGACTCATAGACAACAGCATACTAGGGGAGGAATAGAAGATATGGACAGGAAGATGCTGAAGAGCAAGATCCACAGGGCAACGGTCACCGGCGCGGACCTTCACTACGAGGGGAGCATCACCATAGACCTCGACCTGATGGAAGCGTCCGACATCATACCGTACGAGGCGGTCTGCATCTGGGACGTCACCAACGGCAGCCGTTTCGAGACCTACGCCATCGAGGGAGAGCGCGGCTCCGGCGTCATCTGCATCAACGGCGCCGCGGCGAGGCTCGTGGCACCCCAGGATCTGGTGATCATCGCCAGCTTCGTCGGCATGTCCAACGCAGAGGCGCTCGCCCACGAACCCAAGCTGGTCTTCGTCGACGAGAAGAACCGCATGCTCGAGAGCCGCAAGGAAGTGGCCGGCCAGGCAACGCTTAAGAGCGTGCACTGGAAGAACTAAGCCAGTTCACGCATCACTAGAAACAAAACCAGGGACGCTGTTGCAAGCCGGAGTAACCCCATCGAATCGTCGGTCGAGGTCTCGGGTTTTGCCGGCGTCCCGTTTTTTTTGTTTTTCTTTTGTGGTCTCAGTGCTTTAATGTAAAATCAGACGCATCGGTTAGAGTCCGCGCACCACAGTTTTTGTTATACACCGTCACCTTCGTGACCTCTTTGGCGATGCTTTAGTCTGGGAATTATGAGAATTTACGCCGCGTCATACCTGCTGCCGATCGCTTCCCCGCCGATAGAGGGGGGCGCCATCGCAGTAGAAAACGGTCTGATTGCCGCCGTCGGCACTGTCCAGGAGCTTCGTAGCGCGTATGCGGCTCCCGTCACGGATCTGCCGGAGTGCGTGATCATGCCCGGCCTGGTGAACGCCCACACCCACCTGGAGCTGACCCATTTCCCGGCCTGGAAGGTGCGCAAGGAGCTGGACTACCTTCCCAAGAGGTACGTCGAGTGGGTGCAGCAGGTCGTGAAGATCAAGCGGGCGCTCCAGCCGGGCGACCTGGAGCACTCGGTCCGTGAAGGAATGCGGCTTTGCCTGGAATCCGGTACCACCGCCGTGGGTGACATCCTCTCCGATTTCTCCCTGGTCCCGTTATTCCTCGACACCCCGCTCTCCGGCCGGCTGTTCCTTGAGGCGATAGGGCACGAGCCCACCCATTGCCAATCGGTCGTGGAACGGATAGAGACGCTGCTCCATGGGATGCAGGGGACGCTTCTCCCCGGCATCTCCCCCCACACCCCCCACACCGTCTCCAAAGAACTCTTCAAGGCGCTGCAGGCGCTGTCGGAGAAACTCAGCGTACCGAAGGCGGTGCACCTTTCCGAGACCGCCGACGAAGCCTCCTTCATGCACGACACCACAGGCGCCATAGCCGATCTGCTCTATCCCATGGCTAAGTGGGAGCAATACCTTCCGCATCCGATGCGCACCACCTCCACCCATTTCCTGGATGACCTTGGCGTTTTGGATCCCAGCACCCTTGCCGTCCACGCCGTGCACGTCACCCCTGACGACGTGGCGCTCTTGAAGGCGCGCGGCGTAAGCGTGGTTCTCTGCCCGCGCAGCAACGACCGGCTTTTCGTAGGGTGCGCGCCGCATCGCCTGCTGAAGAGCGCCGGAGTGCCGCTCGCGCTTGGCACCGATTCCCTGGCCAGCAACGATTCGCTCTCGCTTTGGGACGAGATGCGGTTCCTGCAGCAGATAGCGCCGGAGGTCTTCACCCCGGAAGAGCTCTTGACCATGGCCACCATGGGCGGCGCACGCGCGCTTAAGATCGGGTCGAGCACCGGGTCGCTGGAGACGGGGAAGAGGGCGGACTTCCAGGTCATGTACTGCCGCGATTGCGGGGCCGGCGCTTCGGTAGCTGCAAGCATACTGGCAAAGGGGCGACTCGAGCGGGTCTTCATCGCCGGGGAGCATTACCCGAGGTCGTAGTCTTTTTTAGGCATGAATAAGCGTTCAACGGCCCCCCTTGTATCCCGCCAAAAGGACAAACAAGGGGGGCTTTTTTGTCCGCCCGCGGCCTGTCCGCCCGGCACCCACTGTCGAAAAACCGAGGCTCGATGATTATTTTTCGTCAATTTAAGGCCGTTGTCCGGGAGGGTTGCCGAACTGGGACCGAGGTAAGGGATCCCGTCATCAACCCGTGAAATTGATTTTGTCTTTCAAATACATTGTCTTTCTGACACAGATCCGTACTTGGCAGTATTCGTTACTGTTAGCAGTTGACCGAAAAAAATTCCACTGTCTCAGAAGTCGAAATTATTCGCAGATACAGTATCATAGGTTTCGCTTCTATCCGTATGACAGGTGTGGCTGTGTCGGTGCCACTCCTCAGTATACATATCATTTCCGATGCAATATTTTCCGTTGACTTGATTTCGACGGCTTTGATATATAAATTGTCAAGAATCGAAAAACTAGTGGTACACGAAAATACTAAACCATCCGCGAGGGTGGGACGGAAAGCCTAAAGGGTCTCACCGAGACAGCCGGGTCGCCGAAATATCACCCACGATATTTGCGCCCGGTTTTTTTGTGCGCGGATTCCAGGGACCAGCGAACACGATTTTTTACAGCGACCTGACAGGCCGGCGATCCGAGGTTACCCGAGTCTGTTGCAGCACCCAAAATTTGACTTGGTACACGACAATACTAAACCATCCGCGAGGGTGGGACGGAAAGCCTAATGGGTCTCACCGAGACAGCCGGGTCGCCGAAATATCTCACGATGTTTTAGCCCCGGCTTTTTTGTGCCTTAAATCAGACACTTTCTGCCGGTAATCGATGGATACAGCCACCTTCTCCGGGGACCCGGCCTGTGTCAGTGCTCGCAGGCAGTTGAAAAAGGAGGATGGAACTCCGGACGCAGCAAGTAGAAACCATAAACTCACGCAGCACCGTATGTTGGACAAAAAAGGAGCTTACATGAATCAGAAAAATGGCAGTAGGGTATTGATGTTGTTTGTCTTTGCACTGACTCTCGTTTCCCTTCAGTATTGGCGCACCGAGGCTCAGGCACAATCATCTTATTTCACCAGCAGAGGGTGCGTAGACTGCCACAGTGCCCCTACAGCCGCCACCTGTGCAGGGTGTCACCAGCACAGCGGCACCCTTTCGGCGGTAAAGAACAAGACGACCTCCTACGCCCCCGGCGAGACGGTCACCGTCACCCTGAACACTTCAGGCGCGCGTTCCGGCTGGATCGGCGCACGCCTCTATGACCAGACCGGTGCCGAGGTTGCACGGTCCACAGGCGCCCAGAGCGGCATGGGAGGCTCCACCGTATTCCCGGCGGTTCTCTCCGCCCCGGCGCCCGCGGCTGCCGGTACCTATACCTGGAGGATCGCCTATTTAGGCAATCAAAACGGCACAGGCACAGGCGACGTCCATGCCGAGAAATCCGTCAACGTCTCGGTAACCGTCGCCGCCGTGGTGATTCCCGACACCACCGTGCCGGTTGTCTCTGCCTTCACCTTGCCGGCGACCGCCACCTCCCTGACAGTACCTGTGACCGCCCTCAGCGCGACCGACAACGTCGCCGTGACCGGCTACCTGGTCAACAAAACCGCCACCGCGCCGACCGCGGCAGCCGCGGGATGGAGCCCGGCCGCACCGGCAAGCGTCACCGCCGCTGCAGGGAGCAACACCTTCTACGCATGGGCCAAGGACGCGGCCGGCAACGTCTCGCTCTCCAGGAGCGCGAGCGTCACCGTGACGCTTCCCGACACCGCAGCACCGGTTGTCTCCTCCTTCACCATCCCTGCGACCGCAACCTCCCTGAGCGTTCCGGTCACCTCCCTGAGCGCGACCGACAACGTCGCCGTGACCGGATACCTGGTCAACAAGAGCGCCACCGCGCCGACCGCGTCGGCCGTGGGATGGAGCCAGGCCGCACCGGCAAGCGTCACCGCCGCTGCAGGGAGCAACACCTTCTACGCATGGGCCAAGGACGCGGCAGGCAACGTCTCGCTCTCCAGGAGCGCGAGCGTCACCGTGACGCTTCCCGACACCGCAGCACCGGTTGTCTCCGTCTTCACCATCCCTGCGACCGCCGCCTCCCTGAGCGTTCCGGTCACCGCCCTCAGCGCAACCGACAACGTCGCCGTGACCGGCTACCTGGTCAACAAGGTCGCCACCGCGCCGACCGCGGCAGCCGTGGGATGGAGCCTGACCGCACCGGCAAGCGTCACCGCCGCTGCAGGTAGCAACACCTTCTACGCATGGGCCAAGGACGCGGCCGGCAATGTCTCGCTCTCCAGGAGCGCGAGCGTCACCGTGACGCTTCCCGACACCGCCGCTCCGGTTGTCTCCACCTTCACCCTGCCGGCGACCGCCACCTCCCTGACCGTCCCGGTCACCGCCCTCAGCGCAACCGACAACGTCGCCGTGACCGGCTACCTGATCGGCGCAACCGCCACCGCGCCGACCGCGGCAGCCGTGGGGTGGAGCCAGGCAGCACCGGCCAGCGTCACCGCCGTTGCAGGGAGCAACACCTTCTACGCATGGGCCCGGGACGCGGCCGGCAACGTATCGCTGGCCAAGAGCGCCAGCGTGACCGTCACCATTGCAACGGCCGATACCACTAAGCCGAGCCTCGCCGTTTCCGCCCTTGCAAGCGGTTCCTACACCAACAAGATGACCTTCAACGTCAGCGGCACCGTAAGCGACGAGGGTGGCTTGAAGTCGTTTACCGTCAACGGTCAGACCGTGGCTGTCAACGCGGATGGCTCCTTCAGCGCCGCCGTCCCGCTGGTTGCAGGAGCCAACACCGTGACTGTCGTAGCCACTGACGTTGCAGGCAACGAGCAGAGTGATGTCCGCACCATCAACTACGACCAGGCCGCGCCGG
>Ga0209317_1002000_pt1 | contig 15783 bp, 15 predicted proteins | sample RifGroB2_FD_183994 | JGI IMG/M metagenome (GOLD analysis project Ga0209317, IMG submission 183994) | Soil microbial communities from Rifle, Colorado, USA - Groundwater B2 (SPAdes) (version 2) | ecosystem: Environmental > Terrestrial > Soil > Unclassified | place: Rifle, Colorado | collected... | reverse complement strand
CGGCATGCGCTCCGGTACGTTGCCGACACACCAGATCGTCGGCATGGGCGAGGCGTTCCGCATCGCGCAGGAGGAGATGGCGCAGGAGAACGAGCGCATCCGCATGTTGCGCGACCGTCTGCTGAACGGTCTGATGGCCATAGAGGAAGTGCATATCAACGGCGACATGGAGCAGCGTGTGCCGCACAATCTCAACCTCAGCTTCAGTTTCGTCGAAGGCGAATCGCTGATGATGGCGGTCAAGGATGTCGCGGTATCCAGCGGTTCGGCCTGCACCTCCGCGAGCCTGGAGCCGTCCTATGTGCTGCGCGCGCTGGGGCGCAGCGACGAGCTGGCGCACAGCTCGATCCGTTTCAGCATCGGACGTTTTACTACGATCGAGGAAGTCGATTACGCTATCGAACTGCTGAAAAACAAGATCGGCAAGCTGCGCGAACTGTCGCCGCTGTGGGAAATGTACAAGGATGGCATCGACTTGAATTCGGTGCAGTGGGCAGCACATTGAAGGCGGGGAAGGGAGAAGGGAGAAGGGGAAAGGGTAAAAGCTGGGGCGGCGCGCTGGTTTTACCCTTCTCCCTTAACCCTTCCCTCTTCACTGCGACGAAAGGAGCACCAAATGGCTTATAGCGAAAAATTACTGGATCACTACGAACATCCGCGCAACGTCGGCTCCATGGACAAGGATGCGGCGGAAGTGGGCACCGGCATGGTCGGCGCGCCGGCCTGCGGCGATGTGATGAAGCTGCAGATCAAGGTTGGCAAGGACGGCGTGATTGAGGACGCCAAGTTCAAGACTTACGGCTGCGGCTCGGCGATCGCGTCCAGTTCGCTGGTCACCGAGTGGGTCAAGGGCAAGACGGTCGATCAGGCGCTGCAAATCAAGAACACGCAAATCGCCGAAGAACTGGCGTTGCCGCCGGTGAAGATCCACTGCTCGATCCTGGCGGAAGACGCGATCAAGGCGGCGGTGGCGGATTACAAGAGCAAGCATGGCGCAGTGGTGGAAACCCTGGCCTGCGGGGAAAACTGCAAGGAGTAGAACATGGCAATCACGCTGACTGAAAATGCGGCCAAGCATGTACGGGATTTTATTGCCAAGCGCGGCAAGGGCGTCGGTCTGCGCATCGGTGTGCGCACCAGCGGCTGCTCCGGCATGGCCTACAAACTGGAGTTTGCCGACGAGGTGGCCAGCGACGACCTCCAGTTCGCCAGCCATGGCGTCACGCTGCTGGTCGACCCGAAAAGCCTGTCATATATCGACGGCATGGAGCTGGATTACACGCGCGAGGGGTTGAACGAAGGATTCAAGTTCAATAATCCGAATGTCAAGAACCAGTGCGGTTGCGGTGAGAGTTTTGGCGTCTGAAAACTACTGCGCTCGGCATAACTGCGTTGCTCATGGACTCGAAATGCTCATTTACTCAAATGTAAATTCCGCTTTCTCGTCCATTCGCGCCTTGTTCTGCCATCGCTCATAACGTTTTTAAAATCGTATGCAGCTCGCCAGTTTCGATTTCCAGCATAACCACTTCCAGCTGTTCGGCCTCGCGCAGTCCTACCAGATAGACACGGCGCAGCTTGAGCAGCAGTACCGCGCCCTGCAGGCGCTGGTTCATCCCGACAAATCCGCCCACCTGTCCGATGCCGAGCAGCGTTTGGCCATGCAGCGTGCCACGCTGGTGAACGAGGCCTACCAGGCGCTGCGCAACCCGCTGCGCCGCGCACGTTACCTGTTGTCGCTGCATGGGGTGGACATCCAGGAAGAAAACAACACCGTGATGCCGCTGGAATTCCTGACGGCGCAGATGGAGTGGCGCGAAGCGGTCAGCGAAGCGCGGCAGGCGCGCGATGAAGCGGCATTGGCGCAACTCGAAGCGCGGTTGCAGCGCGAAACGCGTGAACTCGAAGCGCAGCTTGCGGTTAAAATCGATACTGAAAAGGATTATGCTGCGGCCGCCGCATCGGTGCGCGAGCTGCGCTTCATGGAAAAACTCGCGGAAGAAATACATGCCGCTTACGACGCGATAGATAATTAAAACTAGTGAGTGGAGAGTGGGAAGTGGTGAGTAGTAGTTCAAATGCCACTGACCACTAACGATTTACCACTTCCTACTGACCACTTCCTACTGACCACTGACCACTTACCACTAAATGGCTTTACTACAAATTTCCGAACCCGGTTTAAGCACCCTGCCGCACCAGCACCGGCTGGCGGTGGGCATCGACCTCGGCACGACCAATTCGCTGGTGGCGACGGTGCGCAACGGCATCAGCGTGGTGCTCAACGACGAAAACGGGCGCGCCATGCTGCCTTCGGTAGTGCGCTATCTGGCCGACGGCAGCGTCGCGGTCGGCGAGGCGGCGCAGGCCATGCAGAGCGAGGATGCCGCCAATACCATCGTCTCGGTGAAACGCTTCATGGGGCGCGGCCTCAAGGATGTCGGCGAGATCAGCCGTCTGCCTTATCGCTTCGCGGATACTGATGGCATGCTGCAACTGCGCACCGTGGCCGGGGTGAAAAGCCCGGTCGAGGTGTCCGCCGAAATTCTCAAGGTGCTGCGCACCCGGGCCGAGGCCGCGTTGGGCGGCGAGCTGGTCGGCGCGGTTATCACCGTGCCCGCCTATTTCGACGACGCGCAACGCCAGGCCACCAAGGATGCGGCGCGCCTCGCCGGGCTGAATGTGCTGCGGCTGCTCAATGAGCCGACTGCGGCGGCGATCGCTTACGGGCTGGATAACGCCGCCGAGGGCATCTATGCGGTGTATGACCTCGGCGGCGGCACCTTCGATATTTCCATTCTGCGCCTGTCGCGCGGCGTATTCGAGGTGCTGGCGGCCAACGGCGATTCCGCGTTGGGCGGCGACGATTTCGACCAGCGCATCCATTGCTGGCTGCTGGAAAAAAATCATCTTTCCGCGCTCGGCCCGCAGGACACGCGCCTGCTGCTGACCCATGCGCGCGCCGCGAAGGAACAGTTGACCGAGCATGCCGAGACGCGCATCACTGCGGCGCTGTCGACGGGCGAAGTGATCGACAACGTGCTGACGCGCGGCGAGTTTCATACGCTGTCGCAAAATCTGGTGCAGCACACCCTGCAACCGTTGCGCCGTGCATTGCGCGACGCGAAGCTGGGTGTGACGGACATCAAGGGCGTGGTGATGGTCGGCGGTGCGACGCGCATGCCGCAGGTGCAACAGGCGGTGGAGGAATTTTTCGGGCAAACGCCGCTGACCAATCTCGATCCTGACAAGGTCGTCGCGCTCGGCGCGGCGATCCAGGCCAACCTGCTGGCGGGCAACCGCGGCGGCGACGAGTGGTTGCTGCTCGACGTGATCCCGCTCAGCCTGGGCATCGAAACCATGGGCGGCCTCGCGGAAAAAATCATCCCGCGCAACAGCACCATCCCGACCGCACGCGCGCAGGAATTCACCACCTACAAGGACGGGCAGACCGCGATGAGCATCCATGTGGTGCAGGGCGAGCGCGAACTGGTGAGCGACTGCCGCTCACTGGCGAAGTTCGAATTGCGCGGCATTCCCGCGATGGTGGCGGGCGCGGCACGCATCCGCGTGACCTTCCAGGTGGATGCCGACGGCCTGCTGAACGTGTCGGCGCGCGAGATGGGCAGCGGCGTCGAAGCGGCGATTGCGGTCAAGCCTTCCTACGGGCTGTCTGATGGCGAAATCACGCGCATGTTGCAGGAATCCACGCAACATGCACAGGGCGACATGCACGCGCGCGCGCTGCGCGAGCAGCAGACCGAAGCGGGGCAGTTGCTCGAGGCAGTGCAGCACGCGCTGGAGCAGGATGGCGGTTTGCTCGATCAGGCCGAACGCACCAGGATCGAAGCCCGGATGGGCGCATTGCGCGATACCCTGCAACTGACTGATCATCTGGCCATCAAACGCGCCGCTACCGCATTGAACGATGCCACGGTCAGTTTTGCGCAAGCGCGCATGGACAAAAGCGTGGCGCATGTCCTGACGGGCAAGAACATCGCCGAACTGGGGGAGAAATAATGCCGCAAATCATTGTGCTGCCGCATGAGGAATTATGTCCCGAGGGCACGCTGTTCGATGTCGAGCCGGGTGTTTCGATCTGCGATGCGCTGTTGCAGCATGGCGTGGAAATCGAGCATGCCTGCGAAAAATCCTGCGCCTGCACCACTTGCCATGTCATCCTGCGCGAGGGCTTCAATTCCCTGAAACCGGCGGAAGAACTGGAAGAGGATATGCTCGACAAGGCCTGGGGACTGGAACCGACTTCGCGCCTGTCCTGCCAGGCTATCGTGGATAATCAGGACCTGGTGGTGGAGATTCCGAAGTACACCATCAACATGGCGAAGGAGGGGCACAAATGAAATGGACTGACGTCAGGCTGATCGCCATCGAATTGGCGGAGGCGTATCCCGAGGTCGACCCGAAAACCATCCGCTTCACCGACCTGCACAACCGGGTGCTGGCGCTGGAGGATTTTCACGATGACCCGAAACACGGCGGCGAAAAAGTGCTCGAAGCAATCCAGGCGGCGTGGATAGAAGAAGCCGAATAGCCATGCGCAAACTCTGGCAGAGCGTCTCCAATCGCTGGCTGTACCTGTGCGGCGCGCTGTTCGCTGGCAGCCTGATGGGCTTCGGCTTGTTCCTGCAATATGTCAAACATCAGGACCCCTGCCCGCTGTGCATGGTGCAGCGCGTGATTTTCATCGCCCTGTTGGCGGTGTTTGTACTGGCCGCGCTGCATGGCCCGAAGCGCATCGGCGAGCGCGTCTATGCGGCACTGATTGCGCTGCTGTCGCTGTCCGGCACGGGCGTCGCGGCGCGCCACATCTGGATACAGAACCTGCCCAAAGACCAGATTCCCGCCTGCGGTCCCGGCCTGGACTACATGCTGGAAACCATGCCGATGGCCGACGTGCTGAAAGAGCTGATGCACGGCTCCGGCGAATGTGCGGCAAAGGGCTGGACTTTGCTCTCTCTCGGCATCCCGGAATGGTCGCTGCTGTGTTATCTCGCCTTGGGTGCATGGGCGGTGCTGATCGCGCTCAGAAAGTAGCAGCCGTTTCGCGCGACTGTCGGGCCGCGCTTGTTGTATGATGATTATGTGTTTTATGCGGGGCGCGAGATAGGGTGTCGCGCCGCGATTGGATTTTTTCTGCCCTGAACTGATTTTAAGGAGGCTGTTATGCAAAAAACAAAATTTGTAATGCTGGCGCTGGCCGCCGCAATGTGCGCGATGCTGGGCGTCAATGTTTCCGTTGCCGCAGAGCAAGCGCCGGTTCAGCAGAAAACCCAGGACAAGGCGCAGAAACCGGAAGTGATTTACGGCAGCCAGTTGATGACCCCCCAGGAGCGCACCGAGTATCGCGCCAAGATGCGCAGCCTGAAAACCCAAGAGGAGCGCGAATCCTTGCGGATGGAGCACCATCAGAAAATGCAGGAACGCGCCAAGTCCATGGGCAAAACGCTTCCCGATATGCCTCCGGCACAGGGTGGCGGAGCATGCAGCGGAGCAGCCTGCGGCGGAGCGGGTGGCTGCGGTGGAATGCATGGCGGAATGAAGCATGGCGCAACGGGATCGGAAGGCGGAGCAGCCTGTGGCGGAACCGGGGGATGTTGCGGCGGCGCAGGTGGTTGCTGCGGTGGAATGCATGGCGGAATGAAACATGGCGGAACGGGAGCTGAGGGCGGAGCAGCCTGTGGCGCGGGAGGATGTTGCGGTGGAATGCAGGGCGGAATGCAACATGGCGGGGCGGCACCGGAGGGCGGAGCAACACCACAGGGCAGTACGGAATCACAGGGCGGGGCTGCGGCAGGCGGCCATAGCCACTGATTGTCATTACGGATAGCAAGCCATCAGAGGGGGCATAGTTGCCCCCTCTTTTTTTGGTTGCGATCAGCGGGTCTGCCGTCGCCTGCGACACAAAGAATCGCGGCCGGCCACCTTCGTCATAGGCATCGAATCTGTTGCTGCTGCGTCGTTCTTCCGTGCTTGTTGTATGATGATTGCGAATTTGATGCGAAGCACGGAATAGGGTGACGTGTCGCAGTTGGTGGTTTTTTTCTACCCTGAACAGGCCCAAGGAGGTTGTTATGCAAAAATCAAAATTTGTATTGTCAGCGTCGACAATTGCAATATGCATGCTGCTGAACACCAATGCTTCCGTTGCTGCGGATCAAGCGCAGGCTCAGCAGAAAACGCAGGGCAAGGCGCAGGAATCCGAGCTGATTTACGGCAGCCAGTTGATGACTCGCGAGGAGCGCGCCGAGTATCGCGCCAAGATGCGCAGCCTGAAAACCAAAGAGGAGCGCGAAGCCTTGCGGATGGAACACCATCAGAAAATGCAGGAGCGCGCCAAGTCAATGGGCAAGACGCTTCCCGATATGCCTCCGGCACAGGGTGGCGGAATGATGATGAAACCATGCAGCGGACCAGGGCCGTGCGGCGGCGGGGGAATGAGGCAGCAAGGTGGCGGAGCTGCATCAGAGGGCGGCTATTGATTGCGAGTTTTGACTATCCGTTCAGCAAAAAAACGAGGGGGCATGACCCCCTCGGTTTTTTATATGTTACACCTTGCAACGGTTCCGGCTTGATCCGGCACAGTTTTAACCGCACGCCCCAATCGTTCCGCAACTGGTGCAGAATTCGCAGCCGTCCTTCTTGATCAGCGTGGCGTTGCCGCTATAGCGCCAATAATTCCAATTCCTCAAGGCGAATAGCCATAGCTTCAGTTGATACCCGGAACTGATTCGCAAGTGAAATGAAATGTCGTCCGTTGTATTGTTCTGCACTAGCAAGCATTTTTGATAATTGACGAAGGATCTTAATTTTCCCCTTTAGTTCCATAAAATCACCATAACCAAGTGCAAAGGCTGTTTCCTCGTTCAGGAAAAACTTGTCGGCGAGAAAAATTTTCTCAAAAGTAGTTTTGACAAGTTTTCGAGGCATCAGGAAAAACGTGGCAAACTTATCGGCTTCCCATTCAATAGGGTCGCGCGATATGATCGTTCCATTTAAAGGTCTATCGCGATGCAGGCCGCTTGTCTGGTGCAATAAAGCGTGCCCCAGTTCATGGGCTGCCGTAAAGTTTCGAATATTGTTTTCGAACCGTCGAGAGATACGCACCTTGGCAGAAGATTTAGCAATAGTGCCAGCAACTTCTATCAACTTTCCGTCGCTATAAAATTGACCAAGTGTCTCGTCAAGCTCGCAGTCGTATCCAACGAACTTGAGGGCAATAACGGGGTCAAGCATATCAATTGGGTTAGATGGTGTGGCATTTGACCAAATTTTGTTTCTGTTTTGCCATATTCTCTTGTGTAATTCGCCAACCCGCTGCTCTATCTCAATGTGCGAGTGGCGATGCTCTTTTGTTATTCCCTGTAGCGACTTAGTAAAAGTGCCTGCCTGCTTGAGTGAATGGTTTGATAAGGCGCTGAAACCGCCAGATTCATCCAGGTGTGCCCAGGGATTTTGCGACAGTAGACGACTTCTAGCGATTTCTTCACTCGAAGCTTCTTTAAATTCATCTAATGATTCGGCCATTTGGTTGCTCCTAAATAAGTTTTGCTCGATACCCCGTTACCATAGGCGGTTAGCCGCACGCCCCGATCGTTCCGCAACTGGTGCAGAATTCACAGCCATCCTTTTTGATCAGCGTGGCGTTGCCGCACTCCTTGCAGACCTTGCCGGTCATCGGCTTGATTCCGGAGGCCTTGTTTTGCGCTTCGGGGACTTCCAGCACGCCCATTTGCTGAACCGGATAGCCGGACTCGTCGAGGATGCCGAGCATCGCGTAGCGGTGAATGATCAGCTTGGCGACGTAGGAAACCGTCGATGGGTAGCTTTCCATTTTTTCCCCGCCCGGCACGCGCGCCATGAAATCGCCCAGCGGTTCGCCGAAATTGAGCAGCTTGCGCAGTTTCATGCCGATCCAGGCCGGGTCGATGACGCGCATGTCCAGGCTCAACACCTTGCACAGGCCGTCGAGCGCGCGCGGATAAACCCCGGCCAGCCACATCGAGTAGGGGCGGCGTTGCCCGTCCGGCAGCTTCAGTTCCTTCAGGCCCAGCACGAAATCGTCGCCGGTGCCGGCATTGGAGATGTCCACCGTCCAGCTCATCGTGCCGTCGGTGCCGGTCTTTGGCTCCTTCTTGGCGAACAGCGCGTCCATCATCGGGGTAGTGGCGCCTTCGCTCACTTCCAGCGCGCCCAATTCCTCGATGCGGTATTTCAGCAAATATGCAAACGCCGCCACCAGGCTGGGCATGCGCTTCACTTCACCGTCGGGCGGCACCGGCATGTCGAAGGCGTCGTCGCCGGCGGTCTTCATCAGCATTTCCAGCTTCATGCGCAGCCATACCGGATCGCGCGCGCGCATGTCCATCGACAGCGATTTTGCCAGCGCGCCCAGCCCGCGCGGCTGCTCCGCGCCGTTCACCCAGACTTCGAACGGATGATTCTTGCCATTCCTGGTATGAGAAACGAAGGCCACGAAACTGCCGAGCGGGTGCTTTACCACCTGCGAAACCCAGCCTTCGCTGCCGCCTGGAAGTTCGGGGCGGCCCGGCCAGCGCAATGACGCGAGCGACGGTTTGGGTGCGGCTTCCAGCATGATGCGCCGGTCCTGGTCGAACAACAGGTCTTGCGGCTGCTCTTCCTTCTTGGCCGGCGTGACGGACAGCACGGAACCCAGCACACTGTTCGGGCGATAGGTTGCCAGCCCTTTCAGGCCGGCCTTCCATGCTTCCGTGTAGAGTTCCTTGAAGTCCTCGTAGGGATAGTCGGCCGGCACGTTGACTGTCTTGCTGATAGCCGTGTCGATAAACGGCGCGACGGCGGCCACCATCTTCATATGGTCGATCGCCGAGATTTCCAGCGCGGTGACGAACGCGGCAGGCAGGTTGTCCATATCGCCGCCCTGTTCCTTGTATAAGCGCCACGCATGGTCTTCCACCGGGTAATCCTTGCTGCTGCCGTCCATCATGCGTTTCTTGCGCGTGTAGAACCAGGAGAACGGCGGCTCGATGCCGTTGGATGCATTGTCGGCGAACGCCAGCGAGATGGTGCCGGTGGGCGCGATCGACAGCAGGTGGCTGTTGCGGATTCCATGCTTGCGTATCTTGTTCTTGATTTCTTCCGGCAGCCGCGAGGCGAAGCGTGGCGCGGCGAGGTACTGTTCGGTATCCAGCAGCGGGAAGGCGCCGCGCTCGATGGCTAGGTCCACCGAAGCAAGGTAAGCCTCGTCGCGCATGATGCGCGTCAGTTCGGCGGCGAACGAGCGCGCCTCGTCGGTATTGTAGGGCAGGCCCAGCATCACCAGCGCGTCGCCAAGCCCGGTATAGCCCAGCCCGATACGCCGCTTGTTCTGCGCTTCCAGTTGCTGTTCGGGCAGCGGCCATGCGGTGACGTCCAGCACATTGTCCAGCATGCGCACGCCGACACGCACCAGTTGCCTGAACTTCGTGTGGTTGAAAACAGCCTGGGCAGTGAAGGCATTTTCTACCATCAGGGTCAGGTTGATCGAGCCCAGACAGCAACAGCCGTAAGAAGGCAGCGGCTGTTCGGCGCACGGGTTGGTCGCCTCGATCACTTCGATATAGCTGAGGTTGTTGTCGCGGTTCATCAGGTCGATGAACAATACGCCCGGCTCGGCATGGTCGTAGGTGCTTTCGATGATCTGTTTCCATAGATTGGCTGCCGGCACTTTGCGATACACCCACTTGCCGTCGGCGCGTTGCGTGGCGCCTTGTTCCTTCAGTGCGACGGCAGGTTCTGCGGCATGCACCAATTCGAAGTCTTCATTGTTTTCCACGGCGAGCATCAAGGCATCTGTGACCCCCACGGAAATGTTGAAGTTGCGCAGGTCACCCTTATCCTTGGCGTGGATGAATTTCTCGATGTCGGGGTGGTCGCAGCGCAGCACGCCCATTTGTGCGCCGCGCCGCGCACCGGCCGATTCGACGGTTTCGCAGGAGCGGTCGAACACGCGCATGTAGGAAATCGGGCCGCTGGCGCGGGAATTCGTGCCCTTGACCATCGCCCCCTCGGGGCGGATGGTCGAAAAGTCGTAGCCGACCCCGCCGCCGCGCCGCATGGTTTCTGCCGCCTGCTGCAAGGCATCGTAAATGCCCGGCTTGCCGTTGCTGATGCCGGAGATCGAATCTCCCACTGGCTGCACAAAGCAGTTGATCAGGGTCGCCTGAATCTTTAGCCCGGCCGCCGAGTTGATGCGGCCGGCAGGCACCAAACCGTTTTCCTGCCCCAGGAAAAATTCCTCTTCCCATTGGGCGCGCTGTTCCGGTTTTTCGGATTCTGCAAGGCCGCGCGCTACACGGCGGCGCACATCCTGAACGGAGGTTTCGCCGGGTTCCGCGTATTTTTCCAGCAATACTTCGGTGCTGATTTCTTGTGTTGTCATTTAAAAGGCTCCCTTAAAAGTCAATTCGCCCGATATTTGGCCGGGTGGCTATTATTTTTCTGGCGAAGATGTTGTGAAATTTTTTGTGCGGCTGCGGAACGATGAGAATCCTCACAGGTCCATATTCTGGTTATGAGATTCTTGTGGTGGGTCGCCCTGGTGTTGGCTGGATGTCATGCTGTAACAGGCAAAGAATTTTGAAGCATTGCGGGCAGAGGTTGAAGGCAAAATATTTTCTGTAACAAGCACAATATAACTCCCCGATTGCGTGGGCCGCTTCAGCCCGAAAAACAAAAAACCACTACCTATAGTAGTCCGCTGCGAAATTTGCACTAATTCTAGTATGCAGGCATTTTTTTGCAAGAACTATTTTGGCCTGGATAATTTGACTTGCCCGGCGTGTTGAGTTAGCCGGATTCGATCCGGGCTGCGCCGGGATGAGGCGATTTGGATGGCATGTCGATGATCGTTCCCAGGCTTCGAGTGGGAATAATACTGGCGATACCGCCATATTTTGGTTGCGACCCCATACGGCTTCAGGAAGCTTGCATTGTGGTGGTCATTTACGCTTTAATGCATAAAACGCACCCTGTAAAGTTATTGCTGTTTCCGAAGATAAACGGAGTAACTTTTCGACTATGCTCAGGACAAACATGTTACATAAGTTGCTGGTATGGCCGCTGCTGGCCTTGTCATTTTCAGGTTATGCGGCGGATTTTTCGCTGGAAGATATGCAAGGCAAGATACACCGTTTGGCGGATTATCGCGGCAAGTGGGTGCTGGTGAATTTCTGGGCAACCTGGTGCCCGCCATGCCTGAACGAGATTCCCGAGTTGAGCAGTTTGCACAATGCGCACAAGGACAGCGACCTGGTGGTGATCGGCATCGCCATGGATTCCGGCTCTGCCAGGAAAGTGACTGATTTCGCCGAGGCGCACGGCATCAGTTACCCCATCGTATTGGGCAGCCGCAAAATCGCGGCGCAGCTTGGCGGACTGCAGGTGCTGCCGACCAGTTATCTATATGCGCCCAACGGTGAGCAGGTGAGTTATCAAACCGGGGAAGTGACGCGCGAGAGCGTCGAGACCTACATCAAGAACAAGAAATTCTAGCCGCCGGCGGGCCGGTGGCCGCTGTCAGCCGTCCGGCGCGGGAAAGACCAGTTGCTGTGCCAGGCGGCGCGCACCAGATTCGGGTATTCGGGGCGGCCCAGGCTGCCGTTATAGCGCCCCAGCGCGCGATACAGGTCACCCTTTTCGATATCCAGGTAATGGCGCAGGATGGTGCAACCGTAGCGCAGGTTGATGCGCAAGTGGAACAGGTTGTGTTCCGCAGCGCCGATTTCCTTCACCCAGAACGGCATCACCTGCATGTAGCCAAGTGCGCCCGCGCCGGAAACGGCATATTTCTTGAAACCGCTTTCCACTTCTATCAAGCCCAACACCAGTTCAGGTTCAAGTCCGGCGCGCTTGGCTTCGTAATGCACCGTGCCCAGGAAATCGAGGCGCGACTCGGCATCGGGGATGCGTTTCCACAAGCGGCGCGACATTTCTTTCAGCCACATATCCGCCTCATCCTGCGTGCCAAACGCCAATTTGGGCACGGCCTGATCCGATACGCTGCGTTGCAGCACGGCGCGGACACTGGCGGAAAGCGCTTCTTCCTGTTGCGCGCCGGCGAAAGCGCCGGAAGCGGGCAGCAGCATGATGGCAAGCAGCATGGCAGCTGCGAGGATCGGGGATCGAGGATCGGGGATCGAGTCAAAGGCAGGGCTGCGGGTTTGCCTCGCTCCTCGCTCCTCGCTCCTCGCTCCTGTTTTTCCAGTCATAGTTTGGATTTTACGAACTCCGGCGCATTTTGCAAGGGGATGGATTGCGCTTGCGCATCGCGCCGCCCCTGATATTCGACGTTGCCTTCCTTCAGGCTGCGCTCGCCGATGACGATGCGGTGCGGGATGCCGATCAGTTCCATGTCGGCGAACATCACGCCGGGACGCTCGTCGCGATCATTCAGCAATGCCTCGATACCGGCGGCTTGCAGCGCGGCGTACAGTTGCTCTGCCGCATCGCGCACCGCCGCGCTCTTGCCCATGCCGATCGGCACAATGGCGACCTGGAACGGCGCCATCGCCGCCGGCAGGATAATGCCGCGCTCGTCGTAATTCTGCTCGATGGCGGCGGCCACGATGCGCGACACGCCGATGCCGTAGCAGCCCATTTCCATGATTTGCGCCTTGCCCTGCGCGTCCAGAAAGGTGGCTTTCATAGCTTCGGCATATTTGGTGCGCAGTTGAAAAATATGGCCGACCTCGATGCCGCGGCAGATTTCCAGCGTGCCCTTGCCGTCCGGAGATGGGTCGCCTGCAATCACGTTGCGGATGTCGGCGAATTCGATTTTTTTTGCGGGATTCTCCTTGAAGTCCTCCCAGTTGCATCCACTGAGGTGGTGGCCGTTTTCATTGGCGCCGCAGACGAAATCGCTCATCACGCCAGTCGCATGGTCTGCAATTATCGTGATGTGATGCTTGTCGTAAGGGCCGATATAACCGGCACGGCAGCCCATGCTGGCCTCGATTTCGTCTTCGGTGGCGAAGCGGAAATTGCCCAATGCGGCAATCTTGTTTGCCTTGATTTCGTTCAGGGTATGATCGCCGCGCAGCAGCAGCAGGGCAAATTTTCCATCTTCGCCTATTACTGCGATGGTCTTGAGAACTTGCTGCGGCGAAACCTCAAGGAAGGCGGCGACTTCCTCAATGGATTTCTGCCCCGGGGTGGCGATTTTTTGCAGGGTTTTTGTGGCTGCCGCACGCGGTGCGTTTGGCGCAACGGCTTCCGCCATCTCAACATTCGCGGCGTAATCTGAGGCGGGGCAGTAGGCCAGCGCGTCTTCGCCGGAATCCGCCAGCACATGAAACTCGTGCGAACCGCTGCCGCCGATCGCGCCGGTATCCGCCGCGACCGCGCGGAACTGCAGCCCGAGACGGGTAAAGATATGGCTGTAGGTGTCATGCATGGCCTGATAGGTATGCTCCAGGCTCGCGTAGTCGGCATGAAACGAATAGGCATCCTTCATCACGAATTCGCGCGCGCGCATCACGCCGAAGCGCGGGCGCACCTCGTCGCGGAACTTGGTCTGGATCTGGTAGAAGTTGACCGGCAACTGGCGGTAGCTGCGGATTTCGCGGCGCGCGATGTCGGTGATCACTTCCTCGTGGGTCGGGCCGAAGCAGAAGTCGTTATTGTGCCGGTCCTTGATTTTCAGCATCTGCGGGCCGAACACTTCCCAGCGCCCGGTTTCCTGCCACAGTTCGGCGGGCTGCACGGCGGGCATCAGCAGCTCGATGCCGCCGCTCCTGTCCATTTCCTCGCGCACGATGTTTTCCACCTTGCGCAGCACGCGCAAACCGAGCGGCATCCAGGTATACAGGCCGCTGGCCAGTTTTCTGATATAGCCGGCGCGCAGCATCAGCTTATGGCTGGGCAGTTCCGCCTCGGATGGGGCTTCTTTCAGGGTGGAGATAAAAAATTGTGAGACGCGCATGGTGAATGACAGCGAAGTTAAGAATGAGGGCGCGATTTTACAGGGAATGCGTGCAGTTCGCATTAAGCCGAAAGTCCTATTTTTCGGCTATATCAATCCCTTTTCCGCAAACGACAGGGTCTGCCCGCCCGCCACGATGAAGTGATCCAGCACGCGCACATCCACCAGCCCGAGGGCCTGTTTCAGCGCGCTGGTCAGGAGCTGGTCGGCCTGGCTCGGCTCGGCGACGCCGGAAGGATGGTTGTGCGCGAGAATCACGGCGGCGGCGTTATGCGCCAGCGCGCGTTTGACGACTTCGCGCGGATACACGCTGGTCTGGCTGAGGGTGCCGTGGAACAATTCTTCCGGGGCGATCACGCGATGCTGGGTGTCGAGAAACAGCGCCAGGAAGACCTCCTGCTGCCGTCCGCCGAGCAACAGCTGCAAATAGTCGCGCACCGCGCGCGGCGAGTTGAGCGCGTCGCCGCACTGCATCTCTTCCTTCAACGCACGCCGCGACATTTCCAGCACGGCTTGCAATTGCACATATTTCGCCTGCCCCATGCCGTGTGTTTCGCAAAAGTCAATTTCGCTGGCGGCAAACATTTGTGTGAGGCTGCCGAAGCGGGTGAGCAGATCGCGCGCCAGATCCACCGCGCTTTTCCCCGTCACGCCAGTGCGCAAAAAAATCGCCAGCACCTCGGCGTCGGATAATGAGGCCGCGCCTTTTTGCAGCAACTTTTCTCTGGGCCGCTCGAATTCAGGCCAGTCTGTGATTGCCATAACAGCCTCCCCGCCCGTCAGGGCTGTTTCTTGATAAGATGCACGGCATTATGGAACAAACTCAGATAAAACGCATTGTGCTGGGCATCACCGGCGGCATTGCGGCCTACAAGGCGGCGGAGTTGCTGCGCCTGCTGATGAAGCAAGGCGTGGAGGTGCAGGTCGCGATGACTGAGGCGGCTTGCCACTTCATCACGCCGACCACCATGCAGGGGTTGTCCGGCAAACCGGTGTTCACCGACCAGTGGGATGCGAAAGTGGCGAACGGCATGGCGCATATCAACCTGAGCCGCGCCGCCGACGCGATTGTGATTGCGCCTGCAACCGCCGATTTCATCGCCAAGCTGGCGCATGGCCTGGCCGATGACCTGCTTTCCACCTTGTGTCTGGCGCGCAATTGCCCGTTGATTGTTGCTCCCGCGATGAACCGCGAGATGTGGCAGAACGCCGCGATGCAACGCAATATCGCGCAACTGCTTGCCGATGGCGTGCAGGTGCTCGGCCCGGACTGCGGTGCGCAGGCCTGCGGCGAGGAAGGCATGGGGCGGATGCTGGAGGCGGAGCAACTGGCGCAGGATGTATTGGCGTTTCTTCAGTCTGAGCCGGGAAAATTCTCCTCGCGGAATGCAGGCCGGGTTTCAGCCCGACACGGTAGCAGCGTCGGGCTGAAACCCGGCCTACGCGGCAAAAAAATTCTAATCACCGCCGGGCCGACTTACGAGGCAATCGATGCGGTGCGCGGCATCACCAACCGCAGCTCCGGAAAGATGGGCTACGCCATCGCGCAGGCCGCGCTGGAGCAAGGCGCGGAAGTGGTGCTGGTGTCCGGCCCGACTGCGCTCGCCAAACCGCAGGGCGCGCAAGTCTTGGATGTGGAGAGCGCCGCGCAGATGTTCGAGGCGGTGCAACAGCATGTCGGCGATTGCGATATTTTCATCGGCGTGGCGGCGGTGGCGGATTACCGTGTCGCACAACCGAGCGCACAGAAAATCAAGAAAAGCGCGGCGAATCTCACGCTGGAACTGGTGCCCAATCCGGATATCCTGTCATATGTCGCCAGT
>Ga0209317_1001999_pt1 | contig 15795 bp, 15 predicted proteins | sample RifGroB2_FD_183994 | JGI IMG/M metagenome (GOLD analysis project Ga0209317, IMG submission 183994) | Soil microbial communities from Rifle, Colorado, USA - Groundwater B2 (SPAdes) (version 2) | ecosystem: Environmental > Terrestrial > Soil > Unclassified | place: Rifle, Colorado | collected... | reverse complement strand
TTATCGCTTTGGATTTCCATGCTTCGTGCAACTCGTGGATTATTTTTTGGACGGGTTTTGCGCCAATATCAGCGCCAATCAGGATGTCCTCCAATTCTTCAAGCACAGAGTCATCGATCTTTCTTCGAAACGAGATGAAATTCCTTAATCTGGACCAAAAACGACCACGCGTCTTTTCCAATCCTTTCTTTAATTTCTCGGTTGAAGTTACAGGTTTCCTTTCAACCGTCTCTTTTTCTACCGTAGGTTTTTGTGGGACTGAAACCGGCTTTTCAACAGGGGCTTCTCTAATGACAGGTGCCGGCGATACCGAAACTGGTTTTTCGACGGGTATTTCCTTAATAACTGCTTTTTGTGGAGCAGGGGCGGGCTTTTCTTTAACAATAGTTTTTTGCTGAATTGGCGCAGGTTTTTCGACTGGTTTCTCTTTAATAACGGCTTTTTGCTGAATAGGCGCAGGTTTTTCAATGGGCTTCTCTTTAACAACAGCTTTCTGCTGAACAGGCGCGGGTTTTTCTATAACTTCTTCTAAAACAGCGCTTTGAGAGACTGAAATTGGCTTTTCAGCAGGTTTTCCTTTTATGGTTTCTTCTTTTGGAAGAACCGTTTTGGGTGTAATGGTTATTTTCGGCGGGATTAAAACTAATTTTTCAACGCCATTTTCTATAACGACTGTTTTCGGCGGCTCTGCGGTGTAGTTTTTTAATCGAGACCAAAAACCGGGTTTGGCTTTCGTACCGGCAGTTTCTGGTGTTTCTGTTTTTATATCAATCATGCTGTCTTTGTCCTTCTTTGATGGCGATTCCATCAATTATTGTTTCCTGTACAAACTTTTATAAATAAGCAGTTTTCTTAAGTCTGTTATCATCCGGCTACCGTTGGTAGCGATTTTAAAACTCCCCTCTAAAAAGAGGGGCTGGGGGGGTGTAGGTATGCAATTAACACACCCCTTAATCGTTCGACTGAGCGCTCACGACGAAGTCCCCTCTTGCTAGAGGGGAAATTACCTGTCTGATGAAATTAATGAAACGGCTTTACTGTGAGCGGCATTTTTGTTTGAGCTTACTAACAAGGTCTCCCGGCACAGTTACTTTTGCAATCGGGGTATCTGCCTTTCTTTCTCCGTGGAAGTCTGAGCCGCCGGTTACTGCCAAATCGTACTTCTTTGCTAACGTAAGATATTTCTTAACGGTTTGCGGGGTATGCGACGGGTAGTATACTTCTATTCCCTGCAAACCGTATTTTACCAGGTCTTCTATAACATGGTCTCTTTGGGTAAGTCCCGGATGGGCAAGAACCGCCACTCCTCCTGCCTCTCTGATTAATTCAATAGCCTGCTGTGGTGTCAGCGTTTTTTTAGGAACATACGCAGGGCCGTGATCACCGATGTATTTTGAAAATGATTCCAGGATAGTATTACAATAACCGTGCTTCCATATCACTTCTGCCACATGCATGCGTCCGGGAGAGCCTTTTCCCGCCAGCGTAAGAATCTCCTGCGGGTCAATATCGACATGAAGGCCGCGTAATTTTTCCGCTATTGCATAAATACGCTTTAAACGGTCTTCATGAGCTACTTTTAGTATTTTTTGTAAAGAAACATTATGAATATCAATGAAATATCCGAGGATGTGAACCTCCAAAGGGCTCAGATATGAAGAAAGTTCTAAACCCGGTATGATATTGAGATTTTTACCTTGTCCGTATTGACAGGCCGCCACGACTCCCTCAACGGTGTCGTGATCCGTAATAGAGATGGTCGAAATGCCAAGTCGAATGGCTTCGTCTACAACCGCTTCCGGCGACATGGTGCCGTCTGAATAGTTTGTATGAACGTGCAGGTCGGAGTTCCCGTAATCGGTTTCCGGAGCAACTTCCTGAATGGATATGGATTTTGTATCCTTCAACAATTTTCCATTTCCATACCGGGTATAAATTTTATCTAAAATTCCGTTCACAAACGTTCCCGAATTTTTTGTGCTGTATTTTTTGGCGAGTTCTATAGCCTCGTTAATAGAGACCTTTGGCGGGATATCGTTTCTGTGCAGGAGTTCATAGACCCCTAAACGCAGAATATTTTTGTCAATAATAGCCATGCGGCGTAATTCCCAGTGTTCTGTGACACTCGATATCTTTTCGTCGATTTCTTTAATGTTCGACCTGCAGCCGTTAATAAGTGACATGGCAAACGAATAGATATCCGTCTTTTCAGCGCTTTCTTTGCAAAAGGTGTCGATATCGCTGATGATGCCATCGCCGCACAGGTCAAGCTGGTAAAGGGCTTTAATGGCGAGTTCACGGGCAATCGTTCTGTTACGCATGGGATATTCAGTTTTTAGTAAGAGCAATTAAAAAAATAAATCAATAAGATAATCGTATTTCTGCCATGATTCGGGATAAGCGGTTATGTGGGAGAGGGATCTAAATACCCGTGATAGATCAACGTCTTTTGATTGTTTTTACACCGGTTTGTATTTGATCAAAAAGATTCACCATCTCTAAGGCAGATAAAGCGGCCTCAGCTCCTTTATTTCCTGTCTTTGCGCCCGCACGGTCTATTGCCTGTTCCAGAGTCTCTGTGGTAATTACGCCATTAATGGTTGGAATGCCTGTAGACAATCCAACGTGTGCAATTCCCTTGGCCGATTCGCTTGCAACATAGTCGAAATGGGGTGTTTCGCCGCGTATAACAGCGCCCAAACAAATTATTGCGTGGTATTTTCCGCCCTGCGCAGCCTTGAGGGCTGTAATTGGTATCTCATAGGAACCGGGCACCCAAAAGGTATCAATATCCTCTTCTTTTACGCCGTGCCTGGTAAGTACATCGATGGCGCCGTCCAGTAAACGTTTTGTTATAAAATCGTTGAATCGGCTAACAATGATTCCAAACGTCTTTCCCGTGCCAATTAAGTTTCCCTGGAATTCGATACCCATAATACTTCCCCTTTTTGGGTCTGGAGATAAGATTAATTATTGCCTGATCCGCTCAAAAATGAAATCATTTTAAGAAAATAGTAGCATATACCCATAAATCTTTCAAGGCTTTTCTCTGCGTTTCTAAGTTTTTTTACGCCCTTGATTCTCCTTGCGTTTCATTTGTAATCTCAAGGCATTCGAGGAAATTTGATTTTGGAAATAAACTATTTCCAGCTTAGAGTTAGCACACGTGTAACACGAATATTTTTTTGTTGATTAATGCAACACCTTGTGGTAGTAATACCTGCGATTACGGATCTTTTAATTTTGACTGAGGAATTCAACTATGACAAAAGACGAAGTCTTAAAAGCCGTACTTGAATCACCTTCTCTGCCTACCTTGCCAACGGTTGCATACAAACTCATTTCGATTTCTTCGAATGAAGAAATCGGTATGAAGGATATTGCAGATCTCATATCAAAGGATGCCTCCCTGTCAGCAAAAGTATTAAAAATAGCCAATTCAGCCCTTTACAATCTTCCTTGTAAGATAAGCACCATACACCAGGCGGCATCGAGACTCGGAATGAATGCGATTAGAAACCTCACGCTTTCATTTTCTTTTTTATCCGTGAAAGCGAAGGGCAAAAAGGACGTATTTAATTATGAAAAATTTTGGGAACAATCCCTGTCTAATGCCGTTGCGGCAAAACTTATCATGGCAGAAATCGCCAAATCCGATTGGGAAGAGGTTTTTATTGCCGGCCTTTTACAAGATATTGGAGAATTGATTATAGCCCTCTCATTACCGCAACACTATGAGCAAGTGCTCTTAGGGGTGTCTCATAGCGAAAAAGACATCGTTGAAATCGAACGGCAAATCATAGGAGCAGACCATGCATGTATTGGATATGAGGTTGCCAAAAATTGGGGATTTCCCGCTCAGTTATTAACTCCTATTCAATACCATCATTGTCCGGAAGGCTATAAAGGCAGTGATAAAAATCTTAGGCTTACTGTTGGCGTTGTCTATTTGTCGGGAATAATTACCAGCATTCTCTATTCGAACAATCCCCAGAAATACCATCAGAAATTTCTCAGCGAATCTGAGACATTGCTTAACTTAGACGATGAAATCATTGACAAGATATTAAAGCATGTTGTCTCGGAAACAACACAAACCGCCAGTTTATTTGGCTTTCATATGGAGAATTCCAAATCGATTGAAGAAATTCTGCAAGAGGCTAATGTTGCGCTGAGTGCTATAAACATAGCGTACGATCAAAAGAACAGGGAACTCGTTACCAACAAGGTACAAATGCAAAAGCTTACAAAAGAGCTCGAAGAAAAAAGCAAACACCTGGAGGAACTCGTACATCTCGATAGCTTAACAGAATTGTATAATCATGGCTATTTCCAAAGCTTTCTCGAAAAGGAAATTAACCTGGCAATACGCAAAAATGCAACGCTCAGTCTGATTATGGCAGACGTTGACTGTTTCAAATATTTTAATGACAAATATGGACACCAGGCCGGTGATTTTATTTTAAAAGAATTAAGCAAGTTGATGCGAAAAGCACTCCGTGACTACGATATGATTGCTCGTTATGGCGGTGAGGAATTCGCCATTGTTCTTGTTGGAACGACCGGGCAGGAGGCTCTGATTGTGGCAGAAAAACTACGAGAATCAATTGCTCTGCATTCGTTTATCGATAAGAACAAAAAATATACGATTACCGTAAGCTTCGGGGTTGCAGAAATGAAGCCCGCCGTAGATACTTTCACAAAAAATGAGCTTATTGGCTTTGCGGATAAGGCCCTGTTTCAGTCCAAGGAGAAAGGCGGAAACAGAGTCACATTCTATGCTCTGTCCAGAAGAAAAATGAAAAACATCTGATGTATTAACGCTCCTATCCAAATCATACGTATTTCAAGTCTTTTTCCCTAGAGTGAAAATCCCTCAGATAACCCCTCGAATTGTTCCTTGTAATTTTCAAGGTATGTTTGTAATATAAATCCACTAATTTTTATTGCGACTTCAAGAGTAAGGGTCGATGTTGCGTGTCAATAAATTTACTGGAGTTCGAGTGTGGGAAAGCTAGAGACGGAAGAAGTAATCGATGAAATTGAAAATATAAGGATGTCGTTAGGCTCACATCTGGAAGAGTTGCGACGCAGGGTCGTTTATTCCGTTATTGCCATTGTTTTTTGCTTTGTAGTATGCTGGTTTTTTAAGGTGCAGATACTGGATATGGCAAAAAACCCGCATAAGTTTGCCATGATAAAGGCAGGCCTTTCCACAGAATTACAGGTGCTGAGTTACCAGGAGGGCTTCTATGCCTACATGAAATTATGTTTTATAACATCGGTTTTTTTTGCCTATCCAATCATCATTTACCAGATATGGCAATTTGTGAGCGTGGGACTGTATAAAAAAGAGCAAAAGTATATACTTTTATTCCTTCCCATTTCTTATGCGGCTTTTGTGGTCGGGGGACTCTTTGGGTATTTTTTATTAATTCCCTTTGGTCTGCAATTCCTGATCGGCATCCTCGGTCCTGGCATCCAACCCATTATTACCATGGGGACATATGTCTCATTTGTTTTTATGCTTACAGTCGCATTGGGCTTGGTATTCCAGCTACCCCTGGTTATGTTACTCCTCTCAAAGATCCGGTTTATTACGCCTGATAAATTTATATCATGGAGAAAGTATGCTATTTTACTAATCTTCATCATTGCAGCTATAGTCACCCCACCTGACCCGTTTACCCAAACCATGACTGCCGTCCCCATGATCGTCCTTTACGAATTGGGAATACTCATTTCAAGACCTACGAAAAAGGGATTCATAGTTTTAGGCGCTATAGTCGGAGGCGGGGTGATTCTATTGGCGGCGGTATTTTTTTATCTGACGCATAAGGGCGGGGAAATCGGCCTCTTGAATGCTCAAGGGAATATCCAGGTTCTGTACCCCAGAGGTAAGGAATGGAAGCCGGTATCGAACCATGTCAATTTCCGGAACGGAATTACCCTGAAGACCGGCAGCGAAGGAAAGACCGCCATATTAACAAAAAAAGGGGTCGATGTGGGAATAGACGCAAATACCGAGGTGCATTTTCACGATGCGTGGAAGATCAGACTGAAGACCGGACAGGTCCTTATTTCCATGAAAGAATCAGAAGTACCTTTCGAAATCGATACACCTAATGGCAGGATACGCACAAACAAAGGTACTGTGAATATCCAGGCAGGGGATTTTGAAACTATTGTTACAGCAGTAAAGGGTGAGGCTACATTGCTCGTGGAAGGCGAAGAGAAGAAGTTGCTGGAAGGACGGCAGCACAAGATGACCATTGGCGGAGAACCGGTAGATATCGGGGTTATTATCAATTGGTCTGAAGGTGTGTTAACCAAATCCAATGAAAAAAAGTAACAAATAAATTAGTAGCAGACCAGAATAAATAGGAGGTTGTTATGAAGGTTTATGTAATTTATGAAAAAGGTGTATTTCGTCCCAGCGAGAAAGTCAATCTCCCTGAGCATCAGAAGTTGATAATACACTTCTGGCCTGAAATAAAGCATGATTTAGACCTTGAAAAGGCTTATACCGAGGCCTCGTCTTCCAGGCCAGATTTAGAGGATTGGGATGTGCTTGACAAAGAGGATTGGGTATGATAGCTCCGAAACAAGGAGACATTTATCTTGTCACACTAGACCCAACTATTGGGACTGAAATGGCTAAAACAAGACCGGGTGTTATTGTTTCAAATGATTATGCGAATAAAGGGTCAAATAGGGTATCTGTTGTTCCGATTACCTCGTCAAATATTGCCAAGGTATATCCCTTTGAGGTATTTTTACCGGCCAAATCCGAGACCGGGCTTAACTATGATTCAAAAATAGCTTGCGATCAGGTACGTTCCGTTGATAAACGCAGACTTCTAAAAAAACTCGGCTCAGTGTCTCTAGATACGATGGATGGAATCAAAGCAGCATTACGAATACATTTTGCGTTGTAAGGGGATATAAAATGCTGTTTCTGAAGGCAGTCTAACCTGATTTGGCTGAGGAAAGCACAATGTCTTATAAAAAGAAATTTTCCGGGTTTGTTACAAAGGGTATGCAGAGAAGATACTCATCGTGGTACTTCTTCATGGTAATGTTATTTTGTCTTACGGCGCCGGCTTTTCCCGAAGAAATACTCATACCAGGAGACCCGAAATTAGAAGAGAGCTTCTCTGAATTGAGTAAAAAAGGGCAGATAGAAAAGGAATTTCATCTGTATGCCACGGATGGTTATCAGGAAATGGCCGATGGAGAATTGATCTATTTCTGGGGTTTTACTCACGCAAATGGTTTTGTCGACGTCGGAGAAATAAAGACAAGAGAAGAAAGGGACGGGAAATTACTGCCATTAAAAGTACCCGGTGACGAGATACGTCTCATATCAGGCAAGAACTACATTGTCGTTTTGCACAACGCCGGATTTTATGAAACGGAGAAACATTCCGGGGTTCATGGTGTTCTGCATACGATTCATTTTCATGGATTAGATTTAATACCAACGTATGATGGCGTGCCAAACTTGCCTTATACTCCTGTGTTTCCGGGAGAGAAGTACCGGTATTTGTTAACAATGCCGGAAGATGTCGAAGGGTCGTACCTGGGACACTGCCATGTAGATACCACCAATCATCTCATGGCCGGGATGTATTTCCCGGTGATCGTAGAAAAAAAGCCAAACGAAATCTACGGGTATAAATTCGATAGAGAATATACGCTTATCATGAGTGAAGTTGACAGCGAATATATGGAGATGCTCAGGACTGAAGGCAACATACGGCGTGGATTAGATTGGAAGCCGAATTATTTTATGCTCAATGGCAGAATATTCATGGATAATTTGAGTAATCCTTTGTCTACGGTTAACGACCCTAAGACGAGGGTCGTCGCTTACGAAGGCGAGACTGTTTTGATTCGATTGATGGCCGTAGGGTATAACCATATCTTTGCATGGCATACACACGGGTTTCATGGGTTGATAATCGGGACGGATGGGAGAAAGTTAAGTTATCCGTATGAAAAAGATACGTTGCTTATCGGATCGGGTGAGCGATATGACATTTTGTACAAAATCCCGGATTTATCTGCCAAACGAGGATGCCTGTCATGTAATTACGGAGCCGGTATCAGCATAGCCCACGACCACAATATGATGGGGATGGCAAGTCAGGGAATTTACCCGCATGGGCCGCAAACTTTTTTTGATGTGAGAGCAAAAAGTACGAAAGCAAATGATAAATAAATGATCCATCTGAGGAAAAGGGACAAACTTATTTTTGACGTGCATTATCGTAAGGAATTATGATTTAATTTATGTGTAATGGGCGTCTGAAATCTTATAACGTAAATTGAGATTGTTTTTAAAATCCATCTGGAATCAGATTTGGGAGACACAACGGTGTTAAAGGTAGGAATTATCGGCGCCACGGCCTATACCAGCCTTGAACTTATAAAAATACTCCTGCGTCATCCGGAGGTAAAGATTACCTATCTCGGTGTGCGACGGACTGACCGTCCGAAGATATCTGATATTTTCCCGGCCTTAAAAGGACTGCTTGACTTATCCTGTGAAACGATTGAGCAGAAAGAAATATCGGGAAATATCGACCTTGCCTTTATTACCTTGCCGCCGACTATTTCTATGCAGTATGTCCCGCTTTTTACGGGCAAAGGGATCAAGGTCATAGATTTTAGCGCCGATTACCGTTTTCGTGATAAGTCGCTTTACGAAAAGTGGTACAAGGCGCAGCATACGGATAGCAAGGGGATAGAGACCGCCGTTTATGGCCTTCCAGAGCTTTTCCGGAACGAAATCAAAAAGACTAATCTGGTGGGCAACCCAGGTTGCTATACCACTGCGACGATATTGGCACTGGCTCCCTTACTCACAAAAGGGCTTATCCATTCAGAGGATATAATTGTGGATGCCAAGTCGGGTATATCAGGGCGAGGACGCGAACCCAAAGAGGATACGCACTACTGCGAGTGTAATGAGAATGTCGAGGCATACAGCGTGGGAGGGCATCGCCACAGCCCGGAAATCGAACATATCCTTTCCATCAAAACAAACCAAAAGGTTTCTATTCAATTCGTTCCCCATCTTATACCCATGAATCGCGGCATTCTGTGCACCGTCTATGCCAAACCGAAAGTAGGGGTGAACGGCCGTTCGTCCCTGCATGACGATGAGGTACACAAACTCTACAAGGAATTTTACGGTAAAGAACCCTTTGTTCGTATCAAAGAAGGCAACGAAATGCCCAGGACGAAAGACGTGATCTTCACCAATTTTTGCGATATTGCCACAAAGGTCACCGAAAACCGCATCATCATCCTTTCTGCAATTGACAACCTCATCAAAGGCGCATCAGGTCAGGCCGTCCAGAACATGAACGTCATGTGCGGATTTGATGAGAAAATGGGGTTGTTGTAAGTAAATCATCCCTTGGTAAAATCGTATACTATAAGCTGAAATTTTATTGACATAGAAGCGAACAAGAATTAGCATCTTTTTTAAAAAGTCAATATATTGCCAATGGTTTAATACACTTTTTAGTTACGATAAACCCTCAAAACTGTAATACGTGATATTAAATGGATTTGATATTTGAATGGGATGAGGAAAAAGCTAAAGAAAATCTCAGAAAGCACAAAATTGATTTTACTGAGGCAAAGACAATTTTCAATGATCCCTTTTCGATTACAATACCAGATACAGAACATTCCATAGGTGAACATCGTTACATTGACATCGGTCAATCTTCAAAAGGACAAATATTAGTTGTAGTCTATACAGAGCGCATGTCAAACATTCGCATCATCAGTTGTCGCAGCGCGACTAAATTGGAACGGAGGATATATGAAGAAAGTACTTTCTAAGCACCAAGACTCAGAAAATAGCACTATGCTACCCGAATACAATTTCCAGGGTGGTGTTCGAGGTAAGCACTACAAAGCCTATCGCAAGGGACATACGGTTAAGATTCATAAATCTGATGGAACAACGGTTGTGCAGTATTTTAAACTGGAAGAAGGCGCAGTGCTGCTGGAGCCGGATATCCGGGAATATTTTCCCGATTCAAAAGCCGTAAACAATGCCTTGCGCTCCTTAATTACTCTTATACCTGAAAAGCGTAGAAAGGTTGTCAAGATAAAGCAAAAGCGTAACATACTGAAGCGATAACTGACTAATGAATATTTCAGATATAAAGGGAATGAACTTGTAGGAATAACCGTATTAGAGGCCTCTAAGAGACGAAATAAGGTCGAAATTAATAACTGGATGTACAGAAATGAAAGTCATGTACGGGTTTGGTGAAAAGATGGGCTTGTTATAAGCAAGGCAACTTCTTTTTCGTATAAGTTTTTAGAAATAGTTACGTGTGTCGAATGACGAGTGGCGAGAAAAACGTCACCCGCCACCTGCCACCTGCCACACGACACTTGCCTTATTTGTATTGTTTTGGTTGTAGCTTTGCTGCGCCAGAATATTCCTTGACTAATAAAATTGTAATCAAACCCAGCGGAATCTTAACCGCTTTTCGGCATGGAGTCAATAATTAAGTATGGTGCCTCAGAACTCACATTTTGTTTGACAATGTAACCCCAGTGTGTTCAAATTAAATCGTAATAGACTTTATAACTTGTTCACTAATTATGCCAGAATTTAAATAAATGTTGGAGGTACAATATATGTCTACTATCCTGAAAAAAGCTATTGATTCCATCAAGCATTTTCCAGCGCCAAAGGCATCTACCAAAAAAAATATCTCAAAAGAATTGCTCGGTAAATATCGCGACGTTATTTCTTCAGAAATGACATCAACGGAATTTATCAAAAAACTACGGTCAACCATGTATAACAAGGTTACTGAATAAATGAGCCTGAACAGGATATTTTTTGACACGGATGTTATCGTAAATTGGCTTACAAAAGAGATAGAAACAGTATCCGGACGAGAACTCTGGACTGCTCCATATAAAATCATAAAACATTTGGATATTGGGCCTGGAAAATGGGATGGTTTTATTCCCCTTACAACTGTTCTTGAACTCAGGTATCTCCTGAGAAGAAAGAAACGATACTCCGTAAAACAAATAGAAGAAGACATAGGTAAAATTACCGCTCTCTTTGAAGTGGTCATACCAGATACAACCGATATGCTGCAAGCCAGTTCTCTCCAATCAGAGTACCCTCTTGACCCTTTTGATGCAATACATCTTTCCCTGTGTTTATCTCTTAAACCTGTTGTCCTTGTTTCACGAGATAAAGAATTTTTAGAAATCTCAAAAAAATTCATATCTGCATATACTCCCGAAGATTTTCTGTCGGCAAACTCTTTGTAAACCATGCAAGGTAGGGTTGAGGCATAAAACAAGGCGGAATTCGCCTTAATCTTGTCTGGTTTCGTTTGATTCAACCCATCAGCACAACTACCAATGATATTTTCAGAAAATGATATTGTGTGTTTTTATCGTTCAATAAATTCTCAAACTTTATAACGAAATATAGTCGTGTCTTCAACATAATTCCATTCATTTTGGTTGACATCGTACATTTCATATAATAATATGCGATCGATTGTAGAATAAAGATGAAAATAAATGTTGAACCGATTGGAAACAAAGAATATGATCAAACTTCCATTTAACAAGCTAAATCCAACCGATTTCGAACAGTTCTGCCTTGAACTTTTAGATTCAATGGGATTTGTAAATCTTGACTGGAGAAAAGGAACAGGTTTATCTTCAAGCCCTGCGGATCAAGGACGTGATATAATCGGCCAAGTAATTAAGACAGATGTTGATGGTTCGAAAGTAATTGAAAAATGGTTTATTGAATGCAAACATCATAAAAAGGGCGTTCCACCAACTCAATTACAAAATCTCCTCAGTTGGTCAGAAGCAGAAAAACCACATACCGCCCTTTTTATAATCTCAGGCGCGCTTTCCAATCCTTCCAAAGAATATTTGGAAAAATACAGGAGAAATAGGAATCCGCCATTCAATATAAAGGTTTGGGAAAGACCAAACATCGAAAAAATATGTCGAAATAAAAGAGCCCTTCTTCGAAAGCACGGGCTAATTGAAAGTTCTATAAGGAAAATTGAGGAGATACTCAAGGCAGAAGAGGAATATTTTAACAAGGTATGGTACGATAGGCATCAAGTTCTCAAGCATAATATTAAAGAAAAAAAAGAAAAAGTGGATGCTGAAATTTGGAAGGGAGCAATAAAAGCCGCTAAAAGGGTTGAAAATAAATACGGAATAAAAAATTTAGGGCCGTATAGTGACTTTGATTGGGGAATGATAAATGGAAAATTATCTGCTATCCGATGGATTCTTGGTGAAGAATGGGACATGCTAGATACATAAAACAACGGTTCAACAAGCTGCTTGAACTGACCGCCGGACGGTTTACGTCCGGGCTCGGTGGCTCCGCTCGTCCTTTGGCGGTCTTCGTGGTCAACTCTATAGCCGCCTGCGGCGGCTCAGCGGCGCGTTATACGGATAAATACAGGAAACCAAAATGCAAATATTTAGAATCGTTGATATCGCAGTTCTTATAAAAATGTTTAAAGAAAATAAGAATTCTTTATCCTCACCAAATAACTGGCCTGACCATTGGGAAAAATTAGACATCGAAATTAAAAATAAACAAGAGAGTTTGCAATTTATATTTTGTAATTTTCATTTTTCACTTCCGGCTTGTTCAGGTGAGGTGAATAGTGATACAAATCTTCTATGGTGTCAATATCTACTAATGTCTTTAAAATACTGCACGATAAATTATTTTTCCGTATTTTTTCCATCGTCTGCTCAAATACCCGGTCTGTGCTCCAGTCGATATCCACAAACAAATCAGATGCAGGTCTTGACATACCTAACAGGTAATAGCCGCCATCCCTGCACGGTCCGATAACAATATCTTTTCCCTTTAATATCTCAAAGGCATTTTCAATCAAGGTTGCATCAATCTCCGGACAATCCGTTCCTATGATTATCGTATTTCGTAAAAACTTCCTTTCTTGGGAATTTTTTTTACAACCCCCTTCATCCCCCTTTTTTAAGGGGGATTCGGTTGCGGTTCGCTGCGTTATGCATTCCTTGTAACCTTTTTCTTGCAGTATTTGTCTAAACGCATTGGACATCCTTTCTCCTAAATTCCTGCCTTCTTGAGGGCTAAACTGTATCTTTACCCCCAGATTGTCATTGAGGATGGGTTTTAGCCAGTCCTTAATTTCCGTTTCCTTGTCAGCAGGTGTGAAAAAGATATGTACGTCATATATCCTCGAATTTTTCATGAAGACATTTTTCAAAACATTTTCAGCCAGTGATTTGTAAATCGCACATGCCTTTTCATCCCCAAGAGCCTTTGCCAGTCGGGTCTTTACCTTTCCAGGTTCAGGATATTTAAGGAAGATAATGAGAACATTTTCCATTTTCACCGCAAAGCTTTGAAAATATATTCTTTTAAAGCCTCTTGCCATGATCGCATTTTCTGGCCGGTTGTCGTGGTATATTTTGTACAGTCCAGGGAAGAGTTCTGGGGAACCCTGGCGGCGCGTTTGTAATCTGCGGTTTTTAGAGGAAGGACGGATACCTGATTACCCGTTAATTCAAAAATCTTCTGTGCCCACTCATAGCGTGAACACGTTCCCGAATTTGTCACATGATATATACCCCGGAGGTCTTTCGAGATAGCAGTTCGTATTGCATCCGAAAGGTCTGTGGTATACGTGGGACTTCCGTGCTGGTCGGTAACGACGGACACTGAACGGTTTTCCCTTCCCAGTTCCAGCATGGTGGTTACAAAATTATTTCTATACGGACCAAAGAGCCACGCAGTTCTGATAATGACGCAATTGCCATTTATTTCCTGTACGGCAATCTCTCCTTCAAGTTTTGACTTGCCATAGACGGAAAGGGGATGGGGTTTGTCGGTTTCGAGATAAGGCTCATTCTTCATGCCGTCGAATACATAATCGGTGCTGATATGGATAACCTTTGCCCCTGTCTGTTTCCCTGCAAGCGCAACATTTCTCGCCCCATGGGCATTGACGGCAAATGCCTCAGAAATCTGTATTTCGCATGCATCTACATTCGAAAATGCAGCGCAGTTGACAATGACGTCCGGCTTGATTTGAGCAATAAATTTTGAGGCATCCTCACCATGCGTGATATCCACATGCTCACGATCCGCTGCGATAACTTCATTACCCGGATTTTTTTGGTCAGAAAGGTTGGATAATCGATTGACGAGGTCTTTGCCAAGCATGCCATGGGAACCAATAACGAGCACTTTCATGAATGAATCGTATCCCGATGCATCTGATACACACGTTTGTATTCTCCCTCCCCTGACATGAGGGATTCATGATTACCGACTTCCACGATGTGTCCCTTCTTCATGACAACGATTCTGTCGCAATGTTGTATGGTAGAAAGACGATGGGCAACGATGACAGTTGTTCTCCCGACAATAAGGTTGTTTAGCGCATCCTGTACCAGTTTTTCAGATTCATAATCCAGGGATGAAGTCGCTTCGTCTAAAAGTAAAATGGGTGCATTTTTCAATACGGCACGGGCGATGGCGATCCGCTGCCGCTGACCTCCCGATAGTTTTACCCCCAGTTCGCCCACAACGGTATCATAGCGATTCGGCAGACTCATAATGAACTCATGAATATTAGCGGCCTTCGCTGCAGATTGAACCTCTTCTAACGTGGCATTCTTTCTCCCATACAGGATATTTTCATAAAAGCTGCGGTTGAAGAGGAATGTCTGCTGGGCAACAATTGCCGTGTGCTCAAGGAGCGACTCGCCTTTGATCTTTCGAATATCCGTTCCGTCAATTTCAATGCTGCCCTTGATGGGGTCATAAAAACGCGGTATCAGATTTACAATAGTCGATTTTCCTGCACCGCTTTCACCCACGATTGCGAGAACCTCTCCTTTGTGAATGGTAAGATTAATATCCTTCAAGATAAATTCTTTGCTGCCATCGTAAGAAAAACTCACATCCTTGAAGCAAATGCCTTCTTCAATTTTCTCCAGCGTTATAGCCTCCGGATCGTCTTTTATCGTGGGCTCTATTGTAAACAGTTCAAAAACCCTGTTTACACCGGCCAGAGACTCCTGTAAGCTCGCATAGCTCTTGGCCAATTTCTTAACGGCAGTGATTACCATAAAACCTGTAGCCGTAATGAATCCGGCGAGTTCTCCGGGCGTGATTTTCTTGGACATAACCACATATCCGCCCATAACGACAATAACAGCGAGTCCCAAAGTATAAACGAATTCACTGGTGCTGGTATTGAGCGCCTTTGCCTTGACCATCTTCATCCTTTTCCTGAAGAATCGTTCACTGATGTCGTGGATTTCGCGGCTCTCTTCGGCCTCCATCTTGAATGCCTTCACAATCCGGATCCCTGCGAACATCTCCCGCATGGCGTCCGTGAGGTCGGAGAGATGTTTCAAGCTCCCCTTCCCATGTTTTTTGATCTTCCTGCCCATCACCAGCACAGGAATGAATATGATGGGAAAGGCAATCAGGGTCAACAAAGAGAGCTTCCAGCTAAAATAAAATGCCAGCGCCAGCCCGCAGATCAACTTCATGGGTTGAAGCAGTATTTCGTCAAAAAGGATTGTGATCCCTGACTGAGTGACGGCAATGTCATTCGTTAATCTGGACAACAAGTCGCCGCTCTTTCTATTTTCGAAGAAACTCAGGGGCTGCGGGAGCAAGTGATCGCACACCTTGTTCCGAATATCCACAACCACAGCCCACATGACACGGTTTCTGAAATATTG
>Ga0209317_1001998_pt1 | contig 15807 bp, 13 predicted proteins | sample RifGroB2_FD_183994 | JGI IMG/M metagenome (GOLD analysis project Ga0209317, IMG submission 183994) | Soil microbial communities from Rifle, Colorado, USA - Groundwater B2 (SPAdes) (version 2) | ecosystem: Environmental > Terrestrial > Soil > Unclassified | place: Rifle, Colorado | collected... | reverse complement strand
CGTCATCTTTTACCGCGACTGGAAGCTCGCGCTGATCTCCTTCGTGGTGATCCCGCTCACCGTGATCCCGGCGCAGAAGATCGGCAAGAGGATCAAGGGGCTCGCCCGCCACGGCCAGGAGAAGATGGGGGACCTCACCAGCATCCTCCAGGAGACCTACTCCGGGATCAAGGTCATCAAGGCTTTCGGCCTGGAGTCGCGCGAGGTGGAGCGCTTCAAGAGCTGCAACAAGGAGTTCTACTTCTTCACCAGGAAGAACATAAAGTACGAGGGGCTTTCCACCCCGATCATGGAGTTCATCATCTCCTTCGGCGTCGCCGCCGTGATCTACGTGGGGGGGAGCAACGTCATGAACGGGACGCGCAGCGCCTCCGAGTTCTTCTCCTTCATCACCGCCATGGTGCTGGTGTTCACCCCCATCAAGAGGCTGCTCAACTCGTACAACAGCGTCCAGCGCTCCCTGGGTGCGGCGGAGAGGGTGTTCGAGGTGATGGACGAGAAGCCCGAGATCGTCGACGCCCCCGATGCAAGCGACCTCGGCAGGGCGACGGGAGAGGTGGAGTTTCGCGACGTGCACTTCAAGTACGACGACGACTACGTGCTGCAGGGGGTGAACCTCTGCGCCAAAAGAGGCGAGGTGATCGCCCTGGTCGGCCCTTCCGGAGGGGGAAAGACCACGCTCGTCTCCCTGATCACGCGCTTTTACGACCCTTCCCGCGGCGCGGTGCTGATGGACGGTGTGGATCTGCGCAAAAGGACCCTGAAGAGCCTGCTGGAGCAGATCGCCCTGGTGGACCAGGAGACCATACTTTTCAACGACACCATCGGCAACAACATCCGTTACGGGAAAATCGACGCTTCCGAGGAGGAGGTGGAGGCTGCGGCCCGGGCGGCCTTCGCGCACGACTTCATCATGGAGCTGCCGGAAGGTTATCAGACCAACATCGGTGACCGTGGCGTGCGGCTTTCCGGGGGGCAGCGCCAGAGGCTCTGCATCGCCCGCGCCATCCTGAAGGACGCGCCGATACTGATCCTGGACGAGGCCACCAGCGCGCTGGACACCGAGAGCGAGCAGATGGTACAGCAGGCTCTGAACAACCTGATGAAGAACAGGACCACCTTCGTCATCGCCCATCGCCTCTCCACCATCACCCATGCCGACAGGATCGTGGTGCTGGAGAAAGGGATGGTGGCAGAGATGGGGGACCACGAGGCCCTGCTGGACAACGACGGGCTCTACAGCAGGCTGCACGGCATGCAGTTCAAGGCATAAGCGAAAGGAAAAACCGGCCATCGCCTCTCCTCCCCCCCGCCCTCCTGGAGAGGATCTGGGTGAGCCGGATTTCGAAGGCGGGGGAAGGCCGATTCCCATCCCGGAACGAAGCCCCGCCCCTGGCTTGTGGGGCGAGGGACGATGCTCCGCTTTTTGAGGGATACGAATTGATGCTGAAACAAATCCGGTGGCATATGGAGATCGTCTTTTTCCTGGCGGTCTCCTTTACGGTGGCGCTACTTCCCGAATCCGTTTCCCAGGCTGTCGGGCGCAGGATGGGCAGGGTCGCCTTCGCCCTCTTGAAAAGAAGGCGCCAGGTCGCCATCGACAATATCGCCGCGAGCCTCCCGTTCCTGGAGAAACAGCCGGGGTGGCAGGGGGGCTCGGCACGGGAGCTTGCCCGCGGGACCTTCGAAAACCTCGGCTGCTGCCTGATCGAGATCTGCAAGCTGTACCAGGGGAAGGGGCGCCAAATGATCGACGCCGTGGAATTCCGCGGGCTCGAACATTTCGATGCGGCGGTTTCCAAGGGCAAGGGGGTCGCCTTCATCACGGCCCACTGCGGCAACTGGGAACTGCTGGCACTGGCCTTCGGGGTGCGCTGCCACGAGATATCGGTGGTGGCCAGGCGCCAGGACAACCCCTACCTGAACCGCATGAGCGAGCGGATCCGCAAAAGCTACGGCAACGGCATCATCTACAAGGACGGCGCCCTGCGCTCCATGCTGTCCGCCCTGAAGAAGCGGGAGATAATCGGAGTCCTGATAGACCAGGCGGTGCACCCGGACGGGGGGGTCCTGATCGACTTCCTGGGGCGCCCCGCCTGGACCCTCAGGCTCCCTTCGCTCATAGGGCGCAAGAGCGGGGCTCCGCTGCTCCCCGCCTTCATGCACCGGGAGGGGGGGAGGCAGGTAGTCACCATCCTCCCCGAGTACCACTGCACGAGCGGCGAGGACCAGGACCTGTGCGACATAGCCGACGCCAAGGTGCTAAGCCGCCACATCGAGGAATACGTCATCAAGCACCCCACCCAGTGGTACTGGGTCCACAAGAGATGGAAGAACGCGCCCGCCGCGGCCGAGAAGAGTGGACTGTAGGGGCAGTAACGATGCGCCCCGCCCGCACCGCCACAACAATTCCGCTATTGCCTCGCCTGCTAAGGCCGAGAGGGCACGGATCTCCTGGAGGGGATCCGGCGCCAGAGGGTGCTTTGCCGCAATGATCCACATCATCTACAACCTGCTGCTCTGGCTGATCCTGCCGCTGTTGGTCCCCTATCACGCCTACCGCTCCCTGAGCCGGGGGAGAAGGACCGCCTTCCTTGAGCGCTTCGGCTCCATACCACCGGCCGAGCTGGAATCGGTCCGGGGATCGGGGACCATACTGGTCCATGCGGTGTCCGTGGGCGAGACCCTGGCCTCCATGCCGCTATTGAAGGGGATCCGCTCGCGATTCCCGGAAAAGAAGCTGGTGATCACCAACGTCACCGAGACCGGCCGCAGCGTGGCGCTGAAAAGCGGGGCGGCCGACCTCTGCATCTACTTCCCCTTTGACTATCCTTTTGCCGTGCGCTCCATCCTGAAGAAGGTACGGCCCGACCTCGTCGTCATCATGGAGACCGAGATCTGGCCCAACTTCATCCGGGAGGCCCGCGCCCTCGGTATTCCCGTCGTCCTCGCCAACGGTCGCATCTCCGACCGCTCGGTCTCCCGTTATCTCCGCTTTTCGTGGTTTTTCCGCCCCGTGCTGCAAAGGCTCTCGGCGCTTTGCATGCAGACCGCCGTGGACGCGGAGCGCATCACCCTGATCGGCGCCCACCCGGAGGCCGTGCACGTCGCGGGGAATCTCAAGTACGACATTCCCGTCACCCGCGCCGGCAGCGAGGAGGTGCGCGAGCTCAAGGCAAGATACGGCATACCGCGTGGACCGTTCGTCTTCACCGCGGCAAGCACCCATGAGGGGGAGGAGGCCCTGGTGCTGGAGGCCTATCTCGCCCTCTTGCAGCGGGAGCCGTCCAGTTTCCTGATCCTCGCGCCGCGCCACCCCGAGCGTGCCCCGGCCGTTGCGGAGCTGCTCAAAAGAAGCGGCGTCCCCTTCGTGCTCCGCTCCCGGCTGGGAGCCGGCGGGGAAGAGCCTGCCGCCGGAGGGGTGCTCCTGCTCGACACGGTGGGAGAGCTTGCAGGACTGTACGGGGCATCGGACCTGGTGTTCGTGGGGGGGTCGCTGGTCCCCACCGGCGGCCACAACCCGCTCGAGCCGGCGGCGCGCGCGGTCCCCGTGCTCTTTGGTCCGCACATGGAGAACTTCCGCGAGATCGCCGCGCTCTTCCTTGCCCACCGCGGGGGGATCCAGCTCCCCGATGCCGGCGCGCTCGCCGGCGAGCTTTCGAGACTTGCAGGCGACCCCGCGGCTCGTGCCGAGATGGGGCGTCGCGGCGCCGGGATACTGGAGCAGAGCGCCGGGGCGACCAAACGACACATCGGGATCATGGCGGACTGCCTGGGAGCTGCCGGGAGGAAGCGTGGCTGATCATTCTCAATACTTCAAGGAACTGGTGGAGGGAAAACGCCGCGGCTGGAAGGACCTGCTCCTTCTCGCCCTTTTGCGCCTCCTCTCCCACCCTTACGCCTTCATCCTCATGCTGCGCGCCGCGTGCTACCGGCTCGGGATCCTGCGCTCCTACCGGCTTCCCTGCCCGGTGATCTCGGTAGGGAACATCACCCTGGGGGGGACCGGCAAGACCCCCGCCACCGCGATGATCGCCTCGTACCTGATCGCGCGCGGGCGTCGCGTCGCCGTCCTCTCCCGCGGCTACGGCGGGAGCGCCGAGGGGGAGCTCCGCATCGTCTCCGACGGCAAGGAGCTCTTCCTCGGGCCTGAAGAGGCGGGCGACGAGCCGTACCTTCTGGCGCGCAAGGTGCCCGGACTGATGGTGGTCATCGGGGCGGACCGGTACCGGGCGGGGCTCCTCGCGCTAAGGGAGCTGAAGCCCGACGTCTTCATACTCGACGACGGCTTCCAGCACCTGAGGCTCAAGCGCGACTTGAACCTGCTGCTTCTGGATTGCGCGCGCCCCTACGGCAACGACCGGGTGCTCCCGGCGGGCTTTTTGCGGGAGCCAAAGAACGCGCTCCGGCGGGCCGACCTTTTCCTCTTCACCCGTTGCGGCGAGGGAAGCGCTCCGGCCTCGCCCGTCCCGGGGAAGCCCGCCTGCCGCTCCTCCCATAGGCTGGGCGGGTTCCGGCCGCTCCAGGGGGGCGAGCTGCGCCCGTTCAGCGAGCTGAAGGGGATGCGCGCCATGGCCTTCGCCGGGATCGCCGATCCCGGAAGCTTCTTCGATACCCTCCAGGGGGAGGGGGCGCCGCTGGTAACCACACTCGCTTTTTCGGACCATATCTGCTATGGTGTCGACGAAATTGCGGCCATTTGCAGGCTCAAGGAGGCCTCCCGCTCTACTTGTCTGCTGACCACGGAAAAAGATGCGGTCAAGCTCGCCCCCTTTGTGGATAAACTGGGAGATGTTCGTGTAGCGGAGCTGACACTTCACCTGGAAGACCAGTCAGAACTCGAACGGTTATTAGTAAAAACCGTTTTGTCCTGAAAAGATGTTCAGACAAATGAATTGCTGGAACTCCCGGCCTCCCCTCAATGCCATGGCTCACTTGCTATGCGAGGACGACAAAGAGCGAGAGTGCCCCTCAATGCAGAGCGTGCTAAAGACACTGCCGGGGGCGCAGAGGTTTTGACAGGAACGGCCGGCGCATCCGGGCCGGTGCAGGAACTAAAGGCAGCTGGCGGCGGCCGGTTCATGAGAGAGGGAAATGGCTAAAAGAATTTTGGTGCTGCGCTACCGGTTCATCGGGGACACGATCCTTACCATACCTTTCCTGAGAAACCTCAGGAAGGCGGAGCCCGATGCCTATATCGCGTGGGTGTTGGCGCCGGGGTCGGCCGAGGTGGCCGACGGGATACCTTACGTGGACGAGCTGATCTTCTGGGACCCGCCGACCATCCACGCGGACAGCCGCTCCACCCATAAGACGCTGAGCGACAAGCTGGGCTTCATCCGGGAGCTGCGGGCCCGCTGTTTCGACAAGGTCTACGTGCTGAAGCGCTCCTTCGGCAGTGCGGTGATAGGGCTTCTTTCCGGCGCGCGCGCCAGGGTCGGTTTCTCTACCGAGGGGCGGCGCTTCCTGCTCACCAAGGGGGTGCCGTACAAGCACGGACAGCACGAGGTGCAGAACTTCCTGGACGTCCTGCGCGCAGACGGGGTGCCGGTCGTGGACGACCACCTGGAGGCCTGGCTCTCGGATGAGGAGCAGGCGTTCGCCGCCAAGTTCTTCCGCGACAACGGCGTGGACCCCGGCGAGAAGGTGATCGCCATCCACCCTTTCGCCGCCAATGAGACCAGGGGATGGCATCTCGACAACTTCACGGAACTGGCGAGGCTTCTCCAGGAGCGCTTGGGCGCCCGGATACTGTTCCTGGGGGGGCCGAGGGACCGCGAGGCGCTGGTGCCGATCAGGAAGGCGCTGCCGACGGCGCCGCTCGAGGCCGTAGGGAGCACCACCCTGCGCCAGACCATGGCCATCCTGTCGCGCTGCAACCTCCTGATCTGCAACGACAGCGGCATCATGCACCTGGGGGCGTCGCTCCAGGTGCCGCTGGTGGCACTTTTCGGACCGCAGTCGCCGGTAAAGTTCGGCCCCTGGGGGGCTGGTTGCAGGGTGATCTACCGCAGCTTCCCCTGCAGCCCTTGCCGGCAGAAGTTCTTCGAGGAATGCCAGCCGTCGGCCAGGATGAAGCCCGAATGCGTAGAGGCAATCACGGTCGCAGAGGTGATGGGCGAGGTTGCCCAGTTGTGGGAAGGCCGCTAAACCCCCTTCCGAGCGGGCGCCGGCATGGCGGCATGGCGCGGGAAAAACGTCTACGAGGTACTTTCAGTGTCGTCGAGCAATGAAACGGTTCAGCCGGGCGAAGAGATTTCGATCTCCGCCTTCGTCATCACCAAGAACGAGGCGGCAAAAATAGGGGCCTGCCTCGAGTCCCTCTCCTTCGTGGACGAGATCGTCGTCGTCGACGATTTCAGCACGGACGGTACCCCCGAGATCTGCCGCTCCCACGGCGTGTCGTTGCACCAGCACCGCTTCACCGGATTCAAGGACCAGAAGAGCTACGCCATGTCCCTGGTGCGAAACGACTGGGTGCTGGAGCTGGACGCCGACGAGCGGGTCTCGGACGAGATGCGGGAAGCGATACTCGCGCTGACCAAAGAGAAGGCGTCCCGCTTCGGATGTTTCGAGTTCAAGAGAAAGACGCGCTTTTGGGGGAAGTGGATCAGGCGCGCCTCCTTTTACCCGGACTACAAGCCGAGGCTCTACTGCAGGGTCGGCGGAAGGTGGAGCGACGGCAACGTGCACGAGCGTTTCATAGCGGCGGGGGCGGTCGGCAGGCTTGCCGGCGATATCATGCACGAGCAGGACCTCGACCTCTACACCTACTTTCAGCGCACCGCGCGCTATTCCGACCTCTCCGCGGCGGACTACTTCGCCCGCGGCAGGAAGGCGCGCTGGCACCAGGTCACCATCCGCCCCATAGCCACCTTTTTTACCCGCTACATCATCCGGCTGGGCATCCTGGAAGGGAGGCACGGTTTCGTGATATCGGCGATGGGGGCGATGGGGACCTTCATGAAGTACATGAAGCTCTACGAGCTCGAGAACAAGAGCAACGGCGGGCTCGGCGGGTAACGGGTCAACGCCGGCCGGCTTGATAAAGAACCACCTCGTACAAAAGAGATCGAATATATGCGTGTACTGATCATCAAGGCATCGGCCCTGGGTGACATAATCAGCGCCCTGCCGGTGCTCGACTACCTGAAACAGGCGTCGCCCGGCATCGAAATAGACTGGGTGGTGGAAGAGCCCTTCAGGCAGATGCTGGAGGGAAACCCGCTCATAAGCGAGCTTCATACGGTGCGGACCAAGGTGTGGCGCAAGCGCCCCTTTGCACCCGGCACCTGGCGCGAGGTGTCGCAGCTGAAAGAGGCCCTTCGCTCCCGCGGCTACGATTTCGTCTTCGACATCCAGGGGAACCTGAAGAGCGGCGCTATTTGCTGGCTTAGCGGCGCCGCCGACCGGATCGGCTTCGACAAGGGGGAGTTGCAGGAGTCGGTGAACGCGCTCTTCACCACCCGGCAGATACCGCTGCGGCGCCAGGACTACCATGTCACCGACAAGTGCCTGCGCGTGGTGAGCGTCCCGTTTGGCAGGGATTTCAGCCAGATGCAGCTGAGCTCCACCATCTCCACCTCGAGCGAGGACGACCTGAACGCCGAGGCGCTGCTCGCCACCCTCTCCGACGGGCTGGTGTTCCTGTTCCAGTACGGCACCACCTGGCAGACCAAGTTCTGGAGCGAGCAAAGCTGGACCGAGCTGGGGCGGGCCGTGCTGGACAAGTTCCCGGACTCCACCATCCTCTTCCCCTGGGGGAACGAGGCCGAGCGCGCCGCCGTGGTGAGGATCGCAACGGGAATCGGGACCGGCAGCAGGGTCCTCGACCGCTACTCGCTGAAGGGGCTGACCGCCCTCCTGAAGAGGGTGGACATGGTGATCGGCGGCGACACGGGGCCGGTGCACCTCGCGGCGGCCGTCGGGACACCCACGGTCTCCTTCTACCGCGCCAGCGACGGCAAGAGGAGCGGCCCGCGGGGGGAGAGGCACGTGGTGCTCCAGTCCCCGATGCACTGCACCAAGTGTTTCCGCACCAAGTGCGACAAGGACGCCCAGTGCCGCGACTCCATCAAGGTGGATGCCGTGGTCGCGGGGATAACCAAGCTGTTGGCGCAACCGGACCGGCCGTAGGTCGGCAAACTTCCGCGGAAGTCCGCCTTCCCCGCTGGGGGGAGGAGTCCCGGGCGGCGCTGCTTTTTCGGGGTGCGCCGCAGGACGGGCCGACCGTGGCAGGGAGAAAAAGCCGGTTGCAAAGGGAGAGACGCATTGGCGCAGGGTAGCAATCCGGTAGTTTCCATAGTGACCGTGGTGAGAAACGACGTCCCGCGTCTGCTCCGGACGCTTGAGAGCGTGTCGCGCGAGAAAAACGAGAAGGTCGAGTTTGTCGTGATAGACGGGGCCTCCACCGACGGGACGGCGGAGCTGATCCGCGCCCACGAGGGGCTCGTGGACCGGTGGATAAGCGAACCCGACGCAGGCATCTACGATGCCATGAACAAGGCTCCCGGCCTTTGCCGGGGGAGCTTCATCATGTACCTGAACGCAGGGGATGAACTGCTCGTCGACATCGGCTCACTGGCCCAGGGGAGCCCCGAGGGGTGCGTGCTGCAGTACGGCAGGGCCAACATGCTCAACCCGGACGGGTCGCTCAGCTACGTGAAGGGGAAGAGGCTCAAGAGCCCGCGCCGCTTTCTGAAGGGGATGCCGCTTTGCCACCAGGCGATCCTCTACCGCCGGGAGGTCATGCCGAGCTACGATACCAGTTTCAGGATCATGAGCGACCGCCTGATTTCATACCGCATGATGGCTGAGTTCGGGGTGGCGCGGACCCGGTTTCTCGAGGCCACGCTGGTCAACTACTACGAGGACGGTTACAGCAACTCGGTCTCCACCGCGGAGTGGCATGCCGAGCAGAACCGCTTCTACCGGGCGGTCGGCAAGCCGCACTACATCGCCATCAAGCGCGTCAACCTGTGGTTCAAGACGTACCTCAAGATGCCGCTGCAAAAGGCATTGGGGGGCGCCCCGCGCAGCTGATTGCTGCCGGTGAGGCGCTTCCCTGTCTCCTGGCGCAAACCTGGGGGCAGGCATGAAAATAATGAAAAAGGTCCCGCAATGAGCTCTAAAACAGATGCCCCGTTGGTCAGCTTCCTGGTTCCCGTCTACAACCGCGAAACCCTGGTCGGCCCCTGCATCGAATCGGCATGCCGCCAGACGGTGGGAGATTTCGAGGTCGTGGTGGTCGACAATGCCAGCACCGACGGGACGCTGGCGGTCTGTAGGGAACTGGCGGCCAAGGATCCGCGCATCAGGGTCCTCAGCAACGACTCGAACCTCGGCCCCGTGCGCAACTGGCAACGCTGCATCAACGAGGCGCGAGGGCTCTACGGCAAGATCCTTTTCTCGGATGATATGGTCTCCCCGGACTACCTGGCCAAGACCCTCCCCTTCCTGGAGAGCGAGCAGGTCGGCTTCGTCTTTTCCTCCGCGTTCGTCGGCCCCGTCCCCTTCGAGGGGGAGGTGATGTACAAGTTCGGAGAGTCCGGGACCTGCGCCAGCAGCCGCTTCATCAGCATGGCGCTCTTCAACGGGGACGTCCCGCTTTCGCCGGGTGGCGCGCTGTTCCGCCTGCGCGACCTGCGCGACAACCTGCTCCTTGAGATACCCTCCCCGACCGTCACCGACTTTCTGCGGCACGGGGGAGGCCCCGACCTGCTCATCTACCTGCTCACCGCGGCGAGGTACCCGCAGGTGGCGTATATCGACGAGCCGCTCTCCTACTTCCGCGCCCACGAGGGTTCCATCACGGTGAGCAAGGACAAGTGCCAGCTGAACGGGTGCTACCGTCAGGCGCGGCTTTGGTTCGCCGAGGGGTATCTGGACGGGAAATGGCTGAAGAGGTTGTACGCGTACGAATGGAAAAGGGAGTGCAAGGAAACCGGGAAGTGGACGCTCCCCGGCAGCATGGTGGCTCGTTACCGCAGCGGGAGGCTCGGGCTGTCGCCGCTCGATGTGGCGTCCGGCCTGCTGGCGGCAAAATCGGTTAAGAAAGGGAACCTCGTCCTGGAGAGGGGCAGGGCCTTTGGCACGGAGGGAGGCAAATGAAGGTAGTGATACTTGCGGGGGGACTCGGCACTCGCTTGAGCGAGGAGACCGTCCTGAAGCCCAAGCCTATGGTGGAGATCGGCGGGAAGCCGATCCTCTGGCATATAATGAAAATCTATTCCCACTACGGGTTCAACGACTTCATCATCTGCCTGGGCTTCAAGGGGTACGTGATCAAGGAGTACTTCTCGAACTATTTCCTGCACATGAGCAACGTCACCTTCGACTTCGCCAACAACTCCATGGAGGTGCATGAGCAGTACGCCGAGCCGTGGCGGGTCACCCTGGTGGATACCGGCCAGGAGTCGATGACCGGCGGCAGGGTGCGGCGCGCGGCCCCGTACCTCGACGAGGACACCTTCATGCTCACCTACGGCGACGGGGTGGCCGACGTCAACATCGCGGAACTCGTTTCCTTTCACAAGAGCCACGGCAAGCTGGCGACGGTGACCTCGACCCAGCCGGCCGGCCGGTTCGGGGCGCTGCACCTCGCCGCTGACAACTCGGTCGCCTCCTTTCACGAGAAGCCGGTCGGCGACGGCGCCTGGATCAACGGCGGCTTCTTCGTGCTGCAGCGGAGCATGATCGACCACATCGCCGGCGATTCCACCGTCTTCGAGAAGGAGCCGCTGGAAAGGCTGGCCCGGGATGGAGAGCTGGTGGCGTACAAGCATGCCGGGTTCTGGCAGCCGATGGACACCCTCAGGGACAAGATGCACCTGGAAGAGCTCTGGGAGAGCGGGAAGGCCCCGTGGAAGCTATGGTAGGGGGGATGCAGGCATCGGCGGGCAGCTTGCCGGACACCGGCTTCTGGCGCGGCAAAAAGGTCTTCCTGACCGGGCATACCGGGTTCAAGGGGGGGTGGCTGAGCCTCTGGCTCTCCATGCTGGGGGCCCGGGTGACCGGATACGCCCTGGCCCCGCCGACCGTCCCGAGCCTTTTCGAGCTCTGCCGGGTCGGCGAGCTGGTCGATTCCGTCATCGGCGACGTCCGGGATGCCGAGAAGCTCGCCTGCGCACTGCAGGCCGCGGCCCCCGAGGTCGTGATCCACATGGCCGCCCAGCCGCTGGTGCGCGACTCCTACGTGAATCCGGTGGAGACCTACGGCATCAACGTGATGGGTACGGTCCATCTGCTGGATGCGGTGCGCCGCTGCCCCGGCGTCAAGGCCGTCGTCAACGTCACCACCGACAAGTGCTATGAAAACAGGGAGTGGATCTGGGGGTACCGGGAGAACGAGCCGATGGGTGGGTATGATCCCTACTCCAACAGCAAGGGGTGCGCGGAGCTCGTCACCTCCGCCTACCGCAACTCCTTCTTCAACCCGGCGTGCTACCAGAACCACGGCGTCGCCGTCGCCACTGCACGCGCCGGGAACGTGATAGGGGGGGGCGACTGGGCCGCCGACCGGCTGGTCCCGGACGCGGTCGGGGCGCTGATGCGCGGCGAACCGATACGGATCAGGAATCCCCACGCGATCAGGCCATGGCAGCACGTCCTGGAGCCGTTGAGCGGCTACCTGCTTTTGGCGCAGCGCCTTCATGAGGATGGGGCGCGCTTCGCCTCGGCCTGGAACTTCGGTCCGGCCGACGACGATGCCAAGCCAGTGGAATGGATCGTGCGCAACCTCTGCGCCGCCTGGGGGGGGGACCAGTCCTACCAGATCGACAAGGGGGAGCACCCCCACGAGGCGCACTACCTGAAGCTCGACTGCTCGAAGGCGTGCAGCGAGCTTGGCTGGCAGCCGCGCTGGAAGCTGGGGGAGGCCCTGGAGAGGATCGTGGAGTGGACCCGGGCCTACCAGGGCAACGAGGAACTGCGGGAGGTCTGCCTCCGGCAGATAGCGGCATACGCCGGGAGATGAGCGCGAAAATCTGCATGGAATCAGCAGTATACGAGGGGTTAATGGAAACAGCGAAAGACAAGGAAAAGACTCTGAGGGAACAGGCCATCGCCGCCGCCGTCGAGTACTACCGCTTCAAGCATGCCGACAAAAAGCCTTTTGCCGCCGGTGACCGCGTCCCCTATGCGGGACGGGTATTCGACGAACAGGAGATAGCCGCGCTGACCGACGCCTCCCTCGATTTCTGGCTGACCGCAGGGAGATACGCCGAGAAATTCGAGAAGGAATTCGCCGCCTACCTCGGCGTGCAGCACTGCTCCCTTACCAACTCGGGCTCATCGGCCAACCTGCTCGCCTTTATGGCGCTCACCTCCCCCATGCTGGGCGACCGCCGGGTGCACCGCGGCGACGAGGTGATCACCGTGGCCGCCGGTTTCCCCACCACGGTGGCTCCGCTGATCCAGTACGGCGCCGTCCCGGTCTTCGTGGACGTCACCTTCCCCACCTACAACATCGACTGCTCCATGCTGGAGAGCGCCCTCTCCGACAGGACCAAGGCGGTGATGATCGCCCATACCCTGGGGAACCCCTTCGACCTGCAAAAGGTCCGGGAGTTTTGCGACCGCCACGGTCTGTGGCTCGTGGAGGACAACTGCGATGCGCTCGGCTCGCGCTATTTCCATCGCGGCGAGTGGCGCTCCACCGGGACCATCGGGCACCTGGGGACCTCCAGCTTCTACCCGCCGCATCACATGACGATGGGGGAGGGGGGGGCGGTCTACACCGACGACACCACGCTGAAGCGGGTGGTGGAATCCTTGCGCGACTGGGGGCGCGACTGCTGGTGCCCCTCCGGCAGGGACAACACCTGCGGCAAGCGGTTCACCCAGCAGTTCGGGGAGCTCCCCTACGGTTACGACCACAAGTACGTCTATTCCCATTTCGGCTACAACCTGAAGGTGACCGAGATGCAGGCCGCCATCGGTTGCGCCCAGCTCGAGAAGCTCGACGGGTTCGGCGCGGCACGCAGGCGCAACTGGCAGATGCTGCGCGACGGCCTCGCCGACCTGGGAGGCAGATTCATCCTCCCGGAGCCGACGGAGAACTCGGACCCGTCCTGGTTCGGCTTCCTGCTGACCGTGCGGGAGGAGTCGGGCCTCAACCGCGACCAGATCGTCACCCACCTGGAGAGGGGCGGGATCCAGACCAGGATGCTCTTCGCGGGGAACCTGATCAAGCACCCCTGCTTCGACGAGATGAGAAAAACCGGCACCGGCTACCGGGTGGCGGGGTCCCTTGCCAACACCGACCGCATCATGAACGATACCTTCTGGATCGGCGTCTATCCGGGGATGAGCGACGCGATGACCGCGTACATGATCGAGAAGATCAGGGAAGTCGCCGGGGCATGAAGATCCTCGTCACCGGCGCGACCGGCTTTCTGGGGAGCCGCCTGGTAAACGCCCTGCTCAAGCAGGGTCACCGGGTGATCATCCTGAAACGGAGCTTTTCCGATACCCGCCGGCTGGAGGAGGCCCTCCCCCTGGTAGCCGTTTACGATCTGGACCGCTCCCCCCTGTCCGACCCGTTCCGGGACCACGGCGATATCGACGCGGTACTGCATACGGCCACCTGCTACGGTCGGGGGGGCGAGAGCTTCAGCGAGGTCTGCGAGGCGAACCTCGCTTTCCCGCTTCGTCTCCTGGAAGCCGCCTGCAGCCATGGAACCGCGCGCTTCATCAACACCGACACCAGTCTGGAGCGGGGGATCAACGCCTACGCCCTGTCGAAGAAGCAGTTTTCCGAGTGGGGGAAGCTCGCCGCGGAAAGCGGGAGGATCCGCTTCGTGAACGTCGTGCTGGAGCATTTTTACGGCCCGGGTGACGACGTCGGCAAGTTCGTCACCCATGTCATCAACAGCTGCCGCCAGAAAGTGCCGGAGCTGAAGCTGACCAAGGGGGAGCAGGAGCGGGATTTCATCTACATCGACGACGTGGTTTCCGCCTATCTGCTCCTGCTCGAAGGGGGGGGCGGCGCCCAGCCTGCATGCGCGGAGTACCCGTTAGGGTCGGGCGAGGCGGTATCCGTGCGCGCACTGGTGGAGATGATCAGCAGGCTGACCGGGTCGCCGACCTCGCTTGATTTCGGTGCGCTTCCGTACCGGCAGAACGAGGCGATGAGGTCCGTTGCCGATGTCGAGGCGCTTGCGCGGCTTGGGTGGAAGGCGAGCACCGATCTCGCAACGGGGATTGCGCGGACCATCGCGTACCAGGAACTGGAAGATAAAACCGGCAGGGAAGTGGAAGGGAGTATCTCATGAAATTGCTGATTACCGGCGGATGCGGGTTTCTGGGAAGCAATCTGGCGGCACACGCGCTTAAGCGCGGGGACGACCTCGTCGTCTTTGACAGCCTGTACCGGCAGGGAGCCGTGGCCAACCGGGAGTGGCTGGAAAAGCAGGGCGTTTTCCGTTTCATCCATGGCGACATCCGCAATCAAAACGACGTCACCCGCTTGGTCCAGGAGTTCCGGCCCGACGCGATTTTCCATCTCGCAGGACAGGTGGCGATGACCACCTCCATCGCGAATCCGCGCATGGATTTCGAGGTGAACGTGGTCGGGACCCACAACCTCCTGGAGGCCGTCCGCCAGTTCGCCCCGGAGGCGAGCGTGTTTTATTCCTCGACGAACAAGGTGTACGGCGACCTGGAGCAGTACGGCTACCAAGAGACGGAGACCCGCTTTGTCTGCAGCGACAGGCCGAACGGCTTCGATGAGTCGACGCCGCTCGAGTTCCATTCCCCCTACGGCTGCTCCAAGGGGGCAGCCGACCAGTACATGCTCGACTATGCCCGCATCTTCGGGCTGAAGACGGTCGTCTTCCGTCACTCCAGCATGTACGGCGGGCGCCAGTTCGCCACCTACGACCAGGGGTGGATCGGCTGGTTCTGCCAGAAGGCGGCTGAGACCAGGCTCGGCCTGCAGAAGGAGCCGTTCACCATCTCGGGGAGCGGCAAGCAGGTGCGTGACGTCCTGCACGCCGACGACATGATCACCCTCTACTTCGGGGCGCTGGAACGGGCCGACCGGATAGGGGGGCAGGTCTTCAACATCGGCGGGGGGATCGCCAACAGCCTTTCGCTTCTGGAGCTGTTCGACCTGCTGCAGGGGCTGATCGGCGCGCCGCTCGACTACGCGAAGCTCGCCCCGCGAGAGAGCGACCAGCGGGTTTTCGTGGCCGACATAGGCAAGGCGGCGCGTCTCATCGGCTGGCAGCCGAAGGTCTCCGCCCCCGAGGGAGTGGCAAGGATGCTGGAGTGGACCGGCCGCATGCTGGGCGCCTGACCATCCGAGGAAGCTTCGTCTCTGCGAGCTGGACCAAAAGGACGACCAGCAGATCCGGCGACCATATGCACTTTGTGCTATCCCTGGAAACCGGGAGCTGATATTTTGCAGGGTGCCCATCCCGCCGGAAGGGCGTCGCTTTTTCCGGGACAAAGCGTGGGACAGGAGCCGAAAACCATTACCCCCAGGGAACAACAGACATGAACATCCTGATCATCAAGCCGGGCGCCATCGGCGACCTTCTGCACATCACCCCCGTGGTCAGGGCCCTGCGCTCCCTCTACCCGGACGCGAAGGTGACCATCATGGTCAGCTCCCGGGTCACCGCCTCGCTCTTCACGGACAACCCCATGGTGGACGACGTGGTGATCTTCGAGAAGAAGGGGGAGCAGCGCACCTGGGGGGGCGTCCTGGCGCTTTGGCGGCGGCTGCGCGTGAAGAAGTTCGATCTCGTCCTGAACTACCAGCGGAGCAACGTCAAGGGATGGGCGCTGGTGACGGCGGCTCTC
>Ga0209317_1001997_pt1 | contig 15807 bp, 27 predicted proteins | sample RifGroB2_FD_183994 | JGI IMG/M metagenome (GOLD analysis project Ga0209317, IMG submission 183994) | Soil microbial communities from Rifle, Colorado, USA - Groundwater B2 (SPAdes) (version 2) | ecosystem: Environmental > Terrestrial > Soil > Unclassified | place: Rifle, Colorado | collected... | reverse complement strand
TTACGAGCTCGGTCTTTCCCACCCTGCGCTTTCCCCAGAGCACTATGTGCTGGGCCTTTGGCTCCCGCCACTTCTCTTCAAGAAAGGCCAGTTCTTTTTCTCTGTCGATGAAGTCCATACCCTTCCCTATATTACATAATATACTTTAAAGTATTATACTCATAAGTATATTATTTTGCAACCCTGATATGAAAATGTTGGTGTCAAAGACTACTCTCACTTTTCACCCAGATATCTTTTAAGGTCCGACTCGGTGAGAATCCCCTTATCCTTTGCCTTGCTGCTCCAGAAGCCCTGCATTTCCAGGAGTTCTTTTTTAAGCCTCTGTTTTCTGGAAAAACGGATGGCATCCTGTATAACAGCGCTCACGGTTTTACCCTCCTCCGCGGCGATATTTTCAACCTCCCTGGCGATTTCAGGGGGTAACGAGATTGTCTTTTTTACAGCGGATCCCATAAGCCACCTCCTTTTTGGTATGAAAAAATACTACCATAGAATGATGGAGCAAGGGAACTTCGACATCCTTTTTAAGGTAGAGTTAAAACACCTCTTTTATCTGCCGCCCCTGCCCGAGTAGGGAACGGAATGATTTCTGTGAAAAACGTAATTTTTCAGGTATTCCTGTACGAGTCCGTCGCTGCCGTTTATGACGAGGAGGTTTTCGGCGTTTCTTTCCTCGGCGGCCTTCGTGAAGTTGAACGACCCCGTGACAATGGTTTTTCTGTCGATAACCATTATCTTGTTGTGGGCGATAGCATGGGCCGAATCGATGAAAGTGCGTATGCCTGAATTAACCAGAAAATCGGCTGACGAATATTTCTCCTTAACCTGGCTTTTATCGAGAACGACTTCCACCTCGACCCCTCTTTTGCCGGCGTTCACGAGGGCCTTGGCTATGGGGGCCGAAGTGAAACTGTACGCCTGGACAAGGACTTCGGACGTCGCGCGATTTATCTCCGCCACTATCCTCTCGGTCGCGCCTCCGAACGGACTGAAATGGACCTCGACATCCACGTTGAACTGACTCTCAAACGAACCACTCCTGGCATCAGCCGACACGGAACCGGCAACCACCGCCATCATCAACGCGGCCAGAAAAATCAGTTTTCTCATAGTGCCTCCTGTCCCCACTCCTCGACGTTTATGTCGATGTCGTATTTGGCATAAACGCCGCCACCTTCCGGGACGTATTTATTCCAGCCGAAGTGCAGGCAGAAACGTATTTCCTCCAGCGTGCCTTCCTCCATCAAGGGCTCGCTGACGCACTCGAACTCGCCGCCGAAGTGGTCACTCATGAGCTTCCCTAAATCCTCGAGGAAGTGCTTGTACTGATCCGCGCAGTCTATCTCGTCCCACTTCACGGCGGATTCGATTATTTCAAGGACTTCCAGATCGGTCAAAACCTTTGACATCGTTTTTCTCCTTTTGGCTATTTGTGGCTATTTGTGTATTTGAACTAAAGCCCGGAACTTCCTCCCTCAAGCCGACTTCCTGCTTGTTATGAACTCATCGAGCGTGACCCCATCGACGTAGGCGCAATAGGAAATGCTGAAAACCTCTCCGGGATAGACAAGATAACCCCAACTCTCGCTGTCCTCCCCCGCGAACTCGATCTGAACGTACTGCCCCGGGGCTATTACGGTAGAAATAAACTCCGCCAAAAGGTGGTCTGACCGGTGCTTGCAGTAGTAGTCCGTCATCGACAACTCGTAGAGATGAGTATCGGCCAATCCATCGGCCCTTTCTATCTCCTCGAAACTGTAAATTTCGAGGGCTTCCTTGTAAAACCTGGCCTTCGCAATAAAAGCTGCAAAGGCGCGGTCAAGCTCCTGCTTAATAAGCAGACTGTCGAACGTGAATGAGCTTATCTGAGAATAGTAACCCATGATCCCTCCTATATGCTGCCGTCAAGAACGGCGTCCAGATTTTCGATATCGCATGATCTCACGAGCTTTCCGTGGCTGTTATAAACATCGACTATGGCCCCGCAGATGTTCTCGGCGTATTCGCCGCCGCCGCGCGCGAGGGCGTAAAGGTCATTGCCTTTTACGGCCTTCTTCAGCGCCTCCTCGGGGCTCTCGGCCGTAACGCCGTGGATGTCATGCCTGACTTCAAGATACAGTCTAACGAGATATTCTGTTGCCAAGGTTATCTTCCTCCTTTTAATCGATTTCCAATACTTCGATAAAGTCACCATCTATGACGTAGACCTTTTCGATAGACATCCATATCTCTTTTAGGACCTTGCGTACCATGGCGGCCGCATCTGGTCAGTTTGCCTCCGCTTTCCTCGGGTCATATTCATGGAGCCATTTGTCCCAGCTCTCAGCCAGAAAATCGTTAAAATCTTCCTCTTCTAAGTCCATAGTGTCATAATCCTCGGCATCCGAAATGACTTTGTCATACCCGGGCCCTCGTACTATTTCCACCTGAGCATCGGGATATTTCTCAGCAATTTGTTCGTCGATAAATGATAGTGTAGTGCGTCTAACGCTTCTTTACGTTTAGCTATTTTCACCAAAATCTGTTCTACAGGCGCGCTCCATACAAAAACCCGTGGATTCTGATTGTGATTTTTCACATATTCGTCAATTGCTGCAATCAAATCAGGCACACTTTTGAATGTGCCGCGACGTATACGTTTATCTGTGATCTCGCGGAACCAGCGTTCCACCATATTAACCCATGAACTTGAAGTAGGAGTAAAGTGCAACTCAAAACGCTGGTGCCGCTTAAGCCACGCCTTAACGCGCGGATGCTTGTGCGCTCCATAATTGTCGACAATGAGATGCAGGGTTGCGCTGTTTGTCGATGGCGGGAATATGTTTTACGCGCAGATGAATAACGGTTGGTTCATAGACTGGGAGAAGGTGTACCGTTATTTCGGTAGCCGGAAGAAGGTGAGTGGGGCCTTTTATTTCACCGCGTATCCTCCGGCGTCGGAGGTTGAAAAGATCGGCAGGTATCACGCCTTCAGGAAGGCGCTGATCTACAGCGGATATAACGTCATCGACAAAGAAGTGAAGGTGCTGCCGGATAAGATACAGGGCAACATGGACGTGGAGATAGCTTTCAGGCTTTTGACCGAGATAGACAGGTATGACGAACTGGTGTTTTTCGACGGGGATTCCGATTTCGTGGTTGTGTTCAATCATCTCAAGAACCTGGGGAAGAAGATCCTGTGCGTTGGGCGGTCTGATATGACGTCTTTGGAGATAAGGAACGTGGCCACGGCCTTTCATGATTTGAACGACCTGAAAGGATATCTTGTGATGAAGGAGAGGCGCTGCTGTAATGGAAACAGACAGGGGTGAACGGTTTAAGACCGGGATTGACGGTCTGACGAGGTTATCACGATCGATACCGACCGGTGTATTGTAATAGGCCGCTCGGGACAAAGAGATGCAACGGCAACTCTTCTGCACGGACAACTTGTTACTCGGCAATAAGATACATTGCAGCTTCGCGTTTCTCCGGCGGCCTTTTGGTGTACATGCGCTTGAGCTGATGGAGCTCCTGCTCCATCTCCTTCATGCGACGGAGGTCGGAGACTTCCATGCCGCCGTACTTCGACTTCCAGTTGTAGTAGGTGGCGTCCGATATGCCGTGCTTACGGTAGACGTCCTTTACAAGTACACCGGCCTCCGCCTCCTTTTGGAGCCGGAGTTCTGACCAATCACAAGCGCTTGACTTTCATTGTAATTCAATGTAATATATTGGTATGTAAGGAGGTAGATTGTATGTCAACAATCCAAAAGAGCCTAAGAATACCGGAAGAGACAATAAAGGAGATAGAGTACCTTGCCAGGGCCTCGAAGAAGGACTTTACCACCGTTGCCAACGAGCTCATCGAGGAAGCCATAAGAGTCCACCGCTGCCCGGGCATTGTCTTTACAGAGGGTGTTAGCGGTAAGAGGGCCCGTATAGCCGGCACCGGCATAGAGGTATGGGAGGTAGTAGCGACCTACAGGTCCGTCGGCGAGGACTTCGAGCGTCTCAGTAAGTCCTACCACTGGTTGACCGTACAACAACTTAAATCCGCCCTCGGCTACTACAGGGTTTATACTGCCGAGATAGACGCCATAATAGCCGACAACGAAGCACTCACTCCCGAAGAGATCCGCAAGAGGTATCCCTTCCTGGCGGCGGGGTAACCGGTGAGGTATTATCTCGACGAAGATATAAGCCCCAAGGTCGCCGAGATTCTGAGACAGGAGGGGGTAGACGCCGAAAGTGCCCATGAGGTGGGGATGCTCCAGGCAAGCGACCTTGAGCAGCTCGAGTACGCGGTTTCGAAGAAGCGGTGTATGGTGACGAGGAACCGTAATGACTTCATACGCTTGACCGTCCTCTTCTTCAACGAAAACCGCCCGCACCACGGCGTGCTCATTATTCCATATTCTTATCCCGGTGACAGGTTTGCACAGATAGCCAAGGCCCTCAAGAAGTACGTCTTGAACCACAAGGATGGGATGTCCCCGTACGGGATAGATTTTCTGTGAGGTAACGTATGCCGCTACCTGAGCTTGTAAGAGCGCTCGTGGAAAAGAAGGTAGTTAGTTTCTATGACAGACGCGTGCCACCGCATATACGGGACAAGGTGAGGCTTGCCCATAAGGTCAGGGGCAAAAGTGTAACCATCTTCGAGGAGAGAGCCCCGTGGAGGGCGGAACTCACCGACTGGACCTCCCTTTCGGTGGCGCAGATGAGGTACGACGATAAGACCGGCAAATGGACCCTCTACTGCGCTGACCGGAACGGCAGATGGCACGAATACCCCGAATTGAAGCCAACGAAGAATATCGACGAACTCCTCGACGAGATAGACAAGGATCCAACGAAGATTTTCTGGGGGTGAGGCAGTCAGGCGTACTTCTTCCTGTACTAAACAATATTAAAGCCTACCGCAAACCACAATATTTCAACGGACAATCATCACCTTAGCAAATGTATTGACCGAAGGCTGGAGGCTATATAATTATCAATATCTTTCTGCGTACTCAATGGTCCCATACTAATTTCGTCAATGTAGAGTTTTGCATATATCATTTTATTTCTCCCTCCCTTCTCCGCTTGTTATCATGTCAGCTCCTCAGCGACTTCCTCTACCTTGATAGAACCACCATCCGCTTCGCCGCCTCTCAGGTCGCCACGGACCACCTGGGCGCCGAAGCCATAAGGCTCCCTTTGCAAAACCCCGTTAATCAGGGCTATCGCCTGATTCACCTGCTCAAGAGGCGTGCCATGCGTTATCTGATTTGCATCGAACTGTATTGCTACGTTTCTGAAAGTGATCACTCTCATGCTTTTTCCTTTCCTCCCTTCATCCTTTTCCACACGGCCGGGTCTATCGGCAACGGATTGACCCGGTACGTCTTGAGGTCTACGAAGCAACCGTGGTTCGTTAAAAACCCTTTCCTGAACCCCTCCCATAGAAGATGCAGGGCCCAGGAGGCTGTCATCGTGTTGACCATGAGGTCTTGCTGCTTCAGGGCGGCCTCGAGGGAGCAGGACGGCCCGGAATCCTTCTCTTTGACCGTACGAAGGTCGTAAAGCTCCGCAATGGTCGGAAGAGTAGCCGTGCAATCATCGGACGGCTGCTTTATTTCCCGAAGCGTGCCGAGGACCACCTGCCCGGTATCCCTCGTATTGCCGGTATCGAGCCAGTATCCGTATCCGGCGTTGGCTGCAACGCCGCCTATGTCGGTCCTCGCTTTCGCGGAATCGACTGCTGTCACGAGGATATCGAAGACTCTACCGTTGAAAAATACCAGGTTGTTGTTCCTGAACAACTTCCCGTTGAAATAAACGGGGTATGCCTCCCACGACAGGCCCATGAACTGATTGATCCTCGTCACGAGGACAACGGCCTTGTGCTGGCCGATGTCATAGGGACTAAAGCTCTGGCGGCCCACGTTAGCCTCGGTAACCACGTCGGGATCGAAAACCCTGACGTTCAGCCCGGGATGGCCGAGGGCCTTCAATGCGTGGTCGAGACGGGCGAGCCCGGTAAGAAGCTGGCTACCCGTCCCGCCGCATCCCGCAAGGTCTATATTTACCTGATCCCGTTCAAAAAACTTTCCCGGAAAATAATGCTTCAATTTCCACCTCCGTCAATTCGAAGTAATACCCTTCGATACAAAGACGCATGCTCAATTCCGGCTCTCCTGTCTCCCCCGGGAAAGAAATGACGCCGGAGAAATGAATCCCTCCGGTATCGTCCTTATCGTCGATCGAGCTGAAGGCCGGCATATCAAAGGGATGACTGTGGAGATCGAGCACGAGATGAGTCCCTTCCGGCAATCCCGGCCTCTCATATGTCACGGACGCAGCTGAGACATGCCATTCAATCAGGGGCAGGAACTCATACCCTGCCTCCTCGTTCCAGGTTATCCAGCCCGCCCATTCGAGTCTTTCATGGAGCCGCCCGGTGGCGAGCTCGAATGCCCGTTCCGGCAATTCAAAGGGGATTGCCCCGCCTTCGACGCTTATCACGGACTCAACGGTCCCATAGGGCAGAGGCCTGGGGCTGGTCCAGAGGGGCATCCGAAAATGCCCCAGGCCGTTTTGCCTTCCACGAAAAGGCCGTCCCGCGCCATGAGGTACCTGTAGCCGGCCTTCCCGAGCGGCTCAAGCTCCGAATAGGCCGGTACCATTACGGTTGGACACATCGACTGCAATATCCGGTCTTTCAGGTCCGCCATCAGCTCACCGTCCTTTGGGCGATAGAGCCGATCAAGTCGCCGAGCGTCTGTAAAGGCTTCTGCTGAGGGAGTAGAACATCCTCGGGGAAGGCCCCCCTGCCGCGCTTCTTATTGATCCCGCTCCACAGCGTAGCCAGATCCGTCTTTGCCCTCGCGGTATCATGTATTTCGGAGAACTCGCTGCCGAAGAAGGCTCTCTCCCATGCCTCCATATCCAGATTCGACTGCGGCGTGGGCGCGTTCCCCAGACACACGTTGCCGTTTACGTTTACGTTCATGAAAGGGGCCTTGTACAGCCGCGTCTTAAGGGACGGCCTCTTATCGCCTTTCACGGCGTATACATCAAGGCCGCGCGCCGAAGCGACGAATATGAGCCCCGGCCATGATACATTGACGCTTTGTATATTCAGATGCCTCGTGAAAAACATCGGCCTTTTCGCCGGAGGGGCCCACCAGACCGCCGGGTCGGCCTGTAGGACGCCGGAGGCCAGAAGGCGATCATCATGGTATCTGAAGCCCCTCCCGTCCATGAGGTCCGGCGCGACCGTCCGGCACAAAGATATCAGCCTGTCTACCGAAAGCGGCGTTCCGGCAAGAAGAACGGGCTTGCCGGCAACATCCATGACGTCATGTTCCTGGATGTAATAGTGCCTGCCGTATTCCCCGTTCCCATCGTAGATCATCAGCGCCCGGCTCAGTTTATACTCGGTGAACATCAGATGCCTCCCTCTTCTCTCTTCTCATCTCAGCGATCCATTCGCAACCCTTTGTGGTGAAAGCAGCCCAGTCCCCGCAGGACACGGTTCTCCCGGAAGTAGATACACGGGCCTTCGACCAATTTCCGCAGGATTGCTCGTAGGCAACCACCACGGCTTGCTCGGGCGGCAGTTCGTAAGTCCGGGACTCCCCGGTTGACAAATTCAGGACCTCGGTCATGGCTTCTCCCTTTCGATGTACGGTATCCCGGCATTTATCCTGTCAAGGACGCTTTCCATGAACTGCCTTCGTATCTCCGCCCCTGTGCAGGGCCACCAGCAAGTAAGTCCGTGGTCGAACTCCGCATCCGGGTTTTCGATGGCCTTTTTGACGCCGTTGAGATAAACCCCAAGCGGTATTCTTTTGTTGTTTACCAATACGTACCTCGTCTTCGTGGCAGCGAACATATCAGATACCTCTTCTCTGGTTATTCTCAACTTGCTCGACCGCCCAGGCCCAGCTATTGCTTCCATAAAATACCCTTTTGACATCCTCCGTATCCTCTATAAAACGGAAGATTTTTGCCTTCTCCCTTACCGGCGACCAGAAAACGTGCCTCGCGGTCAGCTTCTTCAAATACACCTTTGTCCCCATATTAGTAGACTTGGTGATTATAAATTTGGCCTTCGGCAGCTTGGTTTCAAGGGCTTTTTTCAAAATAGCCTTAAAAGCCGGCGTTTTGCGCCGCTCCGTTATCTCATCATACGGCTCGCCTCGCCAGTTAAACTGGGCGTATTCCGGCATACGGCGCAGGACAACCAGCGCCCGCGTCCACTTGTTGTTACCACCCTGAAAATCGCCGCTTTCGTAGGCTTCCAGAATTTCAAGATCGACCGCCTCTCGGCCCTGCTCTACAAGTATCTGGCTCAAGCTCGTACACTCCCAACGGTGCGGAGTCCTGGGGCGGACGTTGTTATCCGCTCCCGTAATGTAAACCTTTCCCTCCTTCTCATCCACCTTGATTGACTTGATTATGTGATAGCTCATCTTGTGCTCTCCTCTGGCCCTTTGGTCTTGTCCGCCGCTTGCGGGAACCTTTTGGGGGCCACTGTGAATTTGTTTATTGCCCTTCGGATGCCTCTTTTTCTTGCGTTGCGGCCGGCGCCTCAAGACTTCTTACAAACTCGGCGAAACTTCTCATGCTGTTATGGAAACTGGAGAGTTTTTTAATTTCTTCCGCCTTGCGCCTTATCTCTCCGTCCGGGTCCGAAAAATTGAAATCCATATATGCGGCCAGGTAACCGGAACCGCCGGAATTGAAACGGTCCTGCACGATCTCGTCGCAGTACTCCAAAACAACGTCGTAGTCGTACAGGGCGAAAAAAAGTTCCCCGAACTGTATATATTCATCGTACTCGTCAGGTTCACGGAACATCGCCGCCATGCCGCGCCTGTAGAGTAAAAGGGCTTCGGCGAGAGACCGCATGCCTTTGATGATATCCGCTTCGTCGGCGTTCCGCGCCCGCTTCGAGTCCAACTCCTTTAAAAAGGCGTTTTTCTTTTTCCCGAACCCGCCTCTGCAACCGTAAAAGAGACCTTCCGGATATTGAAGACCTTTAATCGCGGCGTATCTTTCGGCGAGGGACTTCGCCTCCTCTTCATCGTAATAATTTCCATCTGTCAACTCGGGCTCGATGACATCGGAGAAGAAGTTGGACGCCTGGATCTGCAAGTCCTTGCCGTTTAAGAAGATGGCGGAGAAAAGGCTGTACGCCTTTTCGAACAGCGGAAGAAGCCTCGGCGCCCTCAGCCTGACGCAATCCATGGCGTCCTTGCATGTGACGCCGAAATATCCTTCCATATTCAGGGAGATGGTGATCCCGTCGTCATTTTTCTCAACGCCTGCTTCGCAGGAGACCCTGGCGTCCGAATAACCGGAGGCGGCCATGGCCTTCATGCGGCCATACAGGTCGTTGGCGAGATTTCCGTAGGGCGTGCCTTTCGGCCATGAAAGGTCCCGGGCCGTCTTATCGAACGCCATGATTATCCTTGCGAACAGCCGCAACTCTTCGCCGGATATCGATTCCGCGTCCGGATACAGGACCATTTTTGCCGGGCTTATGTCCGGAAGGATCAGAGGTATGGAGGGAAGAACGGCATGTTCTTTCCCGGGAACGGCTCCGGTGAGTCCTCCCGGTTTATGCCTTTGAGGGCGCTTGCGATCTCCTGGTTGATTTTTTTTCTTGAGCATATTTCTTCCTTGGATAGCGGGGTGACGCCCAAATGGGCGCCCCCCGCTATCTCCTTCAAGGTCACTTTGCGGCCGATGGTCTGCATAGGCTACCCCTTGGTCCCCACGCTTCTTGAGAACTCGTATTTTATCGAGTCCTCGCCGTATTCCGGCCCCTCTATCACGGACTGCGTAAGCTCCGGATAGACGGATGAGTAGAACTCCCTGACCTGCTCGGGGGTCATGGACGGGTCGGGGTCCTGAAGCTCGAGGGAGCCGTACTTGAATATCCTGACAGCCTCTTTTGACGTTGCCATCTTAAAACTCCTTTCATCTTGAGTGGTTTAATTGGGTGAAAAGGAGGCAGGGATATGAGCCCCGCCCCCATGAGAAAGAGAAACGCCGTAGTCTTCCTAGAACAGCGAAGACTGTGGACCAGCCTCGACCTTCGCCTCGGCGCCGGTCTTGGTTTCGTCTGTCTCGGCCTTCTCTTCCCCTGTCTCGTTGTCCGTGCCGGAAGTCCCCTGTGCGTCCGCCTTGGCCGGAGCGACGGTCTTGCTCTTCGGGGCCGTCTTCCTGGCCGTCTCCACCTTCTTGTTGCCCTCGGTCTTGATGGCGGCAAGGGCCGTCGTTATCTCGGCGTCGACGGTCTTGACCGCCTCCTCGAAGGAAGCCTTTTTCGCCACCACCGTATTGAGGAAGTCCATGAAGCCGGCGTCAAGCTCCTCGGCGGTCCCACTGATAACGACCGGGTTTTCGCGGATCCGTTTCACGTTTTCCTTGTCGGCGTTCTTGACGTCCTTATCCGGGAACTTCGGATGGATAAGGACGGTCAGATTGCCGTCCTCCGCGACGGTGAAGCTCAAAAGCAAGGACCCTCCCTGCGGCACGATTTCCTTTATCTGCGTTGCGTTCAACATGGTTTTTTCTCCTTTTGATTTAATTGATTTTTACCAACTCGCCGAAAGGGACTTTCGGCTCCTTGCCCCTGCACCCAACCGCCGCCCAAAGCACCGGGTACGGCGGCGTGTCAGGGAAACGGCTGCACCCCATGTCCGTCAGGTATATGAAACAGGACGGGCTAAGGCGCTGCTCGTCGACCCACGCGAAGGGAGGACGGAAATCGGTCCCGCCGCCGCCCTTCGGGTGAAGCTCGAGAGGGAGGTCGTCCTGGCCGAAGACCTCCACGCTCGCCACTTTGGTGTCACAGTAGATGACCGTACAGCTGGTCCTGAAGTCCTCCAGTGTGGCGGTTATCTCGGCCGCGAAATGGCTGAGGTCTTTCTTGCTGACGCTTATGCTCGTATCCAAGGCGAAGACTATCGGAGGAAGCTCCTCGGACTTGAGGGACGGAAGATACAGGCCCATGTGAATGTACCGCCTGTTGGGAGGGAACCAACTGTAATCATTCCGGGCGCTGTCCTCGACGAACCGCCTGAGAATCGTACGCCAGTCGACCTGCGGTTCCACTATTTCCCGCACGAGCCTCTCGAAACCGGCAGGCAGGCTCCCCATGGCCTTCGCAAGCTGGGCGGCCTGGGTAACGGCTATCTTCCAGTCCTCGGCGCCCTTTGAAAAGTCGGATTGCGAGGCGTTCTTCCCGTCGGGGCTTTTTGCGTCCCTTACCTCGCCGCAGCCGCCCGGGTCAGGATCGCCGCTCCCGCTTCCCCCCTGCCCATTCGCTCCCTGCCCATTGGACTGATCCGGCAGCCGCGAATATATCTCGTCCGCCGAAAGCCCGCGGTAGGAGGCGTCGAAAAGATGTCCCTTGGGCAGGACGATGCCGGCCTCACGCAGTATCCCGTTGATGGCATAGTCGCAGGCGACGTTCCACCTGGCCGGGTCCCGTTCCTCACGGCGCGCGTGGTGGAAAAGGGCGCAGTGCATGACCTCGTGGCAGAAGACGCCCTTTACCTCCTCAAGCGGCCATTCCTCGATGGCGGAAGGGTTGTAGCCGATGACATCGCCGTCGGTCCATGCCGTCTTGCAGGAACGGTCCTCCTGGAGCCTCAGCTTCAATGCCAGGCTGCCAAAGAAGGCGTGGTCGAGGATAAGACCGCCCCTTGCCTTTGTAAGCTTCTGTATGGACGTCATGCCGCGGCACCCTCTCCGGTACCCACGTAGCCCGCCATCGCGTCCAGTATCCCCTTGGCATCGTCAAGGGTCTTCCGGCGCGCTGCCGGGTCGTTGCGAAGGTCCTCGGCCTCGCACTGGCAAAGCTTCTCCTCCATTTGGATGCAGATATCCTCGATGGCCGGGTCCTCGACGACGTTGAGACGCGGCAGGAGTCCGACGAGTTCCTTGATATTAAGTATTAGCCCGTCCCTGAGACGGGCATCCTCGTTGGACAACCTCTCCACAAGACGGGAAACGCTGTCGTATATCCTTTTCCAGAGGTCGCCGACCGCGAGCTTCTGAGCGCCGGCAAGACGCGCCTCGAGGCTTTTCTGTATCTTTTCAACCTCATCTTCCTGCACCTTGACCCTGAAATCGGCGGCTGACGGGATTGGCTCTATAACAACGGAAAAGCTGAACTTTTCGACAAGACTCTCCGGGGCCGGGTAATCGCTTTCAATGAAGAGATTGCCGAGCCTGACCTTGGCGTCGTCAACGTACTTGACGTAGTTGTCGCAAAAGGTCCTTACCGCGGCGTTGAACTGCCGCTCAAGCTCCCTCATTTTCTTCGAGTACTCCTCGAAGTTGGCCGAGGGGAGGATACGCGCGCCGTCGTCGTGCCACGGCAGGGTGTTCCGGTAATTGAAGTTCCTCGCCTCGGATATCACTGAGGTAAGCCCCATGAGGGCCGTCTTGTCCAAGAGTTTTTTATTGTAATTCCCCGCGTCCACGGTATCGGCGCAGTAGTCCAGGGCGACCTTCTTCGACACATCCTTGTCGTATTTGAAGGAACTCCACCTGGAGATGGAAAGCTTCACCAGCATCGCTTTTTCCGAAAGAAATACGCTCATTTTATCTTTCTCCTTTTCGATTTTTCACGTTAAATGTCAGATGAGGACGCTATCGTGGGCTGAAACCCACTCTATGTACGCCCTCGTGTTGACGACCTCCGGGGACTGCCTTGAGGCGTCCCTCATGAGGAGGATCGAGTACTCGGCGGGGAGTCGGTTGGCGTACTCGACTATCCTGCCTATAGTGTTCTCGCTCGCTTTTCTTGCGAGCGCGCCGCAGATGGCGTAGAGGGTCGCCGGGTCGGTCGGGATGGAAGCCGTTTTGGGGCTCATGATCACCGCATCAGGGTTCGGCAGGCTCTTAAAAACCTTCAGAAACCCGATGAACTCGGCTGCGGCCCCCTCGCCCACGGCCCCGGCCACCAGTTCGTACTCAATGGCCGAGATATTATTCCTTCCCGTAAGCATCCTGCTTACGAACTCCCAGGATCTGGGAGTCGGGAAGCTTTTCTCGTTCCTCTTCGGGTCGAACTGATGAAGGAGCGCCGGTCTGAACCGCAGACACGCGATAACCTCGGTCATCACGCCGGCCTTCAGGGCCCATGCGACCCAATCCTCGAGGTTCACCTCGTACTTGAGGTGAACGAACCTGTTTGCCAGCGGGGACGGCATCCTGTGTACCGCCGCCCTGTCCGTCTCCTCGTTTCCGGCCGCGATTATCGTCCAACCGTCGGGAAGCCTGTACTCCCCGAGCATCCTGTCGAGGACAAGCTGATAGCAGGCCGCCTGGACCATCTGCGGGGCTGCGTTCAGCTCGTCGAGGAAAAGAATCCCCTCGCCGTCCGTCGGCAGGAAATTCGGCACGCACCACAAGACCCTGCCGTCCCGGATCTGCGGTATCCCGCGCAGGTCCACCGGGTCGAGAAGCAGCGCCCTGACGTCCCTTATCTCTTTGCCGAGCTCGGCGGCCGCCTGAGCCACCACGCTCGACTTCCCGACGCCAGGAGGCCCCCAACAGTAAAGGGGCTGCCTGCTCCCGTAGAGACTCTTTATTTCGTTTTTCAGATCGTTTGGCCTCATGTTTTCTCCTTGAAAAAAGAAAAAGCCCCGCCGTATCGACGGGGCTTTCGTCAGCCATATGCTTTTGCTTTTTCGATTGCTATTTTTTTGCGATGGCTGCTACAAGAATTGCGCGAGCCCGGGCCATGGATGCGGCATCTTCTTCGCTCATCGGCCTGTCTGTATACCCCCACAAAACGAGCCCGCTGCATTCATGTTGATGCAACGCACCTTGCCATGCGCCAACAGAGGCAATTTTGCTTCGCATAAGTGACCTTACGCATTGGAGTTGCAAAGATAATAATCGGCCTTACGCACCTTGCTCCTGCGCAAGGTAACCGATCTTCCGCACTCTCCAAAGCAGGCTATCGTGATCTTCTCAGTCTGTTTCATAAAAATTCGGGCGTGGAGACCGTCTGCTTTAGCTGACAGAGGAAACGCCCTCTCCTTTCTTCCTGTATTTGAAGGTTTTGTAAATCTTGGGAGGAAGAACTCCTCCAGCTTGCCCCGTCCGTAAGGGCGGGTTTGTTTTTTGTCGGGATCGATTCTTTCCCAGGTTGGGTTCTTGAATTCCCGTCCCGTCCACTCGAGATGTACGAGATCGTAAGTGGCAACCTCCCGGTAAGGGTCCTTTGGGTAGCACTCCACGAACCTGATATTCTCGACGGGACAGCCCTTGAGCCGCTCGTTGTAAATCTGCGTTGCGAGCTCCTCAATGAAGTTCGTGATTGAGGTCCCCGGGTCGTCCGGCATCTCGGTGAACATGACTACAGCCCGGTCATCCCTGATGTAGATATCGAGGCCGCATTTCGAGGGGAATCCGTATAACCCGTCAAAGTGGTATGTTTCCATCTTTTACCTCCGGGGCGTCGATGTGTCTTAAGCCGTTCACCTTCGCGTAAGCGTTTATGCCCTGCTCCTGTGTCAGAATGGTTGACGGAACGGCTAAGACTTTTCTTCCGCTCCCGCCAGTTCCAGGAACCTTCCGCGCCGCTCGTCATGAAGGACGCGGTTCTCGCCCTTGCAGAGCTCCTTGTCGTGCAGCAAGTGGCACGAATAGGGATCCCTCACAAACGGACAGGTACCGCAATCGAGCGCCTTCACGTCGATATCGCCGTATCGGTCCAGCGTAAGCTTCACGGCATCGTCCCTGCCGTCGGTCTTGCGCCTGATCATCTCCGTGAAAAGCCGGTCAAGGTCTACCCCTATCCACCGGCCATCTCCCAGCTTGGCGCGATAGGCGTAGAACACGTCGTCCTCGACCGGCTCGAAAACGTCTTCTAACAGAACGCCGTCAGTAAGGAACTCCCGGTAGTATGCGACCTTGGCTGCGGCGTAAAGGTCACTTGAGGAACGACGCAGGACGCTGTTTTTAAATGCCTTCCACAAATCGATCAGCTCGATGGCAAGCTGAACGCCCGGCTTTTTCTGAAACTCCTTTTCTTTGGCCCTTATCTCATCCACAAGCGAAGGGCCTTTCGACTCTCTGTGAATCTCTACCGCATAAGACATGTTGGATACCTCCACAAATGTATCACGGCAATCCTCTCTATCCTGAGCCCAATGGCAAAAAGCTGACTCGCAAAACATTCCATTCGGCGGGGAAGTTAAAAAAAGCAAGGCCCCTGAAAACCGGATTCAGGGGCCTTGCTTTGATAAAGAAGATGGACTGCCGCGTCGTATCAGGAATTAATGCGCTGCTCCACCCATGAGACGACTTTTACCGCGGTCGCGAGACACTCCTGATATTCTTCCTGACTAACCGGCTCAGCCAAACCGGGGTAACGCGCTTCAACGGCAAAATCGCTTAACCTGGCCGCTACCCGGACATCCAAGAGCACAGCAATACCGCCAAGCAGGCATGGAAGCCTGCGACCCCGCCGATTCAAGTCATTGCGTCAAGCAGGACGTTCGGCGGCTTAATGGTGTCTCCCCGGCGATTTTGTCAGGCGTAGGCATATCCATCGGCCCTATGCACTAACGTAAACCGCTTCCAGGGCGCTGTTATTTTTCCGAAGGACTAAGGACTGAGGTCTGGTTGAGTCTGACAAAACGCTGAATGAACAAGCACACGGATGTGCGCAGGTCAGTCAACGAGCCAACAAAATCAAGGGGTTACGGCATTTGCTGTAGCCCCTCGCCCCTGAAAAGCACGACCTCTTCACTCTTGGCTCGCTTGAGCATCGCGCCGGTAAAGCCTTTCTTGCTGCAG
>Ga0209317_1001994_pt1 | contig 15818 bp, 11 predicted proteins | sample RifGroB2_FD_183994 | JGI IMG/M metagenome (GOLD analysis project Ga0209317, IMG submission 183994) | Soil microbial communities from Rifle, Colorado, USA - Groundwater B2 (SPAdes) (version 2) | ecosystem: Environmental > Terrestrial > Soil > Unclassified | place: Rifle, Colorado | collected... | reverse complement strand
ACCGTTTTCGGTCGCGGTCAGCACGCTTTGCTGTTCATTCTCGGCCACCAGCAGCGAGATCACATGCTGCTTGGCGGCCAGCTTCATGCCGCGCACGCCGCGCGACGCGCGTCCGGTCGGGCGCACGTCATTTTCATCGAAACGCACTGCCTTGCCGCCGTCCGAGAACAACATCACATCATGCTGGCCGTCAGTAACGGCAACCCCGATCAGGTGATCGTCCTCATCCAGGTTGATCGCGATGATGCCGCGCTTCATCGGGCGCGAAAAATCGGTTAAAGAAGTCTTTTTCACCGTGCCGTTGGCGGTGGCGAAGAACACATATTTATCCTCGACGAACTCGCTCACCGGCAACACCGCATTGATCTTCTCGCCATTTTCCAGCGGCAGCAGATTCACGATCGGCTTGCCGCGCGAAATGCGGCTGCCCTGCGGCACCTCGTAGACCTTAAGCCAGTACACGCGGCCGCGATTGGAGAAGCACAGGATGTAGTTGTGTGTGTTGGCGATGAACAGGTTGTCGATGAAATCGTCTTCCTTGGTCGCCGTCGCCTGCTTGCCGCGCCCGCCGCGTTTCTGCGCGCGATATTCGTCGAGCTTCTGCGCCTTCATGTAGCCGCCGTGCGACAGCGTGACCACCACGTCTTCCGGCGCGATCAGGTCTTCCATGCTCATGTCCTGCGTGTGCGTGATGATCTCGCTGCGACGCTTGTCGCCGAACTGCGCCTTCACCGCGACCAGTTCATCGTGAATGATTTGCGTAACGCGCTCCGGCTTGGCGAGGATGTCGAGCAGGTCGCTGATCTTGTCCATTACTTCGCGGTATTCGCCGACGATCTTGTCCTGCTCCAGACCGGTCAGGCGCTGCAGGCGCAGTTCCAGGATCGCCTGCGCCTGCGCGTCGGAAAGGTGATAACCGCGTGTCTTGTCTTGACCCACCAGGCCGAACTCGGGCAACAAACCTTCCGGGCGCGACGCGTCGCTGACGCGGCTGAGCATGTCTTCCACCAGCGACGAACGCCACGAACGCGCCATCAACTCGCGCTTGGCGTCGGCAGGCGTCGCAGCGGCCTTGATCAGCGCGATGATCTCGTCCACGTTGGACAGCGCCACCGCCAGGCCTTCAAGAATATGGCCGCGTTCGCGCGCCTTGCGCAATTCAAACAGGGTGCGGCGCGTGACGACTTCGCGGCGATGGCGCAGGAACGCGTCGATCACCTGCTTGAGGTTGAGCAGCTTGGGCTGGCCGTCGATGATCGCGACCATGTTGATGCCGAAACTGTCCTGCAACTGCGTGTCCTTGTACAGCTTGTTCAGGATCACGTCGGCGTTCTCGCCGCGCTTCAGTTCGATCACCGCGCGCATCCCGGACTTATCCGATTCGTCGCGGATTTCGGAAATGCCTTCCAGGCGTTTTTCGCGCACCAGTTCGCCGATCTTGATCAGCAGGTTGGCCTTGTTCACCTGGTAGGGCAACTCGTCGATGATGATGGCCTGACGCTCGCCCTTGCCGATATCCTCAAAATGGGTACGCCCGCGCATCACCACGCGACCGCGCCCGGTGCGATAGCCTTCCTTCACACCGGACAGGCCGTAGATAAAACCGGCGGTTGGAAAATCGGGGGCAGGCACAAGTTCGATCAACTGCTCGATATCCATATCGGGATTCTTCAGCAGCGCAAGACAGGCATCCACCACTTCGTTCATGTTGTGCGGCGGGATGTTGGTCGCCATGCCCACCGCGATACCGGATGAACCGTTCACCAGCAGGTTGGGGAAGCGCGCCGGGAACACCAGCGGCTCGTGCTCGGAGCCGTCGTAGTTCGGCCCGAAGTTGACTGTCTCCTTGTCCAGGTCGGCGAGCAGCTCGTGGGCGATTTTCGCCATGCGGATTTCGGTGTAACGCATCGCCGCCGCGTTGTCGCCATCCACCGAGCCGAAGTTACCCTGGCCGTCCACCAGCGTGTAACGCAGCGAGAAATCCTGCGCCATACGCACGATGGTGTCGTACACCGCCGTGTCGCCGTGCGGGTGGTATTTACCGATCACGTCGCCGACGATACGCGCCGATTTTTTATAGGACTTGTTCCAGTCGTTGGACAGCTCGTGCATCGCGAACAGCACGCGGCGGTGCACCGGCTTCAGGCCGTCGCGCACATCCGGCAGCGCGCGCCCGATTATCACGCTCATCGCATAGTCCAGGTAGGACTTGCGCATTTCCTCTTCAAGACTGACCGGCAATGTTTCTTTGGCGAATTGTTGTTCCATGAATTTTGCTCTGACCTAAGGCAATTGACGCATAACAAAGCGCGCATTTTAGCACAGCGGCACAGCCCCAAGCCACTTGCATAAATGACGATACTATTTGGCTGGGACGACAAGTTTTGTTAAAGTTGCCGCCCTATTATCAGTGTCTACGCCATGACCAACGCCGACCCGACCGAACTGGAAAAATTCTCGCAGCTCGCCCACAAATGGTGGGATCCGCACAGCGAATTCAAGCCGCTGCACGACATCAACCCGCTGCGCCTCGGCTATATCGACCGCCACGCCGGCCTGACCGGGAAGGCCGTGCTGGATGTCGGCTGCGGCGGCGGCATCCTGTCGGAAAGTATGGCTGGATTGGGCGCGGATGTCAGCGGCATCGACCTGTCCGACAAGGCGCTGCAAGTCGCCAAACTGCACCTGCTGGAAAGCGGCAAGCACGTCGACTACCGCAAGATTGCCGTGGAAGAATTGGCCGCCGAACAGCCTGGCCATTACGATGTCGTCACCTGCATGGAAATGCTCGAGCATGTACCCGACCCGCAAAGCGTGGTATCGGCCTGCGCGAAACTGGCCAAACCGGACGGATGGGTATTCTTCTCCACACTCAACCGCAACCCGAAATCCTATCTGTTCGCTGTGGTCGGTGCGGAATATGTGCTCAACCTGCTGCCGCGCGGCACGCACGATTACGACAAATTCATCAAACCCTCCGAACTGGCGCAGTTCTGTCGCAATGCCGACCTGAATATTGCGGACATTATCGGCATGAGCTACAACCCGTTCAGCAAGGTGTATTCGCTGGGCAAAGATACGGACGTGAACTACATGATCGCCTGTCGTGTTCAGAGGACGGAAGACAGATGACAGAGGGCAGAATGTTGAGTGGCTGCGCCACGCCTTTATCGAATAATTGCCGCGTAGCGGCAACAAAACCTCTGTCCTCTGATGAAACAACTAGCCATTCGACTAGGCTGTCAAAAGACAACAGCCAAGTCGCTGGTTATGTCCTCTGTCCTCTGTCCTCTGTTAATGCCGTCCTGTTCGACCTCGACGGCACCTTCGCCGACACCGCGCCCGACCTCGCCGCCGCACTGAATCATACCCGCGCCGCCCGCAACCTGCCGCCGCTGCCGCTGGAGGTGATCCGCCCGCAGGCCTCGCACGGCTCGCGCGGCCTGCTCAAGCTCGGCTTCGACATCGAGCCGGACGCTCCCGGTTACGACACACTGCGCGACCTCTTCCTCGACTATTACGAGCGCAACATCTGCGTCCACACGCAACTCTTCGGCGACATGGGAGAACTGGTTGCCGAACTCGAACGGCGCAACATCAAGTGGGGCATCGTCACCAACAAACCGCACCGCTACACCGTGCCGCTGATGCAAGCCCTCGGTTACGCCGAGCGCGCCGCCTGCCTGATCAGCGGCGACACCTGCGCGCACGCCAAGCCGCACCCCGAACCGATGCTCAAGGCCTGCGAACTCATCGGCGTTTCACCTGAACAATGCCTGTATCTCGGCGACGACCTGCGCGACATGCAGGCCGCCAACGCCGCCGCGATGCCCGGCATCATCGCCCGCTACGGCTACATCAACGACGATGCCTCGGAGGCGAACTGGAACGCCCAGGGCGGCGTGGACAAACCGATGGAACTTATCCGCTTTCTTACCCTCTGACTCCGCGTGCTACAATTCGGCACGTTTTGAAACAAACAACGAACCGGGGACGACTTGGCTTCGACGTGGGTTGCAAAGCAGAGTAGGGCATACCGAGGACCCGCCACCTCGTAAATCAGCTGGAAAAAACTAGTCGCAAACGACGAAAACTACGCTTTAGCCGCTTAGTCGGCTGAACCTCACACCCTGCTGTCCATGGAGGGGCTCAAAGTCGCAAGACGGAGATGAGTGAGGTAAATTACATGGAATCGTGCCGGTCAGGGTCACTTTGATCGGAGCTAAAAACAAGGTGACTCGTCCTGTACCAGCCCGCCGGTTGGCGTGTACGGGATTAAATTAAATAACATGGCTAAGTATGTAGAACTGCCTGTAGAGTGCTTGCGGACGCGGGTTCAATTCCCGCCGTCTCCACCATCAAAACGAAAAAGCTCACCCGCAAGGGCGGGCTTTTTTGTTTTGGTCACGGCAGTTGATGGAATTGAATCTGCGTCCGGAAACGGACGCAGGGTGGCTACTGTGCCGATAGCCTGTTAAGCACAAACTCCCTCGGGAACTCCAGCTTGCCGTTGATGCTCACGATGTTGTCGGCCAGCCGGGCATTGACCGCCGCCAGCGAAACATGGCGTTCCTCCCAAAAGATTTCCGTTATCCATGCGTAATCCTTCAGGTTGGCTTGCAGGCTCAGGCGATTGGCATAAGGCGTCGTGGCGGTAATGATCAAAGGCTGCATTGCATCGCGCTCGCGCCGCGCCGCATCGGGTGGCACGCCGATGGCGAGCAACTGCACGAATACCGCCTCGACGAAACGCTTAGGCAATGTGGCGTAGGGCGCGGCCTCCAGCACCAGACCCAGCCGGTCATGCTCGCTTACCGCCACCACCAGCTTCGGGCGCGTGTGCAACAGGTTCAGCGACCAGTCGCCCAAGCGGTTCGCGCCCGCTACAGGTGGTGCGCTGGGTGCGACCTTCATCGCCGTCAGCAGCTTCTGTGTGCAGCGCAGGGCTGTCACGCTCCCTCCTTCGCAATGCCTGATTGAATGCGCCGCGCCACTTCAAATCTCAAAGCCGGTTTGCTTTCCGTGACTGGCAGGCGGTTTGCGGTATTCGCCGGGCGGCGCGCCCAACTGGTCTGCATTCAGCAGCGGGTCTTGGATGATCTGCTCCAGCAATGCCGCTTGCCGCGGATAGATTTCCAGCGTTTCTTCCAGAAGATGCAGCAGGCGCAGCAACTCCGAGGTGAATTCCGGCGGCCAACTGGTTGGCGCGATGTCGTCGAGCGGCGAGGATTTTTTCCCCTTGCGGTTCTTCATGCGGTAGCCGAGCCAGGACTGCACCACCTTGAGCCCCGAGACCTCGAATTCCCACACCGCCAGTGCGACCGGCTTGAACAGGCCGTCGCCGATATGCAGCGTCTGCGTCGCTTCGTCGTAGGAAAATTTCTCCGGCAAGCCATCCGTGGCGATGGCTTTGGTGCAGCGTGCGCGACCCTGCGGCCAGGTCTGCCCTTGCGCGAAGCGTTCGCCGTAACTGTGCAGGTAGATGAGCCGCCGCCCGATGACGACGGCGACCGCAAACAGCCCCTTGTCCAGCGTGACGGGAACGCGCACCTCGCGGTTCTCCAGTTCGGCGTGGAAGCGTTCTGTATAGCCGGGGTGGGCGAGCACGGCGTAGAGATAGGCGGCGATGTCATCCGCGCCGACCGTTATTCCAAGCGCCTGCTTCAGCGCGGCGGGCAAGGCCGGATGCATATTGGGTTGCTGGGCTTGCGCGTCGCGGTAAAGAGGCAAGATGTTTTTTGCGCCATATGATCCTCGGAAGAAATCCAAGTCTGGCACATAGGATGACATCGAGAGTGCTGGACCTGCTCCAATTGGCTGAGAAAAAAGAGTAGAAAAATAAAATTGATTTTCTGAGTAGCTATGCCAAAGCGAGGGCCTTGGATAATCCGCCAATCGCGGGTCGGCGATCAACCACTGACGGTCAAACGACCTATAACCATAAGGTAGAACAGGTGCGATTGGACTGCCCGATGGCAAGTCGGCCAAAGCCATAAGTTGTTCGCCGGTGCTCAAATCCATTACGTCGGATGTGATTTTTCGGTCGCGCGATTCTTTGAATGCGACAGAACGATCCGGTGCATTCAACAATGCATCCCAGCGCTTCTCAAGAACTTCAGGTGTAGTTCCAAGCGGCCACGTCCGCTTGATTTGCGCACCTGATGTTTGCCATGGCATCAGGTCGGTAATCTGTGGCCAGTCGAAGAAAGTTGCCGTGCTCTGCGGGCGGAACGGGGCTTGCCATTCCGCCGGGCAAGCCTCGAAGTGCAAATTCTCGAGGCTCTCGATGCTTTCCAGCTTTTCCAGCTTGGCCGCGCGGTTGCCTTCGATGCGGCAGTAATGCACTTGCGCCGGAGTGCCAGGGTTTGGAGCGCCGTAGCGCACGGCGATGGCGATCGCCACCGGGGTCTGGATGTTGAACACGTTTTCGTCCTGGCGGGTGCCGCGGCCTTCGCCGCCCAAGTCGATGATCCAGATTTCGTCGCACAGCCGCCGCATGTGTTCGCGCATGCCGAGGAAGGCGTCGCCGTCCAGATAAGACGAAGCGGTGATGTAGGTGACGATGCCGGGGCCGGGCATGACGCCGGGGTGTTGGTGCTCGAACACTTTCCACAGCGCCCAGCGCCAGAAGTAAACGTAGAGGTTGTAGATGTTCTTGAGCTGCCCGCCCTTGCCAGCTTTCTTCACCGGATCGATGAAGTCTTCGAGGATGGCGTCCTTGCCGTTCTTGCTCTCGCCCCAGCGCACCCATGCGCCGGTCATCATGCGATTTTCTGCGGTGGCCGCCTCGTGCCGGTCGTAAGGCGGATTACCGATGCACACCAGCACCGGCTGGATGTCCTTGATGGAGCGGGCGCGTTTGTGTTCGTCGCCGATGGGTTTGTAGAGCAGCGGCAGTTCGGGAATTTTTTCGTGCGGCGATTCCAGCGTGTTGCTGAGACAGATGCCGACGCCATTGAGCGGCACTTTCGCGCCGAAGTCGTGGATCATGCGGGTGAGGCGTAGCGCGGACACCGAATAAGGCCCCACCATGATCTCGAAACCGTAGAGCTGTTTGGCGAGGCTTTCGGCACGCCCGATGATCGCGCCGTCGCCTTCCGTCTCGCGCACCCGTTGCAGCGCGTGTTCGACGATGCCCAGCAGATAGGTGCCGGTGCCGACCGCCGGGTCGAGGGTGGCGACATCGCCATCCGCGAAGCCCAGCTTCTTGTGGAATTTCTCGCACAGCAATTCGTCCACCAGCCGCACCTGGGCCTGCACCACTTCCACCGGGGTGTAGTAGGCCCCGGCGTCCTTGCGCAGCTTGGGGTCGTATTCGGCGAGGAAGTCTTCGTAGAAGTGCAGCCACGGATCGCGTCTGCCGCGCGACATGGTGCCCGTCGGCACGGCTTGAATGACGCGCTGGAGCAGGTTGAGGGATGCGCCGATGTCGTCGCTCAACTGGGAGTCGGTCAGCACTTCCAGCGCGCGGGACAACAGGCTGTTGGTGCCGGTGAGCTGCTGGATGGCGCGGTCGAGCAGCAGCGTGTCGCTGCCGTCCGAACGCGCGAGCAGCAGGGCGAAGACCACCGTCTGCGCGTAGGAGTCGGCAAACACCTGGTCGCTGGCTTCCGGGAAGAGATAGCGCCGCCAGTCCCGCGCCACGGACAGCATGGCATCGGAGCGTTTGTGCAATGCTTCCAGCACGTCGTCGTGCAGCATGCGGCAAAGCGGCGCGAGCAGTTCGGCCAGTTGCTTGGCCGACTTGGGCACGATGGGTTCCCACTGAAAAAAGTCAGTCAGCAATACCCGCATGTCGTCGGCAGATTGGTTGTTTACGGCGCGCGCACCGATGACAGTCAGATCATCGGCGAAACGCACGCGCCGGATGCTTTCTCCATAGCGGAACAACGCCCACTCGTTGCCATCGGTATAGATCAGATTGGGCAAGAGGCTGAACCGCTCCCACTGCTTTTTGTTGTGACCCTTGAAACGGTGCGGCTCCACGCCCGTGCCCGGCGACTTCAGCTCGATATAGCCGCACAACAAGCGGTTCACTGTCACGGCGAAATCGGGGCGGCCAAGCTGGTCGTCGAGCGTGCTTTCGTCTTTCGCCACCACGGCCAGATTTTGCGAGCGGCCAATTTTTTCCAGCAGTTCGTCCACCGGGCGGCGTAATTGGTCTTCTTCGCGGCCATCCACTACGGCGCCGAATTTCGACTGGATGGTGGCGGCGAAGGATTCGAGCGCTTCTTGCATCACGTCTTGGCTTTGTTTGCTTTTCATTGTGTCTTAGGCGGCTTTTTATTTTTGTAGACCGGATTATTGAATCATACCGTCAAATCCTTCCCGCAAACCATTGCATCTTGAAAGGCCGGAATGAAGCCCCAAACAAATTTAGTCAAATTTCATGTGGGCAAACACAATGGGAGGTTGTAAAGACACGCTTGAATGTTGGTCACTTATACGTTACCATTCGATCATGAAAATCAAGGTTGAAGAATATATTTGCCCAGATGGCTCAAACCCATATAAGGCATGGTTTGACGACCTTGACCCACAGGCTGCCGCCAAAATCGTTACTGCCAAATTGCGCTTGGAACTTGGGAATACATCCAGCGTGAAATGGTTTGAAGGCATTGGCGAATACGTCATCGACTGGGGGCCGGGTTACCGTGTTTACCTTGCCAAGGATGGTGACACACTCATCATCCTGTTTGGCGGTGGCACCAAGCGCGGTCAGCAGAAGGATATTGATAAGGCGAAGGCATTGCACCACGAATACAAGGCGCGAAAGAAGGCAAAGTCTGCCGCCGGCAAAACCGAAAAAACCAAGAGGTGATTACATGGCTCTAACCCGAAATTTCAAACAAACAGTCATCGAGCGCGTTGAACGCGATCCCGAGTTTGCGAAAGCGCTGCTTGATGAAGCGGCAACCTTATTTTTGAGTGACGAACCGGAAACGGCGCGCCTCATCCTTCGCGACCTCGTGAATGCCACGGTGGGATTCGAGCAACTGGCCGTGTTGACTGACAAACCCAGCAAAAGCCTGCACCGCATGTTATCGCCCAAAGGTAATCCAAGCATGGATAACCTCGCCGCTATTTTTGGTGCTGTCCGTGCGCGCCTGAAGGTGGGAATTGAAGTTCATACGGTTGAATTAGCATAGCAGGTTGCTTTGCATTGGCTTGGCACGAACTGCGCTGATTTCACGCTTGCGGGTCGCCGGTTCAATTCCTGAATGCGCCCAGCGTCCAAGGCCATCCGATCACGCTGGGGGTATTATCGGGAGTATTAGCAGAAATCGTACCGTAAACTTTCTGGCTAATATCTAAAGCTAATGCGGTTTTGCTGGACGCGGGTTCAATTCCCGCCGTCCCACCAACAAACCAAAAAGCCACCTTCGCGGTGGCTTTTTTGTTGGCTTTTTCAGAAACAAGTTATTTTCAATCCTTGCCGATACTCACAAAATTTGATCATGTGAGTATCGGTTCATCACGCGAAATTCTTCGCCACGAAATTCCAGTTCACCAGATTGGTCAAAAAGGCCTCGACGAATTTGGGACGCAGGTTGCGGTAATCGATGTAGTAGGCGTGTTCCCACACGTCCACGCACAGCAGCGCCTTGTCGCCGGTGGTGAGCGGCGTGCCGGCTGCGCCCATGTTGACGATGTCCACGCTGCCGTCGGCCTTCTTTACCAGCCAACTCCAGCCGGAACCGAAGTTGCCCACGGCAGAAGTCTGGAACGCCTTCTTGAAGTCATCAAAGCTGCCCCACTTCTTGTTGATTGCGTCGGCCAGCGCGCCGCCCGGCGCGCCGCCGCCGTTCGGCTTCATGCAGTTCCAGAAGAAGGTATGGTTCCACACTTGCGCGGCGTTGTTGTAGAGGCCGCCGGCAGGCGCCTTCTTCACGATGGCTTCCAGATCAAGGTTCTCGTATTCGGTGCCCTTGATCAGGTTATTGAGGTTGGTCACATAGGCCTGATGATGCTTGCCGTAGTGGTATTCGAAAGTTTCTTTGGACATGTGCGGTTGCAGCGCGTCCATCGCGTAGGGTAATGCAGGCAGGGTATGTTCCATCATTGATCTCCTCGATTGTGAGCAAGTTGTGGAGCGGTGATTCTAGACAAGCATCATGCAACAAACAATGATCTGCGTCACCTCCTTTTACTGTCGGGGTGTACCATTTCGGCATGAGTTCAGTACCCCGTTTCCTGTGCGACGAGATGCTCGGCCGGCTGTGCCGCTACCTGCGCGCCGCCGGATATGACGCGCTGCAGGCCAACGGCGGCCGCGGCGACGGCGAGTTGCTGCGGCAATGCCATGAGTAAGGACGCTACTTCCTGACGCAAGACCAACTGGTACAGGAACACAGGGCGGCGCGCGGCGTGGCGCTGCTGCTGCCGCAGGGCGATCTCGACCGGCTCGCCGCCACGCTCGGCGCGCACTTCGGGCTCGACTGGCTCAGCCACGCCTTTACCCGCTGCCTGCGGGACAACACGCCGCTGGTTGCGGCAGACACCGCAGCGCTGGCGCGCGCCCCGGCCGATGCGCTCAGGCCGGAGGAACCGCTCTACCATTGTCCAATGTGTGGAAGAATTTACTGGCGCGGCTCGCACTACAAGCGCATGCGCGCCAAGCTGGCCGCCTGGCAATCGGCTAAAACAGAGCCATCTGCCCCGCGCGTAACGGCGGTCTGAAGCTGCCGGTATCGAGCGGCGCATCGTCGAGGTTGAAGCCCATCCGCCCGCACGCGATCTGGAAGCGCTGCGCCAGCAACCCGGAGAATTGGTCGTTGTAACTCAAATAGCTGCCCAGCCCGGCATCGCTCCCGCCGCGCATCCCGCGCAGCCGGTTCATCACATGCGCCGCCTTGAGCGGGTAATGCGTGGCGAGCCAGTCCTCGAATAGTTCCTTCAGCTCGTAAGGCAGGCGCAGCAGGCTATAGCCCGCGCTGCGCGCGCCATGCTCGTGTGCGGCCTGCAACACATTCTCCAGCTCTGCGTCGGTAAGGAAGGGGATCACCGGCGCGACCAGCACGCCGCAAGGCACGCCCGCCGCGTTCAACCGCGCGATGGCCTGCAGCCTGCGGCGCGGCGAGGAGGCGCGCGGCTCCAGCTTGCGCGCCAGCTCCGCATCCAGCGTGGTGACCGAGATATGCACCTGCACCAGATTGTCCTGCGCCAGTTGCGCGAGCAGATCGAGGTCGCGCTCGATCAGCGCCGACTTGGTCACGATGGACAGCGGATGACTGCATTCCGCGAGCACCTCGATGACCTGCCGCGTGATCTGCCACTCACGCTCGATGGGCTGGTAGGGATCGGTGTTGGTGCCCAGCGCGATGGGCGCGCAGCGATAGGATGGCTTGGCCAGTTCCGCGCGCAGCAGCTTCGCCGCCTCCGGCTTGGCGAACAGCTTGGTCTCGAAGTCCAGCCCCGGCGAAAGGTTGAGGTAGCCGTGACTGGAGCGCGCAAAGCAGTAGATGCAGCCGTGCTCACAGCCGCGATAGGCGTTGAGCGACTGCGAGAACGACGGGTTGGACGGATCCTGGCGCTGGATCACGCTCTTCGCCCGCTCGACGGTCACCGTGGTCTTGAACGGCGGCAGCTCTTCGTCCGCCGTGCCCCAGCCGTCGTCAACCCGCTCGCGCGCCACGCTCTCGAAGCGCCCCTCGATCTGCAACGTCGCGCCACGGCCTTTTGCTACTTCGTGCTTCACTTCTGTAATCCTGAAAATCGGTAACCCGCATTTTGCCAGATAATTTCCGGCAACTTTGTTATGCTGACCGCCACAATGGGGAGTAAGAAAATGCGTTACGCCATCGTCGTCGAAAAAGCCGGGAATAACTATTCCGCCTATGTGCCGGGTTTACCCGGATGCGTCGCCACCGGAAGCAGCGTTAAAGAAGCGGAGCAAGAAATCAGCGAAGCCATCAAGTTTCATATCGACGGGCTGCGCGAAGATGGGTTGCCTGTTCCTGCGCCAGCCAGTGTGGTTGAGTATCTGAAAATTGTTGCATGCCACCACATGGAGGCTAGATGACTACAAAACTAACGATTCAAAATCTAAAAAACATTGCATCGCTTGAGTTTGAGATACCACCCCCTGGTGCCTACCTTCTCACTGGCAGTAACGGATCTGGTAAAACTTCTTTACTTACATGCTTAAGCCGCTTGAAGAATAGCGGTGCCTTTCAACGTGGTTTTCGTTCTTCGTCACATCCGTCACTCGATTCGCACAGGGGGGCCAGCGTTAAATATGAGATAAATAAAAAAACAGTCACATACACCTATGTTGAAGAACGCTGGGCACCTCTGCCACGGAAGAACAGCGGCCTTCTCTCCGAGTCTGGCTTTCCCGAGGTTGCATATATAGCGGCAGATGCTGATCGAGTAGAGCCTCAACAAGAAGAGTTCGCTCCACGCAGCATTAGACTCACGCCGCAATCGCTCCGCGACTCAATGAACAGCATCTTCTCAACGACGAGATTTATTGACCTTTGTTATCTAAATTTGAATCGAGGAGGGCGAAGTAAGGCTTATTTGATTAGGAAGACGCAGCCGAATAAGCCCGCAACTTACTTCTCGGAGCGGAACTTCAGTCTAGGCGAACTTTGCGTACTTAAATTGTTATTGGCGCTGGAAGACATCGCAAATAACTCGCTAGTTTTGATTGACGAACTTGAGCTGGCAATTCACCCGCGAGCTCAAATTCAGCTATTCCATTACCTGACAAAGTTTGCAAGCCACAAAAACCTAACAATCATTTTTTCTACACATTCTGTAACCCTCATCAAAGGAACAGATCGTAAAAAAATTCTTTTTCTGCAAAACTCTGGCGGGATTGTTAGCTGCATCAAAGGCTGCTATCCAACATTTGCGCTTGGTCATATCTCATCAGGAGAGGAGGTTGCACCAGACTGTGTTGTTTACGTTGAGGATGACTCTGCAAAAAAATGTGTGGATGCCATGTTCGATTTGTATCGAAAACAAATGGCATCAGATGTCGCGCAACCAACGGTGTTAGCTGTGCCACTCGGAGGGTTTCGTCAGATACTGGAATTCCTGGACAAAGCCCCGCAAATGTTGCCTACGCATACAAAATTAATGGCCGCGCTAGACGCTGACGTCGAGCAAGAAAGCCTAGCGAAATATACACAAGATGATGATTTGAAAATGCTATCGCTATTTAAGAGGCTGGGAAATCACTTGGCCTATCTGCCTTGGACGCCGGAAGTTGGGCTCGTTCAGTTGATCCAGATGGATATTGCCTCTCACGAAGCGCTGCTCAAGACTTACTTCTCGGATCATCGCATTGTGATTCCACATGACTGGGCACAGACCACCGAAGGATTGAACGGAAAAGCTTTGCGCACCGCTTGCAAACAAGCGGTCTCTGCGCTTGGACAATCACTCGAAAAACTGCTGGGCAAATCGAATGATCGAATTCGGGAGGATTTATTTTGCTATTTGGTATTACAAACAGACTCTAAAAAGCTTCACAACTTGGTAGATTTCGTCGGAAAGCTGATCCACCAGTAGGGTGCATTCCATGCACCATGGTGCGCACAGCGCACCCTACATCTCGCTCAACTGCCCATCCGCAAACAGCAACGCGCAGCGCACCGTCTTGCCTGCATACACCGTTTGCATCGCAGTCCGATATTCCTGCATCTGTGCGCGGTAGCGTGCGGCATCTTCGCTGTCGCCCAGTTTGTAGTCCAGCACCCATACTTCGTCGTCGAATTCCACCAGCCGGTCGATGCGCTTCAGTTCGCCGAGTGAATTAACGTAAGGCATTTCGTTGCTGGCGCTGCGGTAATGTTGCGCGTCGAAGAAGCGCGCGAGGTGCGGCAAGGTCAGCAGGTGTTGGGCTTGCTGCCAGAGCGGCTCGATCTCTTCGGCGGGGATGGCGAGGCGGTGTTGGAGATCGGCGCTTTGAGCATCGACCCTCACCCCTAGCCCCTCTCCCGCCTGCGGGCGATAACCAGCGACTTGCCCGTTTACGGGCTTAGTCGAATGGCTAGTTGTTTCATCAGGGGAGTAATCGGTGATGTGTTGCAGCAGCGCGTGCAGCCAGATGCCGCGCTGTTGTTGCGCGGTGTTGCGGGCGGCGCGTTTGCCGGTGGGGATAATGGGAGGGAGATGGGTTGATACACTTCCCGTTCGCCCTGAGCCTGTCGAAGGGTGAACGTCCGGATGATTCAGGGAAGGCTTCGACAAGCTCAGCCCGAACGGAGTTGATACTTCATCATCTCGAATCAATGTCAGCGGGTTGTCACGCTGCTCTGCCACCTCCGCGATGCGGTCGTACCACGACAGCACCTTCTTGTTTTCTTCCTTGTCTTTGCCCCTGCTGTTGCCGCTGACGATGAGCGCCTGTTGCGCGCGGGTCATCGCGACGTAGAGCAGGTTCATCTCTTCGCGCGCCTGTTGCGCGGCGTCCTGTTCGAACAGCGGCGTGCGTCTCCTGCCGCGCGAGGCATGGTCGGCATACAGCGAGAAATGCAGCGGTTGCGGCTCGTGCGCGGGCCAGTCGAGCAGCACGTCGTTGCCTTCCTTGTTCTTTTTTTCCGCGTTCGCATCCAGCAGCCAGACGATGGGCGCTTCCAGCCCTTTCGATTCATGCACGGTATAGATGCGCACCGCATCGCCCGCCGTGCCGAGTTTTCCTTCGTCCGGCGCATCGTCGCGGCTGTCGCGCAATTCGCGCAGTTCCTGCAGGAAGCGCGGCAGGCTGGGGTAGCGTCCGGCATCCACGCTCAGCGCAATCTCCATGAATGCGTGCAGATTGGCGGCAACTTTGGCGCGCATCTCGGGCGGTAGCACGGCAGTGTAACGCGCCAGCACGTCGCCCTCGAAATAGATGCGATCGAGCAGGTCGTGCACCGGCAGCTTGTCGGCGAGCGCGAGCCAGTTTTTCAGCAGGCTGGCGGCGCGCTGCAGGGCGGGCGATGGTTCGGTGAGGTGTTGCAGGCGCGACCACCAAGAGGATTTGGGATTTGGGATTTGGGATTTGTGGAGAACGGCGGCCTTATCTTCATTCATTGCCTCGCTCTCAAATCCTAACTCCCAGTTCCCAAATCCTAATGCCATCAAGTCTTCATCGCTGCACGCGAAGATCGGCGTGCGCAGCACCTGCGCGAGCGCGAGATCGGCGAACGGGGTGATGAGGAACATCAGCAGCGCCTGCACGTCCTCCGCTTCCAGCGTGTCGAGCAGGCCGCCGTGCCGCGAGCTGATGAACGGGATGTGGCACGCGCGCAGGGCTTCTTCGTACACTCGCAAATGGGTGCGGCTGCGCACCAGCACCATGATGTCGCCGTAGCAGGCGCGGCGTGCTTTGCCATCTTTATTCACCGACCAGCCGCTGACAATGGTTTGCAGCAGCCCGGCGAACTGCGCCGCTTCCTTGTGGCGCGCGCCCTCCCCGACTTCATCCCTCGGCGTAGTCAGCGGGTCGCGCAAACTCAGTTCGCTTGATGCTGGCAGATTCTGTCCTCCGTCCTCTGTCTTCTGTCCTCTGGCAAGCGGCAGCACCGCCACATGGCCGGGCAAGCCGGTATGCTCGGCGGTGTGCGGCTCGAAATCCACAAAGCCTTCGGGATGGCCGGCGAACACGGCATTCACCGCATCCAGCACGGCGGGCGCGTTGCGGCGGGTGTGGTTGTTGTGCAGCTCGTGCGCCGCGAAATGCTCTTTCAGATAGTCGCGCGCGATGCCGAACAGCCGCGCATCGGCGCGGCGGAAGCGGTAGATGGATTGCTTGGGATCGCCGACGACGAACACGGTGGGCTGCGACTCCACCGCCACCGCCGCATCGAACCACGCGCGCAAAA
>Ga0209317_1001993_pt1 | contig 15830 bp, 16 predicted proteins | sample RifGroB2_FD_183994 | JGI IMG/M metagenome (GOLD analysis project Ga0209317, IMG submission 183994) | Soil microbial communities from Rifle, Colorado, USA - Groundwater B2 (SPAdes) (version 2) | ecosystem: Environmental > Terrestrial > Soil > Unclassified | place: Rifle, Colorado | collected... | reverse complement strand
TCGCTGGTCAGGTACATGGTCGGCATCGAGTACCGGTTCGAGGTGCGGCTGGTTCTCAAGAAGGAAGAAGTGCCGGTCTGCAGGCTCGGGGAAAGTGCGCCGGACTCGCCGCGGCTTGGCTGGTCAACCTGGCTCAAGTCGCCGGCGGCCGCTCTGCCGGCCGATCCGTTTGTAACCATTCAAGAGGGCGAGGCGAATTAACGCAGGATGCCCCTGGCGTTGGAGGAATGTGCCCTTGTTCGCAGACACCATAAAAGGGAAATTAGCGCCAACGCTTGCCAGAAAGAAGTCGAGGGCGTTGCAGGACGCTGCAGACCGGAAGACAGATGAAATGCGGCAGTACGAGTACGTGGTGGCGCGCGATTCAGTACTCGGCGAACTTTCCGCGCTGCCCGTGTCCGCGACCCAGGAGTGCATCAGTAACGCAAAAGCTGCCAGGCGCAAGGAAAGACTGGAACTCGTGAACAGTCAGGTGCTTTGTCCCCGGCACGTCGCCGAGGCAGCGCGTTTGCGAAAGGACATGGACGAGGTGGAGAACATGCGTTGTGCCAAGCATGTTTATCTGGCCGATGACCCGTATGCGCCTCCCGAGTTGCGCGACAACCCGCCCCCTGGCTTTATGAAGCCGACGCCCGAGCAGCTTGAGGAAATGGGGTTGGATGGAGAAATGCTTAGCCCGAAAAAAAGCAACTTCAGGGCTGCAGTTTACATCAAAGATCCGGTGGTTTGGGGGGCAAATCCAAAACCAAGGACTGTGGTGGCGTTTAGGGGGTCAACCACAGCTGAAGACGATTGGAATAACAACTTCAACTAAAATGCAAACATTGAAGCGCCGTATTACCGTAACGCTGTGGAAATTGGTAACGCCCTAGCTGGATTGGATTCAGGCATTCATTTTGTCGGCCATTCACTTGGTGGTGGTTTAGCGAGTGCCGCTCAAGGTGGAAGCGGTTTAACTGCATTCACTTATAACGCAGCGGGGCTGCATCCTGCAACGGTAGCTCGATATTCCAAGGACTTCATTCATGTTGCAGCAGAGACGGCGAGGATAACCGCCATAAGGGTTGAAGGCGAGGTGTTGACGAAAACCCAGGAGAATTTGTGGGAGTCGAAGGGACTTTCTTTGCTTGCTAACCATGCAGTAGGGATCAAGCGAGACTTGTCCCCCGGTCATGATGAAAAGTACTTCAAGCAACTGAAAACCCTGAAGAAAATTGATGCTGGTGATAACTACGACACTTATTTACATGGGATGGACGAGGTGATTGATTCAACTGAGAAGAGCAAGACTTCTGATGAGACCGCCTTAAAAAGCTGTAGAGGCAGTAGGAGGGAATAAGGTGAAAGGTTTCGGTTCCTTCTTTCATCGATTGTCAAAACGATGTCTATTTTCCAAGCTTCAACTTACAGGAGTATTCATGATGATGACAACTCACGCTATTGCTGCCCCCTCGTTCAATCTTATGCCTCCTCAGTACTACTTTGCTGACGTCAAAACCCAAGGGTTATTAGCGGCAGCTCTGGCAGGGAATATTGAAAGGGCAAAGCAACTTGTTGCTGAAGGTGCCAATCCCAATGAAGAGGGGCCTCGGGACAACCTCTACCATCGATTGAGACCGTTACATTACGCTGTAGCAGCTAACAAACAACAGGCAGTGAGGATTTTGATAGCAGTGGGGGCCGATCCCGAACTCAATGCTCAAGGTTTTGGGGAAGCCTTCTTGTTCGCTATGACTCTGGAGAATATGAATATAATCTCATTGCTGTTGGATAGTCTGCCGGTCGAGAAATTGTCGAAAGCGACCCTCAAATCGATGCTGTTTGAGTCTGTAAAGCAACCCTGCCAGCGTTGCTTGGAACTCCTACTCGTCAGGGGGGCACCCATAGACTTCCCCGATGGTGCTGGTTACACCGTACTGATGCGAGCAATGGATGCACAGGATTATGACATGGCGGAATGGCTTCTGTTAAAGGGTGCATCCGTTCACATCGAACCTCGTAGTGGAATGACCCCGGCTTACTCGGCAGAGTTTCACCTGAAAAAGTACAAGCCAGGCAGCCCCACCTATAACAAAGTGCTTCATCTGAAGAAGCTGATGGAAGAGCGTGGAGCGGTGTTCCCGGCTCTGAGCCCGGCGGAAGTGAGGGCAAAGCGCGAAAAGCATTGATCGCCTGCAAGGCTCCGCAGGCAGTCCACACACATTCCAAAGCCCAGCACTCTCACCGCCTGTTCAGGACGCTCCATGCCCTACACCCAGGACGACAAGCTCATTTCCATAGACACCCCTCTTGGCGAAGACGTTCTGCTGCTGACGGGGCTGTCCGGAGAAGAAGGCATCTCCAGGACCTTCAGCTTCGAACTGTCGCTCCTCTCGGAAAATCACGCCATCCCCTTCGACGCCATCATCGGCAAAAACGTCACAGTCACCATCAACCTGCCTGACGGCAACAAGCGATACCTGAACGGAACCGTCTCCAGCTTCTCGCAGGGCAGGGGAGGGGGAGAGGAGGGCGCGGATACCAGATTCACCAGCTATCGTGCGACCATGGTTCCCTGGTTCTGGGTCCTGACCAGATCTTCGGATTCCCGCATCTTTCAAAATCTCTCCGTTGGCGAAATCGTGGAAAAAGTTTTCAAGGACAAAGGCCTCACCGATTATAGGCTCGACCTCCAGGGGAACTATGACAAGAAGGAGTTCTGCGTTCAGTACCGGGAGACCGACTACAACTTTGTGTCGCGCCTCCTTGAGGAAGAGGGCATTTTTTATTACTTCGAGCACCAACAAGGCAAACACAAGATGGTCCTTGCCGACACCCCCGACGCGCACAAACACTGCCCCGGGCAAAAGGCTGTCTCGTGCCAACTGAGCCTTCAGGCTGTGCGGGATCAAGACGTCATCACCGCCTTCGAACTGACGCAGCAGATCGGCGCGTCAAGGTACAGCCTCAATGACTTCAATTTCGCCACGCCGAACACGAGTCTCAACGTGGAAGTGCAGGGCATGGATGCGCTGAAGATCGGCAACCGACAGATCTACGATTACCCCGGCAACTTCCGGAACAGATCTGCCGGCGAAACGATGGCAAGAATCCGCATGGAGGGGGATGAGGCCCATTGCATCAGAATCCGCGGGACGAGCGACTGCCGTTTTTTTGCCAGCGGATTCCGCTTCACCCTCAAAGAGCACTCCCGCGCCGACCTAAATGACAAAGATTACCTCCTCGTCACCGTCACACACAATGCAACAGAAGGATACGGAGATGATGCCGGGGCACGCTATGAAAACAGCTTCGAGTGCCTGCCCCACAGCGTCCCGTATCGCCCGCCCCGCCTTACCCCCAGGCCGGCTGTGCAGGGGATGCAGACCGCCATCGTTGTCGGCCCACCGGGTGAGGAGATCCACACAGACGAACACGGCAGGGTGAAGGTCCAGTTCCATTGGGACCGCGAGGGAAAGAAAAACGACAACAGCTCGTGCTGGATCAGGGTGAGCCAGCTTTGCGCGGCAAACGGGTGGGGCACGCTGCATATACCGCGTATCGGCCAGGAGGTTGTCGTTGACTTCCTGGAAGGGGATCCGGACCGGCCGATAGTAACAGGGCAGCTCTACAACGGCGTGAACCTTCCGCCTTACCCGCTGCCGGCACACAAGACCAGAAGCACCTTGAAGTCGAACTCCTCTCCCGATGGAGGCGGGTTCAACGAAATCCGTTTTGAGGACAGGAAGGGGGAGGAGCAGCTTTTCATCCACGCCCAACGGCAGCAGGACAATCGAGTGAACGGTAGTGCGCTGGAATGGGTCGGAGAGGATCGCCATCTCATCGTCGGGAGGGACCAGTACGAAAAGGTTTCGGGGGATCAGCATCTGACGGTGACAGGAGACAGAAACGAGAAGGTGGACGGGACGGTTTCGCTGACAGTGAGCGAGGATATGCAACAGAAAGTCGGCGCGAAACACGCGCTCGACGCGGGGGAGGAAATCCACCTGAGGGCAGGAACCAGGCTCATCATCGAGTCGGGACGGGAAATCTCTCTGAAGGTAGGAGGGAATTTCATCAACATCGCCCCTGCCGGCGTGAGCATAGTCGGGACGATGATCCTCATCAACAGCGGCGGTTCAGCAGGATCCGGTAGTGGAGCGTCGCCGGAAGCCCCGCGGATACCCAAAGAGGTGGAACGAGCCAATCCAGGCGAGGCAGAGGCGAAAGCCCCAACCAAACCGGCAACCGTAGGTCCGCAGGCGGCGGCGCTGAAAACGGCAGCCCGACAGCACAGGTTTTTCTGTGACAGCTGAACGCCTGAAGAAACCGGTCCGTGAGGTCGGAGTAGATCATGGAAAACAGAAAGCTCAACGCACTGAAGGCGGCACTCTTCTCTTCGCCGTCGGCAACAGCCTTTGTCATTTTGGACGGCGCCACCGTGCCGGACCTGCCGGCAAGCCTGGCGGCTTTCAGGCCCGAGTACGTCTGCCTCTACCGTGGCGTGCACGAGCCGGATTTGGCAGAGGTCGCTCCTTACCTGGCGATCCTGGAGCGGGATGACCATTTCACGGAATGGGTTCTATGTAACGGGTGGGGGAGGTGCTGGGGGATCTTCGGCAGTTCCGAGGCAGCCCTGCCGGAACTGAGGAAACATTTCAGGAGATTTGTGAAGGTGTCGAACGAGGGGAAATTCCTATACTTCCGTTTCTACGACCCCGTAGTGCTGAGGTGTTATCTGCGCAACTGCAACCTTGAGGAATCCCGCAGCTTTTTCGGGCCGGTCATCTGCTTTCTGATGGAGGATATAGAATCGGGGGACGTGAGAAGGCTCCGTCTTGCTGATCACGTGCTACGTGAGGACAGCACATCCATTGAATAGCTGCAGCGAACGAACTGGAGGTAGTCATGGAGATTCGACCCAACAAGATAGATGAACTCCCGCGCCGTCTTCATGAAAAGGCTTGATGCGGCAATCAGGCGGGGTTTGCAGGACTACCATCGAGATCGACTGGAACGAGCTACTCAACGTCAGCGAGCCATACGCCACTGAGTAAAACTTTGCTGCTCGGCCTCCAACCGGTCACCTGTTTAGAGGTCGAGTCACTCACTGCACCTCCAAATCCTCCTGTTTTTCGGCCTAAGTGGCTGGGCGTTGACTTGGATAAAAGGCCCGGGTGTCACCCACACCTTTCAGGAAGCGGATACAGCGACCGTTAGCTGAAGCTGGCTGAGCAGGGTTGACGTGCAGTTAATGGACCTGGCTAGATCCTGTAGGAGCGGCATTCCTGCCGCGATTGTCCAACAGCTATTCGAGGAAATGTCGCTCCAAAGCGCGCGAAGCGATAAGTCCTTCTCCTATAGAAAATCGGTTGATCACCATGCCTTACACCCAATCCTTGTAAGGACACTTACGATACTTATTTGCACAGCATGGATGAGGTGATCGACTCAGCCGAGAAGAGTAAAATCTATGACGAGGCGGTTTTAAAGAAATGCCAAAAATAACAGGAGGAAATAAATGGCAGCGATATTTCATTCACAGCGACGCCTGAGTGACATCGGAATGTTAACCACACTTATAGGGATAATCATTATGACGACTATAAATGCAAACGCTGCACCCTCTTTTAAACTGAAGCCCCCTCAGTACTATTTTAGCGATCATAAAACCGTGGCTTTGCTGGCTACAGCCATGGCCGGTGATCTGCCAAAGGCGAAGCAACTTATGGCTCAAGGGGCAAACCCGAACGACGAGGGTCCGCGTGACAACCCTTACAACCGGTTGCGACCGTTGCACTATGCTATTGCAGCTAACAACCCCCAGGCTGTCAAGACTCTGATGGCGGTGGGGGCCGATCCTGAGATGAAAACAGAGGGTTTTGGCAGGGCGCTGGTGTTTGCCATGACACTCGACAAAGTGGACATGCTAGGGCTGTTGTTGGATCTTAGACCGATTAGTAGGTTGTCGACGGATGCTTTAAGGTCCTTACTGTTCCGTTCTGTAGGCATTCCTCGTCCAGCTTGCATGGATTTACTACTCCAACGCGGTGCCCCCATTGATTTCCCAGATGGTGCCGGATACACAATCATGATGGCTGCAATGGATGCGCAGGACTACGACCTTGCGGAGTCGCTCCTCAGACGAGGTGATTCGGTTCACGTCCAAGCTGGTGGCGGTATGACGCCAGCATATTCCGTGCAATTCCACCTGCAAAAATTCAAACCCGGCAGCCCCACCTATAACAAGGTGCTCCACCTCAAAAAAATGATGGAAGAGCGCGGAGCGGTTTTCCCAGCTTCAAGCCCTGCCGAAATACGGGCAAAGCGCGCCAAATGATAAGTGCCCCTCCTCATAGAGAACGGGTCGATCTCCGTTGGAGGCGTCCCATGGAGCTGTTGATAAATCTATTAATGGCCATTCTGCTCGCCTTAAGCCTGAGCAACTGTAGTAACGCTGCTGAAAACAGCATCAGAACTACAAACCCCGAAGGAGTTCAACAAGTCATGAAAACACATTATATAGGCAGATTTGCCATTGATGTGCCGGTGGAGTTCAAGTTGGCGGCGCAGAGCCATAAGATTCGATATGCAGAAATATTGGATTTTACGTGGAGCTCAAGTGAACGAACAAAGGAGCGAGATACGCTATGGATGCAAAAGATAGCCAAAATAAAAAAAATGCCCAAGCCTGTAGATAAAAAGACAACATTAATAGAAGAGGTTACATTCCCTTCAATAGCTAAATGGGCTAAAGGGGTTTTATATTATGGTGATTATCTTCTTACTCAAAGATTATTTTGGACAATACTAGTAGATTACGGTGAAACAGGAATATGGTTGACAATAGCCGGTACCAATAAAGATAAGATGGTGAAAAATTTCACCAATATACTTGCCCATTATGATTCTGGCCTTAGACAAGCGCAAACGGAATCTTTTTTTCTGAATTACGGCAAAATATTACTTCCTTATCTTGAGCAAGAGGAGAGCTATGTACGTTTTGAAGGGCCAAAAGAGATGATCTTACGGTTGGAAATAAGGGAGACACACAAAGTAGAAGAGGCGGGTGTAATGGATCGTTTGGCAGCTTCACTCGGTGTTAATTTTGCTCCTGGTGTTGATGTAAATAAAATAAGAGCTGGTAAGCGAACTGTTTCCGGATTAGCTGGACAAGAAATTGTTACTCGCTTAAGCGATAAAGAGGGCAAGGAGCTGTTCTTTGCCTGGGATTATCAGGGAAGAGAGGATTCCGGAGAGCATCCTGAAATAAAAATTGGGATTGAATGCCCAGATGAAAATATTCGTGAAAAGCTAGAACTGTGGGACAAGGTGGTCAATTCATTTCGGTTGGCTACTAAATGACTATTAAAAGAGAGTGATGCTATGCTAAATGCCTCAATACTAAAAGAAGTAGAAAGTGAAAGTTTGAGACAAGCTATTGTAGGTTTCGAAACCAATAGAATCTTTCAGGCCTGCTTATCAGCGATAAAACCTGCGTGATTCAGCTTGATGCGAGTCAGCAGGTTTAAAATTTCAGAACTTCATCAGCCGATCCCAGCGAGTGGGGCAGAACATCCATCGCGTGGCCTCACTGCTGAGAATAGGGGGTGCACATGGAAATTCGATCCGAAAAGATAGACGAACTTGCCCGCGCCGCTTTCATCGAAAAGCTCGACGCGGCATTTGCACGGGACCTGCAGGATTACATCGGGCTTGACCGGTACGATAGGTATGCGTTCCTTTCCCTCGCGACGGCGCTGGCGGAGACCAAGGGGCTTGTGACGGAGCAGGGAATAGCCTCTTACGCACTCGCTCTCTGGTACCTCGGCGTAGATTTCGAGGAGAAGAGCGGTGAGCTGGAGTCTCTGCTGGCAAGCCATTATCCCGAAGTCCGGAAGGTTCACGCGATGAATCAATGGGTCGAAGCTGTTATTGGAGATCCTGATGACATAGCGGCTGCGGATCAGGCTATGAAGCGCGCACTCAACCTGACTGAGCCGTGGGGCACTGACTGAACCCTTCGATGCTCGACCTCTATCCGATTCCCGTGCTTGGAGGTCGAGTCATTTCCACACCACGCCACCTTGCAGATGCCTGCAACTAAAGACGCAGCTCCCGCCTGAGTCACCTCTCTTTTTGAATCCGGTTATCAATTTGTGCTTGACTTTGCAAAAGATCGCACCTATAACTGATATCAGTTTTCATTATCGCATTTGGCGGGCCAGTCTGACAGTCCGGGTCCGATTTTGTAACTATCTGGTGCGCAACGAAACCTTATGTCGACACCGCGACGAGTGGAGGGGGTATGGCTGTTCTTGGGCAGTGGGATAATGATCGGTCCGTCGGGATGGGTTTCAAGGGCGCGGCACCCGCGGCACGCGGTACCCGCCTCGAATGGCAGGAACTCTCGAAACGCTACACGGAGGATCGCGACTGTCTCGCCTCTTTCCTGGCTATCGAGCTCGCCGAGGTGCTGCAAGGGGCCAAGCCGGCAAACCTCGTCTGTCTCACCAACAAGCGCCGCTCCTGCGGTCGCAATCTTTACCTGCTCTGGAAAGAGCACGGGACGGCGCTGCTTGAGGAAAGCGGGCTGCAGGTGAGGGTGCTGGCCGACCGGGGCAGCTCGCTCCTTTTGCTTCTCTACTGCCGCGACGCGCTCAAAGCGCTTCTGGCGCAAAAAAGCGTCCATGTCATCCTCGGGAAGGCGGGATACCAGCAACCGGCGGACTTCGAAGCGGTGCTTTCGGAGTTGGAAAACAGGGTGGCGGGGGAGGGATTCCCCCACGAGATCGGGGTCTTCCTTGGCTATCCGCTCAAGGATGTGGTCGGTTTTATGGGGTGGGCTCAGCTCTCATTCACCTGCCAGGGGCCCTGGAAGATCTTCGGAAACCCGGTTCAGAGCCTGCAGCTTGCCGAACACCACCGCGTCTGCCGGTGCAACATGTCGATGCAGCTCGCTTCCGGCTGCAGCCCGCTTGACTGCCTGCGGGGCGCGGCGCGTGACGCAGCTGCTTTCCCCGGGGGGCAGCAACTTTTTCTGATGGCATCCTGAAAACGGGTAGGAATCCCGTTCAGTTGGTTTTGCGACGCGCAAGGCGTCGAAAGGGAGGGCAAAATGTGTATAGCATTGATCGGCGGGATGGACCGCCTGGGGAAACATTATCAGGAGGAGGCGGAGCGGGCCGGGATGTCGTTGCAGGTGTTCAGCAGTTCCCAAACCAACATCGCCGCCAAGCTGAAGAAGGCCGACGCGATGGTCATCTTCACCAACAAGGTCTCGCACCGCGTGAAGACTGAGGCGATGCAGGTGGCAAAGGCCATGGATATCCCGGTCTTCATGCACCACGCCTGCGGCGTCTGCACCTTCAGGAATTGTCTCAAATGCATCGCCGCGATATCGCAGTAACGCAGATTAGACTTCATATTAATCCGCATTTATGCTAGGAGTATCCGGTCTCTATCTCACACTTGCGACAGGATACTCATGCGGGAACATCCATCCGGAAGTTTCAAAAATCTGATCGGCGTCGGCCTGCTGCTGACGCCGATCATACTCCTGTGCGTTCATTTCATAGATCTTCCCGTAGCGTCATTCGTCAAGAACCGTCTCTACTCCAACGCCGGGTGGTCCAGGATGACCTCCGACCTGCCGGACCTGCTCTTCGTGGTGGTACTGGTCTCCATGCTGGTCTCCCTCCTGGTGTACCAGGTGCGTTCCAGGAGGGGGATCTTCGACCGGAGCACCGCATTTGCCAAGCTGGTGCTTTGGATCGCACCCTCTTCCTACCTGGTGAAGACGCTGCTGAAGATGGTTTTCGGACGTGTAAACACCAGGTGCTGGCTGCAGGAGCCGGAGCTCTACGGTTTCCACTTTTTCCAGATGCGGGAAGGGTGCGAGGGCTTTCCTTCCGGGCACACGCTGGTCATCGTGACGCTTCTTGCCGCCCTCTGGCGCTTCTACCCCGGGACCCGCCCCCTTTGCCTGGCTGCTGCGACCCTGCTCGGCATCGCCCTGGTCGCCACCAATTACCATTTCGTCAGCGATGTACTGGCAGGCGCCTATTTCGGCGTGCTGTTGGAGGCCGTAGCCTTCCGTCTGCTCATCCGTGAGCCGTTGCAGCCGCCCGCCGGCCGCTGTTGAGGCACCCCGACGACGACCGTCATTCCCCGCGGTTGCCGCGGCGCCGCTCCCCGGCGCCTCCGCTTTTTCCCTTGCATCTCGGGCCGGAATCTCTTATATTTCAACAGCACATCGATGATTCAGTTAACGCTTAAACCGAACGATACGTAGTAGATGCGGGGCAGTCGCCCCCGCGTTTGGATAACGGATGGAAAGGGTTTAGCCGCCGACGGTTAAGCCCTTTTTGTTTGAGCAAAACAGGTCAGGGAGGCCCAATGGAAAGACGAGTTTTAACGGCAGGAGACATGGTCGAATCGCAGTGCACGCGGTGCAAGGCACTTTTGAACCACACGATCGTCGCGATGGTGGCGGGGCAAGTGGTAAGGGTCAAGTGCAACACCTGCGGCAGCGAACACAACCATCGTCCCGCGAAAGAGCCAAAGGTCGCCGCTGCGAAGGGGAGCAAGGCTGTAAAGGAAGCGAAGAGTCCGCGCGCCAAGTCGGTCAAGGCGCCGGCCATCTCCGATGAGGCGATCTGGGACGACATGATACGTCCGCACGATCCCGATCTTGCCATCCCCTACAACATGGAAGGGAAGTTCCGCACCAACACGCTCCTCACGCACCCGACCTTCGGGATAGGGTTGATCGCTTCCTGCCAGGCAGGGAAGATCGAGGTGGTTTTCAAGACCGGGCGCAAGCTGCTCAGAAGCGCCTGCTAAAACTTCCAGAACTCCGACGGTAAAAGGGGATAAACAGGACAGCGACGGTGCTTTCCTGTTTATCCCCTTTTTTCTGCCAAATGGTCTCTTCTCTTTATCTTTATCTTTCTCTTTATTTGTCGTTCTCCATCTTCACTCCTACTTCCTGACCCTGAACCCCGCCTTCTCCCATCCCGACTTTTCGTTCGCCGGCTTCTCCTTGGGCTGGTTTTTCACCACCGCCCCTTTGGGCGCCTTTTCCGGCTCAGCCTGCTTGATGGACAGCGAGATCCTCTTTCTTTCCGGGTCTGCAGCGAGCACCTTCACCTTCACTATCTCGCCGACCTTCACCGTGTCGTTGGGGTCCTTGGTGAACCGGTGCGAGAGCTGGCTTACGTGCACCAACCCGTCCTGATGCACCCCTATATCCACGAAGGCGCCGAACGCCGCCACGTTGGTCACCACTCCCTGCAGGATCATCCCCTCTTTCAGGTCCGCGATGGTCACCACGTCGTCGCGAAAGCTTGCGCTTTGGAACTGTTCGCGCGGGTCGCGCCCCGGTTTTTTCAGCTCCTTCAGGATGTCGTTTAGGGTGGGGAGGCCGATCGCGTCGGTAACGTATCGCTGCACCTTGATCGCGGCGGAGAGGCCGGGATCAGCCACCAGTTGCGCCACGCTGACCCCCAGGTCGGCCGCCATCTTCTCGACCACCGCGTAGTTCTCGGGGTGGACCGCCGTGTTGTCCAGGGGGTTCTCCCCCCCCCTGATCCTCAAGAAGCCGGCTGCCTGCTCGAACGCCTTGGGGCCGAAGCGTGCCACCTTGAGAAGCGACTGGCGCGACGGGAAGGCGCCGTTGTCGTCGCGGTGGCGCACCATGGCGCGTCCCTGGCTTTCAGAGAGGCCGGCCACGTAGGAGAGCAGCGCCCAGGACGCGCTGTTCAGGTCGACGCCGACGAAGTTCACGCACGATTCGACCACCGCGTCCAGTGCCTTCTTCAGCAGGGTCTGATTCACGTCGTGCTGGTACTGTCCCACCCCGATGCTCTTGGGGTCGATCTTGACCAGCTCGGCCAGCGGGTCCTGCAGCCTGCGACCGATGGAGATGGCGCCGCGTATGGTGAGGTCGAGCTCCGGGAACTCCTCCCTCGCGATCTCCGAGGCCGAATAGATGCTAGCCCCCGCCTCGTTCACCATGACCGTTTCCGCCTTCACCCCCGCGGCCCTGAGCGCCTCGCGCACGAAGATCTCCGTCTCGCGCCCCCCGGTGCCGTTGCCGATGGCGATCAGGCGGCAGTCGCGGCGCTCCACCATGGCGACCAGTTCCGCGCTTGCTAGCTGCGCCTTGGGACCGCCGGTATGCGGGTAGATAGTGGTCTGCTCCAAAAAGCGCCCGGTCTCGCTGATCGCCGCCAGCTTGCAGCCGGTCCTAAGCCCGGGGTCGATGCCGAGCACCCGCCTACCGCCGGCGGGGGGGAGGAGCAAAAGGTTCCTCAGGTTCTGCGCGAACACGGCTATGGCCGCCTCGTCCGCGCGGGTCTTCGCCTCCAGCCGCAACTCGACCTCTATCGAGGGGGAGATGAGCCTCTTGTAGGCATCCACCGCAACCGACTCCAGGATCTCGCGGAAGATGCTCTCCCTCTTGACGAGCCCGAGCCTCAACCGGCCCAGGATCTCCTGCTCCGGTGCCAGCAGGGTGAGCCGCAGCACGTCCTCCTTCTCGCCGCGCCGCATGGCGAGCATGCGGTGTGACGGTATCGACTTGAGCGGCTCCTGGTAGTCGTAGTACATCTTGAACTTCCCTTCGCGGTCCACCCCCTCCCCGACCACCTGTGAGGCGAAGATCCCCTGCTCACGGGTGAGCTCGCGCACCAGACCGCGCAGGTCCGCGTCCTCGCTTAGCTGCTCTGCCAGGATGTGCGCCGCCCCCTCAAGCGCCGACTCCGCGTCGGGAACCCCCAGCTCGTCGTTGACGAAGGGGGCGGCCGCGTCGGCAGGGGAGCCCTGCAGCAGGTCCTGCGCCGCGATCAGCTGTGCCAGCGGCTCCAGGCCGCGCTCGCGCGCTATGGTCGCCTTGGTCCTGCGCTTTGGCTTGTAGGGAAGGTAGAGGTCTTCCAGCTCCGTCTTCTTGCGGCAGCTCCCGATGCGCGCGCGAAGCTCCGGGGTGAGTTTCCCCTGCTCCTCGATGCTCTTCAGCACGCTCGCCTTGCGGTCGGCCAGTTCGCGGTGGTAGCCAAGCAGATCCTCGATCTGCCGGATCTGCACCTCGTCAAGCTCGCCCGTCTGCTCCTTTCTGTAGCGCGCGATGAAGGGGACCGTCCCCCCCTCGTTGAGAAGGGTCACCGTCGCCAGCACTCCCGCGCGCGGCAGCCCGCTCTCTTCTATGACTGTCTCAAGAATCTCTTTGTTGTCTGCTGTGCTCATCCTGTACTCCTTTGTGGCTGAAAAAGGCATACCTTCCTACACTCATTGGGCGCCTGGGGCAAGCATTTTCGGAAGCAGGAAACGAAGCGCTCTTTCGGGGGATCCGGAAAGGGGCCCGCCCCTGCAGCGCTTTTTCTGACACCGCTTGCGGCAAACCTTCGGCGGCGCGGGAGGTTTGCTTGACCGGACCTGTGGAATGGGTTATCCTACGCAAATTTCAAATGAGAGGGCCTATTTATGGTGCGTCCCAGCTGGGATGAATATTTCATCGAGATCACACGCCTGGTCGCCAAGCGTTCCACCTGTCTCAGACGCCAGGTGGGTGCGGTGCTGGTGAAGGACAAGAACATCCTCGCCACCGGCTACAACGGCGCACCCTCCGGGACCGCTCACTGCCTGGACATCGGCTGCTTGAGGGAGAGGATGGGAATCCCGTCCGGCGAGAGGCACGAGCTCTGCCGCGGCCTGCACGCCGAGCAGAACGCCATCATCCAGGCCGCGAAGCATGGCACCTCCATCGAGGGGGCCACCCTTTACTGCAACACCATGCCCTGCATCATCTGCTCGAAGATGGTGATCAACGCCGGGATCAAGAGGGTGGTCTACCTCTCCGGGTACCCCGACCAGCTGGCCGAGGAGATGATCCGCGAGTCCGGGGTGCTCGTCGAGAAGTACGAGGAGCCAAGCTCATGAAATGTCCGTTCTGTGCCTTTTCCGACAGCAAGGTGGTGGATTCGCGTCCGGACAAGGGTGGCGCCGCGATCAGGCGCCGGCGCGAGTGCGAGTCGTGCGGCAAGCGCTTCACGACGCACGAGCGCGTCGAGGAAGTGCTCCCGCTGGTCACCAAGAGAGACGGGAGGCGCGAGCCGTTCGACCGGTTGAAGCTCGTCAACGGGATACAGAAGGCGTGCGAGAAGAGGCCCGTCTCGGTGGAGACCATAGAGAAGATGGTCGACCGCCTGGAGACGCGCATGCAGGAAAGCGGCGAGCGGGAGGTGCCGACCACCACGCTGGGCGAGTGGATCATGACCGAGCTGCACGGCATCGACCAGGTCGCCTACGTCCGTTTCGCCTCCGTGTACCGCTCCTTCAAGGACATCAACGAGTTCATGGAAGAGTTGCAGGACCTGCTCAAGAAGTAACGGGGAAGCATGCCGCAGGAACAGACCAAAATGATGCGCATGGCGCTCGCCCTGGCCAGGCGCGGAGTCGGGAAGACCGCTCCCAACCCCGCCGTCGGCTGCGTCATCGTGCGGGACGGCGCCGTCGTCGGCCGCGGCTGGCACAAGAAGGCCGGCACGCCGCACGCCGAGGTCCACGCGCTAAACGACGCGGGGGATCTGGCGGCGGGCTCCGACGTGTACGTGACCCTGGAGCCGTGCGCGCACTTCGGCAAGACCCCCCCTTGCGCCAAGGCGCTCGTCGAGGCCAGGGTGGCCCGCGTCTTCGTCGCCATGGTGGACCCCAATCCGCTGGTTGCCGGCAGGGGGATCGAGATACTGAGAAACGCCGGGATAGAGGTGGAGGTGGGGCTCCTGGAAGGGGAGTGCCGCGAGCTGAACCTCCCCTTCATCAAGTGGATCAGGACCAGGCGTCCCTACGTGATACTGAAGAGCGCGCTCACCCTGGATGGCAAGAGCGCCACGGCAAGCGGCGACTCCAAGTGGATCACCAGCGACCGTTCCCGGCGCGAGGTGCACCGGCTGCGCGGCCGGCTGGACGCCATCATGGTGGGGGTTGGGACCGTCATCAAGGACGACCCGCTCCTCACCTGCCGGCTGCCGGGAGGGAAGGACCCGCTGAGAATCGTGGTCGATTCGACGCTGCGGATCCCGCTGCACGCCGCGGTGCTGGGGGGACGGTCCGGCGCCGCGACCCTGGTCGCCACCTGCAGCGAGGATCGCTCCCGGCGCGAGGCTGTGGCCGCCCACGGCGGCCAGTTGCTTGTCTGCAAGGAGAGCGACGGGCGCGTCGACCTCTCCGACCTCTTCGAGCAGCTTGGCGAGCGCGGGGTGCAGTCGGTGCTTCTGGAGGGTGGGAGCCATCTCGCCGGGGCGGCGCTTCGTGCGGGGCTCGTCGACAGATGCATGATATTCCTGGCGCCCAAGTTTGTCGGCGGCGCCGGTTTCGGGCTTTTCGCGGGGGAGGGAGCCGCCCTGATGGGAGACGCCATTCGCCTGGAAGGGATGACGGTAAAGCGTCTGGGAGTCGACCTGCTGGTGGAGGGAGAGCCTAAAGGATAGCATCCGAAGAGGCAAACCGGGCAAACCAAGCAAAATCTGTTCTATGTTCTATGTTCTATGTTCTATATTATTGCAGGGTTTTAACGTAGAACATAGCGAATAGAACTGCTGTCAAGAAGTAGGACACGGACGATCCTTATGTGCAGTCCAGGTTTTAAGGTAAACCTGTTCTATGTTCTATGTTAAGAGGCAGGTGCCGACACGGTTCTTATAATGCATTTCAGGTTTTAACGTAGAACATAGAACGTAGAACCTAGAACTGTTTTTAGAGAACCCAGAACTGTTTTTAGAGGTTTTAAGAGGCTTTAAGAGGTTTGAAATGTTTACAGGTTTGATAGAAACGGTGGGCGAGCTGGTCCGCAT
>Ga0209317_1001992_pt1 | contig 15838 bp, 14 predicted proteins | sample RifGroB2_FD_183994 | JGI IMG/M metagenome (GOLD analysis project Ga0209317, IMG submission 183994) | Soil microbial communities from Rifle, Colorado, USA - Groundwater B2 (SPAdes) (version 2) | ecosystem: Environmental > Terrestrial > Soil > Unclassified | place: Rifle, Colorado | collected... | reverse complement strand
CCGCTCTGCGGGCCGGACGCTTGAGGTAGCCATTCTTGATCGTGATACGAATCTTGTCCCAGTGATACGCCGCGAGTTCGTAATTATCCCGGCTTAGCGCATCATGAACCGCCCGGAATCGCTTGCCGACCTCCCACATCGGCTGATCGAAACCCCGTAAGTATTTTTGCAACAGATCGAATCGCGCAGCGTCATTTTCTGCATCCAGTAACCACCCCTCTGATTTGCCTTCAGGTGATTCGGCAGCCAGCACGGCACTACAAAATATATTCAACGCGATTGCGATAGCCAGAAGATAGTATTTCATCGATATTAGTCCTTTCCATTACCGCGAAACCGTGCCCTTGCTCGCCGGCGCGCGAATTACGATATTCAAGCGCAAAAAAAAAGAGGGGCAGGGTGTGCCCCCCAACCCTCTCCAGCGGTAAAACCTACATCTTGAAGTGCAGCATCTCGCAGGAAGTATTCCATGCGCCAACAAGTTATCGTTTGCAACCATAATGCACCGACAAACACCGGGGTCTTCCGACCCCGGCGGTAATGCGGTCAACGCACAAATATCACTTTAGGTTATAGATAGGCGAAACACCGGCTAGAAGGCGAACTGGGCGTTGGTGAGGAATACGTTGCTCTTTTTCCCATCGCCATCCTTGTCCAGATCCTTGGCGTAGTACGCCATGATTCTGAGGTTTTCGTACGGCGAATACACGATGCCCGGTGTCAGCAATCCTTTCTTCAGGGTGGCATCGTCATCGGAGTTGACTACTTCGTACCGGACGGCGGCCGAGAACTCAGGGCTGAACTTATAGTTGGCTTCGGCGGTGAGGCCGGTATGGTCCCGCTTCGCGCCGGCAAAGTTGTAATTATCTTCCTTGCCCTTGACGTAGAAACCGTAAAGCTCAAGATCCTCCAGCCTCAGGTTGGCTCCGATGTTGGTGAAACTGAACTTGTTCTTCCCGAGCGCGGTGGTCGTATTGTTGGTATCCGTTCCGGAATAGTGCTGGGCGGATATGTTGCTGCCGGCGATCGCCCCGGACTGAAGGTCAAACCGCACCGTTCCCCAATAGTTCCCATCCGAGTTCGCGTTCGCAGTGGCACCGGGGGTGTAGCCGACTCCGTAAAAGGCCGGACCGGAATTTCCATACAGTTCCACACTGTCGGTCGCCCCGCCGCTGCTCACGCGGTCTCTGCCGGTTGCATTGCTGGTACTTACCCCATAAGCGATGTAAGCAGGATCAAGGAAGCGCTTCTGGTTGGAGACAGACAGCCACTCCGTGTTGGTGAAGCGACCGAAGCGGATATTGGCTAGCGATGTGCCCCCCAGGTTATGGAAACCGAGCGCATAGTTGCTGGTTCCGCCACCCGCCACCAGAGAGTTCTCCATCCAGACGGATATGTTTTTCCAGGCGGATCCCGCCACGTAGAGGTAAGTTTGCTCGTTTGTTCCAATGGACGTAACGGTGGCATTCGGCTCTGTCGTAAGCAGCGTTTGGTTGTCTTTGGATTCGAATAGCTTCATCCGTCCGCGGAATGCGAGAAAATCCAGTGCGGAAGCAAACCCCTTCCCTTGCGTAGCCGGCTCAGCGCCGCCTTCCTGTACCTGGAAACCGTTACGCATGAAATTCTCACCGAACGCGGTCAGTTTCGGGAAACTGGTATGGCAGGTGGCACAAGGCAGGTTATTGACTCGCGCAAACGCCGGCACCGCAAGCGCCGGTGTAGGCGCAACCAATACGGCGCCAACCGCCGCGACGAGCGCCAACCCTGTTAATGATCTTGCTTTACGCATTCTTTCCCCCTCATTGATATTGATTCTTCTCTCGTTCTGACATCCAAAATAAAGTGATTTTTTGTTCAAAGTGACCTCCCTAAGTTCGTTAACATCCGCGTTGTGGCGGCTCGGTTTACATATCTATGACGCACCTCCACGCATAGAGGCGCTGAATTTAGCGAAAAATAATGCACTCAGAATGACTGATATGTACGGCCTTGTAATGACTTCCAACACGGTTACAAAGCCGTACAATAATCTCGATATCCACGCCAATTAGCTGGATGGTTGCCGCCTTAAATCAGCCGTTGCGGAGGGATTGCCTTGAGTCATATTCGACTCCAGAGTCGTCGACCAGCGTATCCGTCAATCCAACAGCATTGAGAAGCAAGAACCACGCAACAGACGAAAGCGGTTCAGGCCAAGAGCCATACCAGCGAAGGCGAACGACAAGCTGGAGTGGACCATTTTGCGAAAGACATCGCCGAGAGTGATATTGCCCGGAGGGTAGGCGATCGAAAAGGGCGCCGTGCGCGTGTGCGCAGTGTCAACCAGGTTTGCACCTTGTGGCGCGGCTATGAGTATCTGGACATCGGTGTTGCGCTTGGCTCGAAACTTTTGCCAATCAAGGCGAGAGTCAGGATGATGAGGCCGAAGATGGTGCACCCGACACGGAGCATCCACCTATTTATATAGACAGCACACACCCAAGTAACAATAGGATCATGGGCATCGTGGCAGTTTAATTTGTACGTCGAGACCGCCCTCTGCACGATTCCACAGATTGAGATCGCCGCCATGCACCCGCGCAAAACTGCGCGCAATGGACAGCCCCAGCCCGGTGCCTCCGGTGGACAGGTTGCGGGAGGGCTCCAGGCGCTGGTAAGGCTCCAACATGCGTGCCTGCTCCTGTTCCGGGATGCCCGGGCCATGGTCGCTGACCGTGATGGCGAGTGAGGTGGTGTCATCCTGCACGGCGATCCTGATTTCACCGCCTGCATATTTGCGGGCGTTTTCGATGAGATTGGCGAGTGCACGCTTGAGCATCAGCGAACGTGCCGGATAAGGTGCAAGTGCGCGGCCATGGATCGTGATGTGCATGCCGCTCAAATCGGCGGTATCTGCCACCAGTCCTTCGACGAGGGTATTGATGTCCACGTTGCGAACCGGTTCACCCTCGCCGCCGCGCAGCAAATCCAGCGTTGCCCCCGTCATAGCCTGCATTATGTCAACCTCCTGTTGCAGTGTTGCACGCAACTCCGGATCTTCCCGAATGAACTCGGCGCGCAGGCGCAGACGGGTAAGCGGGGTCTTCAGATCGTGCGAGATGGCGATGAGCAGTCGGGTGCGCTCGGCGACAGACTCGCGAATTCTCTCCTGCATACTGTTCAAGGTACGGACTCCGCGTCGCACCTCGATTGTGCCGTTTTCTGCCAGAGGCGGCGCATCCAGATTGCCGCCCAAGTGCTCCGCCGCCTTGGTGAATTGTTCGATTGGGCGTAGCGCCGCCCGTGTGGCAAGCAGGGTGAGGCCGACTGTCACCATCAGCAACAGGCCCAGGCGCCACAGCAGGGACTCCGACCAGCCGAAGGGAGCGGGTGGGCGATAATCCATAAGAAGCCAACTGCCATCATGCAGCCGCACGGCGAAGTGCAGCATATCCTCGTCGGGCATGCTCCACGCTTGTACCGGATGGTTTGGTCCCACGAGTGCGGCGAGTTGCTTTGCCATTTCGTGCTCTTCAGTGCCGCCGGAAACGGGTGGTTGGTCAACGAGATTGAGTTGCAGAGGTTGATCGGATAGGGCGCTGGGTGCACTCTTGGATGGCGACAGCTTCTGCGATCGGTCAGATTGCCAGTGAGCGCGCGCTCGCGCCCGCTCGCTCGACGACAGTGAATCCAGCAGCTTCACCACCGCCTCCATGCGAACCAACTCCCGCTGCTGGGCAGATTCGCGTAATAGTTGATAGCGTTCGCGGTCGCTGATGAGTGCACTGCCCACCTGTGTGATCAACAGGCCGATGAACAGCACCAGGGCAATACGCCCGAAAAGTGACGCTGGCAGCATGCGTTGCATCAGTATTCAACCTCCACGTCTGCATCGAGACGGTAGCCTTCATGGCGTACGGTCTTGAGTAATGCCGGTTTGCGCGCATCGTCGCCCAGATGCTGGCGCAGCCGGCTGATCAGTACATCCACGCCGCGTTCGAGCGGAGAAATCTTTTTGCCATACACGAATTCTGCCAGATGATCTCGACTGAGCACGACACGGGGGTGGTCGAGAAATATCTTGAGCAAGCGATACTCGGTACCCGATAAACTGATCACTACTTCGTCAGGCGTAAATAATTCGCGCGCCCGAACATCCAGAGACCAACCGGCGAAGCGGTAGCTACGCACGGCCTCGGGGGCAAGGTTTGGCGGCAGATGCCGGGCGCGGCGCAGCACGCTTTTGATACGCGCGAGCAACTCACGCGGCTCAAAAGGCTTGGTCACATAGTCATCTGCGCCCAATTCTATGCCCATCACGCGATCCTCGGTCTCGTCACGGGCGGTCAGTATGATCACCGGGATGTGTGCTTTGGGATTAAGATCGCGATCGAGGAGCAGCGCGATACCATCCTCGCCGGGAAGCATTAGATCCAGCAAGATAATATCGGGAGCGCTGGTGGCAAGCGCCCGGCGCATCTCGCGCCCGTCGGCAGCCGCCGTGATCCGGTAGCCGTGTTCGCCGAGGTAACGGGTCAGCAACCCCCGTATCTCGGGGTCGTCGTCCACGATGAGAATGTGATCCACAGTCAGCGCCTCTCCGACAGGGTAATATTTCCGTAACCAATCGACTGACTGCTGAAGTTTTTAGTTATGTCGCCGATCAGAAATTATGTTACCAGCATACCTCAAGGAAAAGCGTGGATTATGTACGGCCATGTAACAACTTGTCCTTTCAACGCAACGATAGAACTCTGGTCACCGTAAACAAGCGGGAGTCGAGCTTTGATGACTGCGCGTGGGCCAATCTCGCATGCTTTGCCGTCGCAACGGTTAAGCATAAGTCAACTCCATTGGGCAAACAAGTTGTTAGCACCCTCGGTTAATGCAGTCGCTGCCAATGCGATCTCCTCCGGCGTTGTCATCCATCCCACCGAGAACCTGACGGCGCCCCGCGCCCGATCCGCATCGCATCCCATCGCTGCCAGCACACCACTCACTGCATCTGTATCGGAATGACATGCTGAACCAACGGAAGCGGCAACCTCGCCGACGACGCGAGACAACAACTCGCGCCCGGAGATACCCGGAAAGGAGACGTGCAAGGTATTGGGTAGGCGCTCGACCGGGTGGCCGTTAAGCACAAGTCCGGGAACACTCGCCGCAAGCCGTTCATGCAGCGCGTCCCGTAGCGCCCGCAATTTCTGCATCGCTGCCGGAAGTCGTTCCCGTGCAAGCCTTGCCGCAGCGCCCAGGCCGGCGATCAGAGGCACGTTCTCGGTGCCCGGTCGCAAGCCATGTTCCTGGTCTGCACCGAACAGGATCGGCTTGATCGGCGTTCCCGATCTGACATACAGCGCACCTACGCCTTTCGTGGCATAGAACTTGTGCCCTGCTAAAGTCAGCAGATCGACTCCCAGTGCATCGACATCAATCCCGACCTTGCCTGCCGACTGTGCGGCATCGGTGTGGAGCAGCACGCCCATCGGTTTGACGAGGCGCGCGATCTCGGTGATCGGCTGTATGGTGCCAACTTCGTTGTTGGCGTGCATGATCGACACCAGCGCCGTATCAGGCCGCACGGCGGCGGCAACTGTGTAGGGATCGACGCGGCCGTAACCGTCCACCGGCACGACAGTCAAATCCCAGCCAGTCTCGCGCAGATGCTGTGCAGGTTGCATGACTGCCGGATGTTCGATGGCGCTGATGACAATATGTCGCTTCGATTGCCCCAGCGCTCTGGCAACGCCGAGAAGGGCCAGGTTGTTGGCCTCGGTCGCGCTGCCGGTAAAAACGATCTCATCCGGCTTGGCATGGATAAGTTGGGCTACCGATGTCCGTGCTTCAGCGACAGCCTGCCGGGCGGACAATCCATACACATGTGACGATGAAGGATTGCCGAAGTGCATATCCAAAAACGGTTGGATTGCATCGGCTACTTCCAGTGCCACCGGTGTGGTCGCGTTGTAATCGAGATAGATCGGCGGCGTATGCATGCTTACGGTTTCAGATCCCGCTTTTTCTGCTCGTATTCTTCCCGGTCGATTTCGCCGTGCGCATAGCGTTCCTGCAATATTTCCAATGGCGACTTGCCGTGCGAATTGCGGCCTGGCGACGACTGATTCATCAGCCATCGGATCAGTGCGGCGATTCCGAGAATGACCAATATCCAGAACAGCAACATGAATATGAAACCAAAACCCATTCCCCACCCGCCGAAATTACCCCAGTCGTTCATCATGTCATGCCTCCTTTGCGTTTTATGGTTGAAGCCGGAAACGATACTTCCTCGCTCAACCCATCCCCAGCCCGGTAACCATGGCCACAAGCGCCACGACCAGCCACGGCGGAGACTTCCAGAACATGAGCAACAAAAATGCAATGGATGCCAGGCTGAAATCGGCAGCGCTACGGATCGCGCTGGTCCAGACCGGATCGTAAAAAGCGGCCAGCAACAGCCCCACCACTGCAGCATTGATGCCGAGCATCGCGTGCTGCATCGCCTCATAACGGCGCAGCCGTTCCCAGAACGGCAGCACCCCGGCAATCAGCAGGAATGACGGCAGGAATATCCCGATGAGTGCGATTCCCGCTCCCAGCCAGCCGGACGGGCTTTGCGAGGACACCGCGCCAAGGTAGGCGGCAAACGTGAACAGCGGCCCGGGCACTGCCTGCGCTGCGCCATAGCCCGCGAGGAAGGCATCGTTGCCGACCCAACCAGCCGGCACAACCTGCGATTGCAGCAGCGGCAGCACGACATGACCGCCACCGAACACCAGCGAGCCTGCCCGGTAAAAACTGTCGAACAGCTTAACGATGTAACTGTCCGAACCCGTTGCCGCGATGGGAAGCAGGATTAACAGCAGGAAAAATAAAAGCAGTAGCGCAATGCCAGCGCTCCGGCTAACCGCAGCGTTGACGGGGCTGTGCGGCAGCGCCGCCGACGTGCTGAGGAACGCCCAGCCAAACAGCGCACCGGCAACGATTGCGCCGAGCTGCCCAAGCAAGGAGGGGAATGACATTGCCACTGCGGCGGCGCATACCGCCAGCGTCGCGCGCGGCTTGTCCGGACACAGGCTCTTGCCCATACCCCAGAGCGCTTGTGCCACCACCGCTACGGCGGCTATCTTGAGCCCATGCAGCCAGCTTCCGTACTCGCCACCGGCGGCGGCAAGCCCCAGGCCGAACAGCACGAGCAGGATGGCCGAGGGCAAAGTGAAGCCGATCCACGAGGCAATCGCGCCCGCCATTCCGCCCCGCGACAAACCGAGCGCGATGCCGACCTGGCTGCTGGCCGGGCCGGGCAGGAACTGGCAGAGCGAAACCAGATCGGCATAGGCATGTTCGTCCAGCCACTTCCGGCGCACGACGAACTCCTGCCGAAAATAGCCGAGATGCGCGACCGGCCCGCCGAACGAGGTCAGTCCCAGCCGGAGAAAAATCAGGAAGATCGCCCAGGGATGCTGGCGGCTTGGGTGGGTTTGTGCGCTCGCATCCTTGATCTCTTCGATGGTCATGCCAGCATTATGCATCGGATGGGTTTAACCGTGGATGGCGCGCCGCACAGACAGGGCAAGGCACCCGATAGTTACACCTACACACCCGCCGAAACCGTTCCAGTCGTTCATCATGTCTGCACTCCCTGCGTTTCATACTCTAAGTCAGAATTCATAACGTGCCTGGAGATACAAGTTGTCGTCGCGCGCGAGTTGCCCGAACTGGCCCCACGGCTTGCCGCCGAAGAGATTAGCGCCGACCGCGCCCCATACCCTGTCGGTAAAACTGTAGCGCAGCTCCGGATTTACGAAGTGGTCGCCGTTGCTGGCGTTGTATGAGGCGTATGCGGAAAACCGCAGCGTCTGGTGCAGGAATAATTGCGTCAGGCGCGCCGTGACGGCATGGCTCCAGCGCTTGTCGACCGGAAAGCCGGCGGGCAGGGCGGTGAGGTAGGCATCATAGTCGTGCATGGTTTCTGCATAGTACTGGAAACCGAGCGAGGTATCCTCCGCCGGCTGCGTCTGGTAGCCGGCGAGCAGGCGCGTCTGCGAGTTAGGCACGGCAAAGTCGTTACCCGCACGATCCTCAGGCGAATCGTAGTAAGCCGCTTCCAGGCTCAGCACCCCGTCTCCCGCGCGACCGGACAGGCTGGCGCCGTAGATCGCAAGCCTGGGATAGAAATACGTGATCTTCGCCGGCGCCGTCATGTTGTCCGGTCGCATCGAGGGCGTGCGCTGGAAGCCACGATACCAGTAGAGCGCCGCATCATAGCCGGCAACATTGCGGTAAACGCGCAACGCAACGTCTCCTTCTTCCGGTTTGACGGTTTCGCGGTTGACGACCGCTGGCATCGGGTCGTAAAGCCAGAATCGGCCAGCATCTGGTGTGCGGCTCTCACGGAAATTCGGCGCCAGCACCAGCTCGAACGAAGCGAACTCGGGATAGGCGCCCAGCTTCATCGCATCCACGCCGCGCTTGAGGTATTCCAGCGGTCGCCCGGCGAACAGCGCCTCATGATCTTTGGGAAAGAAGTCGTTCACGAACACCAGGTCGCCCAAGCCCCAGGTGATGACCTGCCTGCCAAGGCGCAAATCCCAGTTGTCTCCCGCATAATCGACGTAGCCTTCGCGCAATTCACTCTCATCCTGTCGGCCGAGATGATCATAGGCCAGATCGCCCTTCGCCAGCAGCCGCCAGGCATCGCCGGTGGCGTCGAGCTTGATTTGGGCGCGCTCCTCCAGCCACTTGTAATGGCGGCCATCGGGATTTTGCCCTGCGGTGTTGAAGGCCGTGTTCTGCTGCAGGAAGCCGGAGAGCGTAACCTCCGCCCGCGCCGCCAGCGGCGTCAACAGAAGAACCGCCGAGAGCGTGGCCGTTCGCAGCATCAATCAACCCATTTGCGCGGCGGCTGGCGCAGGAAGCGTTCGGAGAACAGGCTGTCTTCGATGCCGAGGCCATAGTCGGTCTTGAGGTAAGCGACCTCGGTGCGGTGGCCGGTCTGCAAATTCTTCATGGTGCGCTTGACCGCCGTGGGGATGCCCTTCACGTCGGCGATTTCATCGGCGCTGAACTGCTTGTAACGGGCGCCCTTCCTGTCATATTGCTCTTCCTTGAGCGGCAAAAAACTGGCCTTGTCCACCCAAGTGAACTTGTAGCCGAAGTCCGAATCCGCGCCTTTCGGCGTGCTTTTCACCACGTAGCAGTCGCGGTCGCCCACTTTCTCCTCGCGCTCGACGACGTGTGTGTCATCCTCAATGTCGCGACCGGAAACATCCTCGTAGGTGAAGTCGGAGCCGACAAAGCTGGAGCGCTTGTCCTGCGCGGCGATGCGCTTGACCATGTTGATAGCGGGAATGAACATCCAGCGGTCGTCATCCTTGGCCGGATACTTGTTAATCATGAAGGTCATGTCCTTGACATCGGACGGCTGAAAGAAATACATGAAGTACTTCTGATCGCCGCCCGCCTCGCCCATATTTTTGCGCAGCATCGTGAGCTCGCGCACCCGCTCCTGGCTGTCCTTGTTGATGAGCTTCATCACCACCCGCGCCTTGAAGTCCTTGCCCGGATAGAGGAAGGCGGCCTGCGACTTTTTCATCACCTCCTCGCCCGAGAGAGCGTGCGCCTGGTTTGAGAATGCAAAGGGTAGCAGAGCGGCGATTATCCATATCCACCAGTGTTTAGTTCCGGCATAACGCGCTTCGCGCATTAGCCTTCTCTGAAACTTCGTTTTCATTTCAGTCTCCTTTCACAAGTGCCGGGGCGGGGTTCGCCGTCGGCTTCGGTTCGTCAAACAGCCAATGTCGCCCGAGCATCACCAGAGCGGGCAGATAGAGAATGGTGAGCAGCGCGGAGAGCAGCATCATCGAGACGATGAAGGCGCCCACCGCGATGTAGGGCGTGAGGGGTGCGAACAGCATCACCGAGAAGGCAGAAGCGAACAGCAGCGCATTGCGCAGAATTCCCTTGCCCGGCCGCGCCGCCGTCCACAGCAGCGCCTCACGCAATGCCCCCTCATTCGTGCCACCGCCGGTCTCGGCCAGGTGCTGGCGGAAGCGGCTGATGAAGTGGATGGAAAAATCCACCGCCATGCCGAGCGACAGCGTGCTCAGCACGGACAGCGGCATATCGAAATCCTTGCCGGAGAAGCCGACCACGCCGTAGATGAGCAGGATGGTGAACAGCAGCGGCATATAGCCAACCAGCGCCCATCCGACCGAGCGGAAGTTAAGGGCAAGGATGACAAACACCACGGCCAGAGCCAGCGTGAAACCCAGCACCATATCGCCCAGCACCTCGTCGTTCCACACCAGATTGAACCAGGCGACGCCCGCCGGTTTCACGGTAACGGCGAGCGGATGGGACTTCTGATAGTCTGCGGTGGCGTCAATTACTTGGCGCATGGCTTCCGCATCCCATGTCTTGATCTGTACCCAAACGTTCGCCTTCTGGAAGGTGGAATCGACCACGTTATCCAGGTCTGCGGGTTTGGCCGACATGCTGAAGAGAAATAGATACTGGCCAACGGCCTCTTTCGTTTCCGGCACCGCATCGAATTCCGGATCGCCGTCATGCAGCACGCGGTTGATGCGCTTCACGTAATCGGCCACCGAAAAGGTCTTCCCCACTACCGGCAGTTGCTCGATGTGGCGTTGCAGACCTTCGAGCCAGCGCATGGCTTCCGGCCGCTTCATGAATTCCGGTTCGTTGGCCTGCACCACCAGATAGCCAAGCGAAGTGCCGCCCAAGGCTTGGTTCATCGCCGTATCGGCCATGCGGATTTCACTCGATTGCTTGAACCATGCCACCAGATTGTTGTTGACGTGGATCTTCGTGGTACCGGCAATCGCGACGGCCACGAGGACAAGCCCGACCAGCACGGTGGCCAGCGGACGCGTCATGCCCACTTCGGCAATGCGGCGCAGGAAACGGGCGGTACGATCCAGTTCCACGCTTTCGCTCTCGGCGGCCTTGGCGATCTTCTCTTCCTTGATAAAGGTGAGGATGGCCGGAATCAGGCTGAAGGAGAACAGCCGCAACACCACCGTACCGAGGGCGATCAGCCCGCCGAACACCATCACCGGCACGATGTTCATGAACAGCAGCACGGCGAAGCCGGCCGTGGTGGCGAGTGCCGTGTAGCGCACCGGACGGCTCACCGCCGCCATGGTCTCGCGGATCGCCACAAGCTTATCCCCGCGCTCCCGGTAGCGGAAATAGAACTCGTTGAAGATGTGGATGCTGTCGGTGGCGATAGCCATCAGGAATACCGGCGCCATCGAGCTCATGATATGCACCGGATAACCGGCGCCGATCAGCGACCCCATGCTTATGATAATTGCCGCCATGGCCACGCCCATCATGGCGCAGGAGAGCGCAAGGTTGCGGAACATCATCTGGATCGCGGCGAACATAATCATGCCGGCGATGGGCGCGAAGATTGCCATCAGCTTGAACATTTCGGCGCCGAAGGTATCGCGCGCCACCGGGTCGCCGGCGACGTAGTAGCGCTCCGGCCCGTTCTCATTGGACACGATCTCGCGGATATCGGCGGCGATTACGGCGCCATTGGCGCCCTTCTCCAGCGGCACATAGATGGCCGTGGTCTTGCCGTCCTTCGAGATCACGCGGTCAACCAGCAGCGGGTTGCCGAACAGTGCGGCGCGCAGCGCTTCCACTTCCGCATCTGTCTGCGGCGCGCCCGGCATGAGCGGCCCGACTTTCAATGTACCGGCCTCCGCCGTGACATTGGTGATGGTGGTGAAGCTGTTTACATCGCGGCTCGCCACGCCCTCCAGCTTGATGATTGCGTCGGTGACGCGGGCGATGCGGGTCAGGGTCTCCCTGTTGAGCACGCCCGCATCGTTCTCCACGCCGACGACGATGGTGTCTTCGTACAGCGCAAACATCTTGTCCACCTCGTCGTTCCACACGCGCACATCCGAATTCTCCGGTAGCATGTGCTTCGGGTTGGTGTCCGTACTGATGCGCGGAAACTGGGTGAGGAACAGCAGCACCAGCGCCACCGTCGCCCAGACAACCAGCTTCGGGCGGCGGATCGAAAATTCGACGAGCGAGAATTTGAACATGGCAGTCCCTTCAATTATTGGCGGCGACCCGGCAGCACATCTGCGGCAACGGCGATGAAGCCCCCGCATCCCGGCAGCCAGCGCCGCAACAGCGGCTCCAGGCGCCGGCTCCAGCGCTTGCCGCCGGGTATTGTGATTGCGGTACCGAGACCGGCACGATGTGCCGGCAGCCCGTCGAACAGGCGCAACGCCTCGGCGGGCGTATGCCAGCGCGCGCCGCGGTAGGCGCCATGGCCGCCGCGTCTGCCTTTGGTGAGGTAGAGCAGGCTATGCCGGTTGAGCAGCCCCAGCACCACCCGGCGCCGGGCCACGCGCAACATCTCGCGTAGCGCCTGTTTTTCTTCCCGGATGAAGCACAGGGCAGTAATGCTGACGACCAGATCGAAACTGCCATCGCGGAAAGGCAGTCGGCGCGCATCCGCCACCACGAAGCCGATGTTGCGCGCCGAGTGTCCAGCGGCAAAGCGGAGCATGACCGGGTCGATGTCGGCGCCGACCACATTTCCGTCTGCGGCATCAGCCGCGAATCGGCGCGTGAAATAGCCGGTGCCGCAACCGGCATCGAGCAATGTCTCACCTGGGCGGGGCGCAAGCAGTGATGCGATCAGGCGATACTCCTCTTCCCCGATCCATGCGCCCCTCTGTGTCGCATACCAGGCGTCGTATTGTTCCGGTTGCATAATTATTTCTTCAGAAACGCCGGTACAGCCAGTGTTTCTCGTAGAGTATTTTGCCGATATGCCAGAAACGGTTTGGCCCGCGCATCTCCACTTGCGGCATCGGCTCGGCATAAAAATCACCCCTGCCGATACCGGCACGGCCGTTGCCGGTTTCGATGAAGCACATGCCCTCGCCGGCAAATTGGCGCGGCGCGCCCTTCCCGGTCCATGCATGGGCGATGTTGTGCGCCACGACCTCCGCCTGGCCATGCGCGAACACGCCGGCCTTCGGCAAGGGACGCCCCATCTTGAGCGGAATGGTGGTGATGTCGCCGATGGCGAAAACGTTGTCGAATTGTGTTTGCAGCGTGTGGCGGTCGACGGGAACCCAGCCGCTTTCGTTGGCCAAGCCTGCCTCGCGCACCACCGCTGGCGCGCGATGCGGCGGGACATAAAGCAGCAGGTCGTACTCGGCGCTCGCGCCATTGGCGAATGAAATGCGGCGATTGGCCGGGTCAACCTCTTTCACCTGGTGCTCGGGGTGATAAGCGATGCCGCGCGCCTCGACCATCCCGCGCACGGCGGCGCCCAGTTCGGGGCCGGCGACGAACATCGGCCGCGGTTCGGCGGCGAAAAACTCTATTTCGGCTTTCTCGCGCAGGCCGCGCTTGCGCAGATAGCTGTCTACCAGCAACGCGGTTTCGTAGGGCGCAGCCGGGCACTTGTATTGCGGCGCCGCGGTCAGGACGACAATGCGCCCGCCCGAAAACCGGGCCAGTGCATCGCGGATCGCGGTCGCGCCTTCCATCGTGTATATGCAGAGCCCTGCTTCGGCGAGGCCGGGAATGGCCTCCGGCGCATACTCCGCACCCAGCGCAATCACCAGCGCATCGGCACGCAGGGGTTGTCCGTCGATTTCCACTTCCCGCCGGGCAGGATCGATCCGCGTGACGCTGCCTTGGCGAAACTCGATGCCGCGACGAAGCAGCCGATCCAAGGGCCGGGAAAACTCTTCAGGATTCCGTTCACCCACCATCAGCCATAACAGCGAGGGCGGGAAAAAATGCTGCCCGGCGCGATCTACCGCAATTACGCGGTCGGAAGCGGGCAGTAGCTTGCGCAACGTCTCGGCGGCAACGATACCGCCGATTCCCGCGCCCAATACCAACGCTGTGCGGCTCATTTCGTTCTCCTTATAACCAGCCACTTGGTTGCAGTCTTTTGGCAACCTAGTGGAATGGCTAGTTGTTTCATCAAAAAACGATGACTTTATCGGCCCACTGCGTCCACTCGGTGAGTTGATCCATGGTGCTGCGCGACGCGCCTTCGATCAGCTCCCCGGCGGCAATGCCACGCGCGTCGAGGCAACTGCCGCACACGCCTACTTCGCCGCCATGGCGCGCCACCATGCCCAGCATGTCGCCGACGTTGTAATAGCCCTGCGGCACCTTCTGCCCGTTCTTGGCGCATGCGGCCGCATCGCCGATAAGGAACATCTTGACCTCCGCTTCGCCCGTCTTGAGCAGCGAGCGCGCAAGCCGCAAACCGTTGTAGCTGCGCTCTGTGCCGTAAGGGGCGTCGTTCAGGATCATCAGATATTTCATAATTTCCTCCGTTGACCAGTATTGGTTCGCGTATTCTTAAGAACTTGAGAATACAAGTCAAGGAATTTTTCAGATGATCGGCATCCGGGGTTCAATTCCTGTGGTGGTAGTACCGGGAGCTAATCAGGTGTGCCTGTGACCACAGGCAAGTTTCGCGCTTTCCACTCGGGGAATCCCTCTTCCAGCCGCCGCGCCTGGAAGCCTTTGCCGCGAAGCATCTCGATGGCCTCATAAGCGAGCATGCAATAGGGTCCCCGGCAATAAGCCACGATTTCCTGATCGTGGGGCAATTGCTTCAACCGCTTGGGCAGTTTGTCGAGCGTGATATTGATTGCGCCGGGGATATGACCGGCCTCGTATTCTTCGGGCGGACGGACATCGAGCACGATTGCCTCGCCGCTCCGCACCCTTTCCAGCAACTCATCCCGCTTGACCGGTGTCAGCTTGTCACGGTTTTCAAAGTTATCCCGGATGATGCGCTCCACTCCCGCCAGATGAAGCTCGGACACCCTGCGGATACCCGCAACAACATCTATGACTCGCTCATCAGCCAGCCCGTAGATCACCTGCTGCCCTTCTTTCCGCGAAACCAGCAATCCGGCATCGCGCAGAATCCGCAAGTGATGCGACACATTGGAGACGGTTCGGCTACATGATTTTGCGAGCGCATCGACGCTGCGCTCGCCTTGCGCAATCGCCTCTATCAACTCAAGCCGGTTCGGATGAGCGAGCGCCTTCGCCACATGGGCGAATAACTGAAACAGTTGTCTTTTCGGGTTTGAACCCATCGTGGTCAAATAGACGTGATTAGGCAAATCGTGAAGGGCGAACACCCTCCCGTTTGTGTGAGACGTTTCACGTTTCACTTCCCGCTTTATTAATGGCAACGACCAGTCCGGCGGCGTCCAGGCCGCAATCCGCCAGCATCTGCGCGTGCTCGCCCTGCTCGATGAAGCGATCCGGCAGACCGAGTTGCAGCAGCGGCACGGCAACGCCATGCTGTTGCAGGCATTCCGCCACCGCGCTGCCCGCGCCGCCCTGCACGGCGTTTTCCTCCACCGTGACCAGCAGTTCATGTTCGCGCGCCAGACGCAGTACCAGCTCGGCATCCAGCGGCTTGACAAAACGCATGTTGGCTACCGTCGCATCCAGCTGCTCGCCAGCGGCCAACGCGGGAGCCAGCATCGAACCGAAGGCCAGAATCGCCACACGCTTGCCTTCACGGCGCAGTTCGCCCTTGCCCACCGGCAAGGCGCACATTTCCTGGCTGGCCGCCACGCCGGAACCGCATCCGCGCGGATAGCGCACCGCGCTCGGCGTATTCAGCCGGAACGCGGTATACAGCATCTGGCGGCATTCGTTCTCGTCGGCCGGCGCCATCACCGTCATGTTCGGAATGCAGCGCAGATAGGAAAGATCGAAGCTGCCCGCATGGGTCGCGCCGTCCGCGCCGACCAGCCCGCCGCGGTCGATCGCCAATACCACCGGCAGGTTCTGGATCGCAATATCG
>Ga0209317_1001991_pt1 | contig 15838 bp, 14 predicted proteins | sample RifGroB2_FD_183994 | JGI IMG/M metagenome (GOLD analysis project Ga0209317, IMG submission 183994) | Soil microbial communities from Rifle, Colorado, USA - Groundwater B2 (SPAdes) (version 2) | ecosystem: Environmental > Terrestrial > Soil > Unclassified | place: Rifle, Colorado | collected... | reverse complement strand
CCAGTTGATCTTCACCCCGAAGCGTTGCACCTTCTCGGCAACCGTGACGATATTCCTGATCTCGTAGGTCAGTTCTCCCGCGCCGGGAGCGACAATCTCGTTGCGCATCTCTTTCCCCCTCAAGGCAATCCGTTTTTTTGACGTATACCGTTATTTGTGTACAAAAAAAGGCCGCGGGGGTCCCCCACGGCCTTCAGTTAAAATCTTGTTTTCTGAATCAGCAGTGGCGGCTCTAGAAGGGTCTGGCCGCTGCTGCTGCGTGGACGCTGCCACGTGATGTAACGCTGTTAGTATACATGACGCCTCAAATAACATGCAGGGGGTGGCAATGTCAACGTTTTTTCTTCTACCTCCCCGCCTGCAGTGAGACGGTGAGCCGGCCGTCCCCGTCGCGCCAGCGAAACCAGCCGGCAGGGGTTGCCAGCCTCGCCCAGTCTTCATCCACCTCGATCACCTGCACCAGCTGGTCGCGGGTCACCGCGGCCAGCTCGGCGCCACCCTCGCCGGGGGCGCTTCTGAGCAGGTACCACCCTTTCTTGAGCCCCGGTAGAACCTTCACGGTCCTGCCGGGGAGGTACTCCCGCCAGCTGGCGTACTCCCAGCCCCGCGTCTCCGCGAGCCACCCCAGCCTCCCGGCGTCGTCCATGAAGAGCCTGGTCCACCCCCCGCGTCGCGCGCTCGCCGCGAGGATTGGCGCAGCCGCGTCTCCCGCCAGGCGCGGCAGCGAGGCCGGGCTCTTCTCGGCGATCCGGTGGAGTCCCGGCTCCTGGTAAAGGGCGAGGTTGCCCGGCTCCCACCCGCTTCCCTGTTTGAGGGTGAGCACGCCGCAGCCGCCATAGGGTCTTGGCGCGGGAGGTGCCGAGAACGCGGCGCCGCAGCAGATGAGGGTCAGGATAAGGGATAGCAGGGTGGGTAATCGGAGCATGGCGAAAGCTACATCTCCACCAGGGCGAACTCGTTGCCGTCGGGGTCGGCCACCACCGCCATCTTTCCCCAAGGGGTCGATTCGAGCGGCTCGGTGAAGCGCGCCCCCTGCTCGGTGAGCCTCGCGCAGAGGAGTTCCAGCCCGTTCACGTTGAAGGTGATCCCGGTGTGGCGGCCGACCAGCTTCTTCGCGGCATCGTGCATGGCGAGCGCAACGCCGAGCGTGGTCCCCTGCCCCGGGAGGAATTCCATCATGTACTCGGTCTCCTGCCCGGGGGAGAGGGCGAGCAGCTCGCGGTAAAAGCGGCGTGCCGCAGGAAAGTCGTTGACAAAGACGACGATGTTCTTAATTTTCTCTACCATTGGAACCGCCTTAAATGATATATGGTGTGACAGCGTTTTAATACATAGCAGAGTGGGCGGGCGCTGGCAAGCGGTATCGTCGCCGCGGGCGTCCCCATGGGGGGGTGTGTGACCCAGCAATTTTTGCCTCGGGAGGTGTACGTCGCCTCCTCGTACATGGCTCCGGTGGGACGTTACAACGGCCGGGAGCGGGAGGGGCTGAGTTTCCTCGAGATGGCGGAGAGGGCGGGGGAGGTGTTCTCCGGCAGCCGGCTCAGGCGCAGCGAGGTAGACGCGGTGGTGGTCGGCAGCCAGAACCCGGTCGCCTTCTCCGGCGTCGACAACACGGCCGCCAAGATCGCCGGGGTGCTCGGTATCTCCGGGGCCAAGTCGGTGCTGATCGACACCGCCTCTTCCTCCGGCGCCTCGGCTCTGGAGTACGCCTACCTGCAGATCGCCTCGGGGCGCTGCGACCACGTCCTCGCCATCGGGATACAGAAGATGAGCGACGTCTCCACCGGACAGGCGACCAGGATCGTGGCGGGGGTGATCGACCGGGACGAGGCGGAGTTCGGCCTCTCCATGCCCGCCTGCGGGGCGCTCGTCGCGCGTTCGCTGATCGAGAGGCTGAAGCTCTCCAGCGAGGAGTGGACCGCATTCTCGGCGCTTTTGACCCAGAGGGCGCACAGCTTCGCCGCGAGGAACCCCGACGCGCACCTGGGGTTCGAGATACCGCTTGAGGATTACTACCGCCAGATCGTCACCGGGAGGAACTACCGCTACTGGTGGCCGCTTCGCTACCACGACTTCTGCCCGATGTCGGACGGGGTGGCGGCGGTCCTTCTCTCCGCGACCCCGCACGAGGTGATCGTGTCGGGGGTGGGGAGCGCCACCGACATCCCGACCATCGCGGACCGCCCCTACTTCCACAGCTTCCCGGCCACGGTGCGCGCCGCGGCCGAGGCCTACGCCATGGCGGGTATCAGGGACGTCACCGACTTCGCCGGGAACATCCACGTCAACATGCACGACCCATTCAACGGCTTCGGGCCGATCAACATGGTGGACCTGGGCTTCGTGCACCGTCGCCGCATCGTCGAGGGGCTCTTGAACGACGAGCTGACCGGCGAGCGGGGGAGCTTCCCCACCAACATCACCGGAGGCCTCAAGGGGCGCGGCCACCCGCTGGGGGCCACCGGCATGATCCAGATCGTCGAGAACCACCGGCTCATCACGCAGGGACGCTTCCGGATGGGGCTCGCCCACTCCATCGGGGGGCCGATCAACAACAACGTGGTGACCATCCTGGAGCGGACCAGCCATTACCGTGAGCGTTCCCGTCCCCGGCTCTCCCCCTGGGGGCTCCCCCCGCTTGGGCGGATGAAGCCAAAGAGCCTGAACGTGAACGAGCTTCTCAGCGGGGCGGGCGAGGTTGAGGGGCGCTTCGTGACGGCGACTACCCGCTTCGACTTCAAGACCGGCGCCCCGGAGGGGATCATCATCATCGTCTCCTGCCTTGCCATGGGGGGCAGGTACTCCTTCCTCTTCGGCATCGCAGGCGAGCATTACCGCGAGGTGGTCCGGCTGAAGTCGGGCGACCGGGTGAGCCTGGAGCGCGGGGAGGAGGGGATACTGGTGAACCGGATCCCCGTCAGGAAGTTCTACCAAAGGACCATGAACGGCGTGCTTGAACTTGCCGGCTCCGGCTGGAAGAAGCTGACCGGCAGCGGCTAGAGCTTTGCCGTTGACACGGGGGGCGTGCCGGTATATCAACGAGCCTGCCTCAGGCCCCGGACGGCTGCGGCGCGCTCCCGGACCTGGCCGGGCCCCCCTCTCCGGAACCCCCTCGCCCCTGGGGGACGCCATAGGTGCCGGGGGGATCGCCCCCGCCGACCGCCCCCGTACCGGGCGAAGCGGCAGGGGGCGCAAACCGGAATGGTGGACTGGGAAACAAAGGCAACGCCGTCAAAAGAGTCAGCAGGATAAGACAAGGAGTGCAGCAACATGTCATTGATGTTCAAGATACTGGGGGTGATCTTCGCCCTTTTCATACTGCTGTTCATCGCCATAGTCATCGAGGAGTCGTTCATCGGCGGCCGCCGCAGGCGCAAACTCGAGCAAAAGGCGCGGGAGGGGCAAAAAGCGCGCGAGGAAGGGGGAGGGCGATGATCCCTTCCCTTCTTTGAGGGAACTCGTTTCGGGGGAGTGCGGCCATGGCTGGCAGGGTGCGCTCGCAAAGCGCTCCAGCGGGCGCCGGCGGGGGGTGCTCAGGGTGCTGCTGGGAAAAGCCGTCGAGGGAAGGTGTGGCGGGAGGGCTCAGTTCCTGCTGCCGGACATGGTGAAGCCGTCCTCTCTCCCCCAGAGACGGCGGGTGCGGGGAAGCCTGCGTGGCGCGGGAAGCGCTGCCGCGGCGGGTACCTCCTGCCTGGGGGGGGCGGCAGGGGCCGCCTTATCCCGCAGGGGGCGCAAAGGTATGACTGCCGCGAGGTTCCCGGACGCGTTGGCTGTTTGAACTGGCTCTTGCTGTTTCACTGACACCTCCCGCCGGTTGGACCGGTACGGAGGGGGAACAAGCAAAAGGTGTTCCTTTTGGCAAGTGGCTGTATTGCCGGGGAAGTGCGGCTGCCGGGTCGCGGGTCTGCAGCAGTTTTTTTGACTTTCCCGGGGGGGCGTTGACGGGATTTTGACTCTAGAAGTTCACCTTGCGCCAGACATCGACCACCGTGCCGATGGTGCGGGTGCCGTCGTCGGGACGAAACGGCGCGTAGGCCGGGTTGTCGGGGGCGAGGTAGACCTCGTCTTCCTTCAGGCGATACCTTCTGAGGATCGTCTCCCCCCAGCGGTTGTTGACCAGGATGATGTCGCCGCTTTTTTTCTGCTCGCTGTCGGGCTTGAAGATCACCAGGTCTCCGTCGCGGATGGTGGGGGCCATGAAGTCGCCGTAGCAGATGATGGCGTAGCACCCCTCCGGGAGGTCCGGGACCGAGACGTACTGGCGGGCCGAGCCTGTTGTCCCGTCCGGGAAGTCGTCGGGGATGACGTCGAGAAGGGGTGCGCGGCGGGCAGCGGGGTGGTCGGCCGCAGTCGCATGCTTGAAGCTCTCGCCGATGCCGTCTTCAAGCCACTGAGGGTTGATGCCGAAGGTGTGGGAGAGGGCGATCAGGAGGGTGTCCGAGGGTCGCTTTCTACCGGTCTCGATGCCGCTTAGGAAGCCCTGCACGATGCCGAGAGACGCGGCAAACTCCTTCTGGGTGAGCCCCAGCGCGAGTCTCGCCTTTTTGATCCGTTCTCCGGTTTCAGCCTGGTAGGTCCTGGCGGGCATCATTATCTCCCAGTAATCGCATCATTACTTCAGGCGGAGTGCCGTGGCACGGTCATCGGCGCCGCTCTCCCCCCGACCTGCGGCAACAGGTTAGCAGTTATGCGCCGTTGCGGCAATATAAAATTTCTCTGTGATAATCCGGCGGGGGTGCATCTGCCGAATCCGCTCCACCTCCCCTCCCGGTAGCGGCGCGCATACCTTTCCCGGCGGGTTGTCGCAGCTGTCGGTTAGCAGGGGTAGGGAGGTTTAGCTCATGAGTATGTCGTTGATTTTTTCCCGCCAAGTTTATATAGTGACCCGACAGTCTTAAGCCAAAGGAAGGACACTATGGTACGAACGATACTCACCTATCCGGACCCGGAGCTAAAGAAGCGCTCCAACCCGGTTACCGTTATCACGGACAGGACGCGCGAGCTGGTGCGGGACATGGCGGAGACCATGTACGACGCCCCCGGCGTCGGCCTGGCCGCACCGCAGATCGGGGTGCACCAGCGCATCATCGTCATAGACGTCACGGGAAAGGACGAGAAGCCGGAGCTCATCGTCGCCATCAACCCGGAGATCGTCCACGCCGAGGGGGAGGCCTTCGAGGAGGAGGGGTGCCTGTCGGTCCCCAAATTCTCCGCCAACGTCCGCCGGCACGCGCGCATCGTGGTGAAGGCGCTGAACCTCGAGGGAGAAGAAGTGCTGTTCCGGGCCGACGACCTCCTTTCCATCGCCTTCCAGCACGAGATCGACCACCTGGACGGCGTGCTCTTCATAGACCATCTCTCCCCCCTCAAGAAGGGGATCTTCCGCAAGCGCTACCAGCGCGCCCTGGAAGAAGCAAAGGAGCAGCATTGATGACCGGTATGCGCATCATCTTCATGGGTACTCCGGAATTCGCCTGCCCGACGCTGCGCGCCCTGATCGAGAGGGGCGAGCAGGTGGTGGCGGTCGTGACACAGCCCGACCGCCCCAAGGGTAGGGGACAGCAGACCCTTCCCCCCCCCGTGAAGGTACTGGCCGAACGGCACGGCATCCCCGTGCTGCAGCCGGTCAAGGTGCGCCTGCCTGAGTCGATAGAGGAGATCCGTGCGCTCGAACCCGACCTGATCGTGGTGGTCGCCTTCGGGCAGATCCTCCCCAAGGCGCTCCTCGATATCCCGAAAAAGGGGTGCATCAACGTGCACGCCTCGCTCCTGCCGCGCTACCGCGGCGCGGCGCCCCTGAACTGGTGCATCGTAAACGGCGAGGCCGAGACCGGCGTCACCACCATGATGATGGACGTGGGGCTCGACACCGGGGACATGCTGCTGAAGAGAGCGACCCCGATAGATCCGGACGAGGACACGCAGAGCCTGCACGACCGCATGTCGCAGTTGGGGGCCGAGCTTTTGGGCGAGACCCTGGAGCGCCTGGCCGCCGGTGACCTCGTCCCCGAGAAGCAGGACGACTCCCTCACCTGCTACGCCCCGATGATGAAGAAGGAGGACGGGCTGATCGACTGGAGCAGGGACGCGCAGAGCATCAAGAACCAGGTGCGGGGAATGACCCCCTGGCCCGGCGCCTACAGCACCCTGGACGAAAAACTCCTCAAGGTGTACCGGGTGCAGACCGGCTCGGGAAGCGGCGCGCCGGGGGAGATCGTCTCGGTCGGGCGCGACGGCGTCGAGGTCGCCTGCGGTGCGGGGAGCCTCCTGATCCGGGAGCTGCAGCTCGAGGGGAAGAAGCGCCTGTCGGCTGCGGATTTCCTGGCCGGCTACAAGCTCCAGCCGGGCGCACTCCTCGGCAAAAAGGGCGCCGCTGTTGGGGTATAAGGGGAGCTACCAGAGCCCCCCCCAGAAGCGGCTCTTCGTGGCGCTCATGGGGGTGACCTGCCTCCTGGTGGTGGGGCTTATCTACCTCGGCTGGTGGATACCCACCCTGGGACTCGCCAACATCCACCCGGGCCTGCCGCGCATCGTCGGGATGCTGTTCGCCGTCCTCTCGGGGATCGCCGTACTGGGAACCCTGCTCCTCGTGCTGACCACGGCGCTTGGCAAGGACATCCTCTGTACAAGGTTCATGCGCGGCGTGGTGATCAAGTTCCTGCTGCCGCTCATCGAGCAGATCGGCAAGCTCTGCGGCATCTCCAAGGACACCATCCGCCAGTCCTTCGTCGCCATGAACAACTCCCTGGTCGCCTCCCAGCGCCTCAAGGTGAAGCCCGACCGGATCCTGATCCTGCTTCCCCACTGCCTGCAGCTCTCCGAATGCGAGATCAAGGTGACCGGAGAAATCGACAAGTGCATGCGCTGCGGCAGGTGCGACATCATGGGGCTTGCAGGGCTTGCGCAAAAGTACCGGGTCGACATCTCGGTCGCCACCGGCGGGACACTGGCCCGCAAGGTGATCATCGAGAAGCGCCCTCAGCTGGTGCTGGCCGTCGCCTGCGAGCGCGATCTCACCTCCGGCATCAAGGACTGCTATCCCCTTCCGGTGATCGGGGTCTTGAACGACCGCCCCTTTGGACCCTGCTTCAACACGCGCGTCGACGTGGACAAGATAGACTCCGCCCTGCGCGCCGTGCTGGCTTAACAAAAGAGACCCGATGAAATTCCGCACCCTGCTGCAAAAGGTTTCCCCGCGCCATCTCCCCTTTCACTTCCTCCTGGCAACACTTCTCGTCCTGGTCTGCGCCGGCGCCGTCCTGGCCGCCCGCATCACCGACTACCGCGTCATGAGCGAGCCGGTGAGCGACCGCGCGGGTAGGGCGCTTGTCGCCGTCAGGAGCTTCACCTGCGACGGCGTGCCGCGCCTGCTCGCGATCGATCCGGCCACACTCTTGAGCTACGACCTCCCGGCAGACTCCGTGAGCAGGAAAAGCGGCTCCGCGAGCGCGTGGCTCGACTCCACCAGGCTCGGGCGCGCGCTTTCCAGGTACAACTCCGCTCCTTACCGGCTGCAAAACGGCGGCGCGGTAAGGGCCGAGGCGGAGGTGGACGGCCTCTTCCTCACCGTGGATCTCTGCCCTTCAAGGCGCCCCTTCGAGAGAGAGCTTTTCCAGGCGGCGGCGGGACTGTCCAACGAGGCTCCAGTGCCGGTCGCCGTGGCGGTTACCGGAGCATGGCTCAACACGCACCCGCAGGAGCTTGCCTACCTGAAGGGGGAGATCGAGGCGGGGAGGCTTGCCGTCACCTGGGTGAACCATTCCTACCACCACCACTACGACCCCAAAGCCCCCCTGTCGGAGAACTTCCTGCTGACGCCGGGGACCGACCACCTTTCCGAGGTGCTGGAGCTGGAACAGCAGCTGCTCACCCTCGGGTTGGTGCCTTCTCCGTTTTTCCGTTTCCCCGGGCTCGTCTCGGACCGGGCCACGGTGGAGCGCCTGCGGGAACTCTCCCTGATTCCGATCGGCTCCGACGCCTGGCTTGCCAAAGGGGAGGAGCCGCGCCGGGGAAGTTTCATCCTGGTGCACGGCAACGGCAACGAACCCAAGGGGGTGAAGCTGCTCCTGCCGCTTTTAAAGAACAAGGATCTCCGCCTGTTGCCGCTTCCCGCCGCCTTCGGGAGCTGAAACCGTCATCGCCTTCACGAACTCCGGGGTGGCCGGGGCGAGGGGGGTGCCCGCAAAAATGAGGTACATCGTCATGAAAAGATTCCTTATCGCCCTCCTTTCCATTACGCTCCTGGCCCCGAACCTCCACGCCGCAGAGAAGCGCGAGCCGGTGCCGCAGTACGTGGTTGCCGTCTCGCCGACGCCGGTTCTGAACACCCCCGATTTCAGGAGCACCTTCAGCGGCGCCATCAAGCTCGACCCCTGCCTGGGGGTGCGTCCCATCGAGTTCGTCGCGCTCGCCGGGACGCTCTTCTTCGTGCAGGAGGCGCTGGAAAAAGACGGCATCGCCGTCTATCGGGTAAGCAGCAGCGATTACCCCTACCCCGCCAAGAACGGGCTGTTCGTCGACGCGCGCTTCGTGAGGAAATGGGGCGGCGGGCCGCTTGCCGAAAGAAAGCGGCATCTCCCTGAGTTGCCGGAGATACAGCGAAGACTTCTGGCCGCGGTCGGGAAGCCCTACGTCTGGGGGGGGAACGTGAAGGACGGGGTGCCGCTTTTAAGAAAGCTCTACCCGGAGGGGGAGAGCCTCCCGGGTGTGGACTGCTCCGGGCTCCTCTACGAGGCGACCGACGGCTTCACCCCCAGGAACACCTCGTCGCTCGTCTCCTTCGGGGAAGCGGTGCCGGTCGCCGGGCTCTCGGCCGAGGAGGTCGCCGGCATGCTGAAGCCCCTGGACCTGCTGGTGTGGAATGGGCACGTGATGATGGTGCTCGATCGGGACTCAGTCATCGAGAGCAGGATGGGGTGCGGCGGGAGGAGCGGAGTCATGCTGACCCCGATTAAGGACGCGCTCAGAGAGCTTATGAAGAGCAGGAAGCCGGTGCAGCGCTACCCCGAGGGGGGGGCGGCGGCGAGAAGCTTCGTGGTCAGGAGATGGCTTTCCAGCTGACGACGCCTGGCTAGCAGCGGCCGGGGGCGGTGAGCGTGACCGCTTTCTTCCCCGCGGCCAGCAGCGCGCCGCAACCCTGCAGCTCGTCGGTCGAAGGAAGCGGCCCGTCCGGGACCGCCGCGAGGAACACCTGGACTATGCCGGGGTCGAGCGCCTCTCCGCTCATGGCGCGGATCATCTCCCTCGCCTCGGGGTAGGGGTATCCCTTGCGGTAGGGGCGGTCCATGGTGAGCGCATCGTAGACGTCGGCGACGGAGACGATGCGCGCCTCCAGCGGGATCTGCTCCTTCTTGAGGCCGGAGGGGTATCCTGTGCCGTCGTACTTCTCATGGTGGTAGTGGATGATGTTCCGGGCCGTCTCGGAGAGGTCGGCCTTCTCCGCCACGTCGGCACCCCAGCCGGTGTGCATCTTCATGGTCTCGAACTCGTGTTCGCTCAGGCGCCCGGTGCCGTTCAGGATGATCTCCGAGACCCCGATCTTGCCGCAATCGTGCAGCCAGCTGCCGTACTTTATCTGTCGCTGCGTCTCCTTCGCCATCCCCATGGCGTCCGCAATGAGAAGGGCGAAAACGGCGACCCTGTCGCAGTGCCCCCTGGTGCTCGGGTCCTTGAGCTCGATGGTCTGGGCCAGTGAGCGGAGCACCGACTCGTCCTCCCGCCTGATGGCATGGACGGTCCGGTAGCGCCTGAGTCCCTCCTGCACCACCTGCAGTATCTCCTCATCCTTCCATGGCTTCAACAGGTAGCGGTACACCTCCGAGTTGTTGATGGCGGCAAGCGCCGTCGGGAGGTCCACGTACGAGGAGATGAGCACCTTCACCGTGTCCGGCGAGACTTCGCGAAGCTTGGTCAGGAAATCGAGGCCGGACATCCCCGGCATCTGGTTGTCCGAGACCACGACCGCTATCTCGTGGTTCCTGAAGAGCTCCATCGCCTCTGCCGCGTTGCTCGCGGTGAGCACGTCGATCCCCCTGGAGCTGAACAGGTCGCGGGAAGCCTGAATGATCAGCCTGTTGTCGTCGACGAACAGTATTTCTGCGGCCATGGTTGCCCCTCGCATCTCGCTGGTGTACCGGGCGGCTATGGCTAACTCCTTTGCCCGCCTCGGATTTACGCGCAATGGTAATCTTTCATGAGTATATTGTCAATTCCAATCTAACGGCGGGGCTTTCGGGCGGGTACTGGGGGGGGCGATGCCGTGGGGGCGACGCGCTATTCGGCGCAGCAGGAGAGTTGCGAGAGATCCTTCTTGAAGGCCTGGGCGCAGAGCCTCAGCCCCTCTCCCATGGAGGGGTAGACGTGCAGCGTGTCGGCCAGTTCCGCCACGCTCATGCGGCAGCGTACGGCGAGCGCCGCCTCGTTGATGATGTCGGCCCCCCGGTGCAGGCAGAGGTGTATGCCGAGGATCCTGCCGCTCTCCCTGTCGGCCACCATCTTCACGGCCCCTGGGAGGGCGCCGGTCACGTGCGACTTGGGGATCGCCGAGGCGGGGATGGTGTGGCATTCCACCTGGAACCCCGCTTTTCTCGCCCCCTCTTCGGTGTACCCGACGATCCCCACCTCCGGGTCGGTGAAGATCGCCATCGGGAGGGTCTGGTAGTCGAGCGCGCAGCGGCACCCCGGTTCCAGCATGTTGTCGACCGCCGCTATCCCCTCGCGGGCGCCTACCGTTGCGATCTGCATCCCCCCGGTCACGTCCCCCGCCGCCCAGATCCCCGCGGCCGAGGTGCGCATCTCCTTGTCCACCGTGATGAAGCCGCGCGGGTCGAGTCCAACCCCCGCCTGCTCGAGCCCGAGGCCTTTGGTTGCGGGGGCGGTCCCCACGGCGAGCAGAAGCTGCTGGGACTGGAAGCGCATCGGCTCGCCCGCCACCTGCGCCTCCACCCGGACCCCGTCCTCGTGTCGCGACACGCTGCAGACCGTGGCCTTCAGTACGATCCGCATCCCCTCGGCCGCGAGGGCGCCCTGGAGCGCGAGCGCCGGTTCCGCCTCCACCGCGGGGAGCACCCTCGCGCCGGTCTCAAGGACGGTTACCGGCACCCCGAGCCTCAGGAACATCTGCCCGAGTTCCAGGGCGATCACCCCCCCTCCGACGATGGTGAGCGAGGCGGGGAGCTTTTTCAGAAGCAGCGCGCTCTTGCTGGTCAGGTAGGGGGTCTGCTCCAGCCCGGGGATGGGGGGGACCCGCGGCACCCCCCCGGTCGCGATGAGAAACCTCTCCCCTTTGATGCTCCTCTCCCCGACCATCACGGTGCCGGGTCCGGTGAAGACGGCGTTCCCCTTGATGAGGGTCAGGTCGGGGACGTTTTTCAGCACGTCCAGGTACTTGCTCTGCCTGAGGGCCTGCACCACGTCGGACTTGTGGTCGTCCAGCAGCGGGAAGTCAAGCGCCCCGGCGCGGGTTCCGAGCCCGAGCCTGCCTCCTTGTTCCGCCTCGTGCCGGAACAGGGCCGCGTGGATCAGGGTCTTGCTCGGAATGCATCCCCAGTTGATGCAGGTCCCGCCCAGCACGCTCCTCTCGATCATGATGGAGCGGGCGCCGCGCTCCTGCGCCCTGAGCGCCGCGGCGAAGGCGGTGGAGCCGGAGCCCAGGATGACGATTTCAGGTGTCTGGCTCATGGTATTTTCTCCCTTTTTCAGTGTACCGTGAAGCCAACGGACGGTAAACAGAAGAATTCACCGGCCTTTTCCCTCTCCGGGCTCCCTTTCGGGCAGCGCCCCCTCCCTCTGGCGGGGATGTCCTTCCCGCAACGGCGGGTGATAATCCTTGACACCGCGGCGCAACAATTGTATTCTGGCGAGCCTAACTGTTTGGATACAGTAAACTTTTTTTGCCAATTGCTGCACTACTTGAAATCATGAGTTAATCGGAGGCGGCGTGTTGACATTTCAGGAGCTGATTCTCTCCCTGCAGGGGTATTGGGCGGGGCAGGGATGCGTGATACAGCAACCCTACGATACCGAGAAGGGGGCGGGGACCTTCAACCCGGCCACCTTCCTGCGCGTGCTCGGCCCGGAGCCCTGGAAGGTGGCCTACGTGGAGCCGTCACGGCGCCCGACTGACGGCCGCTACGGAGAAAACCCGAACCGGCTGCAGCACTACTACCAGTTCCAGGTGATCATGAAGCCGTCGCCCGCGAACATCCTGGATCTCTACCTCGACAGCCTGCGCGCCTTCGGCATCGACCCGGGCAAGCACGACATCCGCTTCGTCGAGGACGACTGGGAGTCGCCGACGCTGGGGGCCTGGGGGCTTGGCTGGGAGGTGTGGCTGGACGGGATGGAGATCACCCAGTTCACCTACTTCCAGCAGGCAGGCGGCATCGACCTGAAGCCGGTCTCCGCCGAGATCACCTACGGCTGCGAGAGGATCGCCATGTACCTGCAGGGCGTGGACAACGTCTACGACCTCGAGTGGGTCAAGGGGGTCAGGTACGGCGACATCCACCACGAAAGCGAGGTGGAGTTCTCCACCTACAACTTCGAGGAGGCCGACGTCGACATGCTCCTGGCGCTCTTCAAGATGTACGAGAAGGAGTGCCTGCGGCTGGTCGAGAAGGGGCTCGTGCTCCCGGCCTACGACTACGTCATGAAATGCTCCCACACCTTCAACCTGCTGGACGCCCGCGGCGCCATCTCGGTGACCGAGCGCGCCTCCTACATCGGGAAGGTCCGCAACGTGGCCAGGCTTTGCGCCGAGTCTTACCTGCAGATGCGCGAGCGGCTCGGCTTCCCGCTTTTGAAAGGAGGTCGCTAATGGCCAAGGATCTTTTCCTGGAGATAGGGTGCGAGGAGATTCCGGCCGGCTTCGTCCCCAAGGCGATGGCCGACATGGAAGCGCTCATGAAGCGCGAGCTGGAGAGCGCCCGGCTCGAGTACGGCGAGATCGTGACGCTCGGAACGCCGCGCCGCCTGGTGCTGGCCGTCAAGGGGATCGCCGACAGGCAGCCGGACGCGGAACTGACCGCCATGGGGCCCGCCAAGAGCGTCGCCTACGACGCGGACGGCAACCCGACCAAGGCCGCGCAGGGCTTCGCCCGCGGCCAGGGGATCGAGGTCTCGCAGCTGAAGCTCGTCATGACCGAGAAGGGTGAGTACCTCGCGGCAGTGAAAAACGAGGTGGGGCGCGACACGGCGGAGCTGCTCCCCGAGATGCTCCCGAGACTGATGGGGGCCATCCCCTTCAAGAAGTCGATGCGCTGGGCCGACCTGGAGGTCAGGTTCGCGCGTCCCATCCACTGGATCGTGGCGCTCTTTGACGGGGCGGTGGTGCCGTTTAGTTTCGGCAACATCCGGACCGGCTCCGTCTCCCGCGGACACCGCTTCATGGCCAACAGCAACTTCGCCGTGCGCGACCTCGCCCACTACCTGGAGGAGTGCGAGCGCCACTTCGTGATCCCGGATCCCGGGAAGAGGAAGGAGATCATCAGGCGCGAGATCGAGCGGGTGGCCAAGGAGGCCAAGGGAGAAGTCCTCCCCGACGAGTCGCTCCTGGAGCAGGTGAGCTACCTGGTCGAGTACCCGAGCGCGGTGCACGGCACCTTCTCGCCGGACTTCCTGGCGGTGCCGCGAGAGGTGCTGATCACCTCCATGCGCGAGCACCAGCGCTACTTCTCCCTGGTGGACGGGGAAGGGAAGCTGCTGCCGGGCTTCATCACCATCAACAACACCGTCACCGAAGACCCCTCCGTGGTGGTCAAGGGCAACGAGCGCGTGCTCAGGGCCCGCCTCTCCGACGCCCGCTTCTTCTTCGACGAGGACCAAAAGCACACGCTGGAAAGCCGGGTGGATGCGCTGAAAAGCGTGGTGTACCAGGCGAAACTCGGCACCTCCTACGAGAAGATGGAGCGTTTCCGCGAGCTGGCCAAGGCCCTCAGCGCCCGGCTGAACCCCTCCGTCCGGGAGCAGGTCTCCCGCGCGGCGACGCTCTGCAAGGCGGACCTGGTCACCGGGATGGTCGGGGAGTTCCCCGAGGTGCAGGGAATCATGGGGCGCGAGTACGCCCTGCACGACGGCGAGGATGCCGCCGTGGCAAACGCCATCGCGGAGCATTACCTTCCGACCCAGGCAGGGGGGGAGCTCCCCGCCTCCGACATCGGCGCCTTCGTCTCCCTCGCCGACAAGATGGACACCATCTGCGGCTGCTTCTCCGTGGGTCTCATTCCGACCGGCTCCGCAGACCCCTACGCCCTCAGGCGCTCGGCGCTCGGGATCATCAACATCATCCTGGACAAGGGGTACCGCGAGCCGATTTCCGGCTTCATCGGCGCCTCGCTCGATCTCCTCCGCGCGAAGGCGAACCGCCCCGTTGCGGAGGTCCAGAAGGAGGTCCTCGAGTTCTTCAGGGGCCGCTTCGTGAACCTGATGGCGGACCGCTTCCCTTCGGACGCGGTGGAGGCGGTGGTCTCGGTTTCCTTCGATGACCTGGTCGAGGCGGCCGCCAAGATCAGCGCCCTCGCCGAGTTCAGAAACCGCGAAGACTTCGGCGCCCTTGCCGTCGCCTTCAAGAGGGTCTGCAACATCGTGAAGGACGGGGTGGAGAGCGCCGTCTCGCCCGAGTTCTTCCAGGACCCGGCCGAAGGGGAGCTCTACGAAGCGCTCACGCAGGTCTCCGGCAGGGTCGAGGGGGCGCTCTCGGGCGCGGATTACCTCGCAGCCCTCACCGAGATCGCCACGCTGAAGCCTGCCGTCGACCTCTTCTTCGAGAAGGTGATGGTCATGGCCGAGCAGGAGCGGGTGCGCGAGAACCGGCTGGCGCTTCTGACCGCCATCTCCAGGCTCTTCGCGCGCCTGGCGGACTTCTCCAGGCTTTCGCCATGATGATGGCTTCACGTGGTCCGACATCGGGGGAGATCGCCCGGAAAGGGGCCGCGGTGCCGGATGCACACGATATGACGCTCACGTAAACAGCCGTCCGGGCCGAGAGGCCCGGCGGCTGTTGCCTTTTTGGGAAAATGAGTATAATTTTAACTCCAGATTTATTAAAACCGTTTAAGGAGGGTGCACATGGGAAAGAAGTACGTTTACTTTTTTGGCGCCGGCAAGGCTGACGGCAACGCCAAGATGAAGGAGCTCCTGGGTGGCAAGGGGGCGAACCTGGCGGAGATGACCAGCATCGGTCTCCCCGTGCCGGCCGGCTTCACCATAACCACGGAGGTCTGCACCGAATACTACAAGAACGAGCGCAACTACCCCGCCGGCCTCGTCGCCGAGGTGGAGGAAAACCTGGCCGGCGTAGAGGCGCTCATGGGGAAGAAGTTCGGCGACCCGAAGAACCCGCTCCTCGTCTCGGTCCGCTCCGGCGCCCGCGCCTCCATGCCGGGGATGATGGACACCATCCTGAACCTGGGCCTGAACGACACCACCGTGCAGGGGATCATCGCGCAGTCCGGCGACGAGCGTTTCGCCTACGACGCCTACCGCCGTTTCGTGCAGATGTACTCGGACGTCGTCATGGGGATGCACAAGGACGAGCTCGAGCACCTTCTTGAGAGCAAGAAAGAGGCGCGCGGCGTGCACCTGGACACCGGGCTCTCCGCCTCCGACTGGAAGGAGCTGGTAGCCGAGTTCAAGGCGAAGGTCAGGGAGACCCTGGGCGTCGACTTCCCCGAGGACCCCAAGGAACAGCTCTGGGGGGCGATCGGGGCGGTGTTCGGCTCCTGGATGAACCAGCGCGCCATCACCTACCGGAGGCTGAACAGCATCCCGGCCGAATGGGGGACCGCGGTCAACGTGCAGTCCATGGTGTTCGGCAACATGGGTGACGACTGCGCCACCG
>Ga0209317_1001990_pt1 | contig 15864 bp, 11 predicted proteins | sample RifGroB2_FD_183994 | JGI IMG/M metagenome (GOLD analysis project Ga0209317, IMG submission 183994) | Soil microbial communities from Rifle, Colorado, USA - Groundwater B2 (SPAdes) (version 2) | ecosystem: Environmental > Terrestrial > Soil > Unclassified | place: Rifle, Colorado | collected... | reverse complement strand
GAAGAACAACCTGCTGCTGGAGATTCAGGCCGACCTCTTGGGGGCACCCGTGCTCAGGCCGCGCTGCACCGAGAGTACCTCGCTGGGCGCCGCCTTGCTGGCGGGCATCGGCGCCGGGGTGCTGGACCAGGATTCCATAAAGAGGCAGTGGGCGCTGGACCGGCGCTTCGAGCCGGGCATGGGAGCGGAGCGCCGTCAGGAACTCTATCGGGGATGGCGGAAGTGCGTGCAGCTTTCGCTTGGGTGGGGCAAATAGAACGGGACAGCCTGCGCATAAAGGCGTTCAACAGGGATGAAGGGGATACAGGGGATAACTGCAAAAAGCAGGGCTTTGGGTCAATCTACGACGGTAGGTCTACGACGGGGATTTGGGCGTTTTTATCCCTTGCATCCCCTTTATCCCTGTTAGCGGCATCTGGGTTTAGGTGTCGTCAGTGGTGCAAGGTCTTTAGCTTTGGAGGTGTTTGTGACGGACAGAAAGGCGCTTCTCGACAGGCTGAAATCGGGTCGGACCTTCGACCTGCTGGTCGTGGGCGGCGGTGCGACCGGATGCGGCATAGCACTGGACGCGGCCAGCCGCGGCCTCAGCGTGGCCCTCGTGGAAAAGGGGGATTTCGCCGGCGGGACGAGCGGCAGGAGCACCAAGCTGCTGCACGGGGGGGTGCGTTACCTGGAGGCGGCGCTCTTGCACCGGGACCGGGTCCAGTTCAACCTGGTGCGGGACGCACTCCACGAGCGCGCCGTCCTCTTGAGGATCGCCCCGCACCTTTGCCACCGGCTCACCCTGGTGACCCCGCTCTACGGTCTCGTCCAGGTTCCCTATGTCTGGACGGGGCTCAAGCTGTACGACGTGCTCGCCGCGGGGGCCGGACTCGGGTCGAGCAGCTACCTCTCGCCCTCCGAGATGCTCCGGCGCTTTCCCATGATAAAAAGGGAAGGGCTGAAGGGGGGGGTGCTCTACTACGACGGACAGTTCAACGATGCACGCATGAACGTGGCGCTGGCGCTGACCGCTCTCCGGGAGGGAGCCGTCCTTGCCAACCACCTGGAAGCGGTTGCGCTGCTCAGGGAAAAGGGGAGGGTGGCCGGCGCGCTGGTGCGGGATCACCTAAACGGCGCATCCTGGCAGATACGCGCCCGCTGCGTGGTGAACGCCTGCGGCCCGTCGGCAGACCTGCTGCGCCGGATGGACGACCCGATCGCCGCGCCGCTTCTGCGGGTCAGCCGCGGTATCCACATCGTCCTCCCCGGGGAGTTCGCCCCCCATGACACCGGCATCATGATCCCCAAGACGGACGACGGGCGGGTGCTCTTCATCCTCCCCTGGCAGGGGGGGTGCATCGTCGGCACCACCGAAGAACCGGCTGCGCCGGGCGAAGCCCCCGCCGCCGGCGCAAAGGACGTGGAGTACCTGTTGCGTCACCTGGGGCGCTATTTCAACCTCAAGGTAAGCGGCAGCGACATCAGGGCGCGCTGGGCCGGGTTGAGGCCGCTGGTCCACGACCCGTTTACCGCCGACACGGCGGAGCTCGCCCGCGACCACGTCATAAGCTCTTCCCCGACCGGACTCATCACCATCGTAGGCGGCAAGTGGACCACCTACCGCAAGATGGCGCTTGATACCGTCGATTTCGCGCTGCGAAGCACGGGGCTCGCGGCGCAGGGAGAGTGCCGCACCGACCGGATCAAGCTGCATGGCGGCGAGAGCTTCCGGCCGGAGGGCGCGGCCGAGATCGCCAGCAGCTACGCTCTCGACCCCGACGTCGCCCTGCACCTGCACAGCTCCTACGGAGACCGGTGCCTTGAGGTGGCGCGGCTTTGCCGGGGGGCAATGGGCGAGAGGCTCGTGCCGGGGCATCCCTACCTGAAAGGGGAGGTGCTTTACGCGGTGCGCAGCGAAATGGCCCTTTGCCTGCTCGACTTCCTGGAACGCCGCATTCCGCTGGCCCTCTTGGATCAAGACGCCGCCCTGGCCGCGGCCCCGGCGGTGCTGGAGATCATGGCGGCGGAACTGGGGTGGAGCGAGGCGCACCAGGTCCGGGAGCGCGTGCAGGTGCGTGACAGGTTGTCCCAGTAGATGGAACGCTCACCGCGCTGGCAGCTTGCAAAAACAAAACAGGGGGGGCGGATTTTCCGCCTCCCCTGTTTTACGATTCTCCGTCACTGCGGGGTGCCTAGAAATGGCAAGCCGCGCAGAAGCGTCCCGTGTTCCTGACCACGGCCTCTCCCGGTCCTGTGCCGGTTGCGGTTGTCGCCGTGGTGAACCCGGTAAAGCCGGTGAATCCGGTCAACGCGAAATTAGGGGTGGTAGGTGTCGTTCCGGTAATCCTGGTGCTCCCGATCCCGACCCGGATGACCGTAGTCGGTCCAGCCGTACCCGTTCCCGACCCGTGGCATACCGGGATGGAACACTCTGCGGCACCGTAGGTGTTCACGTAACTGCCGTGAGCCGGCAGGATGGTGGGGACGATACCCGCCCTGGTGGACGCGCTCGGCGGGAACCAGTCGAGGGGGTGGACGGAGAAGGCATTCCCGATGTGGCAGCTGGAATTGGTCACCCCCGGCTGGTCGTCGAAGCACGACGGGCCCGAGTTCGCCGCCCCGCGGTAGTCGGCGCCGTGGCATTCGGCGGTAGCACAGCGTGCCGAGGCTTCGCTCGCCGCGCCCAGCAGCGTGGTGCCGAGGACCCCGGGCCTCAGATCTAGCGCCGTAAACCGCCCCGTTTGGATCAACGCCTGCCTGATCCAGTCGCCGTGCTCCGCGTAGTCGTGCGCCCCCCACTCGAGGGGATGCACATCCGTCTCGTTGCCCAGATGGCACTGAGTGCAGGCGACCTTGGAGATGCCGCCGCTGAAATCCGTGCCGTGGCACGGTCTGCAGTCGTCAAGACGACCCAAGGCAGCTACCGCGTGCCGGGCGGGAAGCCAGTCGTCGGGGTGCGCCCCCCGGTCCGGGTCATAGCTGGAATGGGCGTTGTTATCCCCACAACCGGCGAGCGACAGGACCAAAAGGCACCAAAGCATGACTATGGCAAAAACTGATTTAGTAGTTAGCGATGGCATGTTTTGCACCTCTCGTTATTTTGTCGCCCGTGGCACTTCAGGCAGGAGACGGGATTGATCCTGCCGTCGACCCGATGCCGGCTGAGATAGTCCCCACGGTGCGGCAGAGACAGCTCCGGCCTGTCCTTGTACTTGTCGTTGGGCTTGATCTCTTCCTTGTGGGCATGGCACTCGACGCAGAACGACTCCTTGTGGCAGGTGGTGCAGGCGGCTCTTTGCTGGGCGGCGTAGAATTTATGTTTCAGGTAGAAGTCCTGTGCCTGGTGGTTCAGCGCGGTCCACTGGTCGGTATGGCACTCGGCGCAGCGCGGCAGCCCCTTCACCTCCTCGGGGTGCACACGGGCGATGCTGTTCGTGTTGGCACAGGCGTAAAGAACAGACAACATGAGTCCCAAAAACGCTATCAAGGCTGTGTTTTTCACTATTGCCCCTCCTTTCCAAAGCCAAATGCATAACTCACCTTGATCAACCCGCGCAGCTCGTGGTCGAAATCGGTGCTCCTCAGGTAGTCGACGTCGGCGGCAACCCTGAGGTTTTGGCTGAAATCGTATCCGGCTGCAGCCGCCAGGGAGTAGGTATTTTCCCTGCCGTTGATGCCCCTGTCGAAGTCGACGTCGAAGAAGTCGAGGGTGACATCCGCCGCGCCGAACTTCTGCGTGGCCCAGACGCGGTACTGGTAGTAGCTGAGCGGCCCGCTCGAGCCGTCCATGCGGTGGAACGAGGCTCCGGTGGTCAGGGCGGTGGGCGTGGTGTAGCTCGCCAGCAGGCCGAAGTAGTCGGCGCTCCCCGCGATCTCGTACTCGTAGTGGTTGTACTCCCCCGTGATGGCAAGGTTCTTGACGCCTGTGTAGCCGACGCTTCCACCGATGTTCCACATCTCCTCGCCGGGGACCAGGATGCCGTTGGTGAGGCTCAGAGCGCTCGTGGTGACGTGATAGAAATAGTCCTCGTAGTTGACCTGCTGGAAAGTGGCGCTCACGTTCACCGTGGACATCGGGGTGACGCTGGCGGTGTAGGCGTGTTCCATCCAGCCGCTGCTCAGAGAGTTGTAGGTGGAGCGGCCTGTTATGTCGATCTGCTGCATCGGGTGCAGCCAGAGATCGATCCCCTGCTCCTCGCGCAGTCCCTCGCCGTCCGTCTCGTTTCTAAGCAGGCTCAGGCCTATGGAGTAGTACTTGGGGAGGGTGTGGGCGACCCGGCCGCCGTAAATCAGCTCTCCCCCATCGAAGTTCGGTTCGGTGACCACCGGGTTTCCGACGTAAGCCGCCGCCGTGAAGCCCGCGGCAAGATCGCTCCTGAGATAGAGGCCGTCCACCCGCTCGGTGGCGACCCCCTCGATCACGAACTGGCGCCCGGCGTTTAGCTGCAGGTTGTTCCTGTTGGCGCGGTAGCTCAAAAAGCCGTATTGGATGTCTCCTTCGGTATGCTGGTCGGTGCTCCGGTCGGCCAGATCCTGGCGCCCCCACCCCCCGATTTCGACCGATGTGGTCCCCTGGCTGCCGACGTCGGTCACGGAGAGGTGCAGGTATTCGTAGATCGGGAGCAGGAAGTCGTTCTGCGTGTTCTCCCTCATGCGCAGGATGGTCAACGAGTCTCCCGAAACCGAGGTTGCGTTAGCCGCTGTCTGGCCGAAGACGAGCAAGGAGCAGGAGAACAGGATGCTTCCCATGATCTTCAAGGCACAGGGACGGGCGGCTCCCGTTGTTTTCTTTTGAATTTTCAAGACATTTCCTCCTTTCTTGGTTCCGTCTCTGGTTGCTGGTGGGGAAATGCAATTGCAAAGAAAACCGGGGGCTATGGTTGCCCCCGGTCATGCCGGTTTCAAAAGGAGCCACTGGCGGGGGCACGATCCCGTGCCCCCGCGAACTCTGAGTGGCTACCTCTCATGCACCACCACTACGTCGGCGATCCTGCCTGCGCCGTGGCAAAGGACGCACTGCTCGCCGAAGTTCGGCGGACCGAGGGCATCCAGCTGGCTGCGCGCCACGCCCAGGTCGGTGTAGGTGGGACCGTTCAGGCCGGGGCCCAGCAGCGCGCCGTTTGCCTGCATGTGCGCCTTGGCAACCGGGGTGTCGTGGCAGCTGATGCAGGCGCCGGTGATCGGGGCGACGACCAGGTCGGTCGGGTTGGGTACGGTGTTGCGGGAGGCGGTGACGCTGGCAATGGTCACCGGCGTGGTCGCGTTCAATGTGACATAGGTGGTAGGCAGAACGTTGTCCGGCAGGTCGGCCCTGTAGGTCTGCTGGTTGGTGCCCGAGCTGGTGACATGGCAGACTTCGCAGTCCTGCAGGAGGTTGGGGAAGTCGATGTCGGCGGCGTTGATGAGGGTGATGCCGGTGCCCGGGCCGTTTCGGACGTCACGGAACGGGGTGGTGCGCTCCCCTCCTGCGTGGATGCCGTGGATCATGTCCTTCAGGTTGTTGGAGGTCTCCGGGAATAGCAGGGCGTAGTTTGGGGTGGCCCTATTGAAAGCCGGATCCCATCCGACGAGGATCTCCTGCTGGATCGGGGTGAAGTTGAAGACGCTCAGCTTGGCGTCGGTTGTGGTCCGGCCGCTGGAGGTGAAATTCGGGTTGTGGCAGGTCACGCAGACCTGTATCTCGTAGACGCGGCTCCCGCCGTGGAACTCGAGCCGCTCGTGGCACCTGTCGCACTTGGCCGAGTCGACGACCCTGCGCCGAACGGCGTCGCCGGTGACCGGCGTGACGACGGACACGGCGGGACGGCCGATGTTGGTAAGCGGAGCGGTCCGCACCTGGGTGAAGGTCCCCTGCATGACGACGGCCCGCATGATGGCGCCGGCGGGGAAGGCCCTGGCGGAGAGGACGGTGGCGGTGTAGTAACCATCGGCGTCGGGCCCGCTGATGCTCCCCAACGTCCCGGCGTTGGCCGGGGTCAGCAGGTTTGCGATGGATATGGAATCAGGCTGGGCGGCAACCTTGCCGAGGTTGTTGTAGTCCGCCGGGACCGCGATGCCGTCCTGCGGCAGGGTGTAGGCCAGGAGGAAGGCCGGGGTGCCGGTGAAACCGCTGACGCCGGTTCCGGTAAAGACCACGTTGGTTCTCGTCGCGGTCGCGGTATCGGTGCTCTGCTGGATCCTGAACCGGATGGCCAGGTTGTTGGTGGCCGGATCGACGTTCGCGCTGGCGATCTCGTAGAAGAAATTGGTGAGCCCTGCAGGCGTAGTCTGGTTGGTGGTCGAGAGGCTGCTCACCTGGTGGTTCTGCTGGATGGAGGTGCTGTTGTGGCATCCCGTGCAGGCGACGTCGCTGGTCTGGACGAGATTGCCGTCGTGTCCCACGCCTGTTGCGAAATGGACGTTGTCGTGGCAGGAGCCGCATGCCTTGCGGCTGGGCATGGTGTGCCAGTTTTGCCCTTGTGGAGCGGCTGCATCGTCGTGGCACCTGCGGCACAGGCTAGGATTTGCCGGGTTGGTGAGGTCGTTGAACTCGATCCCGGCGTAGTTGTAGCCGGTCTCGGTCAGCTGGCTCCCCATGTGGATCTTGTGGACCAGGGTCATGAACTCGCCGATCACCTCGACCTCGCCTCCCCCCTCGTCGGTCACCCAGGTGTTCCCCGAGAAGCTGGGGGCTGTGGCGGCGGCGGTCGAGATGGGACGGCCAAAGGCGCGCTGGCTGGTGTGGCAGATAACGCAGTAGCGGGTATCGGTGGCGGCCGGGTGGGGGAACTGTGCGGTACCGGTTATCAGCAACTCGCCGTGGCATGAGTTGCACTGCTGGATGGTGACGATCTCCCGCTGCGTGTTGGCGGTTGTAACCGCGGCACCCGTTGCCGGAATGAAGTCGAAGACGATGTTCAGCGGGTTCTCGAAGGCCAGGGTGGGGGAGGTGTTGGCGATGTCGCCGCCAAATTCGATTACCAGGCGGTGTGTCAGGTTCGCGTTGTAGGAAAGGTCGCCGAGGTCGGCTTTTCTGATGTCCCCCGAGTCGGTCAGCGCAGCGGCCTGGTTTGCGGCGAGGGTGATGTCGCGGGCGAAGGTATAGACGTAGGAGCCGTCGCCGTTGTCGACCAAGGTTCCTTCACGGTCCCGAGTGGGACGGCTGCCTGAAACGGTGGTCGTAGTGCCGGTGGGTACCGTGGTGACTATGTAGTTGACCCACCTGGACGGGCTGCCGTTAGCGGAGGGGACCAGCTTGGCGATGGAAAAGCCCAGGTTCGTCAGCTGGTTCGATGTGTTCCGCTGGTTCAGCCCGATGATCGGCGCGCCGTTGCTGTCGGTAATCCTGAACCGCACCACCGGCGGGCTGCTGATGGTGACGCCGGTGACCGTCCCCTGAAACTCGAGGTTGGACTGCTGCTCTGCGGTCAGACCTGACACGTTCACAGGTGTTTGAGCCGGTGAAACCGCATCCCTGCCGGGATCACCCTGATCCCCTTCACAGCCGCCCAGGAACAGTGCGGCTGCAGCGGTTGAGGCAATTAAGACAGACGACAACCTTTTCAAAAGCGAGCGTTGCATAGAATCCTCCTTGTTCGTTGGTCTGGTGCCTGCGCGGTGCGATGAAAATCTGGGCTGGAAGGGATAACCGGAGTGACGATATCTTGAGGTGCTGCGAGCGCTTTAAGGAGACGGTGCGGTTTATGAGCTGTCATGACCCGTCACTATCATGGGAGCACCTCCTGATTTTTATTAGACATTTCAAACATAGTAGAGTAACTTAGCAGCTATTCATGAAATGGCAAGGGTGCCGGCTTTTTTTTGGAACCTCGGGGCCGGCGCCGCGGGGAAGGGAAAACTGCCGCACCGGTCAAGCCGTTTTCACAGGTGTGGCAATTGCCGGATCGGTAAATGCGATGGGATGCATGGGGTTGGTCAATATTGTGTTGTGTCGCGGACGGGGTTGGGCTAGAATCGGCTTGTTCGGTGGGCATTGAATATGAAGCGAGGAGGTGGGTCGTCAAACAACTGGAACGCGGTGCGAGGCAAACGGAGTGTTCAGATGGGAATTTCGGTGATTTTTACCAACGGCGACGAGAAGAGTGTCCCGTCCTACATGCTTGATTACCTGATCCGGGAAAAGAAGATCGTGGCTTTTCTCAGGTCGTCCGGGTGGGTGCAGATCGGGCAAGACCCGATACGCAAGGCCCAGCAACCTCTGACGAGGTCTGGGGAGAGGTGGAGCGACTTCCTCTTCAAGAGGAACCAGGCTTAAAAGAGATCCCTGCAGTCAACCCTTTCTCAATCTTCCTGAGAGCCGGGCATTTTTGGATCCACTCGCTTTGCTGCAGCGCGCGGGCATCCAGCTTGACCGGCTCCATCATCAGGCCGACTTCTTCGGCAAAACTTATGGCGCCTTTGATGGTCTTCGCATAGCTCGGCTCGTCTTTGGGCTGCTCCTGCGGGAGGTAGACCCTGGTCCGGCCGCTCTGGGTGCCGTGGATCGCGGCGAATACCCGCGCTGCTCCCCCCTCCTTCACTGCACAGATGTAACCCCGGCAGCTCTCCTGCCCCTTTCCATCAGGAGCAAGGTTCGCGTTGTTGATCGATTGGTGCAGTTCGACCAAATCCTCCGCGTCCGAGTATGTTATGGCGTCGAGCTTCGAGTTCAGGAGGAAGCGCACCGGCTCGGAGCCGTCGTCGGAGGCGGAAAAGAAGTCGCCCCCGTGCAGGTCGGCAAGCGGCGGGAAATCGGGAGCCTGGGCGGCAACCGGCGAGGGATCCGGCGCCAGATCGACGAAGGGGGGGAATTGCGCCGCCTCGCCTGAGAAGCGTGTCGTCTCTTCCGTCATCGACGAATAGTAGGCGAACTCCCGTTCCCTGTCGGCCATATGCGCCAGCCCGGGAGCATGCAGCGCCTCCCCGGGTGCCTGCCGGCTCTCCAGGGGTGCCGGCCGAGTTTCCGGAGGTAGCTGCTGTGTCTCATCGGGCAGTTGCGGGCTCTCCCCCGGTGCCCGCACCGCCTCTGAGGCGCAATCCCCGGTATTCTCCGCAAAGGTGAAGTCAGCGAACTCGGCGGCCCCTTCCGGCGCATGGGATTGCGCTTCGGCTCCCGGCACGCGCGCCGGGGGGGGAGGCAAAATGGTCTCGCTCGACGGTTGGGTCTCGCCGGCCGGATGGGAGGGAACTTCCCTCTCCTTCTCGGGCAACTCCCTTTGCTGGTCCCTTAACGAAACGACCTCCCTGCGCAGCGCGGCCAGCTCCGCAAAAGCGGCGCCCTTTCGCTGCTCCAGGGCCTCCATCCGCTGCAGCGCGGCCGCAAGCTCAGCGCGCACCGCCTTGATCCGTGCGCCGGCCTCGCTGTTTTCCGCCGCCAGTTGCTCTGCTTTTTGGAACGCCTCGTCGCGCTTTGCGCTTGCCGCCTCGACCTGCTGCCCGGCCAGGGACAGGGCTTCGGCCAACGCGGTGCGCTCCTCGCCAAGCGAAAGGCTGAGCCGGTCCGCTTCCTCGACCTTCCCGGAAAGCACGGCAACCTCCTTCCGCAGCGAGACCAGTTCGGACGACGCCTTTTCGGCACCGTCAACCGCCTGCTCCATGGCGGCTTTATCGGCAGTGAGGCGGGTGCATTCCTCCCGCAGGCCAGACAACTCCGCGAGACAATCCTGGTGCTGCAGGCCAAGCTCCCTTAATTGCCCCTCAAGGTCGACCTTCTCCCTGGCCAAACCTGCGCACTGCTCCTGGTACCGGGCCAGGTCGTCTCTTTCCGCACCCAGTCCGGCGCACTCCTGCCGTGCGAGGGCGAGTTCCGCGGCAATCACCTGCTGCTGCCCTGAGATCTGCTGCAACTGAGCCGCATGCGCATCCCTGTCAGCCGCGCATGCGGCCAGCTCTTCTTTCAACTGCGATAGGGTGCTCTCCAGTGCCGGTACCTGCCCCGGGAGTTCGTTTCCCCGCGGCGGCCGGGAGGCGACCGCAGTTGCCGGGAGGGGAGGCGAAGTTGCCGGTATCCGGGGGGAGGCGAGCTGCGGGGCGGCTGCGGTGGAGGGTGTCGGAGTATGCTTCGCTGCTTTTGCAATGGGAAGGATCGGCGCGCCGGCCATGCCGTGTTTGAGAAAGGCGCCCGCCTTGCTCCCGGGGGGACGCAGGATCTTGGTGTTGCGCACCACCACCTCCCTCATGGCGGGGCTGTAGCTGAGGTCCACCGGTTCCGGTGAGAACCCCATCGACCTGGCGCAATCCAGGGCGCGCTGAACGCTCGGCAGGTAATCGCTTTCGCCGTCGGCTTTACCCGGCTTGCTATAGACGTATATCCTGCGGTCGTCGGCAACAATGGCGAGGTACGTCTTTACCTGGGTCTTTTTCTTGATGGCGCAGACATATGCCTCCAACTTTGCCGGCTTTGCTTCGGCTGAGAGGCCTTTTGTGACAGTGGCGGAGCGGTGGAGTTCAAGTACCTCTGATGCGGATGCTTCAATACAGCCGACGGTGCTGTCCAGTGCCAGCATGAGACCTCCAGTACCCGGTAAAATATCGATCGGCTACCGCAAAAAAAAGCCGGATTGCCAGAAAAATGATATTTCGGCAACCCGGCTGTCTCCGTGAGACCCAATGGGCTTTCCGCCCCATCCTCGCGGATGGTTTAGTATTGTCGTTTATCGTCTGTTGTATGCATGCACCCGTTGCCATTATGCCTTGTGCAGGCGTCGCGGCCTTAAGGGTCAATCACAATACAACGATATGTGGTCCGAAAGCAACCAGTAGGGTTGTACAAGGACGTATCGGCTGGGGGGATCAAAACTCAAGCGCCATCTTCCACTGGTGTCACAAACGCCGTTGGCTGGGTGCTTTGCGAGTACCTCGGTGCGGGGACCAAGTGATTCGATGAGTCAAGTTGACTTTCATGGGAAGCTGCATAGAATCGTATATGTTTGTCCGTAAACACGCTGCAAGTTGTGGCGGTGCCTGTATAATCAGGCACTTGTTATTCAGCAGCTTATGCGCCTGTTGATTGTGGCTGAAGGTGCTTTGGCTGTGGCAGGGGGACTTAATGGCGAACATAGAGCATGACGAGAATGGTTTTACCTGCGAATGCGGGTTGCGCAATGACTATCCCGGTTATGTCCAAGCTCACTGGAGTGTGAAGTTGGCATATTCATGTGCGTGCCACAGGCAGTACGTCCTTTACAAGGGGACGGTGGTAAAGACCTCACGCGATATGCAGGAGGTTTTCGACAGTGAGGCTTTCGGCGATTAACCTGGTGACCGATCTCGAACACAACATCCCCTGTTCCCGCCTCCGTTGGGGTGAGGCTCGGCAGAGCTCGCCCCGCACCCTGCGATCCTAAGCACCCTTCCCGCACCGGCGCCTCCGCGACCGCCGAAGTCGCGCCCCCTTCCTGAGGATAGCCGTACCCCCTGGATCTTGGCTGCCATATTGCATTATGAGCAGCAACGGTGCTCCTGTCATCATCGGCACCGCTTCTGCCCAACGTTTTCGCGTGGTTACGTGAAGAAGCGGTGACGGTGCCTTGACTCTGTGTCAAAATCCCACCCGCCGGCGTCGACTTGGCCGTGCCGGTGGCGGGCGCCGCCACAAGGAGCAATAGGAACTACGATGGCAATTAATCCTCTGCAGACATTTGCAAAGACCGCGACAGCTCCGGAACCGGGTAGCACGAAGAGAAGCGGCACTGGCAGTTCCGCCTTTGACTCGCTGCTGAAGTCGCTGGAGGTATCCGAGGCGAACCCCGCAAGAGCGGCGCAGCAGGCCGCAGCGGAGCTGCTGCGCATCGAGATGATGCAGTGCTCCCTCTCGCTCTCGGGGGATCCCGTGGACTCGACCGCATCGGCCACCCGTGCCATGGAGTCCCTGCTCGCCGCTCTCGCGGGAAACTCCGGCACGACCAATGTCGGCCCCGCCAGCTTGCGCGCGGCAGCGCTCCGGGCTGCTTCGAACGAGTTGCCGGCTGCCGTTCAACCCGGGGTTGCTGCCGATGCCGATCTCATCGGCGAAACCGCTTCCGATTTCCTCGGCATTCCCTACCGGTTCGGTGGCGAGGGAGCCGCCGGTATAGACTGTTCGAGCTTCGTGCAACAGGTCTTCCGCGAGCACCAGGTAGATCTTCCCAGGACTGCCCGGGAGCAGATCAACGTCGGGAGCGAGGTTGCCGAAGGCGATCTGAAAAAAGGAGATCTGGTCTTCTTCCAGACCTACGCCTCCTACCCGTCCCACGTCGGGATATATCTGGGTGATGGCAAGATGATACATGCCTCCTCGGGAAAAGGTGAGGTCACCATCTCGGATATGGACAGCGACTACTACCGTACGCGCTATCTTGGCGCCAAGCGCGTCGTCTGAGGCCTAACTGCCACGCCAAAATTAAAGGGCGGCACTCTCGTGTGCCGCCCTTTCTCGTTGGTGCGCGCCATCGATGCGGATGTTTCACGCTGCGTGCTGCTTTACCCAGGCCACGTAACGGTCCATCCATCCCTGAACGAACTTGGCGGTATCCGGACTCGCCAGGTTCCCTGCCTCATCGAAGAAACCTTCCTTGACCTGCAGAAAAACCTCCGGTTGCCCCATGGTCGGCACGTCCAGATAGGCCAGCATGTTCCGCAGGTGCTGCTGAGCCAGGGCGGAGCCTATGGTGCCGATTGACGCGCCCAGGACACCTGCGGGTTTGCCGGCCCAGGCGCTATGCCCGTAGGGGCGTGATGCGTTGTCGAGGGCATTCTTCAACACGCCCGGGACGGACCGGTTGTATTCGGGTGTCACGAAGATAAGACCCGAGGCTCCCATTACTTCGCTTTTAAGGCGGACGACAGGTTCGGCCTGGTGGTCATCGTCGTCCTGGTTGTACAGTGGCAGGTCACCGATCTCCAGCAGCTTGAATGAGAAATCCGCCGGTCCCAGTTTGACGAGCGCATTGGCAAGCTTGCGGTTGATTGAGTCACGGCGAAGACTGCCCACGATAACGGCTATCTGATACTGGCTCATGTCGATCTCCTCGCGTTGCTTAGCTGTAGATGTCTGCAGATATGACTATAGCATGTCTCTGTCGATTTACGATTGCCCCGCCTGTTGTTGTCAGCAGATACATGATGGATGCCGAGGAGAGTATACTTTTTAGAGCCTGTGTGCTTGCAGGGAGAGGGATGAGTAGCTGTACGAAAAAAGGGCCAGGCGTTACCCCGGCCCAAGATGGCGCAGTCTGCATGTCATTCGGGTGCTTTCAGTGCGTTGGTGCCACTTCAAAACAGCTGCTCCTGCTGCCGTCGCGCTGTCAGTTGATGCGGCTGGTGATTCCAGGTCCTACGGGTGATGCGCGGGTTTTTGCTTCGCCACCGCGCCCCTCGGCTCTTCCGGCTTCTTGGCCCTGGCCACCGTCAGGGCGTACATCGTTCCGACCTTCGCCTCGAACGTCGTCTCTACCCAGTCTCCTGCCTTTACCTCGCCAAGTCCTGCGTATCCGGCGATGTTCTTGACCCTGCTCGTGTTCAACACCATGGCGAGGGATGTATTCCTGGGCGCGACCAGCATCTTGTTTGCCTTGAGGTCCACCTCCATAACCTCGCCGAGATAGGTTCCCGTTTTCTTCTTCTCAGCCTTTTGCTCTCCTTTGATTGCCGCGGGACCGGCTGCGGGCTCGGCGGCACAGGGACCGGCAGCAGAGGTCGCAGCAAGAATGAGCATTCCCAGAACAAGACCGATCTTCTTCATACATACATCTCCTTTTAAGCGTGTCCGTGGCTTCTGCCGGTCCTCATGCGGTCCGGCGCCTAGGCCCGGAATCTTTCAAACGGTGCCGGTGCTTCCGGCTTCGCGGTACAAGGGGGGCCGCACCCGGAGGTGCGGCCGCATTGCATGCAGATCAAGCTGAAACCTTGCTACTTGACTACCAGGTGCGGATTGAACGAGTCGACGTGGCAGGACCCGCAGGAGTCCCCCATGTTGCCGGCGCTCGGCTTGGTGGTGTGGCACTTCTCGCAGTTGTTGGCAACGCCGTCACCCCAGCTCAGAGGTTTGGTTTCCATGTGCATGGAGTTGTGGCAGGTGATGCAGAGAACCTTGGCGCCGCCGCTCAGCCTTCTGCCGTGGCCCACGGAGCTCTTGTACTCGACGTTGGTGTTCGTTGCATACGGTACCGGCTGCCGGTTTGCAGAGACGTGGCAGTCCTGGCAGGTCGGGAAGCCGAGCTGGCCTGGGAGCTTCATCTGGCCGTTCGCGGCCATGGTCAGGTCGCCGTGGCAGCTGACACAGCCGATGGCGTCGCCGGGGAACTTGCCTTGGTGGATGCCCGAGTAGCAGGGAGACGGGTGGCAGGCGTAGCAGGCGTCGGAGGTGGTGTTGTTCGGGACCCTGTTCCAGTGCGAAGTCTTCATCTTGTCACCCAAGGCGTGGCAGTTGCGGCAGGTAGAGATGCCGGGGGTGGTCGCCTTGTTGGCAATGGCGTGCGCCGGCGGTGTAGCATGGCAGCCATCGCACTTGGCGTTCCAGCGGCGGATGACGCCGGGGTAGGTTTTCCCTTCAGCCGTGTAGTTGATGGCGGTGTCGGTCTGGGTGTAGAGCTTGTCCGCTGCGATACTGGTCGGGGTAGCGGTGTAGATCTTGTTGATGCTGTCGGACAGGGTCATCGCGCCGGTCTGGCCGGTCGACGGGACGGAGTAGGTGATTCCGGTGGAGGGGGTCACCAGGTAGCCGTCCGCGTTCAGGTCCTGGGCCTTGACCGGGGTGCCGTTGTTCCAGACGTAGATGCCGTTGGCGCCGGAATAACCTCCGCTGATCCAGCCGGCAGGGTCGGCGCAGTACATCCCTTTCGCCGGGCGGCCGACGATCAGGTTGGTGGACGTGGTGGTCCCGCCGTCACCGGGCTTGCCGGCGAAGGCAACAGAGGCTGAAATGGCCAGTGACACTACCAAGGAAACAAAGATCGCTTTTTTCATGCCTTACTCTCCTTTTTTGTAAATGAGATATGCAGTCGCCACGTTGCCGTCCCTGGGCTGGTCACCTCCTTTTCGGGACTGTCTTTGACGCGGGCGTTATTGCCATTGCATTCCAGATCTTCATCGCATGACCCGCAGGCGGTTCACGTCCCCCTAGTGCAAGAGGAATTCCACGGAAATAAGAGAGGGGCATTTTTAGAAGCGGAAGGGGACCGAGATCGGGGGGTGTCGGTCGTGATATGAATAATTTAATTAATTTTTGGGGCCGGTAAGGAGGGGCGTTGCCTGGGGAGCGCAGAGGGGGAGGCACTGATATGTCAAATTCCATATATTGAAAAGTGGCAGTTTAACATGCGGTAAATACCTTACTTTTTTACTTGATAAAAATGTGCATGAATTTTTAAGGAAATTATCGCAGCAAGTGCGTGGAATTGTTGGTGTAGACGCACGACTTAGGGGTCTTTTATTAATTAAAAAATAAATTAGAATTTGAAAATTTCCATCCGTGAGGCTGGAACAATGGGCGCTCTGACGAGCTCGATTTCCGGGTTTGGGGTATACCACCCAAGGTTGGGGGAAAGCTCGCAGGGTGTAGGTGGGGGAAGTCACCACCGATGGGGACAAGGTGTCCGTGGGGGGCGGCTGACCTCCCCGGGTGTAGCTGTCCCATGCCGTTTAGGCGAGAGACTTGGTGCTGTGGGTTAGCTGAGATGGGTTCGGATTCTGCGCCGATTCACCCTGCGCTCCAGGCTTGAAGAGGGCGGGTAGCGTCGGTTCCCGACAATAGTGTCAACGGTAATTGAAAAGTACCCCTTTTCGGTAATCGAAAAGTACCCCCCCTTGGTTATGACTGCTCGATGTGTTTAGCAAGCAATCCGGCTTTGAGTTTCTCCTTGAGGCGGTAGCTTTCGCCCTTGATGCTTACGGAGATCGCGTGGTGCAGCACCCGGTCCAGAATGG
>Ga0209317_1001989_pt1 | contig 15865 bp, 15 predicted proteins | sample RifGroB2_FD_183994 | JGI IMG/M metagenome (GOLD analysis project Ga0209317, IMG submission 183994) | Soil microbial communities from Rifle, Colorado, USA - Groundwater B2 (SPAdes) (version 2) | ecosystem: Environmental > Terrestrial > Soil > Unclassified | place: Rifle, Colorado | collected... | reverse complement strand
CTGTTCACGACTTTCAGAAACGAGCGCCTTTCTCGCCATCCGTTCATAACTGGTAATCCTGGGAATCACACTTTCAATAATTTCAATAATTTCTGTTTCCGACTTGCCCAGGGTAAACTGGTTCGAGATTTGATATAAATCCCCTGAAACCTGCGTCCCTTCACCATATAATCCCCTCACAACCAACCCAAGTTTCATAACCGCATTAAACACCTTTTCAATGTGGTGGGTCATTCCCAGCGCCGGCAGATGCAGCATAACCGAGGCCCGCATCCCTGTGCCAACATTGGTAGGACAGGCCGTTAGATACCCAAACCGTGAAGAATACGCATAATTTAATTTTTTCTCCAGTTTATTGTCGATTTCATCAATCGTTTTCCATGCCTCTTTTAGTTCAAATCCGGAGCGAATTACCTGTATCCTTAAATGATCTTCTTCGTTCACCATGAGACTGACGGTTTCCGACTTACCAAAGGCAACGCCCCGCTCACCCTCTCCTCCGGCATGCTCCCTGCTGATAAGGTGTCGTTCTACCAAAAAAAGCCTGTCAACAGGCGTAATATCCGCAAGGTTCAAATAACAAAGATCCTGGGAAATATCGGAATCTTTAATCTTGTCCCTTATGATCTCTTCGAGTTCTTTTTTTTGCTTTACATTAGCTCTCGAAAGAAAGGGAAACCGCGCCACGTTCCTTGCTAAACGAATCCTGCTGCTAATGACGATGTCTGACTCCGGACCTGTTCCTCTGAGCCATTCACCGGTATTATCAGCAAGATCACTAATCTTCATCGTTGTCGCCTGAGAGCTCATAAATTTTATCCCTCAACTCAGCAGCCCTTTCGTAATCTTCTTTTTCCACGGCCTTATTCAGTTCACTCCGTAACTGCATGAGTTCATTCTTCTTTATCAATTCTTTCCCTGCCCTTGAAGGCACTTTTCCAACATGCTGGGTACTGCTGTGCATTTTTTCCAATAATGGAATTAACCCTTTTCTAAAAATGGTATAATCCATCGCGCAGCCCAAACGACCATGTGAGCGGAATTCTAAATAAGACAACCCGCACACGGGACAAACAATCTTGGACATCTCATTTATTTCAGGCGCTACCTGATTAATGAGGCTTGTCAATATCTCAGTAGGCGAAGGTATTTTTGTAAGATGTGTATTGATGCTCTGAGCGCACTCTTCACAGAGATGCCGTTCCTTCTTCACGGTGCCGACGATCTCTGTTAAATGCACTGTCGCATGCTTCTTATTACATGATTCGCATTTCATTGCTCGTTACTCCGCTGAAACTCAAGACTAAACTCAATCATCGTTTCTCCCATTTTAACACATCCATAACTTTTCCTAAAGAACTTTTTTCAGATAATATTTCCTCTCGAATCCTATTTTCTCTTTCCAGACAATCCATACCATAGTTAACTCTCCCGTCGGCTTCCGCTAACGGTATCGCCATCAATCCATCGTCATCTCCAATAATCCAATCTCCCGGATTAATCTGAATTCCGGATATCTGGATTGGTATATTAATCTCACCAAACCCTTTGGGCTCGCCCGCATTCGGCATCACCATTTTTGTAAAGGCGGGAAAATTTAATTTTCTGATTTCCGCAATATCCCGTATTGCTCCATGAATTACCACGCCGCTTATTTTTTTTTGCAATGCACTGTGAGTTGCCAATTCCCCCCAAATTGCAGGTCCAACTCCCCCGGCATCAATTACGATAACATCTCCTTCTTTTGCAATATCTATAGCCTCAACGGGTTTAGCCCAATCACCGGGAAACGTCCTTACCGTTACTGCATTCCCTATTAATTTAATATTTTGATATATCGGATAAAGTCCTGTGATACTTTCAGCGCGATGCCCGGCATCAGAAATGTTTGCCGTCGATAGCTTCGTTAACGCTTCCCGAATTCCTTCGCGTGTCACTCTTTTAAACAGCGCTGTATCTACCTTTCTATTCTCTTTGATAGCAGTTTTGATACTCTCCGCTGCGATTTTTGCGTTCTTTGATTTGCTGATATAACCGCCTACAATGACAATACTCGCCCCGGCATTTACCGCTTCGATCACATTCTCAGAATTGATACCACCCGCAACCGCAACAGGGATTTTTACCTTACTGCACATGTGTTGCAAGGCACTGAAAGGTGTTTTCCCATGCATTTGATCATCTATGGCAGTATGAACGGCTATATAATCAGCGCCCCATTTTTCTATATCGGCAACGCGCTCCCCGACTTTAGCGCTATTTATAAAGTCTACGCAGACTTTTATACCGTAATTTTTCCCTGCCTGTATGCATTCCTTAATAGTCGAATCAGGGGCATCTCCCATCACAACGGCAATATTTGCGCCGGCTTTGGCTGCCATTTCCATTTCGGCGCGACCGGCATCCATCGTCTTCATGTCCGCAAGCAAGGTTACTCCGGGAAATACTTTTCTCAAATGGCGTACCGCATTCATCCCCTCGCTTTTAATAAGAGGGGTGCCTATCTCCAGCCAATCAGCGCCACCCTCAATCGCCTCCTCAGCAACCTTTACCGCCCTGTGAAGGTCAACGAAATCTAGGGCTACTTGTAATATTACCGCCATTATTTGTACTCAATTGTAAAAGAGCTTTTATTCGAAATAGGTTGCGCCACAACGCTCAGATTCCCAGGTTGTAACCCTGGATACCTTCACCTCTGGTGGTAAGGTATTTTTTAACTCGTCATAGAGTATTTTAGAAAGATTTTCTGTAGTTGGATTTAAAACCTTAAAATCTGCAAGTTCATTCAAATAGGTATGGTCAAACTTATTCATTATTTCGCCAACAACTCTTTTCACCTCTCTAAAATCCATAACCATACCCAACTTGTCCAGCTTTTCAGCCTTTAAGACGACCTGAACTTTCCAGTTATGCCCGTGGAGCTTTTCGCATTGCCCTTTATATTCACGGAGGTTATGCGCTGCAGAAAAATCAGTTTCAACGACAAGTTCAAACACACCTATGCACCGAAAGAGGCTCTATTTTTATTATATTACAGGTAAGTCAACAAAAAATCTTATCACTCACGGAAATGAAAGTCAAGGGATTTCTGATTGTTCATATAGGCTTAAACGCTCATTATAAAAAAACATAGGATAATTTTATACCTGCCCAACTCTCCTATTTTCTTTTGAATTGTTTTTGTAAATCATCCAGAGAAAAATACAGGGTCGTTGGTCTGCCATGCGGGCAATTATTTGTATATGCATTTATTCTCTGTTTCTTTTCCAGAAGCTCTTCTATCTCTTGCGGTTCTAACCTTTGCCCAGCCTTGACAGCGCCTCTACACGCCATGATGTTGATGAGTTTGTTTAAAATCTTATCTTTGCCCTTTAGAGAATCTTCTCCACCCAACTCTGCCAGCAAGCTTTCTACAAATTCCTTTGCATTTAAATGCTTTAAAATCTGAGGAAAAGCACGGACCACTATCGTATGCTGTCCAAACTCCTCAACCTCAAGTCCCAATGTTCCCAAATATTCCTTCAAACCGATAATGCTAAAAAAATCCTTAGGACTCAATTCTATCATCTCCGGTATCAGCAAGCGTTGACTGAACGATTTGGAAGCCTGCAAGCTCCTTTCTATTTCGTGATATAAAATTATTTCATGCAAGGCGTGTTGATCAATGATATTCAAGCCACCTTCTGTCTCCTCGATTATAAAGGCATTGTGAATTTGGAAGCACATCCTCCTCTTTTTATTACCAATTTCGGCACTAAAGACTTTTTCTTTCTCTTCTGCTTTATTATTTGCCTGAATATCGTTATACAACCCCGCATTTTCCCCATCTGCTTTCTCAGGGGAAAACCGTTCCCACAAAGATTTTTTTATAAGATCAAACTCCTCCCCCCTTCCCGCTTCCCTTTCCAATCCCGGTATGGGAGATGGAGCGCTAATAGTTTTCGTTGTTGACTTATTCAAACCTTCTTTTAACGCAGAGAGGACATAATTATAGATTGCGCTGGTATTCCGAAAACGCACCTCGATTTTTGTCGGATGGACATTCACGTCTACCTCGGACGGCTCTACCTGTAAAAACAAGAAGACAATCGGATACCGCTTATGCATCAATTTCCCATGGTAAGCTTCGTTAATAGCGCGAAAGATAGCACTGTCCTTGATATAGCGACCATTTAAAAATATAAACTGCATCCTTGCATTACTCTTATCAAAAAAGGGTGGGGCAATATATCCGGAAAGGGTGAACATCTCTTCCCTGAGAAATATGGGAATGAGATGCTTTCTCATCTCTTCTCCAAAAAAAGTCGCAATCCGTTCTGCGGTATCCTGAACCGTCGGGAGATTAAACACCGTCCTGTTGTTATGCATAAACGTGAAATGAATTGCCGGATAGGACAGCGAAAATTTTGTCAGCACCTCTGAAATATAAGCCATTTCCGTGGGTATCGACTTCAAAAATTTCTTACGGACAGGGGTGTTAAAAAACAATTCCCGCACCTCTACCTGTGTACCTTCCGGGGCACCCCTTTCCTTAACTTCCCCCAGAACGCCCCCATCAATCTTTATTTCTGTCCCATTCATAGCCCCTTTTACCCTGGAGATGATGCCGGCGTGTGAAACGGCGCCAATACTCGGCAGCGCCTCTCCACGAAAACCCAACGTATGCACGGCAAACAAGTCTTCTGCATTTTGAAGTTTGCTCGTGGCATGGCTTTGAAATGCAAGGGCAAGGTCGTCTGCATCCATTCCAATACCATCGTCTGAGACCCGTATCAATTTCCGCCCCCCATCTTCCAAATAGGTATCGATTCTCGATGCCCTGGCATCAATCGCATTCTCAATCAACTCTTTTACGACAGATGCCGGACGGTCTATCACCTCACCTGCGGCAATTTTATTAATTACAGATTCCGGAAGAATCTTGATTTGTGACATAAAAACGCTTCCTTCTTAAAACAACTAATTTATTTATATTTTTTTTAAATTTATGTTATAGTATTTTAGTTGTAAAAATCAAAATATATGTCATATAAAAAATGCAAAATTTAATAGACAACTATAACATATATTTTACAAAAGGAGGAGGGAGAAAATGATAAAAAAATATTGTACTTTTGCGGGTTGGTTTTTATTCGTAACAGGCATCCTTGCCATTGGCGTTGAAAGAGGATACAGTGATGATTTGTATAAAGCAAGTTTAACTGGCGCTTCGTCATCTTATAGCCTGGAACAAGATGACGAGAATGAAGTTAAAGCAAAGATTAGCAAAGATGACGATGATGATGGCGATGACAAAGCAAAGATTAGCATAAAAGACAACGGCAAAGTAGAATTATCCATAAAAGGATTACGGTCTTCTCCCGATAATGAACTGGTTAGCCAAGACAGTATTCTTGTAATTGAAACAGAAGTCAACGAAAGCGCCAAAACATATTCTAAATCATTCACGATTACCGATGGAAAAGCCGAAGAAGAATTTACCCTTGAAGACCTTAGTAAAGGTGATAAACTTGAAATTACCAGTGTCGTAATTAATAAAGTGACATCTACAACTCCTACTCCGACGGTAACTGCATCACCAACGAGTTCTCCAACTGCTACTCCAACTGTGACCGTATCACCGACCCCAACAGGTACTTCAACCGCTACTCCAACTGTAACTGCATCGCCAACACCAACAGGCGCGGGAACATCCTCTCTTGTAATTAAAGCACATACAAGCGCAGATGACGCAATTCTAGTACCGGGCGGCATAATCTCAGAATCTACAACGGCGGCAACACCTACACCGGTGACTACACCTTCACCCAGTGGCACTGCTTCACCCACGGCAACACCAGCAGTTATTGAGGCAGAGGTTTCTATAAAACCCGAAACCATCAATCTGAAGAGTAAAGGTAAATTTAAGGCGTTCATAGAGCTTCCTTCGACCTATAGTGTTGAAGATATCGATCCGGATACCGTTGAGTGCAATGGCGCACAAGCCATCGATGGAAAGACTGATGATCACGATCGATTTATTGCTACATTTGAAGTACAGGATTTAGAGTTAGAATCAAAAAACTATAAGAATGAAAAGGTAACACTTACCGTAACGGGCGAGCTAACAAACGGTACGAAATTCCAGGGAAGTGATGAGATAAAAATAAAGGGCAAAGGAAAGAAACACGACGATGACGATGACGACGATGATGACCACGGAAAAAAGAAGCATGATTAAGCATGATTAATGCTGTTTATAAAAAAGGGAGGCTTTTTAGCCTCCCTTTTTTGTTTCTGTGTGTTAAAATTTAGTATAAAATGAATAGCCGTCGGCTGTGGTTTCTCTGACCCCTCCGCGTTCTCGGCGTTGAACTATTACCAAATATCCTCTCAAAGGACCTTGATGGTATTCAGATGAGTGATGTCAAAAAAGATATCGTGGTCAATGACGTACTTGAAGCAGAAATTCAGAAATGCGCCAAGTGCGGCAAATGCCGGTCGATCTGCCCTGTTTTTATAGAAACCGGCAACGAATCTATGGTAGCACGAGGCCGCATCAGTCTGGCCGAGTCTTTACGAGACGGTGAAATTTTTCATACCGAATTATTGAGGGACTACCTTCTCTCGTGCAAGAAATGCCTCCGATGCTCCAGCATCTGCCCCTCGGGCGTTGATTACGACCTGATCATTCAGACCATGCTCGACGATACGGCAAGTCACCTGGGGATATGGTTTATACCCCGGATGATATTCAGGTTGTTTTTAACCCGGAGATGGCTGTTTAACATACTCCTGAAGGCTGCCAGTTTATTTCAACGTTTCGTGCCATTAAAACGACATGGCACCATGCGACACCTGCCCTTCATGTTTATGGGTGGCAGATGGATTCCACCGCTGTCAAAAAAATCGGCGCTGAACAAATATCGCAACACAAGAAAGATAGCGAATCCCAGGATGAAAGTGGGATTTTACGTGGGTTGCCTCATCAACTACGTCTATACCGATATTGCTGATGCAGTAATCGAAGTATTAAACCATCTGGGAGTTGAGGTGGTTGTCCCATCAAAACAGTTGTGTTGCGGCATTCCCGCCCGGTCACTGGGTGATGCAAAAACAGCGCAAAAACTGGCTGAAGTAAATGTAAAGGTGTTTGAGGAAGCCGATGTAGATTTTATCGTCAATGCCTGTGCCACTTGTGGAAGGACACTGAAAAAGGACTATCCCCGTATCCTGGGTGATCGTGCCTTAAAATTCACGGATAAATTATACGACATATCCGAGTTTATTGAAAAATATTTTGCATTCGAAACAAAGGCGCTGAATACCAAGATTACCTACCACGATCCGTGTCATCTCTACTGGGGCCAAAACATCTCAAAACAGCCCAGGGATATTTTGAGGCGTTCTTCCACGTTTCAGGAGATGGAAACCCCTGAACGTTGTTGTGGCGGAGGCGGGGTGTTTAATTTATTACACTACGATCTCTCCATGAAGATTGGAGAGTACAAGGCGAAGGCTATTGAGAAGAGTGGCGCAGAGGTCGTAGCAACGGGCTGTCCGGGATGCCGACTCCAAATCGAAGACCTCCTTGCCACACGAGGCTCTGAAGTAAAATGCACACACACCATCCAGGTGTTACGGGACGCAATGCTTTCATCCATGAAATAGCCTCTGCCTACTAAGCTATGGTAAACCGGGCATGAATACGGGTTTACTGTTGTGTTCGTTTCAAGCGAACATGTAGCAACATCGACAATGGAATCGGACATCGTGGTTTGACGGGTAGTTTTTTACACCATCCAGAGAAACAGGAGTAAAATTACTCTCAACTTATGCAAATTCCCCTAATAAAATAAATGACATGGAATTATAATTGTGGTATATAAGGAAAGGAAAATTTATGAAGAAGGCTAAATCTGAAGAACTGCGTCCAGAGTACCGCCGTGAGGACCTTGGCCCGGGTGTTCGAGGCAAGTATTTTGAATCTTATCAAAAGGGGACCAATCTTGTACTTCTGAGCCCTGATGTAGCTAAAGCATTCCCCACAGAAGAAGCTGTTAATGATGCCCTACGATCTCTCATTGAATTGGCACAGAAATCTATCGGACTAACAAGGCGCTCAACCGAACACGCTAAAAAGCAGCGCTCCGGTTAGCACGAGCGTTAGCTAGACGCACTGCGCGCATTAGGCAATACATGAAAGGAGGACAAAGTGGATTTAGCTGTTATCAGAAAGCAGACAAGATTAGGCAAGCCTCTTGGGGATAGAGGATTTTCAAGATGCTTTTTCAAGACGTTCCGCTACCCAGACCTTGATAATGTATTGCCGAGGCACACCCAAACGTTTTGCCTCTTTATCCAACAAGTGGATCATCCATAAAGGGAAATCCATGTTTACTCTTTTCTGTTCCTGTTCGGGTCTTCTCGCCTTTGATAGATCGAGATATTTAGAAATATCCACACCTTCGTCAAAACTCTTATCGAATTCTTTAGCCTTCATATATATCAACCTCCTCTTTCCTGGAACGCCGTACCGAAATAATCCTTATCTTTTCATTAGATGAGGATAAAGTGGATTTAGCTGTTATCAGAAAGCAGACAAGATTAGGCAAGCCTCTTGGGGATAGAGGATTTCTAGAGATGCTTTCTAAGAAATTAGGTTACAAGTTAAACTTTAGGTTTGAAGGTAGAGCAAAAAAGGGATGTGTCCCTAAACACTACCATTTTTCAACATTGAGTCAATAATTAAGTATGGTGTCCCCGGAATCTAAAATGAATGCCGAATCTAAATGCCAGAATATTCACAACAAAAAGCAAGACCGGACCCTAATCTTCTCTTGTTGTCCGGCGTTTGCTTTTCGTTCATTAACCTTTTATTATTTTACTTTTTTTAAACGTGACATTAAAAGACAAAAGGGGGACCTTGTTTAAATAATAAATCACATAGCGAATAATATATCATTACAAAACCAATGATCACAAAAAAACCAGAAAAAACCCAAGTATAAATGTTTTTTTTTGTAAATTGGAATTTTGTTTCTTGATATAGTTTATCCAGATAAGCATAAATAAGAAATATACTCAGAAGCAATAAAAAGATATAACCTACAATAGATTCATTCACGTTTTCAATTGTACTTTGAGACTTAATATAAGATTGACACTCCATAATGCCTTCAAGTGAGATATTTACACTTAAATCACCTGCATAAATTAATTGAATAACACAGCCATCATTATGTTCTAAAATATCCCATAAAATTGTTACACACCCTTTTTGAAGTTCATCCGTATTTAATCTAACATTAATAATGTCTCGGCTTACAGTCCGGATACTAGCCTCTAAAATTGGGACATTATTTCCGGTAGATAGAACTACGGGTTTTAGAATGTTTGATCGTTTAATAGCTTGTTTCCCCTTATTCCAGATAGTTATCTGAACGGCACTAATATCTGTATCTACAACTTTATCATCATAAATTGCTTTTAATCTTGACGCCTGACCAGCCTTCATTACAATTGTTCTAACAGGATGTGTCCAGTAAGTCAATTCAGGAAATGTTCTACTTGCAAAATATATATAAATTGAGAAAATACAGCTAATAATTCCAATAACATATCCAGATAATACAATTATAGGATGATTAGAAAGGCGCTTTGTTATTGATTGTTTAGAGGTATCTGCTTCTTGCAAAAAATTTCTCCTATTGTTGGTTTTGATCTAAAGTCTGTTTTGTAATGGGCTGTCGGGGGGGGGTAATAGGGATACATCCTATTTTTAAGATGATATACATAATAAATCATGCCCATCATGCCGCCAATAGCAAGGATAGTAGCAACAGACTATCCCCACCACATAGTTGCGTAAGGTTGGGTTGGTAAAGCGAAACCCAACCTACAATACTAATTTATTTATAATTCTCAAAACAAATTTTATAAACTTCTAACTGGATACTCTTTAATTTATCCCAGAGATCCCATATTTCTATTTCCTTCTCTTTTTTATTCTCACTATTTGCGGAAGAATAATTATAGATTCTTTTATGTAGATACAAATAGGCGGCGTGCATACATTTTATATCGTCTTTGCTGCTTAATTCGCCTTGATGCGTATTTTCATCTATTATCAAAAGGGCCAACTTATCATTGACTAATACACGAGTTTTTATGCTTAATATGAGCAATTTCAAGTTCCAATTTTCAACTACTTTATCAAGTTGCTTTTTGATGTCATCACAATTGCTAGAATTGTCTTTAACCGCATTCCACCATTTTTGAGTCCAGAATGATCGTTGTTGGCAGAGATCAACAATTTCTTCAATATGCTGCTTCTTTTCTTCCCTTAGCGCCTTTCTCTCATCATATTTATCTTTATAAACCATACTCATATAATTAAATATGACCGATAGCATACTCCCAAGAACACCAGTTAATACAAATCCAATAATGGTAACAAATATTTTCCCTTTAATTTGATTGTTGGATGACATAGCCATGTTGTATTAAGGAGTAGGATGGGTTAAACGAAGTGAACCCATCAAAGCCGTCCAATCGGCTCGGAACGTTCCAACCGATTGTTGGGTGGACGCTGCTTCACCCAACCTACAAGACTGTCCGGGAGAGAATTTGAGTGTTGTCTTGCCATCTACAAAAATTTGTAATTCGTTACACCTGCATCATATATTTCGCATACCCCTGTTCATAACAACAGCTTCTCTGCAATTTGAATGGCGTTGAGGGCGGCGCCCTTTCGAATATTGTCGCTCACAATCCACATATTGATTCCATTATCAATAGATTCGTCTTCGCGAATACGACCTACAAAGACTTCGTCTCTTCCGGCAGCCACGGTCGCTAATGGATACAATTGATTGGCAGGGTCATCCACCAACTTAACACCCGGCGCCGTTGAAAGAAGCTTTTTTACTGCTGCTGCGGTAATTTTCCTCTCTGTTTCTATGTTTACGGACTCGCTATGACTCCGGACAACAGGTACACGCACGGTCGTTGCAGTTAACCGAATGCTGTGATCACCCATGATTTTTTTGGTCTCGTTCACCATCTTCATTTCTTCGGATGTATAGCCATTGGGCATAAACGCATTGCTCTGGGGAATCTGAGGTAAAACATTAAAGGCTATCTGGTGCGGAAACAAGTTCCTCTGGAAAGTCCCTTTCCCTGAAAGAATGCTGGAAGTCTCCTTTTGTAGTTCGTCAACAGCTTTAAGCCCTGCGCCGGATACCGCCTGGTATGTCGAGACAACAACCCTCTTTATCCGGGCGACATCGTGGATGGGTTTTAAGGCAACCACCATCTGAATTGTTGAACAATTGGGATTGGCGATCACACCGTGATGCTTCGCAATATCCTGCGGATTCACCTCAGGCACTACCAGAGGCACGTCATCATCCATCCTGAAGGCGCTGGAATTATCCACGCAAATAGCCCCGCTTTCAATGGCATACGGCACATATTCCCTGCTGATACTCGCCCCTGCGCTAAAGAGGGCAATTTTTATCCCCTGAAATGAATGTTTGGTCAATTCCTGTACCGTATAATCAGCCCCGCAGAATCGCATCTTTTTCCCTGCAGAACGCTTTGAGGCCAACAATCTCAATTCCTTTATGGGAAACTTTCTCTCTTCAAGTATCCGGAGAAATTCCTCGCCTACCGCACCCGTCGCACCCACCACCGCCACATTTACACCCATCGTTACCAAAAACTCCTTTCGTTTTAAAAACAATCAACTCACCGCAAAGAACGCTTTTACTTGTCCAATCTTATAAATGGAACCAAAATGTTTCGGTTCAGGCTACAAGCCTGAACCAGCCTGGGGGGGGAAGTGGAGAACATAATCTTCCAACCTTTCAACTTTCCTCCCCCTTTCTCCCCCTCTGGAGGGGGACATGGGGGAGGGCGTTCTTTGCGCCTCTGCGGTGAACTTTGTATTTATTTGATCCGTATTAAAATATTATCCTGAATCGCCTCTTTCTTCCGAACGTCCGCTATCTCAGACAAAAACCGCAGGGCATCCGTATAATATCCCGCCGTTGGTTTTAAGCCAGGTACAAATTGAAGCCAGTATTGATTTTCCAAATGCATAAACAATTCCCGAACATACTTGCTGAATATGGATGCCAGCGCCACCGCCATACAGGTGTCTTCCCCTTTTTCCACAAAGGATATTTCCATTTTCCTTTGCTCATCAACCACTTCGTACGTTGACACCTTGGCGCCTTCCTTTAAAATTTTCACATCTACTTTGTGTAAAAATCCTCTCAGTAGCTCGGCATAATTGTTTCTGCCGCCCTGCTTGTCAACAATCAGGCTTATATTACCTTTAAAATTGTTCCACAGCCTGGAGATAAGCGCTGCACAAGTATTGAATAAAACAACGGACTTGTTCCCCGTAACTCTTACCTGTTCATTAAACTCCTGAACCGTTACCACACAAGTGCTTGCATAGCAAAACTTCACACCCTGCTTATCCAACGCATACTTTAACAAATCAGCATAATTTAAGACGGCAGAAATGTTTGTTGCTAAAGGTAAAGGATAATCCTTTTCGGCATACCACGGGTATCCAGCAATAGTCTCGGTATGGTAACACAACAAATTCTTCAGCAGTTGATAAAATGACGTGGTTTTTAAATCCTTTGACCAGAGGAACGAAAGGGCGGCATTTTCCAATGGTTTTAAGCCTTTTTGGGCATTATACAATTTTTTACTATCGCGAACGGTCAGCCGTTGTCCCTTGCCTTTCATGTCATTTGAAATGGCGTCGTTCAGTAAATCCCATAAAGAACAATTGGCCTTTTCATCTGGCACATCAAAGGCAGTGATAGTAATCACCATCGGTCCGAGCAAAGGACCGTATCCAGCCTCATCTATACCTGCTATGATAGTCATAATTAAAGCCGTTTAAAACAGGTGTATTATATCGCTTTATGGGTGAAAGTCAAAACGAAACTAAGCCATTTCATTTCCCTTGACAATATTCTAAGTAAAAAATATAATTTTCGTAGTATATTAAAATTAATCAGGCAACTATTTCTTATAGAACGAGGCTTCAGGCCTCGTTTAATTTTTGAGAACAGAAAAAGATGAGGATTCTCAGGGCATGGGAATGTAATATAGGCAGGGAAATTGTAAAACTCAAACAACAATTAAGCCTCCTGGCAACGAATCACAGGAAGACGGTACTCAAGATCATAAATGACGTCCGGAATCTGGGTGATAAGGCCATCGTAAAATATAGCAAATGTTTCGATAAGGTTTCTCTTTCGCCTGATGAATTTAGAGTAAAAGACAAAGAAATTGAGGATTCTTACGAAAAAGTTTCTCTCCCTTTTGTAAAGTCCATTCAACAGGCTATCAGTAATATAAGGGCGTATCAGGAACATATAAAAATCCGGAACGTTAGTCCGTTAAAGGCAAACGGTGTTGTACTCGATACCTTGTATTCTCCTGTAGAAAGTGTGGGGGTGTACGTTCCTGGCGGCGCGGCTTCGTATCCATCCACCGTATTGATGAATACTGTCCCGGCAAAGGTAGCAGGTGTAGATAGGATAATAATGACCACACCTCCCGCCAAGGATGGAACTATTCCACCCGAAAGACTGGTAGCGGCAAGGGAAGCGGGTGTGACCGAAATATACAAGGTAGGAGGCGCCCAGGCTGTTGCTGCCCTTGCGTTTGGCACGGAAACCATTCCTAAGGTCGATAAGATCGTAGGACCGGGAAACATTTTTGTTACCCTTGCAAAAAAAGAGATATTTGGATATGCTGGCATCGATATGCTGGCAGGGCCCAGCGAGGTATTGATTATAGCCGATGACAGAGCAAATCCTTCGTTTGTGGCTTCCGACCTGTTGTCACAAGCAGAGCACACACCCGGTATCTCAATACTGATCACTTTCTCGGAATCATTGGTGAAACAGGTGGAAACAGAGTTAAAACAACAAATCTCCAAACTCAAACGGCATGAAGATACCAAAAAGTGCCTTGATAAATTCGGTGTCATTATCCTGACAAAAAACATTGACGAATGCGTTGAAATTGCCAATGCACTGGCTCCTGAACATTTGCAGATTATGACACAAAATCCCAGGACTGTTCTATCCGGCATCAAACATGCCGGTGCAATTTTTTTGGGCGCATACACACCTGTCGCATTGGGTGATTATATCGCAGGGCCATCCCATGTGCTTCCAACAAGCGGGACAGCGCGTTTTTCATCGGGATTATCGGCAAATGATTTTCTGAAGAGGTCGAGCGTAATTACTTATTCAAGGTCGGCTCTTAAGGAAGCTTATAAAGATGTCGCAGAAATTTCAGAGGCCGAGGGCTTGGATGCGCACACACAATCCGTTCAAATCAGACTAAAAGGAGCACGTTCTTGAGTTATTTTCGGGATAATATTGAAAGGATGTCGGGATATATCCCGGGTGAACAGCCGAAAGACGGTATTTACATAAAGCTCAATACCAATGAGAATCCGTATCCACCTTCTCCAAAGGTCTTAAATGCCGTTAAAGAGGCGGTGAACGATAACCTTCGTCTTTACCCAGACCCTACCGTAACTGCTGCCAGGATAAAAATTGCTGAAACGTTGGGTACGAAGCCAGAATGGGTCATGGCCGGAAACGGTTCAGACGACTTATTATCTATCATCATACGGAGTTTTGCAGGACCTGGTGACAAGGTAGTTTTTCCGTATCCCTCTTACATGCTTTACAAAACACTTGCCGAACTGCAGGACGGGAATGCCTGCGCAGTGGAATTCAACGAAGATTATTCCCTTTCCGATGATTTTATCGTAGCAGATGCAAAGGTCACGTTTATCGCAAACCCAAACTCACCATCGGGAACGATGATTCCTCACAGCAAAATATCAAAGATCGCATCTGCCATAGATGGCGTACTCGTCGTCGATGAAGCATATGCCGACTTTGCGGAAGATAACTGCCTCAGCCTCGTTAAAGAACACGATAACATCCTCATCCTGAGAACACTTTCGAAATCATATTCTTTAGCGGGCATCCGTCTGGGTTTTTGTATTGCCCAGGAATCGCTTATTCAGGGAATGATGAAGGTTAAGGATTCATACAACGTTGACCGGCTCAGCATTGCCGCCGTGGTAGCTGCCCTTGATGACCAAAAGAGCATGAGGGCGCATGTTGAAAAAATAAAAGACACAAGACATTACCTCACGAAAGCTTTGCAGGACATGGGATTTTTTGTATATCCCTCTCAAACCAACTTTGTACTGGCTCGGTGCATGAAAGGGGTTTCTGCTCATCATTTATATCAAACATTAAAATCCCGAAAAATACTGGTAAGATACTTTAATCTGAGGCGGCTGGACGACTGCCTGCGCATTACCATCGGAACAAGGGAGGAAATTGATACCTTACTAAAAAATCTAAAAGAGCTTGTCGATACAAAAGAACATGCAAAAATAAGGGACGCCTGTTATCACTGAATAAATCCGAGATTTGTAAGGGCAATTCATGAATTGCCCTTACACAATTTTAATTCAATTAACTATAAACAAAAAAATCCCATGACAAAACGAACGGCCACGATCAACAGAAAGACCAAAGAAACACAGGTCGAGCTAACGATCAACATCGATGGAAATGGAAACAGCAGCATCAACACCGGCGTCGGTTTCTTAGACCACATGCTTGACCTGCTTACCAAACATGCCCTATTTGATCTGACAATCAAGGCAAGCGGTGATCGTATCGTAGACGATCACCATACGGTAGAAGACGTGGGAATATGCCTCGGACAGGGAATAAAAGAGGCATTGGGAGATAAAAAAGGAATCCGGCGCTTTTCCAATGCAAGCGTCCCCATGCAAGAGACTCTCGCCAAT
>Ga0209317_1001987_pt1 | contig 15870 bp, 14 predicted proteins | sample RifGroB2_FD_183994 | JGI IMG/M metagenome (GOLD analysis project Ga0209317, IMG submission 183994) | Soil microbial communities from Rifle, Colorado, USA - Groundwater B2 (SPAdes) (version 2) | ecosystem: Environmental > Terrestrial > Soil > Unclassified | place: Rifle, Colorado | collected... | reverse complement strand
GAATGCCGGGAGTAAAGGTAAAAGAAGCTGAACCGTTTGAACTTGCACTGAAAAAGTTCAAAAAGCAGTGCGAGAAAGCTGGGATCCTTTCAGAGGTCCGCAAGAGAGAGCACTACGAGAAGCCGAGCATCAAGAAGAAGAAAAAGGCCATTGCAGCGCGCAAGCGTGCTCTGAAAAAACAGCGTAAGATGGTAGATTAAGAGGGATGTATGCAACTGCGGGAGAGACTTACGGCGGAGATGAAGGAAGCGATGAAGAGCCGCGATGCGTTGCGACTCTCCACCATCCGCATGGTTCTCTCTTCGGTGAAAAACAAGGACATCGAGCTCAGGCGCGAACTGGCCGATGCCGAGATCACCGAAACCATCGTCACCCTCTGCAAGCAGCGCAGGGAATCCATTAGGCTCTTTAAGGAAGCAGGCAGACAGGAGCTAGTGGATAAGGAGGAGGCGGAGCTGGCGCTTCTCCTCGAATTCCTACCCCGGCAGCTGACACGGGAAGAGCTTCAGTCCCTGGTGGACCAGGCTATCGCGGAAACCTCCGCTACGAGCGGAAAGGATATGGGCAAGGTGATGAAGGCCTTGGCTCCCTCCGTTTCCGGCCGTGCAGATGGCAAGCTGGTGAGCGAAGTTGTAAAGGAGAAGCTCGCGTAGATATCGCCCCCGGGACGACCTCCCGGGGGTGGTTGCGGGTTTTGCGTAATGGGTGGGGGCGAATCTAGCGATTGCCCCTTCTTTTACTTTGTGGCTGCTGACCAGGTGTTTGCATGATCCTCGACATCCTTATCTGGGCTGTACTGATTTTCTTTGTGGTGAAGGGGTTCTCGAAGGGTCTGGTGCGAGAGGCGTGTTCTCTGCTGGGTCTTGTCACGGGCGGCTGGGCCGCCTTCAGGTACTATTCATTTCTCGGTCAGGGGATCAGGTCTTTCATCAACCTCCCCCCGCATGTTGCGCAGCCGCTCGCGTTTTTCCTCATCTTCATGCTGCTTGGCGTCCTCTTTTATTTTCTCGGTCATCTGCTTACCGTCATCTTCAAGATCATGCTGCTGGGAGGGATCAACCGGATCGGCGGTATCGTCTTCGGTTTTCTGGAGGGGGGCTTCGTCCTTTGCGTCTTGCTCTATCTCGGGACCATGAAGCCGGTCCCGGACAAGGTCAAGGGGCTCATCGCCGGCTCCAAGACGGCGCACTCCTTCGCCGTCACCGGCGGGAGCATCGCGGCGGGATGGGAAGGTGCGGTGCGCAGGGAAACGCCTCCTCAGGGGGCGCGAGCGAAATAAGGATTTAATGTGTCGATGATACCTGACGAAAAGGTTAGGGAGGTGCGCGAGAGGGCCCCCATCCTCGAGGTCATCTCCGACTACATGAGCCTCAGGAAATCCGGGGCGAACTACCAGGGGCTCTGCCCGTTTCACAGCGAAAAGAGCTCGTCGTTCAACGTCAACCCGGCGCGGGGCATCTTCCACTGCTTCGGCTGCGGCGCGGGCGGCAACGTGGTCACCTTCGTCATGCGCATGGAGGGGATGAACTTCCCCCAGGCGGTGAAGTTCCTCGCCAAGCGGGTCGGCGTGGAGATCCCGGAGCGGCCGCTCACCCGCGACGAAAAGCGCAAGGTGGACGAGCAGGATCAGTTGTACAGCATCAACGAGATGGCCGGCGAGTTCTACCGCCGGGTGCTGGAGTCGGACGAGGCCGGCGGCGCGGGGAGGAATTACCTTGAGCGGCGCGGGGTGGACGCGGAGACGGCGGCCACCTACCGGCTCGGTTTCGCACCGCAGGGGTGGGACAACCTGGCGAAGCATCTGCAGAGAAAGGGAGTGGCACCGGAGCTGGCTGAAAAGCTCGGGCTCCTGAGGAAGAGGGAGGGGAGGGACGGCTACTACGATACCTTCCGCAACCGCCTCCTGTTCACCATCTCCGACATACATGGCCGCGCCATCGGTTTCGGCGGCAGGGTGATGGACGACTCGCTCCCCAAGTATATAAACTCCCCGGAATCGCTGGTCTATCGCAAGAGCGAGGTGCTGTTCGGCCTGGACCTGGCCAAGAAGGGGATGCGGGAAAAGGGGAGCGCGATCATCGTCGAGGGGTATTTCGACCACCTGGCGCTCTATCGAGCCGGTTACACCAACGTGGTCGCCACCTGCGGCACGGCGCTCACCCCGCCGCACCTGAAGCTCCTGAGGCGCTACGCGGAACGCGTGTACATGCTCTTCGACGGGGACGAAGCGGGGCGCAAGGCCACGGTCAGGTCGATGGAGCTCTTCCTCGAGGAAGGGTTCCCGGCACGGGTCGTGGAAGTCCCCTCGGGCGACGACCCCGACACCTTCATCAGGCGCGAGGGCGCCGACGCCTTTGCCCCGCTGCTGGAGAAGGCGCAGCCCATTTTCGAGTTCTTCTATCGTGATCTGATGCGAAGTCTCGATACCCGCGGCGTGGAAGGAAAGGTGGCCTTGGTAAACGAGGTCAAGCCGAGGCTCCAGAAGATCGTGGACCAGGTCGAGCGCGCGCTTTACGAGAAAGAGATCTGTCGGGCGGTCCCGGGCGTCACGCCGGACATGCTGCGCCAGAAGGGGGATGTCACTGCCGCCGCTGCGCGTCCCCAGCCGAGACCGGCGCCGCGGAGCACCGGCACCGAAGAGGTGCTGCTGACGCTGATGGCGAAGTTCCCGGAAGTGGTGCAGAGGGTCCGCGAGCACGGTGCCGAGAAACTCTTCGCGGCCGGGCAGCTGGCGGTCGCCGAGGCGATGCTGGCGCAGGCGGCACTGGGCGAGGTGGATCTCCCGCAGATCCTGGAACAGCTCGAGTCACCCGAGGAACGGGCGCGGCTCTTTTCGCTGTTTGTCGAGGATGCACATCTGGAAGACATGAACCCCATCAAGGCCTTCGAGCAGTGCAGGCAGGCCCTGGAGCGGGGCGCGCTCAAAGGCGGGGGGAAGGCCCTGGCGAGGGAACTTGCCACGGTCGATCCGGAGTCTCCCAGGTACCTGGAGATTCTGGCGGAACTTGAAGGGTTGCGTAATAAAAAATCGAAATTACTATAGATGCATCAAGCGGCAGCGGAGCGTGGTGAAATGGCCAAAAAAAGCATGGACGAAGTGAAGCAGCTCATCGACCTCGGCAAGGAAAAGGGGTTTCTCACCTACGAGGAGGTGAACGACCTCCTCCCTCCCGATATCGTCTCGTCTGATCAGATCGACGACGTGATGAGCATGTTCGGCGACATGGACATCGAGATCGTGGATTCCGCCCAGAAGGTGAAGATCCCGAAGATCAAGATGGATCTTGAGGAAGAGGAAGAGCACGAGGGGAGTGAGGAGGAGGTCGAGTTCGAGCCCGGCACCCTCGGGCGCACCAGCGATCCCGTGCGCATGTACCTGCGCGAGATGGGCTCCGTCTCGCTGCTGACCCGCGAGGGCGAGGTCGAGATCGCCAAGAGGATCGAGGTCGGCGAGCGCGACGTGGCGAGCGTCATCCTGAACACCCCGATCACAGTGAAAGAGGTCGTCTCCCTGGGTGAGCGCCTCAGGAAGCTGCAGATCGGCGCCATCGAGATCAGCAAGGACGTCGAGGAAGAGGTGCTGGAGGAGGGCGAAGAGGATCTCCAGGCCATGAAGGTGCTCGCCATCATCGACGAGATCAAGGAGTTCGACCAGCGCATGGAGGAGATCCAGAACGCGCTGGAGCCGGAGTCCCTGTCTGCCAAGGAGCGCGAGCGCCTGCAGGCCGAGCACACCGAGCTCAAGGTGAAGATGGCCGACCTGCTCAAGTCGCTGCGCCTCAAGGACCGGCACATCGAGAAGATCGCGCAGCGGCTGAAGGAGCTTTCCTGCAAGGTCGACCAGGTGATGCAGGAGATATCGGACCTGGAGAATGAGACTTCCACCAGCAAGGACGCCTTCCTGGCCGCATTCGACGGCCTACGCGGCGCATCCGAGACGGAATTCGCCAAGAAGCTCAACCTGAGCTTCGACGAGGGGCAGAAGCTGGAGAAGCGCTACCGCACCTCGGAGAAGAACCTGCGCAAGATCGAGCAGGAGTCGGGGTTCAAGGCGAGCGACCTGTCCAGCGCGCTGCGGGCCATCGACCAGGGCGAGCGGAAGGCGAAACTCGCCAAGAGCGAACTCGTGGAGGCGAACCTCCGTCTGGTTGTCTCCATCGCCAAGAAATACACCAACCGCGGACTGCAGTTCCTCGACCTGATCCAGGAAGGGAACATCGGCCTCATGAAGGCGGTGGACAAGTTCGAGTACCAGCGCGGCTACAAGTTCTCCACCTACGCCACATGGTGGATCCGCCAGGCCATCACCCGCGCCATTGCGGACCAGGCCCGCACCATCAGGATCCCGGTCCACATGATCGAGACCATCAACAAGCTGATCAGGACCAGCAGGCAGCTGGTGCAGGAGATCGGCCGCGAGCCCTCCCCGGAGGAGATCGCCGAGCGCATGGCGCTGCCGCTGGACAAGGTGCGCAAGGTCCTGAAGATCGCCAAGGAGCCGATCTCCCTGGAGACGCCGATCGGCGAGGAGGAGGATTCGCACCTTGGGGACTTCATCGAGGACAAGGGAGTGGTCTCCCCCCTGGAAGCGGTCATCAAGGCGAACCTCTCCGAGCAGACCTCGCGGGTGCTTTCCACCCTCACGGCGCGCGAGGAGAAGGTGCTCCGGATGCGGTTCGGCATCGGCGAGAAGAGCGACCACACCCTGGAAGAGGTGGGTCAGGACTTCGAGGTGACCCGGGAGCGCATCAGGCAGATCGAGGCGAAGGCGCTCAGGAAACTGCGCCACCCGAGCCGGGCGAAGAAGCTGAAGAGCTTCGTAGAGTAGCCATCAGGGCCGCACCGGATCATCGGCGCGGCCTCTTTTTTTGAAGCGAAGAACGAGGTGAGCGATGCAGAAAAAAGCGGTAATCCTGTACAGCGGCGGGCTCGATTCCACCACCTGCCTGGCCATCGCCAGGGACGAGGGGTATGCACCCTATGCCTTGAGCTTCAGCTACGGACAAAGGCACCAGCAGGAACTGGCGGTCGCCAAGCGCAACGCGCGGCCCATGGGCGCGCTGGATCACCTGCTGGTGGAATTCGACCTGAGAAAGATGGGGGGGAGCGCGCTCACCTCGGACATCGCGGTTCCCAAGGACGGGGTCGGGGACGAGATACCGGTGACCTACGTGCCGGCCCGCAACACGATCTTTCTCTCCTTTGCGCTCGGCTGGGCCGAGACGCTCGGCGCCTTCGACATCTTCATCGGGGTGAACGCCCTGGACTATTCCGGTTACCCCGACTGTAGGCCGGAATTCATCGCGGCCTTCGAGACCATGGCCAATCTCGCCACCAAGGCGGGCGTCGAGGGGCACCACATGAAGATACACACGCCGCTCATCAGCCTCACCAAGGCCGACATCATCAGGACGGGGCTGTCGCTGGGCGTGGATTACGGCCTGACCCACTCCTGCTACGATCCTGCCGAAGACGGCGCCGCCTGCGGCCTGTGCGACTCCTGCCGTCTGCGCCTCAAGGGGTTTGCAGAGGCGGGTGTTGTCGACCCGGTTCGTTACAGCGTGAAAGGTTAAAGGTGCATGGTGAAAGATAAGGCAAAAGAAAAAGACGCCAGGGGCAGCGCTGAGCAGGGTCACCGACAGCTCTCCGACGTGCAGCTCACCCGCGACACCCGGAACATACCGATCGGCAAGGTCGGCGTGAAGGACATCTCCTACCCGATCGTGGTGATGGACAAGAACCGCTCCTTCCAGAGCACGGTGGCCCGCATCAACATGTACGTGGACCTGCCGCACCACTTCAAGGGGACCCACATGAGCCGTTTCGTGGAGATCCTGAACAGCTACCGGGAGGAGATCGCCCTCGACAAGATGGAGACCATCCTTGCCACCATGAAGCAGAAGCTGGGCGCCTCCAGTGCGCACCTGGAGATGGAGTTTCCCTACTTCGTCGAGAAGAGCGCACCGGTTTCCGGCGCCAAGAGCCTCATGGAGTATACCTGCACCTTCAACGCCTCCCTTTCAGAGAGCCTCGATTTCGTGCTGGGCATCAAGGTCCCGGTCACCTCGCTTTGCCCCTGCAGCCGCGAACTCTCCAGTTACGGCGCGCACAACCAGCGCTCCATCATGACGGTCCAGATCCGCTACAGCGAGTTCATCTGGATCGAGGATCTCATCGAGATCATAGAGCAGTGCGGATCGTCCCCGGTCTATTCCCTGCTAAAGCGCGAGGACGAAAAGTTCGTCACGGAGCGGGCCTACGAGAACCCGCGCTTCGTGGAGGATATGGTGCGTGAGGCGACGGTACGGCTGCTCGCCATGGACAACATCACCTGGTTTTCCGTCGAGGCGGAGAACTTCGAATCGATCCACAAGCACTCGGCCTACGCCGCCATCGAGAGGAGCAAGCGCTAGCCCCGTTTTCGCGAGTCAACTCCTTGACTGTGGATAACCCTGTTGAAAAGCGGCAAAACTGTGGACAAGGCTAGCTTTTAATCTTTCATTTATTGCGCTTAAGGGTATTCACTCTAATGAAGCACGCTCTTGCCATTTTCGCCAAGACCCCGCTACCCGGCCTGGTGAAGACGCGGCTGACGCCTCCGTTGTCACCGGAGCAGGCTGCCGGTCTGTACCGCTGCATGCTGCTCGATACGATCGACCGTGCGCGCAGCCTCTGCGTCGATACCTTCATCTTCTACCAGGGAGACCCGCAGTTCTTCCGTGGGGCCGCCCCCGGCATGACGCTCATCCCGCAAAAGGACGGCTGCCTGGGAGGCCGTCTGGAGACGGCTTTCAGCTCGCTCGCTGACCTTGGATACGGCGCCCGCGTCGTGATCGGAACCGATGCGCCCGACCTGCCGCTTGTCTTTGTCGAGGAGGCTTTTTCCCGGTTGGAAACGGGAAGCGATGCGGCGTTCGGGCCTGCGGAGGACGGTGGCTACTACCTGGTCGCCCTGCGCGGCGCCCACGGCGATCTGTTCAGGGAGATCCCCTGGTCCGGCCCGCACGTGCTCGCGAGGAGCCTGGAAAGGGCGAGCGATGCCGGTCTTGCCACCGCCCTGCTCCCCGCCTGGTACGACGTGGACGGTTTCGAAGACCTTTTGCGACCGGGTCTCTCCGACCCGCTGAACGGCGCGCCGCTCACCCGCGACTTCATCGGCACCCTGGGCATAGCTACCCCAAACAGGTCCGGTGCCCTCTGGCAGCCGCGTTGACAATGCCGTCATCCGTGTTTTCATGTACTGATCGCTGACGCCTGCATCAAAAGGCATGACCCCGGAGTACTCAAAGTCCGAGTCGTGCTTTGGGGTTCGTCCGGGTTGCCGCCCGCCGAGGCGGGCACCTCGGGGATCACATCCAAAGGAATAGGGCAACCCATGCCGGCATCCCCCATAAAGATCCTGAACGAGGTATTCGGTTTCAAAAGCTTCCGCCCTCCCCAGCAGGAAATCGTCGACAAGGTGCTCTCCGGCGGCGATGCCTTCGTGCTGATGCCTACCGGCGGCGGCAAGTCGCTCTGCTACCAGATCCCCGCCCTCTGTCTCCCCGGTACCGCACTGGTGGTTTCTCCTCTCATCTCCCTCATGAAGGATCAGGTGGACGCCCTGCGCGAGAACGGGGTCTCCGCCGCCTGCTACAATTCGGCGCTCGGCGAAGCCGAGGCACGCAAGGTACTGGCGGAGCTGCATGCGGGCACCCTCAAGCTCCTCTACGTCGCGCCGGAGCGGCTTCTGAGCGACGGTTTCCTGGAGCGGATCAAGTCCCTCCCCATCTCGCTCTTCGCCATCGACGAGGCGCACTGCGTCTCGCAATGGGGGCACGACTTCCGTCCCGAGTACGCCCAGCTGGGCATGCTGCGAGAGATTTTCCCGGACGTTCCCATGATCGCGCTGACCGCCACCGCGGACGGTCAGACCCGGGGCGACATCCTCGCCCGCCTGGGGCTGGCCAATGCGACCTGCTTCCTCGCCGGCTTTGACCGCCCGAACATCCGCTACAGCGTCGTGGAAAAAAAGAAGCCTTTCAACCAGTTGACAGGTTTTCTCGCCAGCCGCGGGGAAGAGGCGGGCATCGTCTACGCGCTGTCGCGAAAGAGGGTGGAAGAGGTGGCCAGGAAACTGGTCGCAGCCGGCATCAAGGCGGCAGCCTACCATGCGGGGCTCCCCGACAAGGAGCGCCACCGGGTCCAGGAGGATTTCCTCAGGGACAACATCAAGGTCGTGGTGGCGACGGTCGCCTTCGGCATGGGGATAGACAAATCCAACGTCCGTTTCGTGGTCCACTACGACATGCCCAAGAGCATCGAAAGCTATTACCAGGAAACGGGGCGTGCCGGCCGGGACGGTCTTCCCGCGGACGCGCTGCTGCTCTTTGGCTACGGTGACATAGCGATTGCCCGGGGCCTGATCGGAAACGGCGGCAACGCCGAGCAGAACCGGATCGAGCTGCACAAGCTGAACTGCATGACCGGCTTTGCCGAGGCCCAGACCTGCCGCAGGCGGGTGCTGCTCGGTTACTTCGGGGACCGTCTGGAGCAGGACTGCGGCAATTGCGACATCTGCGAGAGCCCGCCGGAGCGCTTCGATGCCACCGACGATGCGCGCAAGGCGCTCTCCTGCGTCTACCGGGTCGGGCAGCGTTTCGGCATGGGGCATGTGATCGACGTGCTGCGCGGCTCGCAGAACCACCGGATGCTGGAACTCAGGCACGACCAGCTGTCAACCTTCGGCATCGGCAAGGAGCTGTCCCAGGAGGCGTGGGGCAACCTGCTGCGCCAGCTGGTACACCTGGGCTACCTGGAGCAGGATCTGGCCAATTTTTCCGTGCTCAAGCTGACCGAGCGGGCGCGCCCGCTTTTGCGGGGTGAGCAGCGGCTGGAGCTGGCGCGGTTACGGGACACGCGGGTCGTCGAGAAGAGGTCGGCGGCGAAGAAGCCCTCCTACGACGGCGCCCTGTTCCAGGAGCTGAGGGCCCTGCGCAAGGAGATCGCCGACGAGCAGCAGGTGCCGCCCTTCGTGGTGTTCGCCGACGCGACCCTTGCGGAGATGGCGGCACAGACGCCGAAGGACAAGTGGGAACTGTTGAAGATTACAGGGGTGGGGCAGCACAAGCTCGCCCGCTATGGGGATGCGTTCCTCAGGGTGATCAAGGCGCATGACGGCGTTTGAACCGCAAAGACGCCAAGGGCGCCAAGCACGTCGGGAAGCTGTACGCCTTTAGACTTCTTTGCGACCTTGGCGTCTTTGCGGTGACAGCGTTGCTTTACCTGATGACCTCCAGCTGATGCCCGCTGTGCGACAGGTGGCGGATCACTTCCTGGATATGCTCCACCCCCCTCGTCTCCAGTTCGACCAGCACCTCGGTCTTGCCTATCGGCAGCGACTCGGAGCGCCGGTCATGGGTGATGATGGAGATGTTGGCCCTGGCCTCGGCGATCTCGGCGGCGAGCCGCGCCAGCGCACCCGGGACGTCGTCCAGCTCGACCTTCAGCTTCAAGTAACGACCCGCCGCCAAAAGCCCCCTCTCGACCACCACGGCGATGGTCTTGACGTCGATGTTCCCCCCGGAAAGAAGCGCGACCGTTTTCCCGGAGAGCCGCTTCACCCTGCCGTTTAAAAGTGCCGCGAGGCCGACCGCGCCGGCTCCCTCCACCATGAGCTTGTTCCTCTCCAGAAGCGCCACGATCGCCTGGGCGATCTCTTCCTCCTCGACCAGCACCACCTCGTCGACCAGATCTCGCACGATGGGAAAGGTTGCGCTCCCCACGGTCTTTACCGCAATGCCGTCGGCAAGGCTGGCCCGGATCGGGACGGTGAGCACCTGTCCCTTTTGCAGCGCGAGCTGCATGGAAGGCGCGGCAGCGGACTCGACCCCGATGATCCTCACGTTCGGGTGGGTCTGCTTGATGGCGCAGGCGATGCCCGCTATCAGCCCGCCGCCGCCGATCGGGACCAACAGGTTGGCCAAGTCGGGCAGGTCCTCCAGAAGTTCCAGGCCGATGGTTCCCTGTCCCGCCATGACCAGCGGATCGTTGAAGGGGTGCACGAACAGGGCGCCGCTCACCTCGGCCCGTCTCAGGGCCGCGGCGCAGGCTTCATCGAAATTCTTTCCTTCCAGCACCACTTCGGCGCCGTAGTCGCGGGTGGCGAAAACCTTCTGGGGCGGGGTGCTCTCCGGCATGTAGACGACAGCCTTCACGCCGAGCAGGTCGGCCGAGAAGGCTACGCCCTGGGCGTGGTTGCCCGCCGACGCCGTGATCACGCCGCCGGCCAGCGCCGAGCGCGGCTGCGAGGTCATGAAGTTCAGTGCGCCCCGGATCTTGAAGGCGCCGGTGCGCTGCAGGTTCTCGCATTTGAAGTAAAGAGGGAGGCCGAGCCGCTCGCTGAAGTGCTGGGCGTGGATCAGTTCCGTGCGACGCACCCGTTTCTTGAGTCTTTGGGCCGCGTCCAGGATCAGGTTGTAGTCGAGCATTATCTACCGTCCGGAGGTTTAATGTGCGTGGTCGTGATGAGGGCCGCTGCAGCTGCCGTGCGGGTGGTGCGGATGTGCCTGCGCGTGCGCCAGGGAGGCGGCGCGCGGGCGGTGGCGGAACTGCTTGGCGCCCTGCACATCGGTGCAGCGGGTGCTTTCCAGCTGCAGCGTGGTGTGCGAGATGTGGAAGCGCTCGAAGAGCCGCTCCTCGATCTTTCTCAGCATGCCGCCGTGCTCGCCCCGGAAAGTGGCCGGGACCACGACGTGACCGGAGAGCGCGATGATATGGGAGCAGATGGTCCAGATGTTTACGTGGTGCACCTCTTCCACCCCTTCCACCTCGCGGATGGCAGCTTCGACCTGGCTCACCTCGATGCCGCTCGGCACCCCTTCGAGAAGGATGTGCGTCGATTCCCGGATCACGCGCCAGGAGCCCCAGAAGATCAGGAAGCCGATCCCGACCGAGATGATCGCATCGAGCAGATACCAGTTGGTGAAGTACATGACGATGCCGCCGACGATCACTCCGACCGAGGCTGCCGCATCCCCTACCAGATGCAGAAAGGCGCTGTGCACGTTCAGGTCATCGTGCGAGTGGGAGTGCAGGGCGCCGGCAGCGAACAGGTTGGTGACCAGGCCGACTGCCGCGATGAGCAGCATGGGGAGGCTCTTCACCGCCTCGGGTTGGGCGATCCTCCCCAGCGCCTCGTAGCAGATGATGATCGCGATCAGGAAAATGGTGCTGCCGTTTATGAAGGAGGCGAACACCTCCATCCTGTGCCAGCCGAAGGTCCGGGTCTCGCTTGCCGGGTAGGAGGCGAGCTTGATCGCCCCGAGGGAGAGGAGTAGCGCGAAGAGATCCAGGAAAACATGCGCCGCATCGGATAAAAGAGCCAGGGAGTTGGTCCAGATACCGCCCACGAGTTCCGCTATGAGGGTTGCCGCTGTGAGGAAGATGGCGTACTTGAAGCGTCCGGTTATGCTCTGGTCCAGATGGCTATCGGCATGCATGATGTACCCCGGCAGAAGGGGGCTTGACGCCCCCTCCTGACTCACGGTTTGTTAGAAGCTCAGCGCCGCCTTCAGAGAATAGATGGGGCGCTTCTGGTATTCGGCCTCGAAGGTGAAGCCGACAAGCGGCAGGGGCGACACCTTCAGCCCGGCGAAGTAACGCGGCTGCCAGATGCTCTCGGAATCAAGCGGGGCACCGGCTGCGGTTGCCAGCGCTTGCAGCTGCCCGGATGCCTTGCTCTTGATCCAGACGGCGCCTGCGCCTGCGTAGGGAGTCAGGAAGAGGACCCCTTTGCTGATGGATACGTCGATTCCGGCGGTCTGCAGATCCAGGTCGCCGACGCCGGCAAGCCTCGTGTAGGTGCCGCGGATGCCGAGGGCCGGAGTCGCCATGGTGCCGTCCAGGATCGCCTTGCTCACCTCGGCGCCGTAAAGCTTGATATTGGAATCCGGCACGTACGAGTACATGGCGCCGATATCGATGCCAAACGGAAGCCCTTTGCGGACGCGCAGTTTCGGAAGGAAAAGGTACGAAGGCGCGTCGTCTCCGAAAGCGGCTTTCCAGTAGCCGCTGTCATCGTTTATTTTGGCCGCGGAAACCTCCACACCCGCATCGAAACCGGTGATGCCGAGCGGTTCCGCCGGAGCCGTGTTCTTGAAGGAGATGCCGGCACCCGCTTCCTTGGTCAACCTCTTGAATGAGCCTTGATCGATCGCTCTTACGAAGCTGATGTCTCTAGCCATGGCTTGAGTGCCTCCCAGCAGTGCCAGGGATAAAGCCAAAACCACACATTTTTTCATACGTCCCTCCCATTTCATTATATTTCAGATTAATTTTAATCTTAGCAGAGGCGCCTATTCCGGTCAATCACTTAGCGGTTTGCCGCCTTGCAATTTTGCGGATATACTGTTATCTTTCGGCCAAAATTCAGTTGGAGGTCAGTAAAATGGAACCGATTCACCACCGTCTCATCATACTCGGCTCAGGTCCCGCCGGCTACACCGCTGCGGTTTATGCGGCGCGGGCGAACTTGAACCCCGTCCTGATTACCGGATTGCAGACGGGGGGGCAGCTGATGACCACAACGGAGGTGGACAACTGGCCCGGAGACCCGGCGGGAGTGCTGGGACCGGACTTGATGGAGCGCATGCGCCAGCACGCGGAGCGTTTCGGCACCGAGTTCATCTTCGACCAGATCCACACGGCTAAGGTCACCAAGCCTCCGTTTCTGCTGGAGGGTGACAGTGGCAGCTACAGCTGCGACGCGCTCATCATAGCGACCGGAGCCTCTGCGAAATACCTGGGCCTCCCCTCCGAGCATGCTTTCAAGGGGAAGGGGGTCTCCGCCTGCGCCACCTGTGACGGCTTCTTCTATCGCGGCAAACCGGTAGCCGTCATCGGCGGGGGGAGCACGGCGGTCGAAGAGGCGCTGTACCTTTCCAACATCGCGAGCCACGTCACCATCGTGCACCGCAGGGACCGGTTCCGCTCCGAGAAGATCCTCACCGATCGGCTGATAGAGAAGACGCAAAACGGCAACGTCACCATCGAATGGAACCACAACCTCGAGGAGGTGCTGGGTGACGCATCGGGCGTTACCGGCATCAGGATCCGGCATGCCAGCGGCTCGGACAAGGTGATTCCCGTGCACGGCTGCTTCATCGCCATCGGCCATCAGCCGAACACCCAGATCTTCAAGGGGCAGTTGGATATGGAGGAGGGCTACCTGCGCACCGTCGGAGGGTGCGAGGGGAACTCGACGGCAACAAACGTTGCGGGCGTCTTCGCGGCAGGCGACGTGCAGGACAAGATGTACAAGCAGGCCATCACCTCTGCCGGTACCGGTTGCATGGCGGCCCTCGATGCCGACCGCTACCTGGAAATGCTGAAAGCCTGACGCATACCGGGCATCTTCCCCCTTTCCCTTCGGGAGGGGGGGTAGGGTGCCAGCTGCGGTTGCAGGCCCAACGCGAATTTCGATTTTCCCAGCCCGAAGACCGGATCCTGCCTGAACACACTACGACTGATTGGGGGTTCTCATGCTCGCCAAGGTCCTCTCCAGTGCGCTGCTCGGCATCGACGCCATCCTCATCGACGTGGAGGTGGATATCGCCCAGGGGTTGCCGCAGCTTGCCACCGTCGGGCTGCCGGACGGTGCGGTGAAGGAGAGCAAGGACAGGGTCAAGGCGGCGCTCAAGAACTCCGGCTACGATTTCCCCAACCGGAAGATCACCGTTAACCTGGCACCGGCCGACGTGAAGAAGGAGGGTACCTCCTTCGACCTGCCGATGTCCATCGGCATTCTCGCTGCGACCGGCGTGGTCAGGGGAGATCTGCTGCAGCGCTACATCCTGCTCGGGGAGCTGTCGCTGGACGGCGGGGTGAGGCCGGTGCGCGGCTGCCTCTCCGTTGCGGTCGCGGCGCGCGAGGCGGGGCTGGCCGGCATCATCATCCCGGCTGAAAACGTCGGCGAAGGGGGCGTCGTCGAGGGGATCGAGGTGATCGGCGTCACCGAGCTCTCCCAGGTGGTCGAGTTCCTGAACGGGGCGATCGAGATCCCCCCATACTGCGCCGACATTGCGGCACTGTTCAGCCAGGGGGGAGAAGTCGGCGACGACTTCTGCGAAGTAAAGGGGCAGGAGCACGCCAAACGCGCGCTGGAAGTGGCCGCTGCCGGGTCGCATAATCTGCTTATGATAGGCCCGCCCGGTTCGGGAAAGACCATGCTGGCCCGGCGCATCCCCTCCATCCTGCCCCCCATGCTTTTCGAGGAGGCGATCGAGACCACCAAGGTATACAGCGTGATGGGGCTTCTGGAGCGCGATCACGCGCTGATCTCGTGCCGCCCCTTCCGCTCCCCGCACCACACCATTTCCGACGTCGGCCTGATCGGCGGCAGCAACACACCCAAGCCCGGCGAAGTCTCCCTTTCCCACAACGGCGTACTCTTTCTCGACGAGCTCCCCGAATTCAAGAAGCACGTCCTCGAAGTGCTGCGCCAGCCGATGGAAGACGGCAGGGTCACCATCTCCCGGGCGCTCTCCTCCGTCACCTATCCATCGCGCATCATGCTGGTCGCCGCCATGAACCCCTGCCCCTGCGGCTACCATGCCGATCCCATCCATCTCTGCTCCTGCACCCCGCTCATGATCCAGCATTACCGCTCGCGCATCTCCGGCCCCCTTCTGGACCGGATCGACATCCACATCGAAGTCCCCGCGGTGAAGTATCGCGATCTAGCCGACCGGGGCGAGGCCGAGAGTTCCGGTGCCATCGCGGCTCGGGTGGCACGGTCGCGCGAGGTGCAGAAGGAGCGCTTCGCCGGCACCAAGGTGCGCTGCAACGCCCAGATGACAGCGAGGATGATCCGCAGGTTCTGCGAGACGGATCAGGCCGGGAACCGGATGCTGGAGATGGTCACCGACCGTCTCGGGCTCTCCGCCAGAAGCTACACGAGGATATTGAAGGTGGCCCGCACCATCGCCGACCTGGAGGGAAGCGCCGGGATAGCCGAGCACCACATCTCGGAGGCGATCCAGTACCGGAGTCTGGATCGGAAGACGGGGTAGGCGCAGTGATCCAAAATTTCTCCAGGTTATAAGAAAGACATTTGTGTTATAAGTGCAGACGAAGGTCGGGAAGGATTTGCATTTGTGGAGGTAGCATATGGGGCCGACGGCGGAAAAGGTTGGTAACGGTTTTTCCTACAGCGATTATATAGCTTGGCCGGAAGGCGAACGCTGGGAGATTATCAGTGGAGAGGCATACGCCATGACTCCGGCCCCATCTATTAAGCACCAGGAAATCAGTGGGTATCTTTACTCGCGGTTTGCTGAATTCTTCAAGGGGAGTGGTTGCAAGCCGTTTCATGCCCCCACCGATGTAGTCTTTGATGAGCGAAATGTTGTTCAGCCCGACCTTTTGGTAGTCTGTGACAAGAGCAAAATTACCGAAAACAACATCAAAGGCGCACCTGATCTTGTGGTCGAGATTCTTTCCCCCTCGACAGCTTTGAAAGACAAGAGGGAGAAAAAGGCCCTCTATGAGCGGTTCGGGGTGCGCGAATACTTGCTCGTGTACCCGGCAGAGGAATTAGTCGAGCGATTTCTTTTTGATGATGGCCGTTACGCTACAGCTGAAGTGTTTGGATGGGATGAAGTACTAGGCGTTGCCATCTTCCCAGAGTTGCGCATCAGTATTTGGGAGGTTTTCGACAAGCAGCTCCCGCAGCATGAGGCGGTAGAGGCGTGAGTATTCAAGTCCGGCAAACGACCAAGGGCGAAACTGCGGGGGTGTAAAAAGGTTTGTGTAAATTGTCATTAGGGGGTACACCAAACAACCCCTAAGGAGTTTACATGGCCAAAATCACCGAACTAGACGCCGCGATTG
>Ga0209317_1001986_pt1 | contig 15873 bp, 7 predicted proteins | sample RifGroB2_FD_183994 | JGI IMG/M metagenome (GOLD analysis project Ga0209317, IMG submission 183994) | Soil microbial communities from Rifle, Colorado, USA - Groundwater B2 (SPAdes) (version 2) | ecosystem: Environmental > Terrestrial > Soil > Unclassified | place: Rifle, Colorado | collected... | reverse complement strand
ACTTTCATCCCTAGCACGCCGAGGACGTGGGCAAGTTCGTCGGCCCAGTGCAGCAGCAGGTACGCCGACGCAAAGACGGTTGCGGCCCCGGCTATCAGCACGAGAACGGAAAGAACGCCGGCTGCCTGGCTGGAAAATACCAGGCAGGTGACTATGGCTCCAGGACCGGCCAGAAGCGGGATGGCAAGGGGCGTGACGGAGACGTCTTCCTTCTTCTCGGCAAGCCGCTCTTCCTTGCTGCTGGTCTGGGTTCCGGTGGGGTTTCCGTAGAGAAGTTCCAGGGCGATCAGGAAGAGCAGTACTCCCCCGCTGATGAGCACCGCCGAGCGGCTCACGCCGAAATAATCAAGCAGGGACGGGCCCGCCACCAGGAAGAAGACGATGGCAAGCAGCCCGATGATGCAGCCGCGCCTGGCTATGTGCCTGCGTTCAACCTTGGTGTGATGAGCGGTGATGGCAAGAAATATCGGAACCGCAGCGAGCGGATCGACGATCACGAAGAGCTGGACGACGAACACTAGTAACTGCTCCAGGTGACTTTCCATGTTCTCCCCTTCTGCCGGGCGCTGTTCATGAAACAAGCACCGCAGCTTTTGCACCCGAATATCTTTCCATAATAAAATGGATGCACAAGTGATGGAGGCGGCAGGATCCGCAGATCTCTATCTGTCGGCGGGTAGTGGCGGGTGTGTTCCGGGTGAACCCGGCGCTCGATCACGTCTCCGGGCTGCTGAACGACCAAAGGGGCCAGCCGGCTGTAGCTGACCCCTTTGGTCTTTCCGGGCATCATTTCCCTGCTGATCTCTGCTATTTGAACTTAAGGTTCTGGATGCTCACCTTGCCGTTTTTCACTGCAAGTTTGCCGAGGATCCCCGCCTGCGTCGGGTTCCAGCTGTAGAGGCAGTCGTACCCGCCCTTCAGCTTGACGCTGATGTCGCGGTCCAGCTCCAGATCCCCGGGGAAGTCGTATGCCTGGAGCAGGATGTCGGCGGCATCGGCCGCCGCGGCGTAGGCGCCCTGCGGACCGGCAAAGGGGACCGGCGCGACTCCGTCGGCTTGTATCCTTGCCGGCTCGTACATGCAGGCGAAGACCGTTATGTGGTCGGTCGCGGTTTGGGTGGAGCTCCCCAGCGCGTTCGCGGCGGTGAGCGAGACGCTGAAACTGCCCGCGGATTTGTAAATGTGGGAGGGGTTCCTTTTGCTGCTGACGGTCCCGTCGCCGAAGTCCCAGGCCCAACTGCTCACCGCGCCCACGGTGGTGTCGGTGAAGTTCACCAGCAGCGGTGCGTAGCCGGACAGCCTGTTCGCATCGAAACCGGCGGTGAGGTTGATGGTCGAAAGCGTCGCCGTCTGCTCGCTTACCCGCCCCATGACGTCCGATACGCGCACCGTGAAGGTGAAGGTGCCGTAGACGGTGGGCGTACCGCGGAGCTCGCCGCTGGCGGGGTCGAGGGCAACCCCTTCCGGCAAGGCACCGGACGTCACTTCCCAGGTGAAGGGCGCGAAGCCGTTGGCAGCGAGCGGGTAGCTGTAGGGGAGCAGCAGCAGGGCGGGCGGAAGCACGGGCAGCTTGACGGTCAGGGGGGCGAGGCCGTACTCGATGGTCAAGATGTCGAAATCGATGCCGTTAAAGATATAGCCGGTAGCGAAGATCTGGCCGGTGGGGCCGAGGGCAAGCGACAGGGCACCTTCTGTTGCCGACATCGCTTCCCAGCTGTCAGGCGGTCCTCCCGAGTCACTGGTGCGGCTCCAGAGCACCTCTCCGGTGGGGGCGTAACAGAGGATGTGGAAATTGCCGCTGTTTTCGTTTTTGAATCCTGCCACGTAGGCCCTGCCGCTGCTGTCGACCACGATGTCATAGCCGTTGGGGGTCCCCCAGGCATCGAAGTCCGAACTCCAGAGCATGTTTCCGGAAGGGTCGTATCTCCTGGTGACCATCATGCCGATGCGGTGGCCGGATACGTACGGGTTGCCAGCGCTGTCGACGGCGACCCCCTCCCACCAGTCCTGTTTGGTGCCGCCATCTTCCGTTTTCGCCCAGAGCAGGTTTCCGGAAGGGTCGTATTTCAACAGCAGGTAGTCGTACTCGTTGTCGGCGGAGTATCCCGCTGTGCCTGCCGCAAAGACGTTGCCTGAGGGGTCGACGGCGACGGCATTCGCCCAACCGCCGATGGGGCTTAGATAGGCACGGCTCCAAAGCTCCTCCCCTTCAGGCGAGAACCTCGCCGCGAAGGGGAGCGTGCGGTCCGTATAAGTTTCTCCGGCCACGTAAATGGTCTGGTCGGCGCCAATCGCGATATCGTTGGCATAGGCACTGCCGTCGGTGGAGCCGATCTCCCGGAGCAGCTCTCCCGATGGGCTGAATTTCAGGACGATGCCCCCACGCTCGGAGAATCTCCCCGCGACCAAGGCCTCACCGGCGGCATTGACCGCTACGCCCCAGGCATAGTCGTCCCCGGCCCCGTCGTAACGGTAGGCCCAGAAGTTGCCGAGGGCATCCGCCGCCACTGCGTACCCGGCCTCGTCGGCCAAAGTCCCCTTCAGGCCCGCCCATTTTTCCACCACCTGTGAGTCGACCACGTGCAGTGTCACGCTCCTTGAGACGCTCTGCCCCAGGGCGTCGGTGACAGCCAGCTGTATGGGCCAGATCCCCGCTTCTGTCGCGGTGCCGGTTATTTCCCCTGCTGCATCGAGCGTGAGCCCCGGCGGGAGGGCGCCGGACAGAACGGACCACTGCAGGGGAGTTGTAACGCCGGAAGCCGTCACCGTCTGCCGGTAGGGGAGGCCCAGGTTCGCGGCCGGGAGGTACTGGGCGATGGTCGCCGCGGGCAAAAAGACGGTCTCGCTACCTGCTGGAGAGGAGAAGACGAGCTTCTCCTGGGTTCGCTGCGGTATCCAGGTGGCGGAGAAGGTGCCGTCTCCCGCCGCGGCGTCGGGAGCGATGCCGTCGTCGTGCAGGACGATGGTTTCGCCGGCGGAGCTGGTCGCCTCCACCCCCCCCAGCGGTGCGCCGCAGGCAATGCTTAGTGCGGAGATGACCGCCGGCACGCCGGGTTGCAGGTCGGCGGGAAGTTGCAGGGCCGAGAAGACGTTTTGCCCGGAGCAGGTGAGCGACCCGTAGGCGTTCAGCCTTCTGCCGGCCACGGTTTTCCGGCTCAGGGGAGGGAGGGGATCCCCGCCGCTTAGCACCAGGTTGCGCAGCGCGCGCCAGTCACGCTCGGGAGCGGCTGCCTTGAGCAGTGCAACAACGCCCGTGACGTGGGGCGCCGCCATCGAGGTGCCGGAAAGCGTCCCGTATCCGCCCGCGATGTTCCAACGGTTCACTTGGGGAACGGTGGACAGGATGTTCACGCCGGGAGCGGCAAGGTCGACGTTTCGCCTGCCGAAGTTGGAAAACTCCGCCAGTTGATCGCTGGCGTCGGTGGCGGCAACGGAGATTATGCCGGAAGAGGGGTAGGCGGCGGGATAAGACGGTGCCGTGTCCGCATCGTTGGAGCTGTTGCCTGCGGAGGCGACAAAGAGGATGTCCGCCTGGCTGTCGATGGCATCGGAGAGCGCCTGGGAGTACCCCCCTCCGCCCCAGCTGTTGTTGCTGGCGACCACCGGCACGCCTTGGTCCTTCAGCCCCCTGATGTACTGCAGGCATGTGATGGCATCGGACGTGTAGCCGCTTCCCCCGGCATCGAGAAACTTGCAGGCCATGATCTTCACGTTCCAGTTGACGCCGACTACGCCGGTCTCGTTATTGCCGGCGGCGCCGATGGTGCCGGCGACATGGGTGCCGTGTCCATGGTCATCGAAGGGGTCGCCCGTGCCGGTGATGGCGTTGATGCCATGGATATCGTCGACGCAGCCGTTGCCATCGTCGTCCAGGGCGTTACCGGGGATCTCGGCGCCGTTGATTGACCCACAGGTTGGCCTGCAGGTCCGGGTGGGTGTAATCGATCCCGGTGTCGATTACGGCAACGACCACGTCGCCGGTGCCGGTGGTGATGTCCCAGGCTGCCGGCGCCTTGATGTCCGCCCCTGCAGCGGCGCCGTTCAGCCCGGTATTTTGCAGCGCCCACAGCTCTGCGAACCCGGGGTCGTTCGGCTGTGCCTGTATCTCGTAGGCGAAGTTCGGTTCGGCGTATCGAACGTCGGGATCCGCCTTGTACAGTTGCACCGCGTCCTCGACGCTCATCCCCTTTTTCAGTTTCAGGTGCTGGATTCCAAGGGGCCCGAACTCCTTCAGCTTCTCGGCGCCGTGTTTCTTGTGAAGCTTGCTTTTCTTCTCCGACGGCACCCCCTGCTTGAACCTGACCAGCAATTCCCCCGCTTTATACTTCTGCTGCCGTGACTCCGCCCTCTCGCCGTTTTTCCCTCGCGAAGAGGGGGTGGCCTTCCGGGCAGAGGCGGCCGCTTTCGCCTGGACCGTTGCGGGGGGGGCTCCTGCATGGGTGTAGCTGCTGCAAACAGCGAGCGTGAGTGAAAGGATCGCACAGAGACCGGAAAAACGAATCATATACCCTCCATAACAATGCAAGCGGCCAGCCGGGCAATTTAAGCAGCCTCACACTTATATCCACACATTAAAATTGTCAACAAAAAACAGACCTGCTCCTGCGGGGCGCCCCCTTTTTCCCTGACCGGGACAGTCGCCCCCTCGAGGCCCCGCCATCTTGAAATGACAGTGCATCCCGGTATAGTACATTGGCTGAATTTAATTTAATAAGTAAGGGGGCCCGACGTGGATAATTATAAGGAAGTCATTGCCATCGCCCTCGCTGTGGCCACTGGGTTCTTTTACCTGCTCTGGTTCTTCGTCCCACCCGTTCGCCTTGTCTGGCGCTGCCTCTCGATGGAAGAAAACCTGCCGATCCTGAACACGCTGAAGGCCTGCTATGACTCCGCGTGGCCTTTCAAGCCGGCGATGTTCAGAAGGCAGATGCGGCTTTGGCTGGAACTGAGGCTCCTGCACCCGAGACCGCGCAAGGAGCCGAGCTGGTACCTGGACCCCAGGACCAAGCGCTACCAGCTGCAATTCGACGACGCCGCCTTCGGGCACCGGCTTTCGGAGTGGAAGCGCACCACGCGCGCGAAATTCGGCGCCTTGAAGATAAAGGAGAAAGAGCCGGTCATCGAGGTGGTGGACGTGTTCCACCTGAACGACGACGGCGTCAAAAACGGCATCAAGCAGTACCTGCTGGCGGTCTCGCAACTGAGGCTGTCGCTCGACGAGGAGGCTTCCTTTCTCTGCAGCGTGAAGATCGACCACGGCTTCCTGCTGCCGCTCAACCTGCTGGCGGGTCTCATGTCGCGCTTCTCCGACGACTGGGACCCCATCATCTCCAGCTACGACCGAATGACCAGCGAGAGCTTTTCGCCGCAGCAGATGACCATCTTCAACCTTTGGCTGCTTTGGGGGCCGAGCGTGCCGATCTGCAGCTGCGACCAATGGTCGGGGCCGGTGACTCTTCAATACGGTTTCGGGGATGAGAACAACTCGGTGCGGGTTAGGGTGCGGGACGAGACGAAGGAGCGCCTGCTGACGGAGCTGAGAAAGTCGGTGGCGATGCGCAGCAGCACCGCCCATCCGGCCCTGCACGCGAGCGTGACGGGGAGGCTCTGGCCGCCCAGCAGCTTCTTCCAGGGGGAGATCTGCGGCGCCCAGCGGGAGCTGCTCAACCCGGACCGGGAAGCGTTCATCCTCGAGTACGAGGGTCACAGCGTGATCGGCAATCCGGCCAATCCGGCCAGCTCCAGGCTCTTTTACACGGCCTACGTCTGGGCTCTTTTCGTGGTGGGGCGGGAGGTCAAGCCGACGGCCGAGGAGATCCGCAAGGAGCCGTGGCTGCACGTGATCCCCTTCTTCGAGCACGGCAACATCGTGGACGAATCGTGCTACAACATGGCGAAGCTGCAGCTGGCGTACAAGGTGCTCAACTACCTGCGCAGCGCCGGGCAAACGGAGAGCGACCCAGGGCTCCCCCCCCTGAGGCTGTGGTACGTCGGCGCGCTGGACGACCCGGGCTGCGGCCACAGCATGGAGGTGGTTCCCAAGGGAAGGACCATCCGCGCCACCATCGAAGCACTCCTGGCCGAGGAGGAGTTCCAGGGGGTGAGAACGCGGCTGGTGACAGACGAGCGCTCTTTCGAGGAACAGCTGTCGGGGTGCCACCTCTCCAGGATGATCTCGGACCTGTTCGAGGCGATAGAGAAGGAGAGCGGGGTGGAGTAGGGGGCGTCACGACGCGAGCCCGGCTACAAGATCCATACGAACAGCACCGTCGCCAGGACGATCAGCAAACGGTGCCCGAACAGGGCGCGGCGCGGCAAACCGTCCTGTTGCTGCATCTTGCGGAGCAGCACCCAGGAAAAAAGCGCCGCCATCAGGATGATCGGATAGATCAGCAGCCGCAAGGTCCCCAACTCCGGCGTCAACCGCGCCGCGTCCAGCCACCTGTCCAGCCCCGCCTGCGATAGCATGAGCGGCACCAGCCGCCCCCCCCCTTCGACCAGCGCCCTGAAGAAGACCATGAACAGCCCGGCCACCGCCAAGGGGAGGTAGGCGAGCCCGCTGGTGGTGAACACGGAGCGCCAGCCGGTGTTGCGCACGCCCGCCGAAGCCAGGGCGGCAAGCCCGGTGAAGGCGGCTACGATGCCGAGCGCCGACAGGAGTTCGTTCGGGCTCCAAAGCGTGCGCGGGAAGATCTCCTGCTCGCGCCCGGCCAGAAGCGGCGTCCCCTTGGCGGCGATGATGACGCCGACCAGCGTTACGCTGAACAACGCCTCCCTGAACCCGCGCCTCGCCTTGTTGAACACACCCCGGGCGGGGTTGCGCAGGTCGAGCTGCATCGAGTGGTGCGGGCAGTTCCGGACGCAGTTGAGGCAGAGGACGCAGTGGTCGGAGCTGTCGATGCCGGAAGGGTGCAGCCCCATCGGGCACCCCTTTTCCTTGATGCAGTCGTCGACCTTGCACCTGCTCAGGCAGACGTTGTGGTTGCCGTGCATCTCGAGCGGGGAGATGCGCGACACGAGGCTCACCATCCGCCCCAGCGGGCAGAGGAACTTGCACCAGCCGCGACGGCCGATGACCAGGTCGGCGCCGACGGTGGCCAGGAGCATCCCGGAGAGCAGGAGGCCGGTGGCCAGGGCGTGGGAGAACATGCCGGTGGCTTGCTCCATGAGCAGTATCAGGGCGAGCGCGACGAAGCTCAAGGCGGGGCCCCAGCTGCGCAACCAGTGGGCAGGGTCGCGCAGCACGCGGCTGGTCACCCCCAGGAACTCGCCGATCGCCTCCAGCGGACAGAAGCTGCACCAGCCGCGGGCGAATAGGAACGCGGTGAGAAGCAGCGCGGGCCAGCCGAGGGTCCAGGCGGCCAGGTTGGCGGGGTTGTCAAGGCGCGGCCCGACAAGCGCGTAGCAGGTCACCAGCAGGAACAGCGGCACCGTGATCCAGCGCAGGACCCCCGGAAAACGTGGGTCGCGGGCCACCCTTTCCACTGCGGGTATGGTCAACAGATCGAAGCGGCCGGCACCAAGGGGGTGCCCCTGCAGGGAGATGTGCTCGGGCTGGATCTCCTCGTCGCCGCACACCACCACGGCACGGCTGACGACCTGGTACAGCTCGGTGGCGTTGAGGGGCCAGTCGTGGTCCACCAGCCGGTTCAGGGCGTCCTGGGACAGGCGCAGCACGTTCTTGTGATGCTTTGCGTTCAGCGACTTCAGCAGGGTGCGGGCTATCACCGCAATATCCTTTTTCCGCTCGCGCAGGGGGGCGAGCTCGAGGGTCTCGCCGCTCAGCTTCCGGTACAAAGCGGCGCTGAACTTGCCGCTGTCGACCAGGGGCTGCAGGGGGGTGCCGCTGGTGGCGATCACCCTGACCTGGGCGGTGCGGAGCTTGGTCTCGCCCCTCCTGGTGAAATGGGCGCTCTCCAGGAATTCGGCCAGGTCTTCCTGAACGGCGGGCATCAGGCAGTCGACGTTGCGCAGGATCATGTCGCCGCCTGCGGCGAGCTCGATCATGCCGCGCCTGACCCGGCGCGCGTATACGGCTCCCTCGTGTGCATGTCCGAACAGTGCGGCTTCCTGGGCAAGGCCAAGCAGCAGCCCACTTTGCGGTGGACCTTGCGGGGTGTTTTCTTCGCCCGCGACCGGAGGGGGGGAGGCGCAGTCCAGAAAAAGGACGGGGCGGTCGGAATCGCTGTGGAAGTGGATGAGGCGGGCGGCCAGGTCCTTCCAGGTCCCCGGCTCGCCGAGAATCAGCACATGGCCGCGGGTGCCGGCCAGATGCCGCAGGCGCTGGTTCAGGAGCCGCACCCACGGGGAGCTCCCGGGAAACTCCCCGAACTCGGGGAGGAGCTGTGACCCTATGATGCTGGTGATCACCTCGCGGTGCTCGCTCTCCTCGCGCCGGTGGCGCTGCGCCCAGGTGCCGAGCTGGGAGGCGAAGATCCTGCTCAGGTTGGCGTACAGCAAGGGGATCCGGTCCAGCAGCTCCTCGAAGTCGGCACGGGCGAGCCGGGCCGCCTGCACCAAGGTGATGGCCCTCACGTCGGCAGAGCGGTTCTCGTCGGTGAGGATGGCGCGCTCCCCGATCAGGTTGCCGATGCCGAGTTCGGTGAGGTTCAGGATCTGGCCGGTCCGGTCCGGCAGCTCGACCCTTATCCTCCCGGACAGGATCACGTAAAGCTCAAGCGCCGGCTGGTTCCGGGCCAGGATGATCTCCCCCGGGGGAAATTCCCGCAGCTCAAGGCGGTCCGCGATCCTTTTCAGGTCGTTGAGAGCCAGACCGTGGAAAAGACGTATGCCGGAAATGGTGTCACAACTGATAGTCGCCACTGACTCTCCCCTGCCTGGCTGTCCGGGCATTCCAGGTACGCCGGATCAGGGTCGTGCCTCACCTGACGAACCTGCCGGAATCGCAGCCAAAGAGGATCAGATGGTAGCGCAAAGTGTGGGGAGGGCCAAGGATGTATACCGCAAAAACGGCTACATGCGGTATACGTACGGCGGGCGCGGCGGGGCCGGGGTCGGGGGGCGGGTTTCCTGCGTCTGCGACGCTACCAACTGCGCCGCAGCGCGAGCTGCATGCGACGGGCGTCGTGCAGCGCGCCGAGGGCGCCTTTTCGCGTGCCATAGGGGAGATCGCCCCCCAGGGTCGCCTTCCAGGTGTCGGTGATGTTGTAGCCTACCTCTCCCTTCAGCACCCCGTCCCCCCGCTCCAGCCCGGTGATCCAGACTCCCTTCCACGCGCCCCATTCCTCGCTCCGGTTCCAGGCGGCGAAGAGGGCGGGAAGGACCCCCCTGTCGAAGAGGAGCGTCCGGTCAACCGGGGGATCGATCGCGTTTGCAGCCAGGGTGACCAGCAGGGTCCCGTCGCCGAACCCCCTTTCCGCGCTCAGCGTTCCGATCACGGCATCCCCAAGTCCTGGATCGTCCGAGAAGAGCGCGGCAGCCTCCCCCCTGATGACGTAGGGGCCGGCCACCCGCGAGACCTCGATCCCCGCTGCATGCTCGCGCGGATGACGGCGCCCGACGGAGACGACCGGTGCCGGGCCTCCCTGCAGCGCAGGGTCGAGGGTGAATTCCAGCAGCGGCGCGGGGCGCACCCCGGACCTCGCCCAGGCCCCCAAGTCCCAGTCTCCCCGGGTGAGGAGCAGGCGCAGCGCGGCGAAGCCGAACAGGGGAGGGGATTCCTCCCGTTCGCGCAGCACGGTCCCCTTAGGCAGCACCCCTGCCGAAATGGGGGCGTTGCGGCTTCCAAGCGGCGGCAGGCGCCAGGGCGTGGTGACCGGCACGGCGACGGCCTGGTACCTAAACGCCTGCTCCTGCCCGCTTGCGCGCACTCCCCAAAGCGGCAGCTTCTGGTCGGCAAAGGGATCGGAGAGGTCGCGGGGGAGGAAGGCGTCGGCGGGGGAGTAGCCGTCTGTCTTCCCCCATCCGAGCTGGAAGCGCCCGAGCTCCAGGTCGTGGGAAGGGGCGAGGGGAAGCCGCACCCAGAGGTCGGGCAGCGCGACGGGGGAGCGCCTGAGCCTGCGGTCGGCGGGGTCGAAGCGGAGCTCCCCCCTCTCATCGGAGGTGATCCACTCCGCGCGCAGCGATGCGGTGAGCCGGGCCTGGGCGAGCGCGGGCTCCCACTTGGTGAAGAGGGTGCTCCACCCCGTGCCGTAGGGGGCGCCGGCTAAGCGCTCCCGGTAGGCGAATCCCTTCGCCTCGGCGTACCCGGAGAAATCCGTGGCAGCGGCCTGCCAGGGGCAAAAAAGGAGCAGGGAGATCAGCGCCAGGCTGCGCAGCATCAATCGCCCCCCTCGCGGGTCAGGTTCTGCAGCGTGAAGCGGCCCGGCGGGTGGGGTCGGTTGAAGGAGATCTGCTTCAGGCTTACGGTGGTCCTGCTCCCCTTCTTCAGGTCGCTCATCTCCATCCGTGCCGCCACCCAGTGCCCCTCGACGTTCTTCAGGTCTGCGAGGACCAGCCTCTTGGCCGGCTCCCTCTCGCCCTTGGGGTAGAGCTCCTCGCGGATCAGGTACAGGATGTCCTTTCTGAGGTAGAGAACCAGCTTCTGGTAGACGGAACCGGTCCCCTTGTCGAGGGGGACCGCCGAGATGACGTAGCAGGCCTGCCCTTCCACCGTTTCCTCTCCCTGCAGCGCGACCCGGTACTTCTCATGGTCGAACTCTTCCATGTCCTCATAGTTGAAGTCGGTCCCGACGAAGGAGGCGTCCCGGTCCTGCGGGGCGATCCTGCGCTCGCGCTTCATCGAGGGGAGGTAGAGCCACTGGTCGGGGTTCTCCGCCCCCGGCCGCGAGAGGGAGAGAAAGCCGACTCCCTTTACCTCCGGGGGGTCGGTGAAGCGGATCAGGTTCTTCGCGTCGCCGGCGTACCCCTCCCGGTAGCTGCGCCAACCCTTTTTACGGACCTTCCCCTCCTTGCTCACCACGGTGAGATCGCCTGCGTACTGCTGGGTCCTGGTCCGGTGCCGGCTCTCCGATTCCTTCAATAGCGCCCGGGCGTCGGGCGCGGCAACGGCTGCCCCGGCGCAAAGGGTGGTCAGTATCGCGGTGGCTGCGAGTGCTGCAAGGGATCTTGCCATGCTGATCATCGTGGATACCTCCTGAGTTGGATCTTTCGGTTTCGTGATGCGACACCCCTACCAGGGGGAGCGGCCTCCCCTCCGGGAGCCGGTCTACTCGTACTCTATCGCCTCGGTCACCTTGATCCTCGCCGCCTGGCGGGCGGGAAGCCACGCAGCCAAGGCGGAGACCAGCGGCAGGGCGATCAGGAGCTGCCCCAGCACATCCCAGGGGTAGCGGTGGGGCATGCTCCAGCCGGTGAAGGCCCTGGCCACGGGACCCTCCATGAAGACGGCGAACAGGTTCCCGGCGGGAAGCGCCAGGAGCAGTCCCGCCAGGGCGAGCACCAGCGCCTCCAGCACGATGCTCCGGGCGACCTGCTGCGGGACGGCGCCCAGCGCCTTCAGTATCCCGATCTCCCGGGTCCGCTCCGCCACCGAGATGAGGAGCGAGGTGGCGATCCCCAGGAAGGCGACCCCCAGGGCGAGGACCACCGTGATCCTCATCACGGCGTAGAAGGCGTCGATGGCCTTGCCGATCTCCTCCTTGAACTCGGCCCGGGTCGAGATGAGGGCGGGGTACCTTCCGGCGAGCCTCTCCCGGATAGCCTCCCTGGTCTGCTTGGGATCGGTGCCGGGGTGCACGGAGACGTCGTAGATGTCGACACGGTCGTCCTTCCAGTGCTTCAGGAACAGCGCCCGGTCCATGAACACGGCGCCCTGGTCCGAGCTGTAATCGCGCATGACGGCGGCGATGGGGAATCTCACCATCCCCCCCGGCGTCATGAGCTCCACCTGGTCCCCCACCCCGAGCCCGAAACGGGTGAGGAAGTTCTCGGTGACGGCGACCATCCCCTTGCGGGTCACGCCCTCCAGCATCGATCGCTCGTCCCCCTCCACGAACTGGTACTTTATCCGGTCCATCACGGGGGAAAGCTCTATCGAGCCCACCAGTATCTGCCGGCCGCGGTAGATCGGGCGGATGGCACGGTAGCTCTCCACCGCGCGCACCCCCGGGATCTGCAGGATCTCCTGGCGCAACTCGCCCGGGTAGAGGAAGTCGGGACGGGAGAAGTTGGCCGAGGCGCGCACGAACAGGTCGCAGGTGAGGGCGTCGTCCATCCAGCGCTCCAGGGTCTTTTTGGTGGAACCCATGTACCCCCCAAGTCCCAGGACGAAGGTGAGGGACAAGGCCATGGCCATGATGGTGCCGGAGCTCCTGCGGGGGTTGCCCAGCAGCGCGTCGGAGCAGAGGGGGCCTGAGGAAGGAAAGAGCCGGGACAAAGGGGGGGCGAGCGCAAGGAGGACGGCGCGGGAGAGGGGGCCGATGAGCAGGACCAGGCCGAGCCCCCCGGCAAGCAGCACCGAGAATACCAGCTGGTTCCCCCCAAAAGGCGAGAAGAGCGCGAGCAGGAGCGCCGCCACCAGGAGGCCCGCACCGGCCGCCAGGCGGGGTGCCGCCCGCCCCGGCGCCCGGGCCTGGAAGGCCCCCTTGGCGAAGGCCTCGGTGGGGGGGATGCGCGAGGCGGCGAGCGCCGGCCCCCATGCGCCGGCGAGCGAGGCGGCGATGCCCAGCAAGATCGACTGCAGCGCGACGCCGGGGGTGAGTTCCACCACGCCGGAGCCGCTGATGCCGTACACCGCTTCGGTGCTCTTCCCCATGCCTTGGAGAAGCCCCTGCGAGAATGCGGTCCCGGCGAGGCAGCCAAGCACCCCGCCCAGGACGCCCAGGGCCAGCGCCTCGGCGAGAAACAGCGCCTGGACCTGGCGCGGCGTGCCCCCCAGCGCCCTCAGGGTCCCGATGTCGCGGCGGCGGCGGTTCACCGCCACGTTGAAGGCATTGAAGATCAGGAAGATGCCGATGGAGAGGGCGAAGGCGCTGGAAACGTTGAACCCGGCGGTGAAGTTCGCGACCAGCCGCTCCATCTGCTCGCCGCGGCGCGCCGGGGTTTCCACGCGGTAGGCGGGGCCGAGCGCCTCTTCCAGCAGGGCGGTCCCCCGGGCCACGCTCACCCCCTCGTCGAGCCTCACGTCGATGCGGTCGAAGCGCCTCCCCCGCCCGAAGAGCTCCTGGGCGGCGTAGACGTCGACCACCATCAGGTTCCCCCCGAACGCCTCGGCAAAACCTTTCGGGCTCATCAGCCCCCGTGCGGTCACCTTCCTGACCCCGGTGGGGAGCTTCAGCGAGAGCGAGGTCCCGACGGCGAGCCCCCCCCTCTTCGCGAAGTCGCGGGTGAAGAGCGCCGAGTCGGGCTGGGCCAGGAACAGCAGCGGGTCGTCCAGGTCGGCGTCCTCCCCCTCGAAGCCGTAATCCCGCATCTCCCGGTCGCCGAGGAGATCGACCCCGATCACCATCAGGCTCCCCAGTTCCCCCTTTTCGGGGACCACGATCTGCTCGATGACCGGCGAGGTCGCGCGGATCCCCGGGATGCTCCTCAACCTTTCCTGCACCTCCTCGGGTACGCCCCCCTCCATGCTCACCTGCAGCTGCGCCTTTCCGGCCACCCGGTCCACCGTCGACCCGATCCCCTTCACCAGCGCGTCCTGCGCCGTCTTTATCGAACTGAAGGTGGTGACCCCCACCACCACACCGAGAAGCGTCAGTACGGTCTTCGCCAGGTTGCGGCGGGCATAGGAAAGGGAGAGGGTGCTCAGTAAGAACCTCATCTGCCACCTCCGGCGGCTCCGCCGTCATCCTCCAGGCGCCCGTCCCTGAGCCTGATGAGGCGGTCGCAGGCGGAGGCGGCTTCCGGGTCATGGGTGACCATGACGATGGTGGTGCCGCGCTGGCGGTGGATGGAGCGCAAAAGGGCGAGGATCTCCCTTCCCCTGGCGCTGTCCAGGTTGCCGGTCGGCTCGTCCGCCAGAAGCAGCGGCGCATCCGTCACCAGCGCCCGCGCGATGGCCACCCGCTGCCTCTCGCCACCGGACAGCTCGTCGGGAAGGTGGTCGCCGCGATGCTCCAGCCCCACCTCGAAAAGCACGCGTTCCACCTTCCCGGCCGCCTCCCCGGCGGGGACGCCGGCCAGATGCAGCGGCAGCGCCACGTTCTGCCTCACCCTGAGGGTCGGCATCAGGTGGTAGGCCTGGAAGATGTAGGAGACGTGGGAGCGACGGAAAAGGGAGCGCTCCTTCTCGCTTTCCCGGGCGAGGTCCTTTCCCCCGACCAGCACCCGCCCCGAGGTCGGGACGTCCAGCCCCCCCATCAGGTTCAAAAGGGTCGATTTCCCGGAACCCGACGGCCCCATGATGGCGACCATCTCGCCCGGGGCGATGGAGAGGGTGATGCCCGCCAGTGCCGTTACGGTGGATTTGCCGTCGTAGGACTTGGTCAATTCATGAAGTTGCAACACGTTCACTACCTCCTTTTCCCACCCTCATCGGAGCTCCCGCGCCTGACGCGTCACTCCCCCCGCCAACCCGATTCCTGCCGGTAGATGCGCTTGAAATCGCAGCGCCCCTTGAGCCGGTACACCACCGCTCTCGCCCCCAGGACGAAGCGGGTGCTCCAGATGTGCACCGGCATGCCGCGGGCATACCCCTGCCGGGTCACCTCGATCATGGCGTCGATCCCCCGCCGGAAGAAGTCCCTGTCGCCGAAATCGAAGAGCCCTTCGCTAAGCCACGGCTCCAGCTGCCACCTGATCACCCGGCCGATTCCCTCCAGCCGCTGCGGTCCCATATCCTGCGCGCTCTGATAAAGCGACGCCTTCACGATGAGGCGCTCCATCTCCTCCTCGTCCCGGCCAAGGAGCGCCGCCTCCACCTCGCACTGCATGCGCCATTCCTCCTCGTCGAGCGCGCGGGTGCAGCCGAAGTCGATGATCCCGAGCCTGCCGTCGGGCATGAATATGTAGTTCCCCGGGCTCGGGTCGGCGAGGAGCCAGTGTGCCCGGTACAGCATCCTCATGGTGGCGACGGTCATCAGGTGGGTATAGCGGTCCCTGAGCTCCTGCGGGGGATGGGAGGCGAGGAGGGTGTCCAGGTGGACCCCCTCCAGGTACTGCGTGGTCAGCACCCGGCGGCTGGAGTATTCGGCATGGACCCGGGGGACGACGACCCCGTCCTCGGGGGTGAAGGAGCTGCGGACCACCTCCGCGAAGCGAGCCTCGCTGGTATAGTCGGCTTCGGCGAGGAGCACCTTCTCGATGTCGGCAAGCTTGTCGAGGATGTTTCCCCAGTCCTCCCCCATCCGCATCGGCTGCAGCAGCAGGCGGAGGTTCTTCATGTCGGAGCGGATGGTGCGGGCGATGCCGGGATACTGGATCTTCACCGCGACTTCCTCGCCCGAATGGAGGCGGGCGCGGTGCACCTGCCCGAGCGATGCCGCGGCAAAGGCCTTGCGCTCGAAGCCGGCGAACATCTCCTCGGGCTCCCGGCCGAACTCGTCGAAAAACACCTCCCGCACCATGGCGTAGTGCATCGGCGGGGCCTCGAAATGAAGCGCGGAGAGGATGCCGGCGAACTGCTCGGGCATCACCTCGGGAAGTGCCGCCAGCATCTGCCCCAGCTTCATCACGGCCCCCCGCAGGTAGCCCATGGTGCCGAAAAGCTCCAGGGCCGCCTTCAGGTGGGCCTCGTTTTTCAGCCGCTCCTTTTGGCCGGCGTCGGCCCAGCGGCTGCGCAGCCACCAGGCGAGATAGGCGAAGGTCACCTTGGCGTGGAGGGAGCCCAGCACCCACAGGCGGGAGAAGGAGGTGGTCGGGGGCCTCCTGGCGGCGATGGATTCCACAAGCTCGGCGAGCCGCAGCCGGGCGGCGGTCCCCTCCCTTCCGGGAAGGAGCTCCAGCAGGCGATCCCGGTCCTGTTCCGGCGTGAAG
>Ga0209317_1001985_pt1 | contig 15880 bp, 9 predicted proteins | sample RifGroB2_FD_183994 | JGI IMG/M metagenome (GOLD analysis project Ga0209317, IMG submission 183994) | Soil microbial communities from Rifle, Colorado, USA - Groundwater B2 (SPAdes) (version 2) | ecosystem: Environmental > Terrestrial > Soil > Unclassified | place: Rifle, Colorado | collected... | reverse complement strand
TCTTTGCCCGCCACCTTCATCTTGATTCGGCCGTCCTGAGGCAGCCGCTTTTCGGCAATATTCAGCTTGGCCAGGATTTTAATACGCGAAATAATGGCATTATAAATTTCACGGGGCGGCGGTGCAAGCTCCCGTAAGACGCCATCTACGCGATACCGCAGCCGCGCATTCCTTTCAAAAACCTCCAGATGTATATCGCTTGCCCCTACCTCGATTGCCTTCGTCAATACGCTGTTCACAAGCCGTATAACAGGTGCCTCAGAGGCCATGTCCCGCAACTGCTCGACGTCCTCCATCACCTCAATGGTGGAAGTCGAGGCCTCCTCTTCTTTCACCTCGCCCTCATAGAGGGCTTCGAGTGAAACCAGAATGTCTTTCTCGCAGCCGGCAAATACCCCTATTTGCTTATTCGTAGCGGAGGCAATAGTTTCTACCAGCAATGAATCCTGAGGATCTGCCAGTGCAATATCTAACATCCCATCGAATACCCTGAGCGGAAGCACACGATTTGTCACAAAGAATACCTTAGGGACGCCCTCTATCAAAGGATATCGGTCTTCCTTTTTCTTCTCCCAGATTGGTATTTGGAGCAATTTGCCGTAGGCTTGCCTGAGGTCTTCCTCAGAAACTGTCCCCAAATCAATCAGGATGCGCCCCAGCTTCTGCCCCGTCTGCCTCTGTACCTCGAGGGCACGATCCAAATCAGCCCGGGTCACCTTGCCAATTTCCACTAACACATCGCCGATGTTGTTAAGAATTGTTTGATTCATATTTTTTTGAAGTCCCCCTTTATTAAGGGGGATTTTCGAATTTCATACACAAACATCCCCTCACTCCCAGCTCGCCACGTCCTTATCCTCACCGTCCCCACCGGAATTGCCGTCCGCGCCATACGAAACGATATCGTAGTCCCCATGCTCACCCGGATAGGTATAAACATACGTATTCCCCCACGGGTCTTTTGGGATAAACTTCTTTTTTAAATACGAACCCTTCCAATTAGTAAGCCCCTGCGGTTGTATCACCAATGCCTCTAAACCCTGTTCCTGCGTGGGATACTTCGTGGTATCGAGCTTATACATCTCCAGGGCGCTCGAAAAGCCCTCGATTTGCTGTTTGGCCACCGTTTGACGGGACTCACCCACCCGCCCGATCATCTTTGGCCCGATCAATGCGGCAAGCAGCCCAATGATAATCATCACAATCAGCAATTCCAGTAATGTAAAACCACCCCTTTCCAATAATCGCAGCTTCAGCTTATTTCCCATATCCTGTCACTCCATTTCATTTATAAACGTAGATAAAAGTTTGTACGAGCCATCACCCCCACCAAGCCTCCCCCATCAAGGGGGAGGTAACATTTCTTCCCTCCCACAAGGGGCGGGGGTGAACTGAAACAATTATTTCACGTCGTTAAAATTTATCAAATCCATCATGTCTTCCTTTATTGCCATCGCATAAATACCATTTTTTGTCAGATATGCAATCACCTCGTCAGGCAGGTAAAGAGAGGCAAACACAGGAATCACACTCCTCCCGCTGTATTCGGGAAAGTACTCAGGCAGCTCCTTTAAAACCGCGATAAATTCATCAATATACGACAGCCGCGGGGTGGATTTTACCTCGACCAGGATAACCATCGTCTCGTACACCGCAATGATGTCAAACTCCCTTCGCGTGCCTTTTTCCTTTGGTTTCCTCTTGTACCTTCTTACCATAAAATCTTCTTCATCGCTGCATCCAAAATACCTTTCGGCGATCTCCCTCACACACGGGGCCACGAAGTCCTCTGCCAGCGTTCCCATCTTATTAGTCACCTCGCCCCACTGCCTGAAGGCCTTTTTTCTATCTTCCCGCATCTCATCTTTAAAATCACTCATTTCATCCTTAAACTCACACATCTCATCTTTAAATGTCAGCATCTCATTTTTAAACTCCCTTAGCTCCTTCTCCGTCTGCATCTGAGAATTGCCAACATTTCTGATGTATTCCTCAAGCACCTTCTCAAGATTGCCAACCCTGTCTTTCACCGTCGGCATACATGCCTCCTTTCCGCGGTAGTACTACATACCCCTCCCCCTTCAAGAGGGGATTAAGGGGTGGGTTGAGGGGAATCGCAATAATTTCGTTTCTTGAAGCATTTTAATAACCATACTTTTTGGACAGTAATATACAGATCGCTCCTATGGAGCTAATTGTATCTTAACTATTCATTGTTACAAACAGTGAGCCCTTAACAGGGCTTAATTTTTCAAAACACCAAATTGATGCTAATTGTCCAGCTTACTTTTTTGGTGGGCATTGCCCACCCTACATATGACTGTCATTCTCGTTTAAAAGATTTATTATCGGTTTAAGCTTAGCCCCGCTCTCTGTCATTCATCTTCTATGTCGTCATCCACTGCTTCGGTATCTTCGCCCTCGTCATCATCAAACTCATCGTCAGCGCTCATGACATTATCTAATCCATCCATATCTATGTCTTCTGTTAATTTATCAGAATCTTTTGATTTATCAATATCTTTTTTGATCTCCTCTTCATCAGGAGTTTTTTCATCCCTTGCATAACGAACGACCTGTTCCATCTCTTCATTGATTTTATAATAGGCCATCCCGCCCAAAGGCTCCACATGCAGCACAGCCACCATATTATCACAAATAAACCCCAGTTTATCTTCCAGGGCGGTCCCGTTTGGATAAAACGTAAAAATCCTTGTTTGTTCATCCTTCGCTTCAAATTTATCAGTAAACACCTCTATTTCGCGTGGCATTATGAATATTCTTTTATCCTCATTATAGCAATACCCTCCCCGAAGATCGAAAACGACACTGGTCGCCTCGGCGCTTGACATCGCCTTAATACGCGCCTCCCTGAGAAAGTATACCAGTTCGTTCATCGTCTTCCTGAATCTGATAGAATCAAATGACCCCGTAAATCTGGGAACCGCCACACCGGCTACGATGCCAATGATCACCAAAACGACAATTAGCTCAAGTAACGTAAAACCTTGTTTTTTTCGCATAAGAATATCAACCACAGAAGCACGGAAATAAAGTAACAGTTCACCGCAAAAGCCCGCCCTCATGGAAATGGGGGGCGCGAAGGACGCAAAGAAAAAAACATCCAAACCAGAGCGAGTCGGAGCATGTAGCGCGACATTCTTGTCCTCGTGAAAACGGGGATATGTCGCTATCCTGCGAACTGAAGTTCGCGCTACACAGACGGCAATACCTAGTTTTTATTAAGGTTTTTCAACAAGCTACATTGTTACCCTTTGCTGGTTCAATCGCCCCCGATTGAACCAAAATGTTTTGGTTCAGGCTACAAGCCTGAACCAGCACAGACCAGCACAGAAAACGACAATTAACTCAATAAGTGTAAAAGCATACCGCTTCCTCAAATATAAATACAAGGACACATAATTTCCCTTTCTATTTTGCAAAAATTTCTTTACAATAACGGTGAATTTGCAGGGTTAAACGGTTTATAAGAAATTGTCTTTATAGAGGAATTTTACATGGGCAAAGAAATATTAAAAAAACTGTTTGTTGCCTTACTGATTCTCTATTCTATATATCTTATAATCCACGTATCAACCCATAGGAGTAATTATCAAACAGATTTTAAAATATATTATTACGCAGCTAAAGCCTATGCAGCAGGATTAAATCCTTATGATTCAAACGTACTGTTTGAGATGGCATGCGTCCCTAAGCACAATAAGTTCGTCTATCCGCCCCTCACATTATTTTTTTTCCGTTCATTTTCCCTGGTAAAATTTGATATAGCTTTTTATTTATTTTTGTCCTTCAAATGCATCTTACTAACAAGTCTTATTTATTTGTGGGCAAAAAAATTTCTTCAAAAAGATGCTGATTTACTATTTTACATTTTCTGTCTACTGGCTTTTAATAGCGCCATTTACCTGGATGTCATTGCCAGCAATATCTCTATCTTAGAACAGTGCTTTTTGTGGACGGCCTTTTATTTTCTTTTAAACCGGAAATTGTTGCCTTTTTGCATATTGATTATCGCAGCGGCAATCTTTAAAATCACACCCATATTGTTTCTTATTTTGATATGGTTTTCAAGGTTTGAAAAGAAAAAAAAGTTTATATATTTTTCCGGTGCGTTCGCCGCCTTTCTAGTTATTCTGCTAGTGTCTTATATAACCAATCCTCTCTTAGTTAAGTGTTTCATAAATAACACCTCAGAAATAAATGAGAGGGGCATAATAAACCCATCGACTATGGCACTCTTAAAGGACGTATTCGAATTATTGGCAATAAAAACTGGTGTAATAGTCCCACAAACTGCCCAATTAGGCCTATTTTTTATCATAATCACAACTATACTCTTTATGACATGGAGATCTTATCTAATCTTAAAGTCATTTGATATAGAACATAAGGAAAAAATCACCATATTTTTGGCTTGTTTAGTTTATGCCCTGATACTCCCACGCTTTAAGGATTACTCCTATATTCTTTTGCTCGTCCCAACTTATTTTATTATAAAAAGGGGCGCTTACACAAAAGCACATAACCTTCTCTTTATTCTTACAACCCTTTCTGCAGCTCGAATAACGCTGCCCGGATTTCCAATTATATTCCATTTTTTATGGATGTACTATCCACTAATTATTGCTTACTTTATATGGAGTTTATATTTATACAATACACTCCTTTTGAAAAAGAAATGGCTTTCGGAAACTAACAGAGCTAAATGACCCGGTAAACCTGGGAACCGCCATACCGGCTACTATGCCAATAATCACCAGAACGACTATTACCTCAAGTAACGGAAAACCTTGTTTCTTTCGCATAAGAACCTGACCACGGAAGCGCGGAAACAAAGTAACCGTTCACCGCAAAGGCGCCAAGAAAAAACATATGTTTCGGTTCAGGCTGCAAGCCTGAACCAGCATAGGAAAAAACATCCAAGCTGGAGTGAGTCGGAGCATGTGGCACGACATTCTTGTCCTCGTGAAAACGGGGATATGTCGCTGTCTTGCGAACTGAAGTTCGCGCTACACAGACGGTAAAACCTTTGCTGGTCCTTGCTGGTTCAATCGTCCTCGATTGAACCAAAATGTTTCGGTTCAGGCTACAAGCCTGAACCAGCAGAGATGGGTTTGATTTTAATGAATAACAGATAACAAAAAATGTAAAATGTTCAACTGTTTTTTAATCTCACCCATCCTCTTACTTTTTCATTAATTATTTCTTGTTATATGTTATTCATTTTTATGACTATCGGGTTAACTCAGCCAGAAAATCATTGTATAATCAAGTAGAATTGACAAATATGCCTCCATGATGACAGAAAAGCTAACATTATCGTATCATAACATGGGGGGCTACGTGAATTTCAAAACCTGTATTAGCATGGGTAGCAGATCCTCTTTTGCTTATGCTGAGTTAGCCCGATAGTCATATTCATTTTTGTTACAGGTGACATATTACTCGTCATTCGACACACGTCACTCGTGTCCATCCGTGGATTACCGTAGTTAAAAAAGAAAGGGGCGTCACACCCTTTCGGCATGACACCCCTTTTCTTTAACTTCTATTAACTTCTTGACGTTCCCCAGTATATCTTGACCAGGGGTACGTTTTTTTACTTCCTAACCTTCACGGTCATCGACTTCTTCGCATCTCCTGCCTTGAACGTGACCCTTGCATTACCAGTCTTATTCTTGGCAGTGATCGTGAACGTGGCCTGACCGTCTTCGTCTGTAGAATCGCTTGTCGGTGATACCGATATGCGTTTCTTGCCAGCCGAATTGATCGTCGCCGTTACCGTTTCACCATCAACGAGACAACCCGCATCACCTGTCACCGTCACCGTCACCGTACCGCTCTTCTTCCTCTTGAGCTTCAGGCTGGTCGGAGACACAGAAATAGCCTCAGGCTCGCATACTGTCGGTGTTGGTGTCACTGTTGGCGTTGGTGTTGGTGTAACCGCTGATGGCGTCAAATTGAAATCGGCCACTACTGGACTGCCGGCTACCACCGTAACAATCTGTGAAGCAGAATCAAAGCCCGTCGCTGATGCGGTTACCGTACGATCGCCAGCCGTTACATTCGCAATCGTATACGTACCATCAGGTCCGGTCGTTGCCGTTTCGCCAGTATCCACAGATACCGTCGCCCCAGGTATTGGTGTTCCACCTGTCGAAACAGTACCCACAATGACGCCTGTTGTTCCTGGCGTTGGTGTTGGCGTTGCCGTCCCTGTTGGCGTTGGCGTTGCTGTCCCTGTCGGCGTTGCCGTCGCAGTTGGCGTTGGTGTAGGCGTTGCAGCAGCCCCCACCGTAGCCGTATCAGTAACTGATGAGATACCACCACTTGCATTTGGGTTATCTGTGAACGTTGTTGTCAACGTATCAGTCAAAGCCGCCTTGATGTTTATATTGGCTTGCGAATTACTTGTGCTAGCGGCTATGGTACCTAAGAACGACCCCGTATCATTGCCTGTTTCCGTCAGACGCACCGTAGTACCGGATGAATCTGTCGTTGAGGTAATATTAGCATTCACATTATTTGCCGTAGAATGCGATGTATTCGATTCGGGATCATACAAAGAGACAACCGCATTTCCACCAATTTCTACTGAATCGGTTGTAAACGCAAGCGTAGCGCCATAGTTCTTTGTACTTACAGTGGTTGTAACATCGCTTGCAGGCGATAGATCAGAGTACTTTATCGAAATACTACCATTCGCAACAGCCCTGATATTTGGCGCTGCACCACCTGATGTATTGGAGTCAGATGCGGTGCTTGTTTTAACCGTGCCCAAAAACGTACCGGAATTCCCGGATGTTTCTGTCATAAGTACTTCTCGACCTGCCCCACCAGTATCATCTGACGAAGGCGTCGCCTTGACCAAAGAGGTTGCGCTACTACTACTGGTGGCTTTGTCAGCACCTGAAGAAATATTTAAGTCATTATCAACCAACGTTATGACTACCGTATCTCCACTGAGGTACGCCTCAGACTTGCTAAGGCTTAATGAACCAACGCCTCCAGTCGCCCCCACACTCGTTGTTGTATATGAAGACAAATTGTCTTCCGATGTTTCGCTAGGCGAATCATTGTAAAAGAACGTTATCGTGTCTCCATTTGATACACTCAATCTGGCAACCCCTGAAGATGGCTGGTCTACATTTGTTTGCCCAGAAGTTCCAGAAAGCTTTAACGTACCAACAAATGTACCGGAATTAATACCCGTCTCACTCAGCATCACCGGGACACTGTTAGATGTGCTGGCAAAACTGGAATTTGTAATACTCGATATACGACTCGCAAAAATCTCCTTAGCGGTATTACCATTTACTATAGAAGAATTGCTTGCAGAAGTATTCGACTTCCCTGGAACACCTAAACCATTTTCATTTACATTACCAAAGGTAGACCACGATGAAGGGAAGTACGTCGTTTGTTTGGTATCCGTGTCTATATTTAAATCGTTATCTACCACCGTTACTAGTATTTCGCTGTTTAATCCAACCGTACCGGTAGGCAACACAGACAAGCTACCCGTGCTTGTTTGAAACGCCACATTGGTCGTGGCATTAACAAGCGTATCCCCACCATAATAGACATTGCTAGCCCCATACCTGTCGTTATAACGGATCCTAAAGGTTCCCCCTTTATAACCACCGATAGTGAAAATCTTCGCTCCCGTCGTTAAAGTTTGTACCCGAGGCTGAGAAGAACTATCACCGCCAAAATCAACGCCTATATTTTGAACAAAGGTCTTCCATGGGGTGAACAAGCTCGTATTGCCTAACTTAGAAACAGTTAAAACAGTTGAGGTAACACTGGCTACTTCTTTTACCTCATTGTATACCCCATCTGAAACTCTGACCACTGAGCCTGTACCAAAAACGCTGGACAATGTAGGGTAATCTGTACCTGCAGTGCCTTCAAAAGCTATGGTACTGGTTCCCGTATAGTCAGTAAATCTCGAAGAGTTAGTGGTAGAACTGTTTGTTGTAACCCTGGCAGCGGTAAAATCAAACCCTATAGTGCCAATAAACGTACTAGAATTAGCACCTGACTCTACTATGGGAACAGATATCCAATGAGTATTATCAGGCGAGATTTCTACAGTATTTTCCATACCGTCAACCGTAGCCACGAAGGACGCCGTCCCTCCGGAGGAAAGAAGGCTACCCGCATCGCCTGCTGTGCCTTTCACAAGCGGCACAGTGCTGGTGGTCGCCGTACCAAGGGTAAACGTTGTAGTGCCAGTAACCGTCGTAGAAAAATTCGTCAAGCTAAACGCCGATGTCGGAACTAACCAGACAAGGGAGTTGCTTGTATTGGAAATTCTGATACTCTGAGTGCCTACTGCGAAATAATCTGGATGACTCAAAGAAATAGCATTTCCTACCCCAGTAGAACTAGCAGAAGGTACGAATCCTCTCACAACCAGACGATCTCCTCTTTTAGGAGTCAAGCTTGAAGTTAATGTACCATTCCACAAAGTGGAGAATGCAGCGACACTTTCTTTTGCAGATGTAGAGTTGTTAAGATTACCATCGACAACTGTAACAACCACTGTATCGTTTATATCAGCAGTGGTCGTATCCACGGCCAATGTCCCAGTTTCCCCAGAAACACCATAAGATAACGAGGCAGTTACTGACCCAGCGCTACCACCGCTATTTAGTTCGTCAAGATATGTTACCTTTATAGAATCACCAGAGCGTGGACCAACAAGCTGAAAGTTGCTAAGCTGAACTGTTATCGAACCGCCAGCACCATGATTGTAAAGAGTACCAGCTCCAGGAGACGCACTTGCATTAGGATAACCAGCTGTTGAAGTTCCCGACGAAGAGGAAGCAGTACCGGCCCAACCAGTAACCGAAATTAAACAATAACTATTCCCATCCATTAATTTCACTAAAGTAGCACCGCTTGTACCGTACACACCAGAATTGGGATTGCCAAAAGCTGAAATGGCTCGATTCCTGGGTGATGAAGATGAGGTCCCCATACATACTGCTCTATCAACGGCAAGAGAGCTTGTTCCGTACCCCGTTCCCACGGTGGTGTTATACGTGCCGCTGCGTGGATTACTATCCGCCTTAAAAACAACAGCAGCGGTTCCATAAGTATTTCCAACTGTGGATGTTCCAATGAATGCAAGCCCTATAACACCCTCGGCATTAGCCTCAATTATTTTGAAAGAAACACCAAGCGCTGGCGTGCTATTTGAGCTTGGGTTAGCACCTAAGATAAGTTCCCGCTGATCATAAACGAAAGTGGTAACAGAACCTACAATTAAATTTCCTTTAAGATCGGAAGTTCCTACCGTCGTAGAGGTACCATAAACCTTACCACTTGCTGCGAAAATTCCCGTGTCTTTGCCAGTTTCTACAAGGTATATATTCCGCGATACCAAGGGTACACTACCACTAACGAGCCTTGTACCCCCTGTTTGATCAATGACTTCAATGTCCACCCTGGAAGAAGCTGTTCCAACGCTTTCAACAGTAGTCCCAAAAAGGGCCACCCCATCAGTTAAACCTATAGCGTCTTTTGCAGTAGGGTCTAAGTTCTCGTCCGGATCGTTCAATGTTATGATAAGATTGTTGTCCGAACCAACGTCAGAGGACGTAACTGCGGTGACAGAACTTGGTATGAAGCTAAAAGAGCCGGAATTAAATTTAACAGGCGCTGTATCTAGCGGCGTGGTGCCTCCATACAGTAACTCTAAAGTGTCACCTGTTGCCACAGTAAGCTCTCCGTCTGCCTCTGCTGGACTAGAAACTGTCGCATCACCCCCCCTATTAGCAGAGCTGGCTTTTAAGCGGAGACCTATAACCGATGTACCAAGTCCTGGGTAATTGTGACTACCGGAAGCAAAATCTTCCACGTAACCTGATGCAGTACCGACAGGATACGTAAATGGTTGCGTGCTTCCCGTCGTGGTAAATACTGTCGTTGATCCCGCCGTTTCCTTCAAAACAAAGGAAGTTGTATAGTTATTAGCTCCCTTTGCCTTAATGGTAACCGTGATCGTATCTGGGCTGGTAGCGCTTGTATTTGCCGTCGAATCGGTTACTGTAATCCACGCACGGTCAAAATCATTTGTCGAATCACCAAGAGACGGCAAATAGCTATTTCTGTCAAAACTACCCGTTGGGGCCGCCTGTGCGGTCGAAACCCCGCCAGCCACAAGGGCTACTGCCAGCATAAACACGCTGACAATGCCAAACCAACTTATTTTTTTACTACTTATTTTCGGTCTTTTCATATCCGTCAATTCTCCTTTTTTCTCTTGAAACTAATAAGACCAGAATTAAAAATACGTTCGATTATTAAAAGTTCTCTATTCTTTAATTGTAAAGACAGGTTTAAAACCTGTCTCTACTTTAGACGCACTGCAGTGCGTCCCTACAACTAAAAATACCTTTGATCTCCCAATCAACTTCAACCCCTTTTCACCTCTCCATCACCTCCTTCTTTGAGAAATGGCCAGGCAAGAGATGGGAAAAAACTAAGCGTTGTTTTTCCCGATATTTTCCTCCTTTCTTCTAATAAATACAGGATGTTTTAATCTAAAATGTTTACTGATATATGGTAATTGCTATTTTTGGTCTGTGGAAATATAACATGCAAACATTTTCCCGTCAACAAAAAAATTAAAAATTTTATGATTTTTGTAACTCTACCATGAGTTAAAATTGCTTAAAGATTCATCACTTATATTAAAGATGATACCCACTTTATAGTTTCTTATAAAAAATATTTTGACTTTTTTGGCAAAAACAAATGTAAGTAAATTCATATTTCGCATCGAAATTGCTTTTCTATTAACACTTGTGACATATTAACATTTTCCCGGATGAAAGCAAAGAAATTAATTCCATTTTATACCCACTGCGTACATTACTACGAAGGGGTCGAAATGGCGAAAGTATGCATTTTCGGTCAGTCATCATGTATATTTTTTTGGTTTGACTTCTTGTCGCTTCCTTGTTATCATCTCGCAACATTAACATTAAACTGGCATTTCTCGTTCGGGTTAGTCCTTCGGTATTTTTTTCTGGGAAAAACGTCTCATCGTAGTAGGGGCTGAAAATTTTCAGCCCCTACCAGAATTGAAATTTCCTTTACGTTTAATTACGCCACCCATGCCTATTGGTTTAGAACAATCCAGCGCAACACTAAAAGCGTCCCAACACAGGGCGATCTCTTCCGGTAATGAGATTGACTCCATACTGTCGGAAATATTAGCTGAATTAAGGATGTCCGTTCCTGGTCAGCAATTTGATATGTGGTTCTCCTGTCTTAGAATTTTCTCCATTAATGAAAGCAGTGTTACATTTATTACACCAAATGATTTTATAAAGGAATGGCTTTACAGTAATTATAAGGACATTTTCTCCGGTGCAGTTTACAGGGTGTTAAATTCCTCACGCGAGGTGATATTCCTTACAGAGGATGAATCCCTCAGACAATCACTGGCTTTAACTCCTGATTCCAACGAGGCGGCCATTCTTCCTACTGAATTGCCTGCAAGCAATAGGCATATGAATTCTCTGAATGGGTACTACCGCTTTGAAAATTTCATCGTAGGGCCATGCAACAGATTAGCGCATGCGGCCGCCGTTGCCGTTTCCGAGTCTCCAGGTCTTGCATACAACCCTCTTTTTATACACGGCGCTTCAGGGCTTGGGAAGACACACCTCCTGTACGCTATACACAGCGTACTCCTCTCAAGACGCACGGTAAAAACGCTCTATCTATCCTGTGAGCAATTTGTAAACCATTTTATTTCTACAATACGCTCGAATAAGTGGGATGAATTTAGAAATCTTTACAGAAGTCTTGATGTGCTTCTGCTCGATGATATACAATTCTTTGAAAACTTGCAAGGTTGCAGGGAAGAATTTTTCCACACGTTTAATGCGCTTTATAATGCCAGGAAACAGATTGTTATAACGAGCGACTGCCCTCCTGAATCTTTAAAGTCGCTTGAGGATAGACTTGTCTCCCGTTTTAAGTGGGGTCTATTATGCAGTGTTGATAGTCCCACGCTAGAAACACGCGTTGCGATCATCGAGAAAAAAGCATCTCTCATGAATATAAACCTGACACACGACTTCGCTTCTTATCTTGCAGAGCACATTCCTGGCAATATCCGCGAGCTTGAAGGCGCAATCGTACGGTTGGGTAAGGAATTAAAAGTTACGAGGAATGCCATTACGTTGGATTTTATAAAAAAGGTCATTCGTGAAATAACAGGAAATAAAAAATCTGTAAGTATTGAAGCGATTCTTCATGCTGTTTCTGACAGATTCAATGTAAGTATATCTCAACTTCAGTCAAAGAGCAGGACGCGAAGCCTCACATTACCGAGACAAATAACAATGTACCTTTCCAGAAAACTAACAAATATGTCACTTACAGAAATAGGAGGATTCCTGGGTGGAAGAGATCACTCTACAGTAATCCACGCAGATGAAAAAATAATAGAATTACTAAAGAAAGATAAAAACCTCCTTTTTGTTTTACAAAAAATAGAGAGTGAGCTACAGAGATAACATGTTCATAATATGTAAATTGTTTTTACTGCCAATATCAGGTTTTTAAAATTGTAAAAGGAAGCTGGTCTCTTTTTGTAGTTTATCTACATATTTTTTACACGGTAACAAACACATTACATCTCTACCAAAAAAGGAGTTACATAAACGCTAACGAATAATGAACATTGTATAATACTTTTATGATATTACTTTTAGTTATATAACATAAATATAGGAATAGTGTATGAACTTAAGCTTTAATGGAAATGAGTTATACAAAGGCTTTAACCTGGTTGCGGGTATTGTTCCATCTTCTACCATTAAACACGTCTTGCAAGGAATAAAATTTGGGGTCCAAGATAAGAAAGTAGAGTTAACAGCGACAGATTTAGAGGTGTTGGTTAAATATACGCTTTTGGCTAGGGAAAGTGTAGGGGAAGGCAGTATTGTCCTGCCGGCGGTTCGTGTTAACAATATATTGAGAGAATGGGCAGGCAATGAAGAGATACTGGTATCTTTTGATGGTAGTGGTTGTGTTTTAAAGTCGGGGAAAGGGTTCTTTAAGATTGCCGGTGAAGATGCCGTCCAGTTTCCTACGATACCCGTAGCGGATGTTAAGGGCTTTGTTGAGATTGACGACGGGGTTATTGGCGATATGATAGGAAAAGTCATTCATGCAGCGTCAACGGTAAGAGCCAGAAGCACGCTATGTGGTGTATTTGTGGAAATAAAAACTAGTCGTGAGCCAGGTCGAACGGATGGGGAAATTGTCATGGCGGCAGCGGATGGGAATAGGTTATCCATGGTAAAGCGGAAGGTAGAAAATCCCGGCGGGGTTTCAATGAGCGGGATAGCTACCGTGAAGTGTTTAACATTCCTGCAACGTTTCTCATCAGAGAGTAAAGGAATTTTAAAGGTTGGAATAGGGGAGTCTCAGATACTTTTTATGGGTGAAAAAGGTGAGGTTGTATCACAGTTGATAGACGGGCAATACCCAAAGTATGAAGATGTTATACCAAAAGACAATGACAAGAGAGTAGAAGTAAAACGGGATGAGTTAATAACGGTAGTAAGAATGGCGTCTTTTATGACGAGCGAGGGGTATAATGTTGTAAAATTTGTTTTTAAGGATGGCAGATTGACGCTGATGTCGAAGGCTGCAGAGGTGGGAGAAGCGGAGTTGGAAATTGATGCCGGTTACAAAGGACCGGATTTAGAAATATGCTTCAACCCTGAGTATGTCTTAGACGCTCTGAAGGTGTCTGATAGCGAGACTATCGTTATGGAGCTTAAAGACAATAGCAGCGCTGCCTTATTTAGAACAGGTCACGAACAATTAAGTGTAATAATGCCTATTGAGTTAAAGTGACGATATCAGTTCATCCCCCTCCCACCAGGGGCGGGGGAAAAACGGTTCCTCCCCCTCGATGGGGGAGGTCAGGTGGGGGTGCTGAACTGTTATAAGTAATGAGGTGGCTTTGAATGAAAGAACTGCCAGAAAGATATTTTACTAATAAGAACAGAGTTGTAAGACTTGGTCAACTGTTAAAAGAAGCATTTCCAAAGAAAACCCTTATTGATAAGAATTGTCAGAAGGTGATGAGCGTATGGAGTGAGATTGTCGGTAATGAGATTTACAAGAGCACCAGAATTACAGGGATTAAAAATGGAGTTATGTACGTAAACGCAGAATCATCGGCAATGATTCATCATTTGACTAATTTTGAGAAGTACGCTATAATTCACAAAATTAATAATATAATAGGCTCGAAATATATAGAGGATATCCGATTTAAGGTCGGAATTACTGAATAATGGCAGAAGAAAGTAATTTGGCGTTAAAACAAGATACATACGATGCAACATCCATAAAAGTTTTGGGTGGTATAGAAGCCGTCAGAAAGAGACCGGCGATGTACATTGGAGATACCACCGTCAGGGGATTACACCACTTAATGGAAGAAGTCGTTTGTAATAGTGTAGACGAAGCCATAGGAGGTTTTTGCGAAAACATAAGTGTAAAAATAAACCTGGACGGCAGCCTGACAGTCGTAGACGACGGCAGGGGTATCCCTGTAGACACGCATACAGAGACAAAGAAGTCCGCACTGGAAGTGGTTATGACGATGTTGCATGCGGGGGGAAAATTCGAGCATAAGAGCTATAAGATTTCCGGCGGTCTGCATGGGGTTGGAGTGTCCGTTGTAAACGCACTCAGCGAGTGGATGGAAGTGGAGGTAAGAAGAGATGGGCATGTATATTTTCAGAGGTATGAAAAGGGAGAGGTAAAGTCGCCCGTTGAGGTGCGCGGAGTAACCAAAAAGAGGGGAACAAAGGTAATATTCAAACCCGATTCCGAGATATTTGAGGACACGACGTTTTGTTTTGAAACGATAGCGAAAAGGCTGCGTGAATATGCCTTTCTCAACAAGGGATTAAAAATAACGCTGACAGATGAAAGAACCGATAAAAGCGATGCATTCAAATATGAAGGGGGCATAAAGGCGTTCATAAAAGAGTTGAACGAGGGGAAAGAAGTAATCCATCGCGACATAATTTACTTCGAAAAAGAAGCGAATGGAACCGTAGTCGAAGTCGCCATGCAGTACAATGACGGCTATAGCGAGAACGTGTATTCCTTTGCAAATAACATTAACACCGTAGAAGGCGGCACCCACCTCAGCGGGTTTCGGGCTGCAATTACGCGGACATTGAACAACTATGCAAAGGGCAAAGGGATTCTCAGCGAAGAAAAGGCGCCAACAGGAGATGATTACAAAGAAGGGCTTACGGCCGTAATAAGCATCAAACTACCCGATCCTCAATTCGAGGGACAGACAAAAACAAAGTTGGGCAACCGCGAAGTGCAAGGTCTCGTTGAAGCAGTGATAAATGAACAGCTTGGAATTTATTGTGAGGAAACGCCTTCGACGGCAAAGGCTATTATCAATAAGGGAATTGAAGGCGCCAGGGCAAGGGAGGCGGCACGAAAGGCCAGGGACCTGACTCGAAGAAAAGGCGCGCTGAGCAGCGGAAACCTGCCCGGAAAGCTGGCAGATTGTTCCAGCCGTGATGTCGAGACCTCTGAGATATTCCTCGTTGAGGGTATTTCTGCAGGGGGCACGGCGAAGCAGGGAAGGGATCGTACGTTTCAAGCCATTCTTCCACTAAAAGGAGTTATTCTGAACGTGGAGAAGGCGCGCATTGACAAGATGCTGGGCAATGAGGAAATCAGGACTTTGATATGCGCTTTGGGGACAGGTATTGGGACAGAAGAGTTCAACGTAGCGAACCTGCGATATTCCAAGGTTATTATTATGACCGACGCCGATATT
>Ga0209317_1001984_pt1 | contig 15884 bp, 16 predicted proteins | sample RifGroB2_FD_183994 | JGI IMG/M metagenome (GOLD analysis project Ga0209317, IMG submission 183994) | Soil microbial communities from Rifle, Colorado, USA - Groundwater B2 (SPAdes) (version 2) | ecosystem: Environmental > Terrestrial > Soil > Unclassified | place: Rifle, Colorado | collected... | reverse complement strand
GGCCTGGGGCACTGGATCAAGATCAAGGACCAGAAGATCCTCAATTACCAGGCGGTGGTGCCGTCGACCTGGAACGCGTCGCCGCGCGACGCCAAGGGGCAGCGCGGGCCGTACGAAGCGGCCCTGGTCGGCACGCCGATTGCCGACCCCAACAAGCCGCTGGAGATCTTGCGCACCATCCACTCCTTTGACCCCTGTCTGGCTTGTGCCGTTCATGTCGTCGATGCCACGGGGAACGAACTGGTGCAGGTCAAGGTATCCTAGCAAGGGAGGCCAATCATGACAAACCAATCAAAATCCGGGACTTACGTATGGGAACTGCCGGTCCGCTGGTGTCACTGGGTCAACATGCTTTGCATAATCTTGCTCTCGGTCACCGGTTTTCTCATCGGCACGCCGTTTTCGTTCGGCAGTTCGGCCTCTAGTTACACCATGGGCTGGATCCGGTTCATCCATTTCGTGGCGGCCTATACCTTTGCCGTCAGCGTGGTCTCCCGCGTCCTCTGGTCCCTGATGGGCAATGAGTACGCGGGATGGAAGGCATTTTTCCCCTTTCTCACCGCGGCTGACCGCCAGAAAGCGGTGAAGATGTTGAGGTATTACCTCTTTCTCGACCGGGAGGCGCCCGAGACCATCGGCCACAACCCGTTGGCTACCACCGCATACTTCGGTTTGTTCTGCCTTTACATCGTGATGATCCTCACCGGTTTTACGCTCTACTCCGAGCATGCTCCCCGCGGGGGCATGTACCAGTTGCTTGGATTCATGTCCGCCAACTTCAGCAACCAGGGGATGCGTCTCATGCACCACACGGGCATGTGGCTCATCATCGGATTCGTGATCAACCATATCTACAGCGCCTGGCTCATGGACATCAAGGAACATAGCGGCGAGATATCCAGCATGTTCAGCGGCTACAAGTTCACGGCGAAGAAGTAAGGGCTCCCGGGGGGGCGACCGGACTCTTTCCCGTACTCATCTCACTGATGAGAAAACACAGCTTGATCGCTGCAGGAATGCCGCCCCTACGGGATCGATAAAGGCATGGGAAAAGGCGCATCTAGTCTGCGCCTTTTTTATGAAAAATGGAGGAGAGATGAGTTCTGACAACGGTTCCATGCCGACCATACTGGTGCTTGGTATCGGCAACACGGTGATGAGCGACGACGGCGTGGGCGTGAAAGTCGTCCAGTTGCTGCAGGACGAGTACCGCTTCCCGGACCACGTGGAGGTCCTCGACGGCGGCACACTGGGACTGGACCTGCTCCCCAAACTTGAGGGGATCAGCCACCTGATCATGGTCGACGCGGTGGAAACCGGCGACAAGCCGGGAACGTGCGTCAGGTTGAGCGGAGAGGATCTCCCTATCGCCCTCGAAACGAAGATATCGCCGCATCAGATGGGGCTGAAGGATCTTCTTGCCGTGGCGCGGTTGCTGGATCACGCCCCCGACGAGATGACCTTGATCGGCGTCCAACCGGGTTCCATCGAGATGAGCTGCGAACTGACCCCCGCTGTCGCGTCACAGGTCGAAGCGATGAAGGGTGCGGTGTTGAGGGAACTGGAAGCGCTCGGTGTAGCTGCGGTACGGGGCTGACCATGGTAACGCAGCAACCTGGGGCCAGCTTGGCGAGGCGTGAATACATCTTGAAAAGTATCAACCATTTGCATACCATGCATAAGGTACCTTTGTCGGCAGCGCCCTCCGCTCACCCTCCGTAGGCAAGTCGGCGCCACGACGTGACGGCACGATCGCGATTGCGGCATCCGGTACGCGACACCTACCACACTACTGCGACTCTGGCTGCGGGAAGGGGGTTAGCGGCATGTCGGACAAATGGGGCAAATGCATGGCCAGGAACTTCGGCGCGCTGCTGGCGTTTCTCGTCTTTATCCCGGTCTGCACGATTTTGCTGCCGTCATCAAGCCTCGCCGCCCCCTCCAAGCAGGTCCTGGTGCTACATTCCTATCACGTCGGCTTCAAGTGGACGGACGAGATGACGCAGGGGATTACGGCGGCCCTGCGGGATGAGGCAAAGGCGGTACAGATCCGCTACGAGTACATGGACACCAAGCGTGTCTCGGATCCCGCCTACTTCAGGCTCCTCTATGAGACCTACAGGCACAAGTACCGCACCTCGAGATTCGACGTCATCGTCGCTACGGACAACGATGCCTTCGATTTTCTCAAACAGTACCGCGACGACCTGTTCCCCGCCGCGCCGGTGATCTTCTGCGGGGTGAACTATTTCAAGCCTGCCATGGTGCAGGGGAGAAAGCTCATCACCGGCGTCAATGAAGCAGCCGACATCAAAGCCACGCTCGACCTCGCCCTGCGGCTCCATCCAGCCACCCGCCAGATTGTCGTCATCAACGACACGACCACCACCGGACAGATCGTGCACAAAGAGGTGGCAAGCCTGATCCCCGCCTATCGCGACAGGGTAAGCTTCCTCTTTCTTGAAGAGCTGGAAATGCCGGCAATCCTGGAGGCGGTGCGGAAGCTGGGGCCGGACAGCCTGATATTCTATGGCCTGTTCTTCAGGGACCAAAGCGGCAGGTTTTTCGAGTATGACGAAGGGGTCTCCCTGATCGCGGAGGCGAGCCCGGTTCCGGTTTACGGGGTCTGGGATTTTTACCTGGACTACGGGTTGATAGGGGGGATGCTGACCAGCGGCTACTTCCAGGGGGAGGCGGCCGGATGGATGGCGCTGCGCATACTGCGGGGGGAAAAGGTCGAAGATCTTCCAGTCATCATGAAAAGCCCCAACCGGTACATGTTCGATTACCGGCAGATGCAGCGTTTTCACATCGATCCCTCCGCCTTGCCGGCAGACAGCATCATCATCAACCGGCCGAGCTCCAGGTACTCGGTGACGCGCCAGGTTTTCTGGGGTGCGGTTGCCGCCCTGGTCGGCTCGGCCCTGATCATCGCCTTCCTGCTCTACAATACGGCGATCCGGCGGCGGGCGGAGCGGGAACTGCAAAGCACCGCGCTCAAGTACCGGATCGTGGCGGACAATACCTACAACTGGGAATTCTGGCTCGATGCCTCGGGGCGTTTCCTGTACACATCGCCCTCCTGTCAACGGATCACCGGCCACACCATCTGGGAGTTCCAGGCCGATTCCGGACTGCTGCAGCGGATCATCCATCCGGACGACGCGAGGTTGATGACCGGTCACCGCGCTGCCGTCACCCTGCAGCCGACGATGAGCGAACTGGAGTTCCGCATCGTCCGCCAGGATGGAGAGATCCGTTGGATACAGCATGTCTGCCTCCCTGTTTACGACGACAGCGGCAAGTTCCTCGGCACGCGGGGCAGCAACTCGGACATCACCGAGCGCAAGCGGGCCGAGGAAAGGAGCGTGCGGCTCGCTGCCATCGTGGATTCCTCGGATGACGCAATCATCGGGAAAGCGGTGGATGGCACCATCGCCAGTTGGAACAAGGGGGCCGAAAAGATCTTCGGCTACACCGAGAAGGAAATGGTAGGCCGGCCGATAGGGACGCTGGTGCCGCCGGAAAATCTGGGCGAGGTGTTGCTGGTTCACGATAAGATCCGGCGAGGCGAGCACATCGAGCACTTCGAGACGGTACGCACCAGAAAGGATGGGGAGCGCATCTGCATGTCACTCACCTATTCGCCGGTCATGGATGGGCAGGGGAGGATCGTTGCCATTTCGACCATAGGGCGCGACATCACCGAACGGAAGAAAATGCAGCGCCTGCTCCTGGACAGTGCCCGGATCAATCGGGAGCTGGAGATCGCCAAGGAGATCCAGCAGTCCTTCCTGTCGGAGTGCCCCTTGCAACTGCCCGGGCTGCACATGGCCTGCTGTTGCGTGCCGGCCGCCCATGTGGGAGGCGACTACTACGATTTCTTCACGCCGGAGGGGGGGCTGGTCGATCTGGTAATCGCCGATATCACCGGCCACAGTGTCGGCTCGGCCCTGCTGATGACCGAGACACGCAGCGTGCTGCATGCCAAGGTCAGCGCCGGCCGTTCGCCCGGCAATCTTCTCGCGGCGGTGAACGACCTGCTTCATAACGATCTTTGGCGGGCGGAGCTGCAGCTCAGCATGTTCTATGCGCGGCTGGACATCGAGAACCAGACGCTGGTCTACGCCAACGCCGGCCACAACCGCCCGTTTCTCTATCGCGCCAAGGATGCCGTCTTGGAAGAGCTCGATGCCGATGGTCTGCTGATGGGGGTAAAGCAGGGGGTCCCGTTCGAAGAGAAGACTGTCGGCGTGGCTGCCGGCGACATCCTGCTCATGTACACCGATGGCGTTACCGAGGCGCAGAATGCCCAGGAAGAATTTTTTGGCGGAGATCGCCTGGGGAACATCCTTGCCGCTCAGCACCAGAGTCACCCCAGGGAGATCGTAGACGCCGTACTGGAACGGCTGGCGGCCTTTAGCGGCACCCGGTCCCGCGCCGATGACGTCGCCATGGTTAGCGTCAAGATCGCCTAGCTTGCGGCTCCGCCTTAGTGGCTATTCCCTTTACGCAGCTTCAGGAGTCCCAGAAAGCCAGCTTAAGCTGGGAAATTCCGCGCACCGCCCAGGTACTCATCCTCCTCTAACACGTTCCTCCTGGCCATGTTCGGCCTCCAACCGTTCTATTTTCGCCGTTTAAGCCTCGTATTGTGCGCTGCCGAAGCCAAGCAACGGGAAAAAGAACATCGGCAAAAAGAATAGCCCGAGGCCGTACAAGGCGCCTCTGCCGAACCTTTCGGCCAGACTGAGCATGGCCAGCAGCTGGAACACGAACCCGGCACCGGGGATGATCAGCAGAACCAGCCACCATCCGGGCTTGCCGGAAATCTCCAGCAGGACGTACATGTTGTAGAACGGTATGATGCTGGCGACGCCGGATCGCCCCGCCTTTTTGAATACCACCCAGAGCGAAGCCAAGACTATGACGGAGAAGGCCAGCAGGAGCAGCAAATATTTGCCTCCTTTTGCCACAGCTTCCGCCTTTTGCTCCTGGTTCTGCGGCCTGAGGGCCTTTTGGGCTTCAACTGCTTTCTTTAGCATTTCTGGATCTTGCTTCTGCAAAGCCGTGGCCATCATTTCAGCATTTTCCTTGGTCCGGCGCTCGAACTCTGCCTTGTCAAGTGGCGCAGCAGAATCGGTCGCAGCTGCTGGAGCCGGGGCCTGAAGCGCATCTTTTGCCGCCGGCACGGCGGTTGGATCTGGGGAGGGAGCCACTTTTGCGATAGGCGCCGCAGTGGGGGCAGGCGGAGGAGTCGATTTCTCCGTCGGCGCTGGAGCAGATGCAGCAGGCGCCTTCGAGCCGGGAATCGTTGCCGCCGCGTCGGCCGGTGCCGCAGCAAGGGACGGCACTACACCGCGGGCGGGTTTTTCCCGTCGGAGGTGAGCGGGCTGCTTCCTGGCTTTGGTGAAGGTGCGTTTCAGGTCGATTTCACCTGCTGGCAGCTCGATCAGGATATCGCGGTTTATCTTGACGACGACCACGTTGCCCTGTCGCCGGAACGATTCGCACTCTATGATGCCGCCATCCTTCTGATAGACCTGTTTTGCAAAGCAGACCCCCGCCAGCATCAACCATACGCCCAGAATCAGGCTCGTATACCGCAATAGCAATGTTGTACTCATGTTACCCTCCCTTACTCTGTAACTGTGTCAGGAACCGGTCTGGAGAACTTCCTTCTTCTGATTGCCTTTCAGGTCGGTAAAGCTGGAATATATAGTGATTCAAATCTTTTGCAAGATATTTAGACCTGCCTCATGCTTTAAATGAGAGCCGGCTTGGTCCTACTGTCTTTACTGCGGGAGGGTTAGATAAGAAAACGCGGCTGCACTATGTTATGTAGCCGCGTCGTTACTTATGATTAGCATCGGTGTTACGCCGGAAAACTTAAGATGCCACGTAGATCATCCAGGACACGCCGTAACGGTCCGTGACCATGCCGAAGTTCGATGAGAAAAAGGTCCTGGTCATCTGCATATGAACCTGCCCGCCGTCTGACAGGGCTGCAAAGGCGCGCTGGACCTCTGCATCGTCTGCGACAGTGAGCGATAGCGAAAACCCTTTGAAGCCGAGTTCCCCTTTACAGTGACCATCGGAAGCCAACACCGTCGTCTCACCGATGCGAAAGCTCATATGCATCACCTTATCCTCGGCACCGGGGGGGATCATGCCCGGCTGATGCGGTTCCGGGCTGTCCTTGAAGCGCATCAGCATGGTCACTTCGGCGCCGAGCGTCCTGGCGTAGAATTCGACGGCCTCCTCGCAGCGGCCTTCGAAGAACAGGTATGGTTGGACTTGCATAGCGACTCCTCCTTTGGGTTGGGATGAACCTGGCAAGATTAGCACAAAAAAACGGCTACATCGTTTGATGTAGCCGCGTAGTTTTATTGGCGACAGAACTGCTGGGCAGCCGCGTGATACCTTCTGCCGCAGCCAGCTACTCCGTGTCCGATTACCGCTCTTTCTTATCGATTATCTGAACACCGGTGACCGCGTCTACCGTGAAATCGCTCATCCATTTATAGCCAGTGCTCCCATCGATCGCGCTGTATTTCAGCCGAAAGTTCAGCTTGTCCCCTGGAGACGCAGATGCCTTCCTGAGTACAACTACGAGGTTGCCATATTCGCCATTCCTGAGGGTCCCGGGAAGAAGGGCACTTTCTCTGGCAAGGACCTCGTCCCCCTTTGTCAGCAGTGAAACGATAACTTCCAACTCGTCCACCGATACATACCGGTCGTTTTTCAAAGCGACTTCCACTGCCAACCCCTCTTCGGTCGGGGAGGTTTTCCAGGCGGATTTAAGATCGTATCCGTCATGCCGGAAGGGAAGCTCTGCGAAAGGTTCCGCTTTCTGGGCTTGCACGGAAGCGCAGCCAAGCGGAGCAAGAAACAGTGCGGCAAGGATCAGCAAAGTGACGAGACGGGACATGTTTTACTCCTGTGAAATGATCGGGTCTTCGAAACCCTCAAATTCGTAGCGCAGAGTGAACTCGAAGAGGCTCAACATGCGGTCTGCGGCGGAAAGTGCTGCGGTAGTCTCCTTCAGACGCAGGAACTGTTCGGGCGGGTGGCGGAGGCCGTGCTGTTTGCGGCCTCCGCCACAATGCCACGTTTGGGCTGGCATTTCAAATACTGCGTGCCGGACATTCTGCCCAAGGAGATGTTGATTACACGGTAGCCGCGATTTTCTCGGCTACCGTGCGGGCATGAGCCTGAATCTCCTCGGCCGGCATCTCATCGACCCCGAACAGCTTCCGGTTAAAGTCGTAGAGGCGGTCAGCGATGATCACCTCCGGGTTCATGCCGTCTATCACCCCCTGCATCATGCGCGAAGCACAGTTGACATGACACCCTTCCAGGGCGATGACGCGGGTGGCATCGCGGACCAGGCCCCGCTGTCCCGTGTCCTTGGTGAACGCGCCGCCCAGGCAGATCCTGACCGTTTGTTCGGGAGCCAGGGAGTGGCAGACGAGGTTCGCCGCCTGCCGGGCCACCTCGCCCCTCAGGCAGGCTCCCTCGCAGGACAACACCGCTACCGGCTTGGCTTTTTGGCGCTCCGCGTAGTCGTCACAAAGACGGCAATTATTCTTTGCCTTCTCGATGCGCACCACTTCAACCCCGTCATTTGATTCCGTTTTGCTCCCCGCTCCGCAACAATCTTTCCAGTTCATAACGTGCCTCCAGCTATAGATTTGACAGCTTCTGGCTCTATAGACGGGGTACGCGGCAGGAAAGATACGCCTCGGGGAGAAGAAGTCTCAGGTTTTCCGGTCGCACATCAGTTCGTTGCGGTCGTCGTGATAGAAGGTGCACTGCCCTTCCATGGACTTTCGCAAGGCGGTGCGGGCGCGGTGCAGCCTGATTTTGACGGTATCGATGCTCAGGTCGAGGATCTCTGCGATCTCAGCGTTACCAACCTCTTCGAACTCGCTGAGCAGTAAGACAGTACGGTAGTTTTCCGGCAACTGATCAACGACACCCCTAATGCAGGCATTCATCTCCCGCCGGATATACTCCGAGTCTGTCCCTGGCCGGTCCTGGTCAGGAAAATCGTCAAGTGATGTCTCCTCATCCAGCAGCAGCTCCGAGCGCTTTTGCTGGGTTAAAGAAGAAGAGGCATGATCATGAGCGGAATTCGTGGCAATGCGGTAGATCCAGGTGGAAAGTGAGGACTCCCCCCTGAAACTGTCAAGCGAGCGGCTCACCTTCAGGAATACTGTCTGGGTAAGATCAACAGCGTCATCTTCAGAGATCAGATTGCCGAGATATCGAAGGATCTTTGGCTGGAATTCCCTGTAAATGCTATCAAAGTCTCTCAAAGCATGGTCTCCATTCATACCCCTGTCACCAGAGGGTTGCACCTTTGTTTTTAAGTTTCTCCATGGTCGGAGCAAGGTCTGCTTCATCCTGGGTGACAATCCCGTCCCCGATGAGTCGGACGGCATAGCCGCGTTTGAGCGCCTCGATAGTCGTTGAGGTTATGCACTTGTTGCCGTACAGCCCGCCAATGACCAGTTCGCCTACTTTATTTTCTTCCAGCCACTTTTGCAGATTCGGATCCGAGAAAGCGCTCGGAAATGACTTTGAAAAGAAGACTAGTCTTTGATCTGGAATGCCGGTGAGCAGGCGAGGTTCGATCTGAGCCCATTCGCTCCCTTTTCTAAACGCTCCGCCGAACCACCAGTTTTCAAAGAATCTCCATTCCGACCATTCGTTTTTAACGAAGGCAATGGGGATGCCATCTTTTAGAGCAGTGTCGATGGCACGTTTAGTCACCTGAATCAGGTGATCTGAGCGTTCAGCCCCCAAGGTGGCTGGACCGTTTGGTGAGAGCACTCCTCGTTGAAGGTCGATCAGTACCAATGCCTGACCATCTCGTTCGGATCGCTGGATGGTGGGGGAGGCTGCACAGCCTGAGAGGACAAGAACAGCGAGAAGCGTAATCAAAGTAAATCTGGTCATGGCTGCATCCTTTAGATTTTCACCGACAAAATAACTTCCAATCCTTTGACAGCGCAGGTTAGGGATATAAACTAACAGTATTAATGAGCAATACAAGGAGGCCTCAATGAAAACTCAAAGTATCCTATCCATGGTGCTGGCTTTTGCCGCAACAACTCTGATGTTGGTAACGTTGGCCGCAGCGGCAACGGTGGAGGTCAAGGCGAAAGAAGGCATCGGGAATTATCTGGCCGATGAAAAGGGGATGACGTTGTATCTGTTCAAAAAAGACAGCCCCGGCAAGAGCGCCTGCGCTGGCCCGTGTGTTGAGAAATGGCCGCTCTTTTACGAGGACAATGTTACCGGCTCCAAAGGCCTGGCAGCTGACGATTTCGGAGTCGTCACACGGGAAGACGGGAAAAAACAGACCACCTACAAGGGGCTGCCGCTGTACTACTTCTTCAAGGACGTCAATCCCGGTGATACCGCCGGTCAGGGAGTCAACAACGTCTGGTACGTGGTAGCACCTTAGTTCACTGAAAGAAACTCCTTCCTTAAAAAGCCCCGCTCTCGCGGGGCTTTTTTGCTGCTGAACCGGTTCAGGGGCACATGCCTGAGAGTTTCAGAGATGCTTGTTGACACGATACGTCATTGCCGCATAATCCGCAGCTGGTCACCTTTATCGAATCGCCACTTTTTCAGCAAATTGGTTCACGATTACCTGACCGATGACGAGTTAAGGGGCTTCCAGTCATTTCTTGCCATCAATCCCGACGTGGGCGACGTGGTACGCGGCTCCGGCAGGTGTTCGCAAGTGCGCTGGGCTCGCCGTGGAACTGGCAAGAGCAGTGGTGTTAGAGTCCTCTATTTCGCCCGGACGCAGGCGGGAGAAATATTTTAGGTGTGCGCACAGCCACACTATTTCTCCATTTTGCCGCTTTCGCTAGCACTCTCATTCCCCTCTTTGTTGTTGACATGCTTGGACGTCAACCTGCACCTGACGAAATCCACAATGTATCCACCGCAAGTGTTGTTTTTTCTAACTAGCTAGTTTTAGCTTCTGTGCACTATTTATCCAATAAGGCGACAATGTATTATGTTCTTTAATGTATGTCAAAGGAGAACGGCAAAACCTGGTGATGAAGTGGCTTTCTCTCTGGGCATCTCATTGGCCGATCTCCCCTTATCCTCTTGCCAGTCGTGCGGAGATGGGTGAATTGATTATTAGGAGATATTGTGATGTAATGAGGAAAGAAGGTGAGTTCTGTTCACCTTCCAAGGAGGTGTAGATAATGAGACGTGAAAGTTCCAGCAGCCACGACAAGATCTGTGCGATAGATAGTGTCAAACTTCTAAGCAAACTCACTTCGGACGCCACCGTGAGCTGCAGCAAATGCGGTGCAAGGGCTCACGACCCAGCCAGTTTGTGCAGTCCGGTGCAGTTGTCCGGTTCCAACTAAACGGATTCCGCATCTGATTAGATTGACCAGGCGGAGGAGAATTGATCTGATTACCAGATCAGGTGACGCCGTGAGGCCTGTAAACAAACCCGCTTGCCCCTCTTTAGGGCTAGCGGGTTTTCTGTTAGAAAAGCGGAGGAAGGTCTAAGTGTTGGCCTGCCAGCCATTCTCCCCTCGTTATACACACGTGAATTCTAGCGCGATCCATATGGTGAGTATCAAAAGAGTTGCCCAGAAGGCAAAGGAAGAAAAACTTATCAGCCTGCTTCTTACCGGATGCCGCTTCCTTTGGTCCAGTAAATGCCTCTCCCATCCTGCTAGTGGCTCATTGGCTAACGTTTCTTCTATACTGCGGATATACTCGGCAATCTGCACAATTCTAAGTAGTAAGGCCCCATGTCTCAACATGCCGAATAAAGGGAACAGAACAGGTATCCACCATCCGATTTCTGAAAACTCCTTATCTGAATTAGTAGCGAGCCAAGCGTATACTGCTGCGGTAGCAGTAATCGCAAGTGACTCCCAGGTCTGGCCTTCTTTAACTCGAGCGTCGATTTCAGCTCTCAGTGCCTTGAACTCTTCAATATGAAAGGTTTCGCACATACCGTCTCCTTAGAGCCAACGTCCCATTAATCTGCCGGTGGCTGAAGCAACGCCGTAAGCGTACCGGTAAGACCCAGGACCATGGTGAAAGCGCAGCCGTAGTAGATGGCGAAGCATTTGAGCGCGGACATGGCGAGGTTGGCCGTCCCGCCGCCGGCACCTATGACATATTGGACAAAGGCGCTGTCGGAGCCGGATTGCGTGACGACGGCGGCAACGGGGACCCAGGCCAACAGTGCGCGCACTGCAAAACTGGTTAGATTGAGGCTGCTTTCGTCGGGGGCCACCTTCAGGGCATTGATGATGCCCAGAACCCCGGCCAGGAGCATCAGGCAATAAAGCGGATAGATGCCCCATCCCCTCCAGTCGCTGCCGAATATTGCCATGAGGGTGGCGAGCAGGACCACCGTGCCCCCCACCCCCGAAAGTGAACGCAGAAACCTGCCGCCCGGCAGGGTCTTGCGGATGTGGTTGGTCGCGGAGATCAGGCCGCCGCAGGATACCGTTAGCAAAACCATGACCCCTCCTGCCGAAGTTGGGGGGACGATGATCAGGCCATACAATTCAGACTCCCGGAAATACACCGTTGAAAGCAGGATCGTGGAGACGGCCCCGACGATGAGGAACCCGAGGGAGCGCCTGCTCGCGGTAAACGTGGCGCGTATCGCGAGGGTGAGGATGGCGCTGCACAGCGGAACCAGTGCCCAGGGGAGCAGTGATCCGCTGATGGAGATGGTCGCCATGCTGGCAGCTTTCTCCGCATCGAGGCCGATCCCCATCAGTTGCCAAGGCCATATGAATTGGTCGGAGCCAAAGACGAGGGAGCGCTTGAGCAGTGGCCAGGCAAACCCTGTCAGTAGCAGCATGGAAAAGATGAAGGAGTGCCTTGCGCTCCAGTCGTCCATCTCTTTGGCGGGGGAGCTGTTCCTGCCGCTGACCAACGATGGTATGACAGGAGCGGAAACCGAACTTTTCCCGGGGGCTGCCGACGCCACAGGGCGGGGCGCCTTGCGGGGGAGAGTGACAGCCGGCATTTCGCTGGCCCGGTAAAGGGCGGTGGCCAGCACCGTTATGTCTTTGGTGTAAAGGGGGGGCGGGGCGCCATCGATGAACCTGCAGGTGTCACGATCGAAAACCAGGCCGGAATTCATCGTGTGGAGGTATTTAAGGAAGGTGCGCAGGGAGGAAACCATGTTGGTGTCGGTCGCACTGGAGAATTCGTTGTAGGCGATGGCATTGCAGTCAACGAGCAGGGGTCTCTTCTGGCGGGTCGAGAAAAGGAGCAGACGGTATTCGTCCTTTTGATCGGAGCACTTGAACACCGACGCCAGGAGGAGTTCGCTAAATCCAACTTCCGAGCAGTCCTTTCGGCCTGTCCCTAGTCCGTCGGGCACGGCGCTGATCCTGTAGCAGGCCACCGGAGTCAGTGAGATGTCGAGGCCGCCCAATTTCGGCTCGATGCCCGCCATGGTCGGTCTACCCATGCCGGCAGTTTCCTCCGGGGGTGGCTCTAATGTTTGCTGCAATGGGGAGGCTTCCTCTATCTGACAGATGGCCCCGGCCTTCTCCATGGCTGCCGTCAGCCTTGCTGCCAGTGCCGGGTCGCTTCCGGTCCAGATTACCGCGCCCTTTCTTGAGAAAACGGCCTTGATCTTTTCCGGCTCAGTCTTGAACAGGGTGCACAGATTCTTTACGATAGCTCCCCGATTGATCCCTTCGACCAGCTTTCCTGTGAAAGTTATCCTTAAATCAGCTCCGGGCATGGCGATTCCTTTTCGCGGCGAAGATTGCTGCGCCTGGCACGCTCTCAACGCCACTCCATTGTCTCTGTAAGCGGATAAGACTAAGTGCCGTGGCAACAATTTTATGACCTGTTTTCTTTTCGGCAGTTCTCTCCTTTTACTGAAGGGGTCAGTGTGGCAGGAACAGGAGCTGTCGGAGGTATGCCAGACAATAGTTGCGAAGATGGAGTTGTTTTTGTTGATACTGGGATAGTTTATCCGGTTGGTTCAGGGAGTTTTTTTACTCATGGCATAATAAATCCGGTTGACAATGATGTCTGGGGTGATTAATATTTTTGAATTAAAATTATAGCTACGGGAGCCACTATGTCTACCCTCATCGAACTCGCATCACAGATAGTCACGGCACAAACTTCATCGGCAGCCATGTCCACAGAGGATATTCTCTCCTCACTCACCAGGATCCATTGCACGTTGGGACAACTTGAAGCCGGTGCGATACCTGATCCAGGCAAGGAAACAGTAGGGCACGGTATCACTGTAGAAAAAGCCTTCAAAAAAAACGAGGTTGTATGCATGATTTGCGGTAAAGCCTTTAAGACCTTGGGTGTTCACCTCAGCATCACCCACGGCATCAAGGCAAAGGAATACCGCAAACGTTTCGGGCTGCCGAAAAATCAATGTCTCTCATCCAAGGTTTACCATGACGGGCTGAAGGGTAGAGCAGACAACCTACTGGTGGGCCGAAAAGCCAAAGGTGAGCAGGTAGTGGCCAACACGAGTCCTCAAGTGACAAATACCGAGACTGCTGCCCCGGTCAAAGCACGAAAAGTCGGACGGCCCCGAAAGACTGCCGCCGCCGAGACGCAAATGTAGGGAAGATGAAGGGGTAGCAAGCCATAGAGTGGTTTTACGAAGGACGCGGCTACATCGTTGGATGCAGCCGCGTCCTTGTTCAGCGCCAGACTCTGATCGCGTAAGCTGCTCCCTCAGAACTCCCTCACCGTCTCCTCGGAATAGCGTACTGCCCCCCCGCTGACTCATCTTTATGAAGGGGATGCCTCCCCCCTCCCAGCGCCTTCCTGCGCGACCCTTACCCCACCGGCAAAACCTCATCGGCCTGACGGTCACGCCTGCCATGAAATTGACTTTTTTTAATTATATATGCTAACCTACAGTCATTAATCCAGAAGTTCTTAGCCCTGCGGTTAGGGGAAGGAGGATTCAAATGAAAAAGTTACTTCTTTTAGGAATTCTTCTCATGGCGGCCTCAACGTCCGGCTGCGCCTCCCACGAAGGGAGCGCGGCAGGCGGAGCTTTGGGTGGCGCGGCAGTAGGCGCAGGCGCGTATGAGTACAATGTTCACCGCCAGATGCAGAAACTCGAAGACGATTACAAGGCAGGCAGGATCAACAAACAGGAATACAACATCCGTAAGGACCAGATAGAGAGAGGTTCTGTTCTGAGGTAGGACATGGCTCAACTGAGGCAAGAGGTTAAAAAGAAGTAGAAGGGGAGGCACAAAGAAGAGGAGGCACAAAATGCTAGAAAAAGAATCAGGAAGAGAAAGTGAACTATTGCGAGAAAAGAAACAAGGACAGCCGGGGCAGTTACAGCGGCAGCAGGACGTGCGTGAGGGGAGGTCTCTGTCACCCTTTGCACAGATGGATCGCCTGTTTGACGATATCTTCAAGCGGCCGTTCTTCTCTCTCTGGTCCTCCCGGATGGGCGGGGAAGAGAGTGAACAGCAGATTTTCCTGCCGGTGGACATCTGCGAAGACGGCGAGTCGGTAATAGTGAGGGCTGAATTGCCGGGCGTCAGAAAAGAAGACGTCAACGTGCAGCTTAATCCGGACAGCATAACCATCTCAGGGAATAAGAGCAATGAGTACCGGGTCCAGGAGAAAGACTACTACAGGTTCGAGAGTTCCTACGGCTCTTTCACCAGGACCTGCCAGCTGCCGGTGGAATGCATCGTCGACAAGGCGCGTGCCGTGTTCAAGGATGGTGTTCTCGAAGTGAGAGTACCGAAGAACCTGGAGTCGACGAAACTGCGCAGCAGGAAGCTGACCATCGAGTAATCGCAGCAACAACTGCTGGAATCAGGATGGCCCGGGGAACCTGCCCGGGCCATCTTTTTTTTTACGATACATCTCCTCCCTCTCCAAAGCATCTCCTCATCCTCTCCGATAATCCGACAGGTGAATGACATCTGCCACCTGCGGCATTCCAGTCCCGGGATCGGCTCTGTCCTGGGCACCGCCGTGCCGACCCCCCGGTGTCAGGGAGAGCCCTTTCCTTTTGGCAACGGCAGTGATGCAGGTCTGCATCAACCGGTAATCCGGAGCCCGGAAAGTGCACCAAGCCCGACAGACGGCCTCTGAAATGATCTCGTCCTGGACCCTTTTGTGAAGATCCGGAAATCGACGCCGAACCAGGTGATGAGCTAACCACTCGTACCTCATACGAACCCCCATTGCACGGGTAATGGCCTGACATTAGAAAATAACAATTTAAGATGATACCACAAGAGGCCAAGCTGAAAAATCAGCGGCGACAGGTTCCGCGACCCGGGCCGTTAGGAATGGAGCCACGAGGCGAACAGACGCTGTTTTTTTCCCCGCTGCCTTGCTTAACCGAGGCGCCATGACAAAATTCTAAAGTTCTGCCGGTTCTGCGCGCCGCAAAGCTTCGCAAGCCGGGAAGAGACTGATCCATGGACGCAGACCCGGAAGGTTATCCTGACAGGAGGAAACAACCATGACACGGTCAACTATCAATTGGATTTACCCTGCGGCGTGCTTTGGCCTACCGGAACTGGAAGAAAACCGCTGTGCCCTTTGCGGAAACCTCTCGGTCGATTGCACCTGCCCTGAGTGCGAGCACCCGGTCATCACCGATGACAAAGAGGGGAAGTGCGGAGTGCATGGCTGCCTCGAGCACCTGCTGGACCGCGAGTTGGTGGCATGGATGGAGATTTTGGACAGCCGGCTCTGCAGTCTGCGGGGTGAAGCGAAGCGCAGGGAAACGGCGAGTTTGCCGTGTCCGGTCTGCGGTGAAGTGCAGATCATCGACATCTTCAACAGCGGTCCCTACTTGTGCCATGGATTTTTCTACGCAGGCGAAAAACATGGTTGGG